>Ga0255341_1000224_pt1 | contig 106375 bp, 93 predicted proteins | sample wastewater_treat_8_FD_192418 | JGI IMG/M metagenome (GOLD analysis project Ga0255341, IMG submission 192418) | Wastewater microbial communities from Lulu Island WWTP, Vancouver, Canada - plant12 | ecosystem: Engineered > WWTP > Wastewater > Unclassified | place: Canada: Vancouver, British... | reverse complement strand
CTGTTTTCATTTGGTACTCCTCTTGTGCTAAACTAATGGGTAGTACCATTCAGGCAAGCCTTGGTTCGGCCTTGCAAATACGAGCTTCCATGCTCCAGATACCGTTCGAACTGCGCTTGGAAAAGATGAGTGAGGGGATCTCAATCTACATTACGGGCTTCATTCCCAAGGTCGGATGCGGATTCACCCTCACTCTCCTGAATGGTGCTTTTTACTTTTCACCATTGTAGTCTCAATATACAAGGTCGGGTTGCGGTTTTCAACCCGACATATGGGTACTTTTTCCCATCGATATTATGACTTCGATCCGAAATCACAGTTTCTTTCGTAATTTTGGTAAACTTGAATTATGCCCTCTTACCTACGTAATTATGTTTACGGTGGAACATACTTCTTTACGCTTGTAACCAGGAACCGAATCAAATTATTCGATAATTCCGAATCTATTAACGCGTTTCTTTCCGCTGTTGAAACAATTCGTGGGTACCATCATTTTGAGATCCTCGCCTATTGCGTTTTACCAGACCACATTCATTTACTACTAAAACTTGAGGAGAATGATCGCGATTTCTCTTCCCGTGTCAAAGAAATCAAAAAGAAAACCACTCAGTTGTTAAGACAGATACACGGAAACAACGAAATGGAAATATGGCAAAATCGTTTTTGGGAGCATACCATCAAAGATGAACATGACCTTATTATTCATTTTGATTACATTCATTACAACCCCGTAAAGCATGGATATGTTGACGATTATAAGGATTGGGAATGGTCAAGTTATCGGGAATATTATTCGGAAGCAAATAAAGGTCATAAAATTGAGCCCGCATCGTTTTCGAATCACGATTCAATGTTTGGCGAATGAATTAAATATCTGGCAGTTTTAATGTCGGGTTGAACTACGCAACCCGACCTACATGTTCTAACCCGAACGTTCATATCGGGAATCGCATTTATTTCCATAACAATGCGTATAATAATCTCGTGAACATCGGCCCCTTCTTTTCTGACGATCCAATAGGTCTGACACTTTGCGCGGACAGCCGGTTTAGCAATGCTCAACCTGATCCGGACATCGTCTGGCAGCTTAGATTTGAGCCAAACAGCGCCATAAACCTCTATACCACCCTCGGGCTGCAAGCCCGGTCATTCCAGCTTTTCCCACAATTCTCGCTCAACAAAGTGATTCACTTCTCTTTAGCTGAATTCTTTTCAGCACCACGAATAGAAATGATCTTTAGCAACTTTACCCGCCTGATATTGACCCCCTTTGAAGAGATTGAAGCACAGGCTGATTTTTGGGTAAAAAAAGGTGGGCTTTTAATAGGAAGGATCAGTCTCACCAACCACAGCGACCAAAACCAGGAGATCGGGGCAGGTATGGCAGCCAGGTTGGTCAATTTACGTGGAAGCTCAGAGCTTAGGCATGTCAGCCAGTCTTACCAAACCTATCTAAAAGCTGTTTCCGGTAATTTATCGCTAAACCTAACACTCGATGGGATGTCCAGACCAGTCCTCAGCCCGATTTTCGGGCTTGAACAAAGCAAACGCTTTGAACCCGACCAAAGTTTTGATATCTTCTGGCAGCTCAATATTTTCGAGAACTCCGACCAGGAAGGCAGTAAAAATCAGCTCAAGATCCCGGTCAACTGGGACGCGGAGTTGGCCCGGCTTGAGCTTGACAATCAAAAGCGCCTGGTTCAGATCACAACTCCACTGGCGGACTGGGACGCTGCCCTTTTCTCATTGCAAAACCAGGCTTTCCAACTCCTGCAAAATGATCTGGAAGGCGATCTTCTCTTACATAAAAGCCGAGGAATCCATTCGGTTTACCCAAGCCCACAATCCAACACATCTGTACATGAGCTCGAATTATGGCAAATGATCATGAGCCTGATGCCTGCCCAAACGCAGCTCGCAGCGCAGCTTTTTGCCAACTATCTTGATGATCAATTGGAGCGATGTGTCGATAACAAGTTGTCTGACCCTCCCTTTCCATGCCTGGCGCAATTAGCCTGGAAGATCCATCAGCTTTATCAGAACAAAGACTACCTGCGATCGATCTTTCCCGCTTTGTTGCGGCTTTGCCTTTGCTGGTTCGATCAGGATAACGATCGCGACCAGGACGGTCTGCCCGAATGGCAAACGCTTGAACAATGTAATTTGCTTTCCTTAAGTCATTTCAATTTATCCGAAGAAGCCAGCTTGCCCACCCGGATCAGCAGTACCGAATCCTTTGGTCTTGCCTGCCTGTTGCTGACCGAGCTGGAAAACCTTCACAATATCGCCAAAATTCTCGAAGAGGAAAAAGCCCTGTCTGAGATCCGATCGAGGTCAGAAAAGATCCAGGCCTGGCTTGCCAGCAATGAAGATAAATACCTCACATCAGGAATTCTTGATCATGAAACCCATCAAACCCACCCCGGCCTGATGCTCTACGAAGGCGACCTGGCGGAATTTGGCCAGAAATCGATCTATCTCAACCATGCTTCGCGCCTGAATTTGAGATTCAAATCCGAACTGATGATCAAAAAACTAGTCCCTTTCACCATCATTGGCGAAAGCCGCTCGGGTGAAGCCATTCAGGAACTCGTCACCTCGCAGGATCTGCTTTGGCTCCCTGGCAGCTTCTTCCTGACCACCAACCAGGTTTACGCCCGTATTGATCGCATCGAAGATTTCCCACTTGAAAAGGCTCATTTGCAGCTTTACACCGCAGACCTCAAGCAATTTGACCTAAGCTGGCTCCTCAGAGAACTGCTTTCGCCCACGCTTTCAAACCCTGATCAGGAAGAGTCCGTCTCATACCTACGCCAATGGCTGGCTGGCACCAAATTTGGCCTGCCTGAGCTGCTCTCAACACAACTTGAAGACCAAACCGTCAACCTCAGCTGGAATGCTTACCTTGTTTCCCTATTAATTGACCAAAATGAACGCGAACTGGCTTTCCAACTCTTCTCCCAGCTCATGTCAGCAAAAATTGCCCTACTTAAAACCGATCACGCCACCAGTGAACGCTGGCAGGCAACCTCTGCCCGAGGTCAAGGCTATAAAAACGCTCCTGGCGGGCTTTTGCCGATAGACCTCTTCCTCGAATTGGCGGGAGTCGCGATCTATCATCAGAACAAGGTTCGTCTTTGGGGCGCCAACCCCTTCCCCTGGCAAGTTAAAATTCGATACCGTGGGCTTGAAATCATCCGCGAAGGGAAAAACAGCACCGTAATTTTCCCAAACGGCACGGTAGAACACCATTTTGGCAGCAGCATGAAGACTTTCACGGCTGGTTCCAGCGATTCTGATCTTACCGATAGAATTGGTCAGGAGACAATATCCCAATTGGATTGAGTTCGATCGTGGTCTCCCAACACAAGCCACCTCTTTTATAGCAAACTGGCAATAAACTCTCTGCTTTGACTATAGCTAAACATAGCCGAGGTGATGGAAAAGCCCTCTCACCTGCCCGTAGTGTTTTCCACAATAGGTGGGGGTGCTTATATAGCCTTCTCCGCCCGGGAGAAGGTGCCCGAAGGGCGGATGAGGGGCAGTTGGGATAGTAGCTGCAGGGCAGACTTATTAACCTAAGACGTGAGGGAATGCTATTGGCAAAAGAGGGCTTGCCTAAATAGCGTCCTCGATTTAGTTTAGGAGTGAGTTGTTTTTTTGAGAATTCCTTGATTAGTTCTGAACCAGACCAGCCGCTATGAAGTAAAATCAAGGCATGAAGAGGCGCCTCCCCTTTCGAATTCTGATTTCGATCCTGCTTGGGCTTGGCTTATCAGCATGTCGTCCCGCGGACCCAACGCCCCTACCGCTGCCAACCACCGAACATCTCGATCTGATGAGAACATCCGAAGCGCTCGTCACGCAGTCCGCAAAGCTGACCCAAACCGCTCAACCCAGTCTTGCCGAGACGCCAACAGCAACGGCTTTGTCATTCCCAACAACCATTCCAACCATTGAACGCTCGCCAACCCCCGCGCCCAGCCCCACCACAAGCCTCAGCGATTGCAACCGGGCCAGCCCGGGCGAGCCATTTGATATCAGCATTCCTGACGATACAGCAATGTATGCCGGTCAGGAATTCGTGAAGACCTGGCGTCTGGTCAATACCGGTTCCTGCAAATGGACCCGCCTTTACAAACTGGTCTTTTTTTCACAAAACCCAATGGGAGCCATTCAGGAGCACTTTCTGCCAGGCGAGGTTTTGCCTGGTCAAGCCATTGATCTGAGCGTCACTTTTTTCGCGCCGATCGCGCCCGGCTCTTACCAAAGCAACTGGATGCTCAAGGATGCTGATGGGAATTTATTTGGCATCGGTTTCAATGCTGACGCGCCCTTTTACGTCCGCATACAGGTGACCGATCAGGCCACACCCACACCAGCGCCAACCCCAACAATTACTACTGAACCCTGACAGATGGGCTATCAACATATAAAAAGGAGAACAATGACAGAACAAAACATCATTAATGACCCTCAGGATATGGCCGGCTATATTCGCGCCCTGCCGAACGATCTCGAAGCAGCCTGGCAAAAAGGCTTTCTTTTCGATCTACCCACTTTCCCGGAAATTCGACAGATTTTGATCTGCGGGATGGGCGGTTCCGCAATTGGAGGGGATCTTCTCAGCGCCTATTTATCTGAGATCATGCCGGTTCCCGTTTCTTCCTGGCGCAACTACGGCTTGCCAGCCTGGGCGCAGGGTGAAGACAGCCTCGTCATTTGTTCTTCCCATTCCGGCAACACCGAAGAAACTTTGAGCTCTTTCGAGACTGCCCTGACACGCAACTGTTCTCTGATCGGCATCTCAACAGGCGGAGCGCTTGAGCGCAAAGCAAAAGAAGCTGAAATTACCCACTGGCGCTTCGATCACGACGGGCAACCCCGAACCGCGATCGCCTGGTCTTTCGGGCTTCTGCTGGCGCTTCTTTCCCGCATCGGGCTGGTGAGCGATCAGGACCCGCACATCCGCAATGCCATTCAGGAAATGCGCGAACAAGACCAGCTCCTCGGACCAGAGGTTGACCTTGCTCATAACCCTGCCCGCCGCCTGGCTGGTCAGTTGCTAAATCGTAATATCGTGATCTTTGGAGCCGGACAGCTGGAAGTTATCGCCCGACGTTGGAAAACACAGATCAACGAGCTGGCAAAAGCCTGGGCAAGTTTCGAGGGCATTCCCGAAATGAACCATAACACCCTGGCGGGCTTGCTTTATCCTGAGTCCCTGTATGAGAAGACCACCGCCATCTTCCTGCGCGCGACGATGGACCACCCCCGCAACCAAAAGAGAATTGAGCACAGCAAACAGTTCTTTCTGCAGGCTGGCATAGCGGTTGAAGAGCTAAGAGCAAGCAGCGATGATCGCCTGTCGCAAATGTTCAGCCTTCTGCAGTTTGGTGATTACGTTTCCTATTACCTGGCGCTTGCCTACGGCGTCGACCCCACCCCAGTGGACATCCTCACGCAATTAAAGGAAGCTTTGAAGAAATAAACTTCGCGTAACCGCGCAAGATTGAGATTAATTAAGAAAGATGAATACCATGTTCATCTTTTTTAATTCGAGTTTCGGACGCCTATGATAGGGGCGGATGTTATGCCCTTTGGGTACTGCCACGTCCGCCCGTTGGTGTGGCTAATTAAAAGTCGCAAATTCTTGATTATCTGGGTTCATAGATCTGGTATTCTTTGATATTCCAGTAATATTTTATCTATTCCAGACGACGGGCGGGCACAGCGGCCCACCCCTACCATAAAAAACGTCCTAAGGCCGATTACCGATCAAGAATTAGATAACATTCACTTGAGGAAAGGAGAATCCGAGCCACACAAATTTCATATTGAAAATTGCTGGTTATCAAAAAATAGGCTTGCAACTTCGCAAAGTCTGTTATAATATCGGCTCACGCGGAGAGGTCGCATAGTTGGCCTAGTGCGCTCGCTTGGAAAGCGAGTATACCGAGAGGTATCGCGGGTTCGAATCCCGCCCTCTCCGCCTCAGGCAGACCTTTCGGGTCTGCTTTTTTTATCGATATGTAGATGTCAGGATTTCAATTTACCTGCTCATCCAGCCAATCCAGCATCCGCGCAATTACGACATCCTTCTCCGGCTCATTATGCGTCTCGTGGAACAAACCTTCCCAACGAACAAAAGTTACCTTTTCTCCAAGCTCTTTGGCAAATTTTTCCACTCCTGCGATCGGGCAGATCGCGTCCGCGCTGCCGTGCGCCAGGTAAAGCGGTAATGACCAATCCTGCGCATGTTCACGCACATAAGCGGCCGAGTCAGCCATAAAAGCCGCTAAGCCCACACTCGCTTTCGGATGCACGAGCGGATCATTGCGATAAGCGTCAACAACATCCGCATCTCGCGAAAGTGCCTCGACAGCCAATCCATTATCAACTGCTAGATTGGGCAGGATCTTCTTCATTACGGAAACCAGCGCTCTTTGACCCTTACTCATTGAGTTCTCATCCAAAGCAGGACTGGTAGACACGATCCCCGCGACATTCTCTTTGCCCTTCAGACCGTAATACAAAACTTCCAGTCCTCCCATGCTGTGCCCATACAAGAAGACTGGCTTTTCAGGCGCCATCTGCTTTGCCAGCAGGACCATCGCCTCAATATCCCGCAGAAGCGAATCGTTCGGTGCGATCACGCCCCGCTTGCCGGCAGTCTTTCCGTGCCCCTGTTGGTCAAAGCCCAGCAGGAGGTAGCCGCGTTCCAAAAACTTTGCGGCCACATGCTCGTAACGTCCGACATGCTCGCCCAAACCGTGCACCAACACGACAACCGCCTTGGCGGTCTGTTTATCTCCCCAAACCCAACCCTGCAGCTGTTCTCCATTCACTGATTTCAACGTGATTTCCATCTTGATCCTTCCTAAGCACTAAAAATGACATACTGTTTCAGGAATTGATCGATCGTTTCGTAAAAATCGATCAGATTTTCCTTTTTGCGGAAGCCGTGACCTTCCCCTTCGTACAATTTATAAATATGCGGAACGCGATTGGCTCTCAGCTGGCGCACGATCGCCTCGGATTGTTCAGGCGGCACGACGCCATCCTTGTCTCCCTGAAAAACCGCCATCGCGTCGCGGATCTTTTCGGCATGAAAGACGGGTGACCAGGCCTGAAACTTCTCGGCTGCTTCTGGCAGGCTGCCAACCAGCGATTTGGTATAGTGCGCTTCAAATTTATGGGTATCCATATCAAGCAAAAACAGATTTGACACCCCATAGGAACAGATCCCTGCTTTGAAGAAGCCTGGATGATGCACCAATGCGTTCAAAACCGTGTAGCCACCAGCGCTGCCGCCTTTGATGATCAGTTTGCTTGGGTCTGCCAAACCGCGGTCGACCATCGCCTGGCAGCCTTCGATCGCGTCCTGCAGGTCCAGATTGCCCCAATTGCCTTTGAGCGCGTCCCGATAGCTTCGGCCGTAACCGGTACTGCCGCGGTAGTTGACCACAAAATAAGCATAGCCCCGACTTGTAAAGAAGGCTCCATCCATGTTGAAAGCGTTGTAAACCTGAGAAGTAGGTCCCCCGTGAATGGCTGTGACCATTGGCGGCGCGCCATCGTTGGTGAACCGAGTGTTGGTGGGCGGGTAATAAAGACCATGCACCTGCACGCCATCGGATGAAGCCCAGCTGACCCTCTCAGGTCGCGCAAATTCAGCCTGCCCGAGCGTGTCCGCCTGGCTGCGCATTACGACTTTTGTCTCAGTCCCTGATTTAACGATGATACGCGGCGCCAAAGCTGGGGATTGCGCGATCATCGCGATCTGACCTTGTGGTGATAGGCTCAGTTGCTCCAGGAGAGTGTAGGGTTGCGTGTCGATCTTCTCTTCCTGCTTACTGAAAACGTTAACCTTGTTTAGTGAAACTGTTCCAAATTCATTTTCAAAGAAGAATATCTCGGACGAATCCGCGCTCCATGCCAAAACCCGACCGCCTTGTACCCAGGCTGGCGGAAGAAGATTGCGATCTTCCAACAGCCTGGTTCGTTCACCGTTCACGAGATCCATAACGATCAGATCATCAAACTCGCCTGTGTTTTGGAGCCAGGCTAATTTATTGCCATCGGGTGAGAAGATCGGTTGAAAAACAGCCTGCGTTTCGCTTCCTGCGACTTGTCCCGGCAGCAAGATAGCCTGATCATCTTCCTTTAAGGACATCAGCATCAGCCTTGCGCCGTCCCAGGGCATGTTGGGGTGATCCCATTCGACCCAGGCAAGCAAATCCCCATCAGGATGAACAGCCGGATGCAGATAAAAATCCGCGCCCTGAGCCAGAATTACAGGCCACTCTCTTCCCTGGCTATCAACGCCCGCCAAAACGTCCTTGCCTTCATAAGTGTGCACATAAACCACAAAATCTCTCGTTGGGACAGGCACAGGCGCGGCACAGCCGCCAAATTGCGGCGTGATGGGAGCAGGCAAACCAGCGCTATAGCTTTTGTAATAGATCCTGCCGTCCCGGTCGGCAAAATAAACGCCTTCGTTGACCGCGACAAAGTCGCCGCCGCCATAACCAACCGCGCCGCTGGGATTGAACTCGCCGCTCAGCTCCCAGGCAGCGTCATCGCCCTGTTTGGCAAACAATGTTGTTTTGCCATCCTGCGACTGTGACCAGACCAGCGTCTTGCCGTCGGGTGAAAACTGAACATCGTTGATGCGGATCCCTCCGCCGATCATTGCTGGGGAGACCTGGCTGGTCCAGAGTCCATAAGGTAGTTTTGCTTTTGCCATCATGCACCTCGGGTAAATTATTGATTAATTATACACATTGAATTGGCGGTGACATTTAATTCGTTAAAAAAACTCGTTGAAAAAACATTTGACGCACCCGCAAGTGCGTGCTAAAATAGCAATTCGTCCACACGGGCGCGTAGCTCAATGGCAGAGCAGCGGCCTTTTAAGCCGTTTGTTGGGAGTTCGATCCTCCCCGCGCTCATTTTTTATTTTAATGGTCATAATCTTTTGTTCCACGTTCCAGAAATGATAGGATATCCAACCTCAAAACCGTTTGCCTGACTTGCCGATTTCAGTCCAACGGGTTATGCTTAATTGATTCTCTACGATCAAACGGAGCCGTTATGGACCTTGCTATTCTCTCTTCCAAAAAAACAAACCGCGATGCCTGGCTGGACAAAGCTGTCTTCTCCTGGTGGCCAGCCCTCACCATCGAAAAACTGCTGATCATCCTCATTCTTGCCCTGACGATCTTCACGCGTTTCTACGATCTGGGCACGCGCACCATGTCGCATGACGAGATCAATCATGTTGTGCCGGCTTACACCTTTAACACATACGTCTACGATCCGATCACACACGGTCCCTTCCAGTTCCACGCATTGGCTTTATCGTATTTTTTGTTTGGCGACTCCGACTTTTCCGCCCGCATTCCAGCAGCCCTGTTTGGCATTGCCATCGTTGCCTTCGCGCTCTTTGCCTGGCGGCGCTATCTCGGCAGGATTGGCGCGCTGGCAGCCGGAACGTTCTTTCTGATCTCGCCTTACATCCTTTTCTACAGCCGCTATACACGCAACGAGGTCTTTATCGTCTTTTGGGGATTGGTCATGCTTTGGCTCTTCCTGCGCTATCTCGAGGACGGCAGGCACAAATGGCTCTACTGGCTGGTCTTCATTACCGCCATGCATTACGCCGACAAAGCCACCTCATTTATTTTCTCGGCAGAAGCCTTGATCTTCCTTGCCTTGCTCTTTATCGCGGATGTCCTCAGCAAACAGTGGCGCGATCCCAAATTCAAATCGCTCTTTCGGCTGGCAGTGATCGCTACACTCACACTTCTGCTTGTTACCCTTGTCGTTTACATGCTGCACCGCACACCCACAGCCAGTCAACCCGCTCTGACCGACCCAACAACAGGCGCACCGATTGAGACCTTCATCATCAACAGCTCTATTCCTCTGATCGTCGCGGTTGGTCTCACCGGGCTGGCAGTGGTCTTCGCCCTTTACACACTTTTCAGCGGCTATGGTTGGGTGAATCTTTCTCATTTACGGAGTTTTGACCTGATCTGGCTGCAATTGATCCTGATCCTGCCGCTTCTAAGTGCCATTTTCCTCAAAGTTTTCGGCTTCAACCCCACCGATTATGGACAAAGCGGCATTATCCGTTCGGGGATCGTTTTCTCCGTCCTGACGCTTATTTCTTTGTTCCTGGGCATGCTCTGGAACCGCAAGGTCTTTTTACGCAGTATGGCGATCTTCTGGGGCATTTTCCTGCTCTTCTATACCAGCATCTTCACTCACGGAGAGGGCTTTTTCAAAGGCATTGTCGGTGCTCTGGGCTATTGGATGGATCAACAAGCGGTCGAACGCGGCACCCAACCCCTCTACTATTACGCTCTGGTGCAGGTGCCCGTATATGAGTTCCTGCCCGCATTTGGTGTGATCGTCGCTTTTTTCATCGGTCTGAAAAAGAAACTCTTCTTCGCGAGTGTCGAAGATCCCTTTACTGTTGCGACAAAGCCAGAAACAGACGTAATTCCCGATTCAGATTCCGAGCCTGAAGCTGAGGAACTTGATGAAGAATGCATTGATGAATCTCAGGATATCGCGCTCATTCAACCAGAAGAAGAAGTTTCTGAAAACCCTTCTGAATTGAACGAATCTGAAACAGAACAACCTGGCTTCTTGCAAAAACTCTTCTACGATTTTCCCGAAGTCGGTGGTCAGGCTAAGGAATTGCCAACCTTATTACTGTTGATCTACTGGTCGATCATGAGCCTGCTTGCTTTTTCCTTCGCTGGTGAACGCATGCCCTGGCTCACGACCCATATCACCATGCCAATGATCCTCACCGCTGGTTGGGCGATAGGTTATCTAATTGAACATCTCAACTGGGAGCAACTACGCGAGCGCTTTGGTTGGCTTGTGCCCGTTTTGCTGTCCGTCTTCCTGCTTGCGTTTGGTAGCTTGTTTGGCTCCATCTTAGGTAACAATCCACCCTTCCAGGGAAAAGAGCTGTCTCAACTACAGGCCACCAGCACCTTCCTGTTGGCGCTGATCGGCACGATCGGTACCGGGATTGCCCTGATCCGCCTCATCAATAACTGGTCCGGGCGCACTTTCGCCCACCTGATTTTACTGGCTTTCTTCGCTTTGCTCGCTGTTCAAACCGCGCGCACTTCCTGGCGGGCTGCTTTTATCGATTTTGACAACGCACGCGAATTACTTGTCTACGCGCATGCCACCGAAGACATGAAGAGCACTGTTTACCAAATTGAGACCATCTCCAAACGCCTTTACGGCGATAAATCGATCAAGATCGCTTACGATAGTGACGTGCGTTACCCCTACTGGTGGTATATGCGCGATTACCCCAATAAATACGATTTCAACTCCGAGGTCAGCAAAACGCTGCAGGATTATCCCATCATCGTCGTCGGCGCCAGCAATTTCGCGCGCATTGAGCCTGTTATTCGGGACGATTATTACCAATACGATTACAAACGCATGTGGTGGCCCAACGAGGAGCTTTACCGCAACTGGACCATTCAACGTATCTGGGATGACCTGAGAGATCCAGCCAAACGCACAGCTATTTGGAAAGTTTGGTTCAACCGTGATTACAGCGACTATGCCCGCGTATTCAACAACAGCGGGCTCACGCTCGCGACCTGGTCTCCCGCGGACACTGCCCGAATGTTCATTCGCAAGGATGTTGCCGCTAAGATCTGGGAATTTGGCATCAGCCCAGAACCCGTTGAACCACGCGTTGATCCCTACGCCGAAGGCGTGCGCAGTTACGACCCGCAGCTTGTCATCAGCGTGGCAGGTGATCTGACCCTCAACGCCCCACGGGATATGGCAACCGCCTCCGACGGCAGCATCTATCTGGCAGATTCGCGCAATCACCGCATCGTCCACCTTGACGCTCAGGGGCTCTATCTGAACTCCTGGGGCAACTACGGCAATGTGATGGATGGCGAAACGCCGGGCGGCAGGTTCAACGAACCCTGGGGCATCGCGGTTGGGCCGGACGGCAATGTCTATGTCGCCGATACCTGGAACCACCGTATTCAGGTTTTCAGCCCGGATGGTCAATTCCTGAGGATGTGGTCAGGCTTTGAGGTAGCAGGAACTTTGGATGGCTTCTGGGGACCGCGCGGCATCGCGGTCGATAAGGACAACCGCGTTTATGTCACCGATACCGGCAAACAGCGGGTCGTGATCTTTGACGCCGAGGGCAACTACCTGACCCAGTTTGGTGGATTGGGGCTTGAAGTTGGCAAACTGGACGAGCCGGTCGGCATTGATGTTGATTCGGATGGGAAGGTCTATGTCGCTGACACCTGGAACAACCGCATTCAGATCTTTGAACCCGACACCAACAAGCTTCAATATCTCCCTGTCTTTTTCTGGGAAGTCGACGCCTGGCAGAGTCAGTCCCTGGATAACAAGCCCTTCCTCGCGCTTGATGGCGAAGGGAATATCCTGATCACAGATCCCGATCGCGGCAGAGTCCTTGTTTTTGACCTGCAGGGCAAGTTCCAGTACCTATGGGGCGGCTTTGATAACAGCTATATGATGACCACCATCAGCGGTATCGCCATCGGTCGCGACGGCGAAATTTGGGTCAGCGACGCAAGCAACAGCAGTCTGCTGAAGTTTGTGATCGAATAATAGTACAGAATTAATCAAAAAGGAGATGCTGGCAAAAGATGTAGGTCGCGATTGAAGCGACGGTGAAAGCCGCTGCTTCAATCCGACGTTGTACGTATAGATCTAAATGAAATTGTCTATTTTCACCCAATAATTTTTCATCCCGTCGGATTGAAAATGCCCCATTTCCTGGGGCATTTTCAATCTCGACCTACTACTGTCAGCATTATTGTAGGGGAGGTCTTCCACGTCCGCCCGTCAAGATATTTCCCAGTCCTTCCCAGGCATCGCAATACCCAATGCGCATAACACCCGAGCCTTGTATTTCATGTTTCCGACACAAACTCTTCTATGTCGGGTTGAATTACGCTACCCGACCTACCTAAAGAAACACCTATTCAATATCCGTATTAATGATTTCCTGATGCAATTCCCGCAATAGTTTTGCGTCCATCTTCTCAACCTTTCGATCATAGGTCAGGTAGCCATTGATCTCCGTCTCGATATCACTCGTTTGCGTGTAAATAGCGACACTTAAACCTTTTGGAATGAGGGGCTGCACCTGCTCTTTAAGTAGTTTTGTATAAGCTTTGGTCAGTGTTTCCTGATCCTTGTGATGTCCATATCCAAAGCGTTTCTTTTCGGTATAAATATGCCCATCAACCTGCATCGTGTAACCGCCAAACTCCGTGATCGACAGGATCCGATGATCCGGGACGCGCGCGCTGAGGCGTTTCACATACACATGACGGCTCTGAAAATCGCCGCCGCCCTGGTCAAACCATCCCGAAGCATGGTCTACCAGGCGGGTCGGGTCAAGCGTTTTGACCCAATCGCCAATTTTGATCGCCTGAAACTGTCCCCAGCTCTCATTGAATGGAACCCACACCGCGATGCATGGGAAATTGTACAAATGCTCGATCATATCCTGCAATTCCACCCGAAATTCCTCACGGTTTTGCGGATCTTCGCGCCCAAAGCGACCAAAACGGTGCTGATCATTGCGGTGGATGCCGGAAGTAAAGGTAAACAGGACGATCGCGTCTTTGGTCGTCCGACCACCGTTCGGAAAATCCTGCCAGACGATCATCCCCAGCCTGTCGCAGGCATAATACCAGCGGGCTGGTTCAACTTTGACATGCTTGCGGATCATATTACAGCCGATCTTTTTGGCGTACTCAATATCAAAAAGCATGGCATCTTCACTCGGTGGGGTCAGCAGCCCTTCCGGAAAATAACCCTGGTCCAAAGGCCCATATTGAAATATGATCTCGTCGTTCAAAGCAAAGCGCCAGTAGCCTTTCTTATCCTTGACTTTGCTGAACTTGCGCATCGCGAAATAACTGTCAACCCGATCCACCATTTCATTGCCGCGAATCAATTTGACTTCAAGATCATATAAGGTTGGGCTATCCGGGTGCCACAGGCTCGGATTTGGAATTTCAAAAATCAGGGATGTGTTCGGCAAGCCTTCCACTTCAGCGACTTTTACGCCTTCCAAAGAAGCCCCAGCCTCAATGTGGCAGCCAGCCTCCAGCGCCTCATCACTCACCCGCACGATCAACTCGAGCGTTTCTGTGTCGATCGAGGGTGTAATTTTCAAAGACACTATGTGGTGTTTCGGAACAACTTCCAGCCAGACCGTTTGCCAGATCCCTGATGTGGATGTATACCAAATGCCGCCGGGCTGCAGCCTCTGTTTCCCCTTCTGATGCATGGCTGTTTCAGTTGGATCCATCACCATGACAACGATCTCGTTTTCCCCTGATCTCAAAGCCTGGCTGATGTCGAAAGTAAAGGGCAGATAGCCACCCCAATGGTCTCCGATCAGGATGTCATTCACCCAGACCTGACATTCAAAATCAACCGCCCCAAAATGGAGCAAAACGGTTTCTTCAGGATCGAGATCGATCTCAAACTTTCTTCGGTACCATAGTTTTTGATCCGGCTGCAAAACCTTTTCAACGCCCGATAAGCGCGATTCAGGCGGATAAGGCACCAAGATCGTGCCCTGAAAAACCTTGGGTTTCTCTTCCTTTTGATCCAAAATGCTGTATTCCCAGCTCCCGTTCAGGTTCTGCCATCGCTCGCGCCGCATTTGCGGTCGGGGATATTCCGGCAAAGGGATCGGCAGATCTGGCTGCCAGGGAGTGATCAGATTATGATGGCTCAGTTTAGTCATAGCTTTCCACTTCCAAACCCTTCTTAGAGTTCCCTTTCAGGAAAGGCAAGGGTAATAAACCAAACAAACCGATCAAGGCGCCGATCTGGAAGATCAGAGGTACCGCTAAAAAGCCTTCTTTCCCTTCGATCATGCCGGGAATGCCAAAATTACGGATCAGGAAAGAACCTATCCCCGGGCCGATCAACATTGGTAACATCACCCAAAAGATCATGCGCATGCCCAGGAATCTTCCACGGCTTTCTTCCGGCAGCAGCTCCTTAAGCCAGGAGGTTGACGCGATCGCCGCGGACATATTGGACGCCTGCCAGATCAAAGCGCCAACAGCCAACATGGGCACCGATTGAGCAAGGGAGAAGAGGAAGCACCCAAGGCTGGTCAAAACGATCGAAACCATCAGCATTAGCTTCTTGTTCACTTTATCCGCAAGGATGCCCAGTGGGATTGCCAGCAATGCGCTTCCAACGATCACCGCGCCGCCAACAATGGCAAATTCCGATTTGCTGACCCCGATCGTATGATTGACATAGATCAGCATATAAGGGAATCCGACCTGGAAACCAACCCCCAGCAGCATGACGCTCAGCAGTAATAAGAACAATGCCTTGTTTTCTGTGACCGTTTTGACATCAAACAGACCGCGGATATCATCCCAATAATTTGTCGTTGGCGCTGGTTCGTCCAGATTTGGGGTCTCATCAATTGCCCCGCCTGCAAAAAAGCCCACCACCATCACAAGGCCGCCAAGAATGTAAAAGAATGTGAAATAACCAAAGTTCTCGATAAAAATTCCTGCCGCGACGAGCGAGATGAGCTGTGCGATGAAAAGGCTCAGGTTCAAAACACCTTCGACCCGTCCGCGATTATCGCTGGGCGCGACATCCGCCGTCCAGGCATTAAAAGCCGCGTCATTGGCGGTTGAACCAAAAAAGGTCATCAGGCAATCCACCAGAACGACCATTACCACTGCCATACCGACGTTTTTAATAAAGGACGTCAGCGGGAAAACCGCCGTCATCAGCCCCCAGAAAACATAGCCGATCAGAATGTAGGGTTTTCGCTTGCCCCATTTGGAACGCGTGCGGTCGCTGAGCGTGCCCATGAAAATGGTGGTCAATGTCGCCACGATCGCGCTGGCTGCCACCATCCAGGAAACAGGCCTTGGATCTGGTGTGATGGTCTCATAAACGAAGCTGTTGAACCAGGTATTTTCAACCGCCCAGGCGATCTGGCCTGTAATGGCGAGAGCAGCCAGTACAATCCACGTCTTAAACTTAATCTTCGGTTTTGTCTCTTGGTCGGATAGCATAAATTACCTCTGCTTGTTTTTTTTTTATTTTAAGGGAAAGTAGCTTTTTTGGGGCTTACTCATTGCGATAAAGCGCTTCTGAGAGCATTTCAGAAATCGCCCAGTTATTAGGCATCAAGACCATCGCGCCTTCATAAGTGATCCAGTTGCTCACCATCTCAGGGCCAACCGCGAATCTGCGAATGTTCTCAGGATTCATCAATGGCTTTGCCATCGGCAATAAAGGTAAGATCTGACTTAGTGGAATATCCGTATCCACGTATTCGCGATATAGACTATACAATTCAGGAACTTTAGAGAGCATGTTAAGGTTGACAACTCTCTTGAAAATCGCCATGACAACTTCCTGGGCGCGGCGGTTGCGGTCAAAATCACTGGTTGTCAGACGGGAGCGCGAATACCAAAGTGCAGTCCCTCCATTCATATGGTGTAAACCGGGTTCAAGGATACACCAACCACTGGGTTCAAGTTGGCAGCTATCCTGGAGCTCCTCGCTCACTTCCACATCAATTCCACCAATACTATCGACAACATCCTTAAAACCATTGTAATTAACCATCATATAATACTCAGGTCGGATGCCAAAATTGACCTCAAAAGTATCCTGCAACAAAGAAAACCCACCCAATTGCCAGGCAGTGTTGATTCTATTTGACCAATAACCAGGAATTGTTACGTACAAATCCCGTGGGAAAGAAATAATGCTTACCGTTTTATGCTTGGGATTGATGGAAAGCAACATTATCACGTCAGTACGGAAATTATTCTCTCCAAAATCATCTACCCCCAACATTAAAATGTTCACCTGGTTTTCGGGCAATTCTCCCGCTGGGATCAAAGGAACGGGTGTTGGGGTGAACATCGGCTGTGGAATGAGTTCAATGCTGCCGTCTTCCAGAATATTGGCAAAAGAATTTGGCTGAAATGCTGTCGGCGTGCGCTGCATTCCGTTGAGGCTGATATACCAGGGAGAACTTTCAGAATTGGCAAGCGCGGTAATAAAAACGGAGCCCAGAACGACGCCAATAAAAGACATGGCCAAAATAAAAATGACGGTTATGGAGATGGATTGATGTTTGTTTAATCGCATATTATTAACCTAAGTTGTCACTTTCTTCCTGACTGACATCGTTCAAAGCTTTCTCGTTCCTGACTGGATCAACGGTATTTGGTGGTTCGTTCTGGTGAAAAGACAGTTTACTTAATAGTTCTCCCGCCTGGCTAAAGGCATCTCTAAGCTGATCAGCTTGTCTGGCATTCTCCTGAATAGTTTCTTCCAGTTGCTTTTTCTGCATACGCAGCTTGTCAACCTCTCCCACATTCTCCCGGTTCGCTTCGATTATACCTTTCAACTGTTCCAACTCATTCTCGAGCCTTTTCTGACGGTCGATCCATAATTCCACCTCTACTGTCCAGGTGGCCTGGGTTTGCGCGAGGTCGTCTTTCGCCTGATCCAATTTGCTTTGGCTTTGATTGTAATCGCGATTCAGCACCTGAATCTGCTGGGTTTTCTCAACCAATTCTTCCCGCAGATCGTTCAATCGTCGGGCATCTTCTTCCAACATAATTGCTTTTTCCAACAGCTTTTCGATTGTCTCTCTGAGAGGGTCAAGCTTTTCTAACTCTTCCTGTCCCCAGGTTTTTCCCGTGTAGGGGCTAAGCGTTAAAATCGCCCTTTTACTGGCAGGATCAGTTGATGGCAATGGATAAAGCATCAGATTTCCAACTCGGTTATATCCACTCAAGGGCATCAGGACTTCCTTTTCAGCCCGATACTGTCCATCACGATTGGAAAGAAGAAGGGAATCTGAAATCATAGCCTCCAGAAAGCTTGCGAACTGCGCGATCGGCAAACCAACCTTGCTGATATGGTCTTCCCTGATCAGATCGTAAGTACTTGAAAGCTTGAGTTGATCCGCTCCATCTTCATAGCTTAAAAAACCGAGCAGATCAGCCATAAGATATAAACTCAAACCGTGTGAGAGAGTTTTTTCAAGCGCGCCGCGATTGGACTGCAGGCTTGTCTCAAGAAAAGTCTTCGCGATATTTGCCCTCAATGTCTTTCCCGAAATAGATTCTCTCGTCGACTCAGATAAATTAAAATTTTGTTTACCAGCTTGGTTGGCGAGACTGATCAGGAGTGGATAATATAGGATTTGGCTCATCATTACACCTGCTGGTAAATTTCCCGCCTGAGGCAGCAGCAAATAAACGATAAATCCGATCACGGAAATACCCAGGATCAATAAAGCTTCGACAACACCTTGTCGATAGCGAAGATAGTAAAAAATGCCTGCCAACATAGTTAGCAAGAGAGTTATTCCAATCCAGACATAATCAAAAACAGTAAAATTGAAACTTCCCACGTTCGAAATTGGCAGCCACCATAGGGAAAGCACAATTGCCGCAAAAAACACCAGTACCGTTCCTAACACCGGTGCCCAATCAGGGAAAACATCTTCTCTTACTTCAAAAATCACCCAGACAAGCCAAATGAGATTGATCAGATTCAAGCCTCGATGCCAAATCGGGAGTAAGGCTTCCATGCCCGATAAACCCTGATACGCAAAGAGGTTGATCGTCAATAATAGCAACTGGGAGATCAAAATGACGATCAAACTGATCTGCAAGGGTCGGCTTTTCTTCTCGTACCGCAAACTGGTAAGCAAAGCCAGTCCTGCGGAAGCGATCAGGAGACCATAATAAAGCAAGGCATACGGAAAAACCGTCAGCACAGGGCTTAATTCAAGCAGTTTAATCATCTATACAATCCCTGGCATTAACTGTGCAAGAACTGTACCCCTTGTAAAGGCGAATTCTTTTATTTTCTTATTAATCCATTATAATTCCGTGGCTTGTACACTACAAAATAGAGAACTACATGTTTGAAAACTTACATCCTTTAGTCAACATTTTCTTACTTAGCCTTATGGCGAGCCTGGGAACAGGTCTTGGCGGTCTTATCGCTGTTATCCGAAAGCCCGGTCGACGTTCCTATGGCTTTTTGATGGGTATCACCGCCGGTGTCATGATCTGTCTGGCTTTCCTGGAATTAGTTCAGGAATCGATCGAGATGTCCGATTGGTTGACCGCAACGATTGGTTTCGGTTCAGGAGCAATTTTCATGTTCTTGCTCGATTACTTCATGCCTCACATCCGCTTCGGTGTTAGGGAAGTTCGGCAGGAGTCTACCCCATTGCAAGATGTAAATTGTGAAAATGAAGTCGATGAAACTCAACCTGAACAGTGTTTTCTGTTCCTAAGAAAAGGTGAAGAGAAGGTTGACCACTCGCTGGTTAGCACTGGTCTCCTGCTGGCAATTGGAATTTCCCTCCACAATTTACCGGAAGGTTTTGCCGTTGGTGCGGGATATCTGCATAACCCTCAATTTGGCCTCTTTGTCGCCGTCGCGATTCTCCTTCACAACATCCCGGAAGGCATTGCCACCGCCCTGCCCCTTTGCAAGGGCGGCATCTGCAAAAAGGATACCCTCAAAGTAGCGTTCTTGTCTGGTTTGGCAGAACCCATCGGGGCATTGATCGCCAGCCTCTTCCTTGTTCGCTTTACCGCTCTTTTGCCTGGAGCCCTGGCATTTGCTGGCGGAGTAATGGTCTTCATCACTCTGGACGAACTGATTCCAACGGCGCGTAAATACGGCAATGAAAACTACACCGCCCTCGGCATCATCGTCGGCTCCATGTTCGTTTTTATTCTTACTGGTATTTTTGGAGTTTAAGTTCGTTTTATCGTTCTGATGTCGAGATTCAATCCGACGTTTAACAATGATGACCAATCAATTTTTTGATTGAAGGATATATTAAATTGATTGTGAAACAAATCTTGTTAATGATTTTGTACACATGTCGGATTGAAACAAGGGCGTTTTTTGAGCGCCCTTGTTTCAATCTCGACCACTAAAAAAATTAGGACAATATTCCCAACCCCAAACGAATTCTTCGCAAGGTTTCTTCTTTCCCCAACATGGCTGCCAATTCAGTAGCACCGCCGGGGGATGCTTCCTGACCACTGAGGGCTGTACGTATAGGCCACATGACTGTCCCAACCTTGAGACCAATCGATTTTGCAAATTCCTTCAAATTCGCGAACAAGGTGTCGTTGTCAAAGGCTTCCAGCTCTTCCAAAACAGGGATCACAGCCTCAAGCACCTGCCGTGAGCTTTCGAGCGTCGATTTTGATTTATCGTGCACGAACAATTCCTTGTCATACTCCGGCAAGTTGCCAAAAAAGCCGACCAATTCAGGGATATCGCCCAAATTATCAGTCCGCACCTGGATCAGATCGCTCATTTTGCGAAGGTCCAGCTTTTTCACGCTCTCCGGATAATACGGCAAAGCGACCTGATGGAACTGCTCGGGGCTCAAAGCGCGGATATGTTCGCCGTTCAACCAACGCAACTTGTCAAAGGAAAAAGCCGCACTCGATTTGCTGATGCGGTTCATATCAAAGGCTTCAATCAACTCAGGCAGGAGGAAATACTCACGTTCATCGCCCGGATTCCACCCCAAAAGTGCCACGTAGTTGACGATCGCCGTTGGTAAATAGCCCATTGCCACCAGATCCTCAAAGGAAGGATCGCCCTTGCGTTTGCTCAACTTGCTGCCGTCTTCTTTGATGATATGCGGCAAATGGATATATTCCGGTCGCTGCCAGCCAAAGGCTTCATAGAGCAAATTATATTTTGGCGTTGAGCTGAGATACTCCTGCCCTCGGATGACATGCGTGATCCCCATCAGATGGTCGTCAACCACATTGGCAAAATTATAGGTCGGAAAGCCATCCGATTTCAACAAGACCTGATCGTCCAATTGATCGTGGTCGATCATGATTTCCCCATAAACATGGTCGAAAAAGCTGCTCGTGGCTGGTTCAGGGATACGCTGGCGCACAACCGGCACAATCCCTTGCGCCCGTTTTTCCTCGATCTCTGCCGCGCTCAAGTTCCGACATGGGTCGCGAAAGCCCTGCACGCGTTCACCCGTGCTTTCCAGAGCTGGCTTGTCTTCTTTCTGACAAAAACAATAATAGGCATCGCCCTGCTCGATCAGCTTTTGCGCGTATTCCTGATAGATCGGCAGCCGCTGGCTCTGAACGTAAGGTCCATAGCCGCCGTCCTTATCCGGACCCTCATCATATTCGATCCCAGCCAATGCCAGGCCATTGTAAATTGCCTGAACCGCTTCAGGGACGTTGCGGTTCTGGTCGGTATCTTCGATCCGCAGTAAGAATTTTCCATCGGCTTGTTTGGCGATCAAAAAAGCGTACAGCGCAGTACGAAGATTGCCGATGTGCATATAGCCTGTCGGGCTGGGTGCAAAACGAGTTCTAAACATAGTCACTTCCAGATTTTTTAATGCATTTATCCTACCACAGGTCAGTCTTTGCATGCCTCGTGGTGATGGTCCATTACGTACTTTCGCAGATACTGTCCAGTATAGCTTTCGCTCATATGACAAATTTGCTCGGGTGTCCCTTCAGCCACAATTTCACCACCGTTAATGCCACCATCGGGTCCCAGATCAATGATCCAATCAGCGACTTTGATAATATCCATATTGTGTTCGATGATCAGGACGGTATTGCCGTTGTCAACCAGAGCCTGTAAGACGTCGATCAGTTTATGAACATCAGCCGCGTGCAAACCAACCGAAGGCTCATCCAGGACATAAAGCGTTCTGCCCGTGGCGACGCGGGAAAGCTCTTTTGCCAGCTTGACGCGCTGTGCTTCGCCACCGGAAAGGGTCGGAGCGGGCTGCCCAAGGCGGATATAACCCAGACCGACATCATACAAGGTTTGCAGTCTCCGTTTAATGCGCGGAAAAGCGTCAAAAAACTCCATTGCCGTTTCAACAGTCATGTCCAAAACGTCGGCAATGTTCTTGTCCTTAAAACGCACCTGGAGAGTTTCGTGGTTGTATCTTTTCCCACGGCAGACCTCACAGGGCACATAGACGTCCGGCAAAAACTGCATCTCAATTTTCAGTTGGCCATCACCCATACAGGCTTCGCAGCGACCACCTTTTACATTAAAAGAAAAACGTCCTTTCTTGTAACCCCTGATCCTGGATTCAGGCAATTCGGTGAACAAATCGCGAACCAAATCAAACAGCCCAGTATAGGTTGCCGGATTCGATCTGGGTGTCCTTCCTATGGGTGTTTGATCGATATTAATTACCTTATCCAGATGCTTTGTGCCGTCAATTCCTTTATGTTTTCCTGGGTTGGTGTGAGCGCGCATCAACTTTCGCGCCAGTGCGTTGTACAAAATCTCCACCATCAGGGTTGATTTACCCGAACCAGACACGCCAGTGATGCAAACCAATTTGCCCAAAGGAATTGTGACATCGATATTCTTCAGGTTATTTTCCTGAGCGCCTTTGATCTTGAGCACATTCCCATTGCCTTCGCGCCTGGTTGCCGGCAATGGCACTTGTTTTCTTCCGGAAAGATACGCGCCTGTCAGCGATTTCGGTTCCGCTTCAATATCTTCTGGTCGTCCCTCTGCCACCAGCCAACCACCATGTTCTCCGGCACCGGGGCCTAAATCGATAATCCAATCCGCGCTGCGCATGGTCTCTTCGTCATGTTCGACCACCAAAACCGTATTGCCCAGATCGCGCAATCCCTTCAAGGTTGCCAAAAGCTTATCGTTATCCCGCGGGTGCAGACCTATGGAAGGTTCATCCAGAACGTACAAAACGCCCATCAGTTTCGAACCGATCTGAGTTGCCAGGCGGATGCGCTGCGCTTCGCCACCGCTCAAGGTCGAAGCAGAGCGATCAAGCGTGAGGTAATCCAGACCAACATCGGTCAAAAAGCTGAGTCGGGCATGGATCTCACGCAAAATTCTTTCAGCAATTGCCTGATCGCGCTTGCGCAGTGGCGTTTGTTCAGACCCGAGCAATTCGATCCACTCCAGGAGATTTTCAACCGGATATTCAGTAACTTCAACAATGTTTTTCCCGTCAACCAGTACCCCCAAAGCCTCTTTGCGAAGCCGCTTTCCCCCACATTCAGGGCAGGGCGTGCGGGTGATAAAAGAGCCCAACTTCATGCGGATCCAATCGGAATTGGTATCCTGATAGCGGCGCTGCATATTCCCGATCACACCTTCAAAAGCCGTCTTAAAGGTTCCTTTGCGCCCGTTTCTGCCAACATAATTAACTGTAATTTCCTTTGTTCCAGTACCATGCAAGATCGCGCGTTGAACTGCCTTATCAAGCTGCTCAAACGGTGTTTCCAGGCTGAAATGATAAGTTTCAGCCAGCGCTTCCAGCATCTGCCAGCTATAACCGCCAACATCTTTCGAATCCCATTCGGGGTTTTTAATCGCCCCATCCTTAAGCGAGAGCGTCTTGTCCGGGATGACCAGATCAGGGTCAATATCCTCGCGGAAACCCAGTCCCTGGCAGGTCGGACAGGCCCCATGCGGGGTGTTGAACGAGAAGGTTCGCGGCTCGATCTCGATTAAAATTGAGCCGTGTTCCGGGCAAGCCAGGTTCTCCGAGAACATGCGGTCTTCGGGTGGTTCGCTGCTCATATTATGAACCGTCAAATACCCTTCGCCTACACGTAAGGCAGTCTCTACGGAATCAGTCAGCCGGGTGATCATCCCCAGTCGATCTTCCTCATCCTCCGGTTCCGAGATCACGATTCGGTCAACGACCGCCTCGATGGTGTGCTTTTTGTAGCGGTCGAGCGTGATCTCTTCATCCAGCATGTAGATCGTGCCATTGACCCTTACCCGGGTAAAACCGGATTTTCCAATTTCCTTGAAGAGAGCCTGATAAGTTCCCTTGCGTTCTCTGACCATTGGCGCCAGGATCAACAAACGCGAACCGATCGGCATCGCCAGAATGGTGTCCACGATCTCCTGAGCAGATTGTTTTTGTACCGGTCGCCCGCAGACAGGGCAATGAGGAACCCCCACCCGCGCAAAGAGTAAACGCAGGTAGTCGAAAATCTCCGTGACCGTCCCAACCGTGGAACGGGGATTGTTTGAGGTCGATTTCTGATCGATCGCCACAGCCGGCGAAAGACCTTCGATCGAATCAACATCCGGTTTATTCATCTGTCCCAAAAACTGACGGGCGTAAGAAGAAAGCGACTCCACATAACGGCGCTGTCCTTCGGCGAAGATGGTATCGAAAGCCAAAGAGCTCTTGCCCGACCCCGAAATGCCAGTCAACACGACCAGCTTGTCCCGTGGGATTTCGATATTGATATTTTTTAAATTATGTTCTCGCGCACCAATAATGCGCAGATTGTCTTGACTCATATTAATAAACTCCGGCAGATATTATATCAAGTGTTCTATCCTCCGCCTCTAAAGCTGTCCAAACTCATTAATATTCATGTTATCAAGAGTTTCATAACCGATGTGCTATGATATTGATAGTGCAAATCAAAAGCCATTGACGATTAATAATTAAGGAGTAAGACATGAAAAGTTTCCGAAAAGTTTTGACAATAACAGTACCAACCCGACGTGCTTTCGTCAACATCACATACGAAGTTGAACAGGCTCTCCATGAAAGCGGCATTCAGGAGGGTTTGCTGCTGGTAAACCCCATGCACATCACCGCTTCAGTCTTTATAAATGATGATGAACGTGGACTGCATCACGATTACGAACAGTGGCTCGAAACCATCGCGCCCCACGCCCCTATCGACCAATATCGCCATAACGATACCGGCGAAGATAACGCCGACGCTCACATCAAACGCCAGATCATGGGGCGGGAAGTTGTGGTTGCCGTCACCAAGGGACGTCTCGACTTTGGCACCTGGGAACAGATCTTTTATGGCGAATTTGACGGTCGCCGCCCAAAACGCATCCTTATCAAAATTATTGGAGAATAAACTTTTCAGCCCGATAACCTTGTACGCATATTCGACAAATCAGAGCCTGATTTTTTATAATATCAGTACCAATAAATATTAAATAAAGGAAAGTTGAAAAAAATGGCACAAAAACAAGAATGGATGAAAACCCCGGTCGGACTCCCTGAGCTCCCCTACGCGAAGGACGCTTTGGCTCCTTATATTTCCGCAGACACAATTGATTATCACTATGGCAAGCACCATAAAGCCTATCATGACACAACCCTGGATCTGGTAAAAGGCACCGAGCTCGAAGGCGCGACGCTCGAAGAGATCGTTGAAGTCTCCAGCAAAGATCCTTCCATGCAGAAGCTTTACAACAACGCTGCCCAGGCATGGAACCATAATTTCTATTGGAATGGCTTTGTCCCTGCCAGCGAAAGCAAAATGCCCTCAGAGTTGGAAGAGCTCCTGACAGAAGCCTTCGGTTCCGTTGAAAACTTTAAGAACGAATTAGTCACCAAAGGCGTCGGTCAATTTGGCAGCGGCTGGGTTTGGCTGGTTCTCGACGAAGGCAAACTGTCAATTTATTCCACCCCCAATGGCGTCAACCCCTGGAAAGATGGCAAATTCCCGGTCTTTGTTCTGGATGTCTGGGAGCACGCCTATTATATTGACTACCAAAACCTGCGCAAGAAGCATCTCGACGAAGTGCTCAATCACATCGTCAACTGGGACAATGTCCTCAGACTTATCAAGAAGTACAAAGCCTAATAAGCTTGCTTTTGTATTTAGAAAAGAAATCAGTAATTTGTAAACAAAACGACCCTTCGGGGTCGTTTTTCATTGCAATCCTAACCGCAATTTTGAATATTTTCAATTACAAGCTAAATAATGTATTGTCTTTTCAACTGCAATTTCAAGTATTTGCGCTTTAAACCGCAATGTTTTATAACTCTAACTGGAGAAATGATGATTGCGATGATAGGTCTTTTTTCATATACCCATAGTCATCGTCAAAACCAGCAATTCTCAGTATGAATTTTGTATAACCTGGATTCTCCTAGGGCAATTGCATCTAAATTTACCTAAATTAAGCTTCAATGCAGCTTGTTAAGCATGAAACATGCCTATTTGACTGTCTTAAATCAGGTATATGTGGTGCTGTCGCCAGGTTGTTATCGCGAGGAGCCCTTTAGGGCGACGTGGCGATCTGCCTTAAAGCTTTTGCTGCACAAAATTGGAATGGAAAAATGATTAACTGCAGATTGCCACGCCTTTTATGCTCGCAAAACCCAAAGGGCACGATGTGACGGTTCGCTGAGAGGAGTTTTGATTTTTAGAACCATCTTTTCTAAACTTTGCTAAAAGATTGAGCTAATGTTCGCATTTACGCTTGATGCTAATAAATATTATCTTTATCTAGATGCGTTTACCCTGATAAATAAAAATCCGATTTCAGGTATTAAAACAAATCTATTCTAAACTGACCCTAATTGCCAATTAGCTTGACCCCGCCAGCACAGGCGACCAACCTCGCCTTCACTCTTCCAAAGTCCCCCATTCCTATCATCCGCAGGATGGCATACCAGCCACCTGCTTTACAAAGAAAGCACACGGAAGATTCTACCAAGAAAAATTTGAAGTTACTTTCTGTGTCCTATCAATTTTCGTAATTGAGAAAAAACGTCAACATCATTTGCAAGTTTTTCGAAAGTGGTTTCAAAAATGATTTTTTCATAATCGTCATTGCCCGCAGTTACCCATAGACCTTCTTTCGATGCGATGACAGCATATGCAGCACTCAGTTGTTTTGCATAACTTCTTACCTGAACTTTTACATCATTGAGCTTCTTTTTGGAGGAAATTGAATATTTAACTTCTATTATTCCAAAAGCAGTGTGATGCCCATTTTCGACTATTGGAAGGAGAACATAGTCAGGAATAAGTACAAAGTTATTGTTCCCAACACGTATTTGAAGCTGAGAAACATAATCTTCCTCTCCATATCCCAGTTTCAATATCAACGGAGTAACTAGTTGTTTTTCAACATCTCTCTCACCATTAATACCATAAGAATTATGATCAAACACGTCATCCAACTGTAAGGCGCTGGATTTTCCCAATTCAAGCAAACGGTTGTATTGAGAAGGTATTAACTCAACGCCATTGATACCCTGCATATTCTTTTTAATAATGGCAATTTCTCCCAAAATCGGATCATTTCGCATTTGATTAAGAGAAACCGGAGAGATTTGTTTAGGCTGACCTATATAAGTGCAACGATAGTACCAAAAGAACGGATCATTAAACCCAACACTAACACTTCTCCAAATGGAGTCAACAGCACTTGTCGGAGATGTAAGATACATTGCTATCATATCTCCAGCTTTGGTATCAGGATTACACTGCCAAGGAGTTATTATGTCTGAGTCATAGTTTAAAAAAATATCTCTCGGAGATGATCCAATAAAAAAAGCACTGTTAGGATTCGGTAGATCTTTAACAATATAGCTTTTAATGCCCCCAACATAATTTGGGGCAAAATCATATAAAAAAGCAAGAAGTTCATAAGAACTAAGGTTGTTTTCTTTGCGAAACTTAGATAGGGTTTCACATATTTTCTCGTAATAATAAAAACGTTCTTTGTAGTTTCTTTTCAAAGGGATTGGGGGTAAGGAGATTTCAAATTGTTCTGTGATAATTTTAAATATATTAAAGTTGTATTGAAAGTAATATGGAATGTATCTTTTAGGATCTGAAAAACAAAGTAACGTCGTAAAATACGCCATTGAATTAATGAATACATCCAATAAATTGGAAACATCTATTTGAATATTATTATCCTTATTGAACTTGACGAATGCTTCCCTCAAGTCATCAAGTGAAAGAATTACAATGTCTGTTTCTTCAGCACATTCAAGTAACTGTTTTTCATTATCCCAACAAATGTCTGGGCTCGGACAATACGCTTCATGTAATTTTCGTATTTTGTATGCATATTCCACCGAATAGTTTTTGCCACCTTTTGACAGGTTTTGCTCGAAAAAATCAACAGTATCCTGGCCTCCAGCAGCTAAATAAAGTTTCCATTGATATTCATTGAGCATATCCCATTATCCTTTATTAAGGTAAGAATCCGTCTAATCAATATTTTAATGGTAGTTTATCATGTTTGAATTTAAAATAATGATTGTATGTCAAAACGAAGCACCCTTAAGGGCATTGAAATCAGCCTAAAGGTTTCATATTTCAATCCAACGTTCAACCTATTCCATTAATCTGTCCACGAGCATCCCGATCGTATGGTAAGGAGACCATGCTGAACCAAAACCTGCTTACTCGTCAACTGCTCACTGTTTCTGTTTCAAAAATCGATAGATTCAAAATTAGAAAAAAGGGCCTCATCAAAACAGGCCTCATCAAAATCGTTGACTTATCCCCAACCAACGAGTATAATCTCACGCTGCCAGAAATCCGTCTGGTAAATTTATGGGCGAGGGTAACCCTGAAAGAAGGGTGAGAGGCGCCCGGAGGAAATATGACTACAACTCACGACGATAATACTATCAAAATCGAAAAACGCACCGTTACTGGCAAGCAAGTTAAGCAACTGCGCCGCCAGGGCATTTTGCCAGGTGTGGTTTATGGTCACAAAATCGAATCCTATCCCGTTCAGATGGATCGCCATTCAACCACCTTACTGATGCGCACTATCACCCCCACCACCCTTGTCACTCTTGACCTGAATGGCAAGAAAACCAAGGTCATCGTTCGCGAACGCAACTATGACGTCGTAACTGGCGAATTGCTCCATCTCGACTTTTTAGCCATTTCAATGACCGAAAAACTGCGCGCCTTTGTTGCCATCGAATTAGTCGGTGAAGCACCCGTGCTCGATGCAGTTCCTGGTTCTTTGATCAACCACGTTTTGAATGAAATCGAAATTGAAGCTCTACCAGCTGACATGCCGGAAAGACTAGAAGTTGATATCAGCAAACTGGAAGCCGCGGAAGATGTCATTACTGTTGCGGATCTCGATTTGGGCGACAAAATTACGATTCTGACTGATGAATCAGAACTTGTTGTTTCAGTTGCTTACGTCGCGGAAGAAACCGAGCCGGAAGAAGTAGAAGATCTTATCGCGGAACCGGAAGTTATGGAAAAGGGCAAGAAAGAAGAAGAAGAAGAGGAATAATCCTCCCGAACAAAACACGGAGTCTTCTCCGCAATTGCTTTCTGAAAACAAAAAAGACCTGCTTCTGTGTGTAGAGCAGGTCTTTTTATTACACAAACCCGTTATTTAGAGTTAGTTCTTAAGCAGATTCAGAAAATCAAGCGTCATCATTGCTGTCGCGCCCCAGACCGTCTCGCCATCATAAGGTTTAAAATATAAAACCTCAAACTCGCCTCCCCGATAATTGTGAACCCGGTAATACCGATTCCGCTCATCTGCCAACCAATCGATTGGAATCGAAAAAACACGATCCACTTCATCCGGATTTACGGTCAGGTCGGTTGGCCAATCACAAATCCCAACAACGGGAGTAACTATAAAATTGGTGACCATCTTCAAATCTGCCATTTTGCCCAAGACCCGCACAGCTTTGGGGTTCAAACCAATTTCTTCCCAGGATTCCCGTAAGGCTGTATCAATGATGCTTTTATCACCAGCCTCCCAGGATCCACCCGGAAATGAAACCTGTCCGCTATGGTCATGCAGCAAACTGGAGCGTAAGGTATAAATCAACTGCCAATGTCCGTCTCGCCAAATCAGTGGTAATAAAACCGCAGCTTTCCGCAAGCGTTCTTTATCTGGTTGTTTTCCCCGGATTTCCCGACGTGTGTCGGCTTGAGATTGTCTTTCAAGCCGCTCGGGCAGATCAACTGGAAGGTCCAAATACGAGCTCAATCCTGCTCCGTTTCCGACCCTTCTTCTGCCAGATCTTCAGGGTTTTGGACAGCCCGCGCGAAGATCAAATAACCTGTATGCGCAACCATCCTGTCCGCCGGCCGTATTCTAGCCCAATCGGTTTTGAAATGGCGCAAGGACAGTTCACACATATCAATAAAAGCAAAACCACTTCTCGAAAGAACCCGCAAAAGGATTTCCACTTGATTAAAGGTCGGCAACAAGGTGCCAAAAGCACCGCCAGCCTTCAAACTCGCCTTTACTTGTTCCAGATAATCATAAGGATTGGGCAGGTCCAGGAAGATCGCGTCCAGATTGCGTTCCTCAAAGCCATCTTCCGCGTTTCCTGCCTTGAACTCGACCCGATCCGCCAAACCAAAGAGCGTCAGGTTTCTGATCGCCAGTTTCTGGACTTCAGAATTGCGTTCATAGGAATACACCCGACCTTTCTTACCGGTCAGGTATGCCAACACGGTTGTCAGTCCGCCCGAGCCACCGCCACATTCCAAAACCCGTGTACCAGGACCAATACCCAATCGCAAAACAATATAGCCAATATCTTTGGGATACATGATCTGCGTCGTTCGTTTAATGCTTTGCACCAGGTCAGTTATCCCTGGCTGCAAGACGAAAAAGGGGTTGCCGGTATGCGATTCAAGCCTCACTCCCCAGGGCTGACCGATAATGTCATCGTGACGGATCACTCCCCGATGAGTTTGCAGGACTTCACCTTCTTTTACGATCAGAAGATGACTTTTATGCGTGCTGCCATGCAATTGCACCAGATCACCGGCCTGAACCCGATTCAGCTTATCACCCGGGATTTCGATCATTGTTTACCCTTTGGAAAAATATTCTGATCGATTTTCCCGAACCAATGACCTAAAAAAAGGAAAATAACACTCCCAACAATTCCCCCTGCTAGATTTACAGGGCCCACATTCATTAACTTGAGCTCCAAGCCAATTGCTGCCCAATGCCCCACTAAAAAACCAAGCCAGCTGAGCAGCAAATACATCAGAAGTCTGCCAATTCCACCATCTCTCCAAATATGAAAGATTGCTCCCAGTAGTGTCGCAATGATGAATCCAAATAGGTAGGAGGATATATTCATAGGTTGATTGTTCCCATAGTGATAAAACCAAACCACATTCTCTCTTGAAAAAGGTTTGATCCTACTGTAAATTCTGCACTAAAAACTGCGTCAATGATAACATAATTCACCTGCCTATAGAGATGTTGCTTCTTTGTTCACGCGTGTACATGGGTCCACTTGCGATAGGTAAGATGTAGATTCTGAATTTGAATACGGCATGGGTTTGTAAATCGTAAAATATCGGATTGAATTTAACTTTTTGAATGTAATAAAAATCTTAGTGAGCAAAGGTGAAAGTCAAAGTCTACAGATTTCAGGTACAATAGACACGCTATGCTCTCAGACACACATGCTCATCTTGATTTCAACGCTTTTGATGCTGACCGCGATCAGGTCATTGAACGCGCCAAACAAGCCGGCATTGGTTTTATTATCAATATCGGCATTGACCTCAAAGCAGCCGAAAATTCGATTCAGCTTGCTCGTCAAAATCCGGGCTTTATCTTCACAGGCATCGGGGTCCACCCCAATTACACCAGCAACTATAACGAAAAGGTGCTCGCAAAACTGGAGCGCCTGGCTCACGAACCGGAAGTACTGGCAATTGGTGAGATCGGTCTCGATTATTATCGCGATCATGCCACTCCTGAGCAGCAGCAGCGCGCCTTGTTTCCGCAGCTCGAACTGGCAGCCCGCCTGAACCTTCCCATCATCCTTCATGAGCGCTCCTCCGCTCACGAATTGGTGCCAATCCTGATCGACTGGCAAAAAAGCTTGCCCGAAAACAGTCCCATAAAAAATCATCCGGGCGTTTTGCACTCCTACGGCGCCTCACTGGAATACCTCCCAGCCTTACTGGAAGCGGGTTATTACTTTGGGATCAGCGGACCTGTCACCTACAAAAACGCGCAGGACAAACACAGTCTGGTTCAAAACTTACCGCTCGACAGAATCCTGCTTGAGACTGATTGCCCCTTCCTTACACCTCATCCCCATCGCGGCGAACGTAATGAACCAGCCTATATCCCCTTTATCGCCAGCAACATCGCGCAACTAAAAGACCTCAGTCTGGCAGAGGTTGCCACTCAAACGGCGAAAAATGCCTTTACACTTTTTGGTTTGAAATTTTCCTGACTCAATCAGTTTTCATCAAATTTATGATCCGGAACAAAAGTCTGTTCCTCAAATGGAGGTCTGACGTAATTATCATCGATTTGTCTTGGTGGTAGAGACAAAACCTGTGGTGTCAGGTCTTCATAAGGAATCATACTTAAAAGATGGCTAATGCAATTAAGTCGGGCACGTTTTTTATCATCCGCTTCAACAACATACCAGGGACTTAACTTGGTGTCGGTATAACGGAACATATCGTCCTTCGCACGGGAATATTCAACCCAGCGTAAACGTGATTCCAGATCCATCGGGCTCAACTTCCAACGTCGGGTGATATCGTCGATGCGAGCCTGAAATCTTCTTTCCTGCTCCTCGTTACTGACTGAAAACCAGTATTTAATCAGGATTATGCCTGAGCGAATCAGCATCTTTTCAAATTCAGGTACGGTTCTAAAAAATTCCTCCACCTGTTCCGGGGTGCAAAAACCCATCACGCGCTCCACGCCAGGTCGGTTGTACCAGGAACGGTCAAACAAGACCATCTCTCCTGCAGATGGGAGATGAGCTACATAACGTTGAAAGTACCATTGGGTTGTTTCTTTTTCTGTTGGTACGGGCAAAGCTACTACACGCACAATTCTTGGATTGAGCTTTTCAGTGATACGCTTTATCGTGCCACCCTTGCCGGCAGCATCCCGTCCTTCGAAAATCACAACTACTTTTGCGCCGGTTTCTTTGATCCAGCCTTGCAGCTTTACCAATTCGATCTGTAGCTTTTCAATCTCTTTATCATAGGCTTTAGTCGATAATTTTTTCTTTTTCAAGGGTTGTGAATTTTCACAGTTATCCGCTAAAACTGAATCTGATTTGTCAGGATTCGATTTGGGGTCTTTCTTAGCCATTTTAGCCTCCGAAAATGTATATTAGATGGGCGATGTCCCAATTATACAACCTTTAACAAAAAATAAAGGCTGTTAATCTATGGAGTTTGACGCTTGTAATCTACAAAACGATAACCGACCCCTCGTTCGGTCAAAATATATTGAGGATCAGATGGATCAACTTCGAGTTTTTTCCTTAGATAATTAATGTACAAACGCACATAATGCGGTTCGTTTTCATACTCATAACCCCAAACCTTGTTCAATATCTGATCATGGGTCAATACCCAACCTGCGTTCTGCACCAGATGATAAAGTAAACGGTATTCAGTTGGTCTCAGTTGAACCAGTTCTCCTTCAACCCAAACCTCATGCTTGCCAAAATCAATTGTCAGGCGATCATCCACCACAATTTGACCGCTTTCCTCATCCTTGTTGAAATTGCCCCGTCTTAAAACGGCACGAATTCGGCTGGTAAGCTCTCGGGGACTGAACGGTTTGGTTACATAATCGTCGGCGCCTAATTCGAGACCTTTGACCTTGTCATCCTCCTGACCTTTGGCAGTCAACATAATCACCGGGATGTTCCCTATTTCCCGAACCATCTTCAAAACTGTGAATCCATCAATATCTGGCATCATCACGTCGAGCAAAATCAAATCGGGCAAAGTGGTGCGCAGCTTTTCCATGGCTTGTGTACCGTTGTTCGCTTCAACAACCTCAAATCCATCCTGTTCCAGGTTTAGGCGGATGATCTTTACCAATCCACGTTCATCATCAACTACCAAAATTTTCTTTTTTGCTTCCATTATTCTCCTAAAAAACATCCACAACGATTACAGAGATATTATCGCTGCCACCAGCCTCATTTGCCAAATCGCACAAGTCCTGAGCTCTCTTTTCAACCGAAGATGAGGCACGCGCAATCTCAACGATTTTGGATTCGTTCACCAAACCCCACAAACCATCTGAGCACAAAAGCAAATGTGTTGGTTTGCTAAGTTCTTTTTGCCCAACATCAACCCTGAACCCATCTGTTTGCCCCAATGCGCGATAAAGAACGTTCTTCTGAGGGTGTACTTCCGCCTCTGCGGAATTGATCTGCCCCAAATCGACCAAACGTTGCACCAGAGAATGATCACGGGTCAACAATTCAGGCACTCCAATGTTGTCGATCAAGTACAATCTCGAATCACCAACATGCGCGAAAACAAGCTCATGATCCATCACCAAAGCAGCAGTTATTGTTGATCCACCGCCACTTACATTTTCTAAAACAGCTTCCTGAGCCTCATTGACAGCGCTTTCCATTCTCTCTACTAAAAAATCGTCGCTCATAGTTTCGAAATCCAAAAAAGATGGCAGATCAACCGATTTAACAAAGGTCTGAACTGCGATTGAGCTAGCCATTTCCCCATTAAAATGCCCACCCATCCCATCTGCCACCACAAAGAGACCTGCCCTTCTTTCCTGATCACGAAATCCTTGTTGCACGACCAGGCTGATAGCGGCATCCTCCATGTGATCCCTGGTTTTCCCGACAGACTGCGCCAATCCAGCTAAAATCGTGATCGGTTTACCATCTTCAAAAGAATCTGGCGGTGAAGATACTCCCTTTGTTTTACGTCTAAAAAGCTTCAAGCGTTACCATCCTTTTTTCAATTAAGGCTCCGGTGTGCTGATTTCCAGGACCAGGAGATAATTCTCGGCTGCCCATCCCATACGACTTTTATCCAAAAGCGCCTCGCAATGCCACCAGGTATAGCCATCCTTGACTACAGGCCCATCAATCACCTTAAAAGCCTCGTCATCCAAAGCCAAAAAGTTGACATTACCGGACGTTCCGGCTTCTGCTCGCATGCGCAAACCAACTCCCTGAGTGCCACTAACCTTGACATAGCGTCCAACTGCTATCGTTCCTGGAGGCAAAATCGATACATCCGCAGGAGTTGGGCTTGGCAACATCATGGTGGGAATCGCAGTTGGCGTTTCCGTCGGAGCGGGAATGATGGTCACAAGATATTGCGGAGTAGTTTCCATTGGCACACGATGCTTAGCCTGCGATCGGAAAACGAGGAAAGCGATTCCGATCGAGACAAAAGCAAACAAGAATGCGCCAAGTATGCTTAAGAGATGAATCTTTCCACTGTTTTGCCTGTCAACCATCGTACTAATTAACTGCTCCTTTTCCAAAACAAGTCCAGTTCGCGGAAAAGTTCTCCGGTCTTTTCGAAATGAGGCATCCCTTTTGTGTTCCTATTGCGAGAGGCACTCCAATTTTGGTGTTCATTAATCACTTGAGGCAACATATCAAAGCTAGTGCTGGGGTCATTGTCATATACCGCAAGCACAGGCATCTTCAATTTCTCATAAAAGCGTTCCCGCACATTTATTACTTTCAGTTTTCCACTCATTAGAACAATAGGCGCAAAATGGGCTCCTGGTTGGTGAGAAGAGGTATATGCCAGGTCGATCAACTCCGCGGGTGAGCTGAAGGCAAACCTTTTATGATAAAAAACGGTAATGTTCGCTCGACTGGCAAAAAAATCGTAAGTTGGCAAACTCCACAAGGGCACTTTCAACAAGGACAGCACCAAATCTCTGAATCGTTCCATTCGGTCGATTCCCTGCAAAGAACCGGGGCCTGGCATTTGAAAGCCAGTGGGGTTGATCATCGTGATCGACTTAAACCATTTCTCTTCATGGTTAGCTGCCATTGCCACATACTCGCTCGAGTTTCCTAAAGTAACCACGTGACAAGCTTCTCCTATTTCTTTTTTGATGAAATCCAGAATGGCAGCTTCATACATGCTTATGCGATAAGGGCGATCACCTTTTTCAGAACGTCCAAAACCTGGCAGATCGATGGCATACAACGGGAAAGCGTTCCGAAAAGCTTCAAAAATCGGGAGCATGTCGAACAGTCCGGCATATAGGTGTAATCCATGAACTAACAATATGGGAGTGCCCTTACGGCAGGAATTGGTAAAAAAGTTAATTTTCCCAGCTGTTTCTGAAGCAAAAGTACCTTGCTTCGCATCAAGAATGATGTTCAATTTAGCGTTGTGATCGATATAGCGTTTGCTATACAAAATCCAACCCACTTTGATGGCAGCCAGTGCGGTTGCGATGCTAAAAAGACTCCAGCCAGCTTTTTCTCCAGATTTTTCTTTACACATCACTTACTCCTTGGTATTTGGGATGGATATAAGCTAATTATAGTAGACTTTTAAGGACATTTACAAAATCTATTTCGAAATAGACTAGACCATGAGCGAACACATTTTCAGACTCAGCCATGATGGTAAAATCATGCTATGAAGTCATATCGATCGCGTGCAAAAAGGAAAGCACAGGCAACGCGTATTTTTCTCCTGGTCATCGGGCTCGGATTGATCTTTGCCAGTCTGATCATTGCTTTGCGCTCCTATACCCAATACGCTGCTCAACCGGAAATTGTTCCCTATCTAACCGAAATAGAAGGGATCCCACTGGGAGGCCTTTCACTTGAAGAAGCCAGCTTACGAATCCAACAGGCTTTCAACATTCCCATCGAGTTGGAGTACAAAAATGCCCGAATGCAGTTTTCTCCTGCTGAACTGGGTTTTCAGCTCGACTTGGCAGCAATTCTGGAACAAATCCCCCGTACAAGCCGCCCGATCTCCTTTAATACCTGGTTTTTTGGGAAAAATCCCATTCATGACGCTCATAATCTCGAAATAGCTTACACCCTGGATGAAATTCATCTACAAAATTTTCTCAACGAAATCTTCACTCAGCGTTACGACCAGCCTGCGATCGCTCCAGCCCCAATTCTCTACAGCACGAATCTCACCCCCGGGCAGCCTGGCTATCAGTTGAGCTCGATCTCCCAGACAGTCGAACAGGTCAAACGCGCTCTAACTTCGCCAACGGAGCGAATCGTCAGCCTTGCGGTCAAAGAAACTCCGGCGCCAGACCTGTCCTGGCAAAATATTGAAACCATGGTGCGGCAGATCGTCAAACTGGAAAGGTTCAACGGTCTTTTTGAAATCTATTTGCGCGACATGAACAGCGACCAGGTGATGCACTTTGCCATTAAAAATCAGCAGGACGTACCGGTTGATATTGCCTATTCAGCCGCCAGCACAATCAAGATTCCCATTATGGTTTCGACCATGAAAAGGCTTGACGCTCCCATTCCCAACCAGGCATTGAATTGGATGGGGCAAATGATTGGCGAATCACTCAATCCACCAGCGGATGGCTTAATGAAAGCTTATCTGGATAATCAGCGCGGTCCACTCATGGTTACTGCCGATATGCGTGAATTGGGTTATCAAAACACCTTCCTGGCTGGTTATTTTGAACCTGGCTCACCGCTTTTGGAACGCATCGAAACGCCAGCCAATCTCCGCTGGGATGTATATCTTGATCCCGATTTTTACAATCAAACCGTGCCATCCGAAACGGGAGATTTGTTGACCCGACTTTATCATTGTGCCAATTCCCCTGAAGCCAGCCTCTTTAACGGGCAGGTCAACCAGGAGGAATGTTCGCTCATGATTGGTTTTCTTAGGGAAAATAAAATTCTCGCCTTACTCGAAGCCGGCTTACCTCCTGAAGCCTCCATCGCCCATAAACATGGCTGGACCAGCGAAATCGACGGACTGATCCACACGATCAGTGATGCGTCCGTCATCTATACGCTTGGTGGGGACTATGTTCTGGTTATATTCGCTCATACGGAAAACCAATTTCTCTATGATTATGCCAACCGTATTTTTGCCAGGCTCTCCCAATCCATATATAATGCATATAACCTTGAAAACCAGACATTCTGGTATGAAAACTGAGCTAAAAACTTAATAGTGACCGATTATGCACTTGATATTGACCCACGAGCAAGCCGACTTCGATGCGCTGGCTTCCCAGCTTGGCGCACACATCCTCTATCCTGAGGCTTATGCCCTGCTTCCTCGTCAAATCAATCGCAATTGTCGCCAATTCCTCAACCGTTTTGGAAAGGAATTGGGCTTTTCTACCATCAAAGACCTGCCAAACGAAACAATTTCAAATGTGACCCTGGTTGACACTCAATCCCTGGTCACCCTCAAAGGTCTGACTAAGCTCACGAAAGTGCATGTGATTGACCATCACCCACGTAAAAAGCAATCCCATCTGGATTGGGAGATGGAGCTTGAAAACTGTGGTGCATGCACCACGCTTTTGGTCGAAAAAATCCAGCAAGCGAACCTTCAGCCGACCCCAATCCAGGCCACGCTGATGCTGCTCGGAATTTATGAAGATACCGGCTCACTGGTTTACACTAACACCAGCCCACGCGACGCTCAGGCAGTCGCCTTTCTGCTGGAACAAAGAGCCGACCTTAATATCGTATCTCATCATCTCAATCCGCCGCTTTCCAACGTGCAGCAGCAACTTTATGACCGTCTTCTAAGTTCATTGGATAGATACGAAATCGAAGGGCTTGAGGTTCTGCTTGCAAGCGCAGAAGCATTTGATTTGAACGATGAAATTTCCTCTGTCGCACACAAACTAAGAGAATTCCTCGATCCTGACGGTCTCATTTTGGTCGTTTCCACGCGTCAGGGCGTCCGTTTGGTGGCGCGATCCACCAATGACCGCCTGGACGTTGCCTCACTAGCGAAGCACTTCAAAGGAGGCGGGCATAAACGCGCCTCATCAGCGCTCATTCGGCCAGACGATCGACCAACGCCAGACAACACCCGTTTACTTTTGCGTCAGGTGATTGGGAGCGTCATTGAATACCTCCCCTCATTTATTACTTCGGAAAAGACCGTGCGGCAGATCATGTCTTTGCGACCTCTCCTGCTCGATCCCGCCATGCCAGTGACCAAAGCCGCTCAGCTCATGAATCGCTATGGATTTGAGGGTTATCCCGTTGTTGAAAACAATCAACTCCTCGGCCTGCTCAACCGCCGCAACGTTGATCGCGCCATCGCGCACAACATCGACAAAACGGTTGGAGACCTTATGGAAGCTGGCAGCATCGCCGTTTATCCGGACGATTCGATCACACGCCTGAAAGAGCTCATGTCTACCAGTGGCTGGGGGCAGATTCCCGTCCTGGATCCCGAGAGTAAGGAAGTCATTGGCATCGTCACTCGCACAGACCTGATTGGTACGCTCAGCAACAATATCAGCCCTATTCCAAAGGCAGAATTGGTTGCCGCCTTGCAGCATGCACTGTCAGAAGACCGTAAACGACTCCTCGAAGCCGTTGCTGAGGAAGCCAAAAGTCAAAACCTGCCAGCCTACATCGTGGGCGGTTTTGTCCGCGACCTGATCCTGAAGAAACCAAGCCAGGATTTTGACATTGTCCTTGAAGGAGACGCGATTGCTTTCGCCAATTATTTGGCAGCTATATTTGGTGGACGCGTAGTAAAGCATGATCGCTTTGGCACCGCGAAATGGATTCTGAGCGAAAACCTTGAGCAAATCGCAAGTAAACTCAATTTGTCTATTTCAGATCATGCCCTGAATTTTCCAGAACATCTCGACATGATCAGCGCCCGCACTGAATTTTATGATCGGCCGGCTGCTTTGCCAATTGTGGAGCGCAGCAGCATCAAGATGGACCTCCACAGACGCGATTTCACCATTAACACGCTGGCTTTACGTTTGGATGGCGAGCACTTCGGGCAAATTTTCGATTTTTGGGGAGGTTATAACGACTTGCAGGAGGGTCTGATCCGCGTTTTGCATGCCCTCTCTTTCGTAGATGATGCCACGCGCATGCTCCGGGCTGTTCGATTCGCAGAACGTTTCGATTTTCGTATTGAAGATCGCACCCTCAGCCTACTACATGCGAGTTTGCCCCTTCTTGATCAACTCAGCGGCGCGAGAATTGAACACGAATTCGACCTCATTTTCCTTGAGCAAAAAGCCCCACAGATCATGCGCACCTTAAACGAATTTGGAATTCTCCAGTCAATCCATTCACAATTGAACTGGGATACCTTAAACCATCAACGCTTTGAGGTTTTTCTAAGCACGGCAAACGAGAATACATTTAGCTTGAAGGAAATTCAACTGTCCCTCTGGAATTTATGGCTTGAGACCTTCGATATCCAGGTGCTAAATAAAATCAGCGAACGTTTGCGCCTTACCGGAAAACAAATTGAGCTTATCCAACAAACAAAAAAGCTGCGCGAGACTTTGCCATCATTAATCGAGCTTAAACCCAGCCAGGTAACTGAAAAGCTTTCTGCTTTTAGCGATATCGCTATCCGAACAGTTCTGCTCTCTGAGGAACAGAATCATCTTACCATGGCGCTCACAGATTACCTCGAAGTTTACAAGCAAATCCGTGTTTACACCACTGGTGAGGATCTGCGTAAACGTGGGCTCAGCCCATCACCACTTTTCGACCGAATTCTCACACAACTTAAAGTTGCCTGGTTGGACGGAGAAATTACCAATTACTGGGCTGAAATTGAACTTCTGGAAAAAATACTCGCCGAGCAATGAGCCGATCTACCGTTGAAAGCAACTACCTTATGCCGGATGGCACGACCATCCGCATTCGCCCTGCCCAGGCGGAGGATTTGCCCGGCATGGAATGGGACGGTGAATTTTCGCACTTTCGCAAGCTTTACAAGCAACATTTTCATAATACCCGCACCGGCAGCACGCGTATGTGGGTGGCGGAAACCGAATCCGGTGAAATTATCGGTCAGGTCTTTTTGATGCTCTATTCCAGGCAGCGCGAATTGGCTGATGGCATCAATCGGGCTTATCTTTTTTCTTTCAGGCTAAAGCCTGACTATCGCAACCACGGTCTTGGCAGCTTTATGCTCGAATTCGTAGAGACCTATCTTCTGAGCCGTGGCTTCAAGGCCCTGCGTCTGAATGTCGCCCTCGCCAACGATCAAGCCAGGCACATGTACGAAAAACATGGCTTCCGCGTTCTGGGTACTGAAGAAGGCAACTGGGGTTATGAGGACCAGTTCGGACACTGGCAAACAGTCCATGAACCTGCTTGGCGAATGGTTAAATACCTAAAAAAATAATATTCACAATCAGATAACTTACAAATGGTCTTCTGGAGAAAGATCATCCAGCCCTTCTGCCTCAGATGGCACCGCGTGCTTTTGGATATCCAATGACTCTTTTGGCGTAGCAATAGCTTCCAATTCAAGCTCGTCTTCGTCCTCTGAATCCACAGTCATTTTGACGTTCTGGCGAACGATCTCGCATACCTCGTCATAATCTTCCGCGCGCAGCAAATTCGGCACGATGAAAACACGATTTCCTTGCTGGGTCGCAAGCCACAAACCATCGCGTCCCTCTTCGACACCGGTAATTTTTTCCAGGCGCAACGTTGAATCCGGATAGCCTGGTTGGGATAAGGTTAACTCCTGTTCATCAAGCGTCAATCTGTAACCCTCCCAAAGCTCAACTCTTTGGCGGTAGGAGCGATAGCCAAAATAGACTAAAAGGATAAAGACCATGCCAATCAGAAGCCACGGGTTGCGATCAGCACCTTGAGCACGTTGGGAAAAGAACATCAATACACCGGAAACTATGCCAGAAATTCCATAGAGTAAAATGATATTCCTCTTTTGCTTGGCAAGTTGTCCGGGGTCCAGACGATAGGATTTTTGCATGTTGCCTCCGTTGAAACAATTATAAAGTAGAAGACCAGCTTTCTATGGAGTAATACAGACAATTGCATCTAAAAAAACTGATCGAAACTTCTAAAATGTTATATATTTCTATGCCATATCGTTTCAATACTTTGGATAGAGACAGCTCCCTTGTAGGCAGGATTCCAAAAGAATCCGGAAGAGATCCCAGACCTCAAAAATATCACACGGGCTAGCGTGGTAGCCTGTCATTTTATGAGATAATTAGACTAATGATCATCAAGCATGTCCAAACCGAAAACATCATCATCAAAACCAAGGTGCCGGCAGCTGATTATGCCGCCAATCCCTACGTTGGCTGCTCCTTCGCCTGCCGCTATTGTTACGCCACCTTTATGCGCCGCTTCACCGGTCATTCTGAAAGCTGGGGAGCGTTTTTGGACGTCAAACACTGGAACCCGATCAATAACCCCCACAAGTTTGATGGGAAAAGCATCACCATCGGCACAGTCACCGATCCCTACAATGGCTTTGAGCGCGAGTTCCAGCGTACGCGCGCTTTGCTCGAGGAACTTTCAGGCACAACAGCTGAGATCAGCCTGTTGACAAAATCTGATCTGGTCTTGCTCGACCTTGACATAATAAAAGAATTCAAACATTTCAAAGTTGCTTTCTCGATCAACACCCTGGACGAAGCCTTCAGACGGAAAATGGAAAGGAGCATTGCGATTGAAGGGCGAATTGATGCCATGCGGCAGCTGCATCAGGCTGGCATCCCGACCGTGACTTTCATCTCACCGATCTTTCCAGAAATCACTGATGTTCCAGCGATTGTCAGGGAAGTCAGCCCCTGGTGTAACGAGATCTGGCTTGAGAACCTGAATTTAAGAGGTAGCTTCAAAGCGGATATCATGCAATTTATTGCCAGCGACTACCCCGAACTCCTGCCCCTCTATCAACAGATATATAACCGCAACGGAAAAGCCTATTGGCTAAACCTCGCCCGGGAACTTGAGCAAGAACTCGCTCCCTTGAAGAAGAAAGTCGTCAATTATTTCTTCCACACTGAGATCAAAAAATCCTGATTTCTCCGCTCCCAGATCAACAATGCTACACCAATCGCTCTTTGGCTTCCTGCCAGATCTGGTCAAACATGGATTCCGTCAATCGACCAGTTTGTGTGTTCTGTAAACTTGGGTGATAGGAGCACAAGACCCAGGGCAGACCATCCCGTCCCTCATAAAATGAATCGTGGCCAAAAACGAAATCCTTTTTCGGCAAGGAAGAGAATTTGCCAACTTTCAACAAACCGTCCAGCGCGATCTTCCCCAAAACCACAACTCCCTGAATATTAGGCAGCAATGCCAGCTCACGAACCAACCAGGCCTGGCAATTTTCCAGCTCTTGTGGTGTTGGTTTATTCGCCGGCGGCGCGCAGTGACCAACTGACGTGACCCAGCAATCGCTCAATGTCAATCCATCTTCCTTGTGTTTCGCCTCAGGCTGTGAAGCAAAACCAGCCCGATACAGTGCCGGGTAGAAGAAATCACCCGACCCATCGCCAGTGAACATGCGTCCGGTTCGGTTCGAACCATGCGCGCCAGGCGCCAGGCCTATGATCAATAGCCTTGCCAGGGGATCGCCAAATCCCGGCACCGGCTTGCCCCAATAGTCCCAATCCAGATACATCCTGCGCTTCTTTTGGGCAATCTCTTCCCGCCATGCCACCAACCGCGGGCACATCCGACAATTGATCAACTCTGCTTCTAATTTTTCTAATTCTCTATTCACATCAAAAGTTTACCAGACACAAATGAAAGTAGTAAATATTGTTCGCGCGTGGTCTCCTAACCCCGCGCGAACTTTTTGTCTTATAGTTAACTGCAATCCTATCCTTATTTCCCCTGCGCCACTTTGCGTGGATACCATTTCTGGAACCAGGCAGTGAACAGACCCATAAGCGCCGGAAGGATCGAATTGATCGCGCCAATGAACGTTCCTGCAGCCGTGCGCATAATGAAATAGGTCCAGATCGGTGTGAGCAAATAGAGAACACCCCACGCGGCAGTCAAAATGCGGTTGGTCTTGATGAAGAGCGGATTTCTGAAGGCGTTCTCACCGCCGTAATCGTTCATTGAATATTCAGCTGTCAGCGGGATCTTGAAAAATACGGAAACGCTCCACATTATTCCAAATGCCAGGTACGACAGGGGAACCACTATGGTTGGCGATACAGTCAGCAGCAAAAGGATCGAGAAAACACTCACCAAAATGCCGGAAATTACGTCATAGGGAGTCTTTTTGTTTTTATAAAAGACCAGAGGCAAAGCGATGGATACCAGGATACTGATCAAACTACCACAAAAGCTATCAATACCGGCAGCAACCCAAAACACGATCCAGGGGATCAAAAGATAGCGCATATCCGTTTTTGCCTTTGTCACTGGCTGAGCCTCCTCGCTCGCACTCACGCTTGGGCTTTGTGGACTACCAAAGTACTCGTCCCATTTCAGCATGAGATCAAAATCACCTTCGACGGAATACTGCTGCTTCATCAAAGCTTCCGCACCCGCAATTTCACCGTCAGCGATGGATTGCCAGACGCTCAAGGGAGTATGAATGATCGTTGTCGCTTCACCTTCAAACTCTTCTACAACCCGACTGCCTGTTTTTCCCAGCAAAATGCGATAACGCTTGCCAATATCCGTATAATCCATATCGAGGATCATGTCCTTTCCTGGATATGCCGCCGGGTTATACAAAGCTGCCATCTGCTTTGTGAAGATCAAAGAAGAATCCTCCTTTTCGCCAGTATCTGCTATTCCCCAGCTCGCGTCCGCCATGCGCTCGAAAACATCTCGCGGGAACAACAATTGCTCCAGTGCTGAAGTTGTTTCTTTGTTTATGCCGCTGGAAGCGTATTCCTGCCCGGCTTGTCGAACATACTCAAGATATTCATCTGTGCGATTGGCTAATGCCGGCACGCGGAACAATTCACCCTGACCGGTAAATAATGTCGTATAGTTGCCTTTTCCCAAGATCCTGTCGAATTGTGCTGTTACACTGTCATAATTTGACTTTGCCGTATAAAAACCGCAGGTTGAGATCAAAACTGTTCGTTTTCCGCTCATATCATATCGCAGGGGATGAGCACCACCTTCCACGCCCGCAGACATAAAAGGCAGCGTTAGAGGCAACTGTCGATCCATTAAAGTTTTTAGCTTGCCCGGCACACTAAAATAGTAAAGTGGAAAACTCCAGATCATGAGGTCTGCCCAAAGCATTTTTTCAAGGACGATCTGCATATCATCATGAATAACACATTTACCAGGGGTTTTATTCCAGCAAGCAAAGCAGCCGAGGCAAGAGTCGATCTTCATCTGCGCGATATTGAGCTTTTCAATCACGGGCAGATTGTCTTTTCTGGCGGCATTGATCCCGTCTAAAAAGGCGTTGGTCAGTTTAAGCGAGTTGCTTCGTTCCCCTTTGGGGCTTCCATTGATCACAAGAATATTCATTTTATTTCTCCATATTTTCTAAAAGTTGAATACAGTGTTCTGTCCAATCAAGGTACATTTGCATATACCTTTTTCCAAAGTCAGCCGTCATTTGCCAAAATAAGGCGTCTTTTTTATTCGGTATCATATCCTGATAATAAATAATTGAATTATCTGTCTCCTGAAGATCCTCCAGATCATCGCGAAATTCCTGATTGAGTCTTCTGAAGAATTTCAAGCTATCTGAGATCGGCAATTCACCCATGAAAAAGGTTTTCATTAATGTGGGTGTGCGCTTATCCATCTCCACATCTAAATTCGGATCGGATAGCCAACGCAGCAATTCTTTCCGTCCTTCATCGGTAATCGAGCAGATATTCTTATCCGGTTTCCCATCTTGTTCAACAGTCTGCTTTTCGATCCATCCGTTCTTTTCCAAAACGTTGAGTTCACGGTAGATCTGGCTGGTCTGCGCCTTCCAAAAGTAATAAAGCGAGTCCTTAAATACTGTGCGGACCTCGTAACCGCTCATGTCACCGTAGGTCAAAAGTCCCAATATTCCATGCTTCAGCACAATTAATATCTCCTTTACCAAGTTTTTTATTCCACAAGTGGAACACGGTTTTTATATACCACTTGTGGAATATAAGCAAGGTCTTTAAGGTTAAATTACAGTTAAAAATGGGTATTAATTTCCAAAATGGGGAGAGTAGGTTTTCACTTACTTTCGATGACAAACATGAAAAAAGCCACCCTCTCATCAAAGGCGGCTCTTTTTCTACTAAGTTGTATTGAATTTAGAGTTTGAAGGTCAGGGCGTCCCAACCAGCGTAACGACCGGTCAGGTCGAGTTCCTGCTCGATGCGCAGCAGCTGATTGTACTTGGCGACACGATCAGAGCGTGCCGGCGCGCCGGTCTTGATCTGACCCATGTTCATAGCGACTGCCAGATCAGCGATGGTATTATCTTCGGTCTCACCGGAGCGGTGCGAGCAGACCGCTCGCCATCCGTTATTCTGCACCATCGTAACAGCTTCCATCGTCTCGCTCAGTGAACCAATCTGATTCACTTTCACGAGCAGCGCATTACAGGCTTTTTCTTCAATAGCGCGTGCGACACGGCTGGGGTTGGTAACCAAAAGGTCATCCCCAACGATCTGCAAACGGTGACCGTTTTTGGCAGTAAAGTTCTTCCAGCCTTCCCAGTCATCCTGAGCAAAACCGTCTTCAATGGAAACGATCGGATATTGATCGATCCAGTTGGTCCAGAAATCAACCATCTCATCACTGCTCAGTTTACGACCTTCCTTGCGCAGATTATAGGTGCGGGTATCTTCTTCAAAGAATTCTGAAGCTGCCGGATCAAGTGCGATCGCGACTTCTTTGCCAGCCTTATAACCAGCTTTTTCAATGGCTTCCAGGATCAGTTCAATAGCTTCGCTGTTGGCTTTGAGCGCGGGAGCGAAACCACCTTCGTCACCGACCAGAGTACCATAACCATGGGCTTTCAGAACGTTCTTCAGCGAGGCATAGATCTCAGCGCCCCAGCGCAGACCTTCGGTGAAGCTTTCGGCGCCAAGTGGCATGACCATGAATTCCTGAGCGTCAGTACTCTGCCAGCCGGTATGTGCGCCGCCGTTGAGGATGTTGAGCATGGGCACAGGCAAAACGTGAGCATACACACCGCCAAGATAGCGATAGAGCGGCAGACCCAGTGAGCTTGCAGCCGCTTTGGCAACTGCCAGGCTAACGCCCAGAATAGCATTCGCGCCATACTTGGATTTGTTAGGCGTTCCGTCCAACTCGATCAGGAGTTCGTCAATTTCTTTTTGCTCGATCGCGTCCAAACCGAAGAGTTCGTCTGCAATTTCTTCATTGACATTATCGACTGCTTTTAAAACACCTTTCCCGTTGTAGCGATCCTTATCACCATCGCGCAGTTCCAGAGCTTCATGAACACCCGTAGAGGCGCCGGATGGCACTGCTGCCCGGCCAAAGCTGCCATCAGCGAGCACGACTTCCACCTCAACAGTGGGATTACCACGTGAGTCCAGGATCTCAATTGCATTGACAAATTCAATTGTTGTATCCATTTTCTTTTTCCTTTTCTTTTTTTTTATTCAATGAGCTTGTAATTAGTATAACTCATCCTTATTTTCAAAATCAAAAATTAATACCTATCATCTCGTCCGGCAAGCCTTTTCGTCGGCAGGCAGCCCTTATCAAACCCAAAAACAGTGGATGTGGACGATTTGGACGAGAGGTGAATTCAGCGTGGAATTGGGATCCAATCATGAAGGGATGAGCTTTGTTTTCAATAATTTCAACCAAAAGCTGGTCAGGTGAATGACCAGAAAAGATCAGGTCACTTTCTTCCAACATCGTTCGGTAGGCATTATTAAATTCATAACGATGTCGATGTCGTTCCTGGATCTCCTGACAACCATAAAGCTCATGAGCAAGGCTGTCCTTTTTTATTACGCATGGGCACAAACCCAGTCGCATGGTCCCGCCTAATCGGTCTAAACCTTTCTGATCGGTCATTAGGGCAAAAATAGGGTATTCCGTCATTTTGTCGAATTCAGTTGAATTCGCATCTTCCAGTCCCAGAACATTGCGGGCATAATCGATTACCATCACCTGCAAACCCAAACCTAATCCCAAGTATGGCACATTTTGTTCACGGGAATACTTCGCTGCCAGGATTTTACCCTCCACACCTCGACTTCCAAAACCGCCCGGCACAAGAATTGCGTCTAAATGAGATAACTCATTCTCGACCAAATCTGCTTTCTCGAGGTCAGAAGATGAAATCCAGTCAATTTCGACATCAACACCATAGTAGAGAGCGGCATGATTCAAAGCTTCGCGTACACTTAAATAGGCATCATGCAGTTCAACATACTTACCTACCAGACCTATTTTCACAACAGACTTCTCCTTTGAAAGCTCCTCTACCATCCATCGCCAACCGCTAAGATCAGGGTCTTGTTTTGCTTTCAATCCGAGTACATCCAGCAAGATGTCTGCTACACGCATCTCTTCAAGTCGCAAAGGAATCGCGTAGAGCAGATCAGCTGTGACCAAAGGCACAACCGCATCCGGTTTTACGTCGCAAAATCGTGCGATTTTTTGGCACAATTCGTTCTCAACCGGGTAGTCACTGCGTGCGATGATCATATCTGCCAGAATGCCAATTGAGCGCAATTCCCGTACCGAATGTTGAGTCGGTTTTGTCTTGGTTTCGTTGGTTGCTTTGAGGTAAGGAAGCCAGGTCAGGTGCACAAATGCCGTATTATTTTTACCTAATTCATTGCGCATCTCTCGAATCGCTTCCAGGAATGGCTGGCCCTCAATATCGCCAACCGTACCGCCAACCTCAATCAGAGCGATTTCTGCCTCGCTGGTTCGTCCCAACAAGTCAACCCTGCGCTTAATCTCGTTGGTAATATGAGGCACTACCTGAATAGTGCCACCTAAATAGTCACCTCGCCGTTCCCGATTGATAACCTCTTCATAAACCTGACCGGTCGTGACTGTGCTGGTACGCTTCAGGTTTAAATCGCAAAAACGTTCATAGTGACCCAGGTCAAGGTCCGTTTCGGAGCCGTCATCCAACACAAAAACCTCACCATGCTGGTAAGGACTCATCGTTCCAGGGTCAACATTCAGATATGGGTCAAGTTTTTGGACAGTAACGGTGAATCCGCGCGCCTTGAGCAATCTGCCAACGGAGGCAGCTGTCACTCCCTTTCCAACCGAAGAAAGCACTCCACCGGTAAAAAAAATGTACTTGGTTGCCATATCATCTCCAACTCTACTTAAAATTGAAGGGGAGGGCTATTTACTCCAGCCCTCCCCGGAACTTGTCAGGTGTTTCTCTGTGTGGACCTTCTCTCAGGCATTTCCTAATCGCCGGCGTTAATCGGTTTGTTCCTGATGGTGCGTTCGAAAATATCGTCCGCTTCATCGTCGGCGTATTTCTTCTGCTTCTTGATTCGACTGACAATTTCAGGACGTCGTTTTTCAGCGAGATCCATGGCACGGCGCATGGCAATTTCCATAAAGGTCGGATCCGGGATTACTTCTTCTTCGACTTCTTCGACAACTTCCTGTTTGCCACGTCCCTGACGTGGCTTGGAAGTTTCCACAATTTCTTCTTCAGGAAGCTCCTGCATCGCCTTCAGGCTCAGCTTAATTTGCTTTTTGCGTCGATTGACTTCCAAAACCTTGACTTCAATTTCCTGCCCAACACTGACCGCTTCAGATGGCACACGCACGAAATTATGTGAAAGTTCGCTGACGTGAATCAGACCCGGTCGTTCGGCACCAATTTCCACAAATGCGCCGAAAGATTCCAAACGGATTACTGTACCTTTTACAACCATATCAGGAGCAAGTTCACGCCATTCATAATCCAAAGGCTTATGCATTGTCAACTGGATGTGGTCTTTATGAACTCGTTTCACCCATACGGTGATCGCTTCTCCTTCTGTTAGGACCACATCATTCCCTGTCAGAACCTTGTTCTGATTACTTGAATCAATCATCTGGGAGACATGTAAAAACGCAGGTAATTTTGACCCAATATCAACCAAAGCGCCTTGCAGCGAGATCTTAATCACCTTCCCTTCGAACTTTTGTTTCGCGGTAATAGTTAATTCATTTTTCGTATTATCGATAGGGTTATCCATTTTCAACTCCCAGTAGGGTTATATTCACAATAGGTTAGTATACCTCTTTCAAAAAAAATAGTCAATTATTTTAGGAGAGACTGTTAGGAAAACTTTAAAAGTGAACTGATCAAAAGTTTAAAAGTGAACTCCTGTTTCGTTCAAAACCTAAAGGAAGAAAAGTGGAATGTAAAATTTTATTCTCACACCAAAATCGCAATTCGACGATGTCTTTTTCAAGGTCAGGAACACAATGGATCTCAACATCATCATAGGGATTGACGCCTGGAATTTGAAATTCATTTCCCGCGAAAGATACTTTCCGGTAGCCATTTGATACTCGTTGATAGCGAATACAAAAAATATCTTTTGGAGAATTGAAAGGTTTTGGGACAGCAAATGGCCGAAACAAAGACCGTTTTTCCTTAATGGCATTTTCAAAGCGCAAAGCGGGAATCTCCTTTGTCGTAGAATGAACCTGGTGAAAGTTATACCGGTGAACCTCCTGGGCTAAGACCTCTTTAGCAGCTTGAATATCAAAAATGTTTTTTCGTGCGCATGTTCGTACTACCCTGTCCTGAAGCCATCCAAAAGGTCGCTCGATCTTACCTTTGGCCTGAGGAGACATGGCATAAACTACTTTTGTGTTCATTTGCTCCATAATACGTCCCCACTGGGTTAGAACATCATCTGTGCCAAGCGTTATCTTCTGCTAGGTACTGTCCCGATGTTGAACGAAACGAAACACCCTAAGATTATCAACATAATAACGATGAGGAACACCATATCTTTGCATAAGATTTTGTACGGCTTGAATATGGGCCCAACTGGTTTCTCTTTCAAAGAAATCGGCAAAAAGAATCATTCGGCTGTGGTCATCCAAAGATGTGATCAAAGTCCATTTTTCGTTTGCAAAGGGCGACCACTTATGTATCGATGCATCATGTTGAATAAGATCACCAACAGCAGATGTTAGCACTTCTCTGTCGTGAACAGTCGTTTTCTTTTTTCGTCGAGCGTAATAACCATATGACTTGGCACGGTTGATCACCGTGGTTGTTGATACTATAATGCCGTTTTCTTTCAGACGATCGTTAATGGCGGAGTAATTGTATGTATGAATTGGCAGATCGGGATTATCAATCAAAGCCTTTTCTTCTTCCAAAAAGAGGCGTATTTTCTCTTCAGCTTCCATGCTAAGACGAGACTTGTTGTTTCGTTTGTAATCAATTGAAAAAGAATCTGGATTTGTTCGATATTCTTTCAGCATTTGAAAGAACCGTGTCTTTCCAATACCAAGTACGTCTTGAATATCTGAACGCGAAAGATTTCCATTTTCGTATGATGAAAGAAGAACATTGACCTGTTCCAGGGTAAATCGCTTATGGATTTGGGCCATGACAAACCTCTTTTTCCATAAATTATCCCCTGTCTCAAGGTGTTCACTTTTAAAGTTTAAATGGTTCACTTTTGAAGTGTTATCGGTTCACTTTTAAACTTCTGCTGACATTTTCATTACGAGTTCTTGACAAATCACCCATGTATTGTTATACTTAATTCTAGTATAAAGAATTTTATATACAACATATTAGAATGTCCATATACCCTAAGTAAGTGTTTTTTCTTAATTGGACCAGTTACTTCACCTCATCGTTCGTTTATAAATTAGCTCCATAGAAAGGAGGTATCCGGGATTAATATCACGACGAAAAAATACGTGTCAAAGACCTGTTTATCGGACAGGCAAGCATTCAGCCTTCTAATGGTTTGATTTTGTTCCAAAAAAATCGCTGATGTGAGGTCACCATTTATTCAAATATCTCGTTAAGGAGCAATAAAATGAAAAAGAATATTTTACGCGTGTTTTTTTTATTGATGGTCTTTGCTTTAATCGTGTCCATGGGAGCCAATCAGGCAAAAGCTATTCAGGACACTCCGGAAGGAAATCAGTTTGATGAGGATGAAACCTACTTTTCAGATAATGATCCACTTGATGAAGCTGAAGTCTTGGAAAGTGATGACAGTTATGAGATAACACGTCGTGATGACATACCGGAAGCTTTGCAATCCTCCCATATATCCACTATAACGTTTAACGCGGACAATTTCATACCTTATGATTATAATCATATCACTGATTACACTCGAGCAAAAAAAGGATGTCTTGGTGTTGTACAAAATACGACTCCTGTAAAATGGCGTCAAGCTATTTTCCCCCTCGCTATACCAGCAGGTTCTCAGCTCGTAGGTCTAGGGTTTTCTGGTGTGGATAATCTGACAGGTAGTGAAAGTTTTCTGACTTTTTCTATCATGCGGAATAGCTATGATGGAAATCATCGGCAGGAGGTTGCAAAAGTCGCTACCACCGATGCGTATGCTGATCCAAATGCTTTTTGGGAGGTTGCATCTATCGATAACCATATCGTGGATGCGGACTGGTCGTATGAGCTACACATTAGTTTCTTTCCCACCCTTCCGAACCAGCTGAATGATATGAAAATATGCCAGCTCATGGTGAATTACTTCCCACCATCAGCTTTTGCGGTAGCTCTTCCAACTGTGATTAAGTAACCCAAAAGCCTTAATCTCCCAAGTGGGAATCAACAAAAAAATATTGCAGAGGCTGTCTTCTTTGGACAGCCTCTTCCGGTCTACGACATTAAAAAAGAATAATACCATGTAACAGCCATTTATCAATGACGCGCATTGCCTCAAATTAAAAGTCACTATTGAGAATACGCAGATATTCAGGAAACTTCTCCTACCTGACTTGCACGCTTTTTGTGATAATCCAGTAATTCATCGAGTAAAAAGATGAAAAATTGTTGATTTTAGGGCACTAAATGGACAAGACAGATGGGTTAGAATCAAGGGAATGACCTACATACGTAAAGTGAAAACAGCCAGCGGTGCTACTGCAGTACAAATAGTCACCAAACAGCAAGGCAAGATCATACGCCTGAAGCATATTGGCAGTGCACATAGCAAAACAGAACTGGAAATGCTTTTATCTGTTGCCCATAAACAAATCCAGGGTGAGCAACTGGCATTATTCACAAACGATCCCAATCCCACACAAATGACTATCAAACGGACATTTTCTGCCCTGTTGTGGAACTTACTAAAAAAGCAGTATGACCAGTTGGGATTTTCAGGCATAGATGACGAGGTGTTTGAGTCATTATGTATTGCAAGAATTGTGGAACCGACCTCAAAGATAGACAGTTTGCGTATTTTGGAAGACTTAGGCGCAGAAAAATGGAATAGAGGGAAGCTGTACCGAACACTTGATCGAGCTTCAGGGCAAGACTATCGAAAAGTCATCACTCAAGCCTGTTTTGATCACATTCACGGCGAGAGCTTGAGTTTGGTGTTATACGATGTCACCAGTCTGTACTTTGAGGTGCAGAAGGAAGATGAGTATCGCAAACCAGGATTGAGTAAAGAACGCCGATTGGAACCTCAAATCATAATTGGGCTTCTGGTGGACAAAAACGGCTTTCCTTTGGGCTTACAAAGCTTTGAAGGGAATAAGGCAGAGACCAGGACCATACTACCGGTTATTCAGGCATTTCAGGCGGAGCACAACTTGAAGAAAGTCACAGTGGTGGCAGATGCAGCTATGCTCAGTACAAGCAACCTTGATGAACTCACCAAAGCTGGCTACACCTACATTGTGGGCTCTCGTCTGAACAAAGTGCCCTATGAGATAGCTGAGTTTAGCGGGTCCAAAGCCCTGCAAGACCAGCAGATCGTGGTGTCAGAAGAGAAAAACTATCGCATCGTCTATCAATATCGCGAGAAACGGGCGGCCCTGGACATACGTAACATTGAGAAACAGATTGCTAAGGCAGAAAAAGCCATTGCTGGTCAGATAAAAATAAACAGAACAAAGTTCTTGTCGATTGAAGCGGATAAAAAATATCTGAACCTGGAGCTAATTGAGAAGGCAAGAGCATTGGCGGGAATCAAGGGCTATGTGACTAATCTGGGCATCCCGGATAAAGAGGTTATCGCCTGTTATCATCAGCTTTTTCAAGTGGAAACCAGCTTTCGGATGATGAAATCAGACCTCAAAGCCAGACCCATTTATCATCAAAAAAGGAGCGCGATTGAAGCCCACCTCACAATTGTGTTCGCTGCTCTGGCGATTAGCAGGAATATCGAGAGGCAAACTGGCGTGAGCATAAAACAATTCATCAAAACCATCCGCCCACTTAGATCAGCAGAAGTGAAAATCAAGAATGAACTGGTGCTAATCGAACCAGAAATTCCTAAAAGCATTCAAAATATGCTCAAAAAGCTCTCTTCAGGGCACTAAAACGTGCAAGTCAGGTACTATTCTGCGTCCGCCCAAAAGCACCGGAAGGGTTGTGAATAAATTAAAGTGCAAATTGCTTGTCTGCCATCCAGGTCTACCAACACTTCCATTAAACCCATGTCATTTGATTTAAGCAGGAAGCTCGGGGTGCTTAATACACCTTCCTCCAGTTCTTTTAAAGCACTGAGATGCCATTCACGTCTCAACCTAGTCTCTATTTCTTTTCCCCAGTTCTCTCTCGCAAAATCAAAGGTCTCTGCCAGAACAATTAGAGGTTCCCTCAATTCTTTGTTAATTACTTGATCTGACCAAAAACCCGCCATACCCATCACCAACAGACAGAAAACAATAAATTTAACTTTGTCAAAGGGCTTGCCAGGCCATTGAAAACCATCGATCAGATTAGCTTCGAACACAGCGCAAAAGCCAGCAGCAATCATTGTAAAGAAGCCAGCCAAAACCGCAGCAATGCCAAATAACTGATCATAGCCATAATGAAGCAGCCCTTCCAATTCGGAATGCGCCAGGCTGATCAGTGACTCGGCAAAACGAGTGGGCACAATCAGTACCAACCAAACAAGAAATACAATTAACAATAACCAGGTAACTGCTTTAATCAATCCTGAAGATGTCTTTGACCGTAACCAGCCAAAGAATGCGCTTACCATAATTACAGCCAGACCTGCCGGAATAAGTTTAACAAAGGGAAATGTAACGTAATTGCGAGCCAGCAGAATTGCATCTTTACCCCATGCCATTAATGTAAAACCAATCCCACACAACGCTCCGTAAATCACTGATAATCCCGTCTTTTCTCGTAAAACTCGAGTTTGCCTTCGTAATTGATCAGACTTTTTTTCAATGCTACTATTGGGATTTCTTTCGGTCATGTACTAATTATAAAGCGAATACTCAATTTTCGTTTGCCCCTCATTAATTCTATCCATGATCCCCACCCTTGGCATATCTGTCCGTTATCCTGAGCCCGTTGCGGATCTAGCTAGAATCTTGTTTCTGCCTTTACTTCTCATCTGCCACGAAAACACTCTCAGGGTTTCCATGGTTTCTCTCTTACATCGAAAGGTGATGAATTGCGAGTTGGATTCAATCCCCAAAGAGGACAAAAATCTGACGATGGAAGGTTCCACCCATAACAATGTCCATATATCCAGGGATGCCTGAGTATGCCTCTGCAGATTCCTTCACAACCATCTCCCGCTAACAGACAAAAAAAACCGGGTCAAGCATGACCCGGTTGTAATAAACAATCCTAACACAGCGATTAATCATCCCGCCTGGAACGGCGACTGCGGTCTCCTCCTGATCGTCGGTCACGGTCGCTACCAGAGCGGCGATCACCACTGCCACCGCGCCGTTCACCGCCACGGCTGCCACTGGCTGACCTGCTGCGATTGGCATTATCCTGTTCACGGGCTTCTTCTGCCGACCATCCCTCCAGCAAAGCCTGACGGGAAAGGCGGATTTTTCCGTCAGATGCGATATCAATGATCATAACTGTCAGCTCATCACCAACATTGACGACATCTTCCACCTTGGCAACACGTTCGGTGGAAAGTTGAGAAATGTGCACCAATCCGTCAACGCCGGGTAAGATCTCGATGAAGGCGCCAAATTCGGCTACGCGCACACACTTTCCAGTGTAAATGCGGCCGATCTCAGGGGTCTCAGTCAATGACAGAATGCGGTCGCGGGCTTCTTCAAAGCCAACGCCATCGGTCGAGGCGATGTAAACGGTTCCATCATCATCGATATCGATTTTCGTATTGGTCTCTTCCTGCAAAGCGCGAATATATTTGCCGCCAGGACCAATGATAGCGCCAATTTTGTCAATCGGCACTTTCACAGACTCAATGCGAGGAACATGCGACTTCAAACTCGGTCGCGGTGCATCGATTGTCTCAAGCATCTTTTCGAGAATATAGAAACGAGCATCCTGAGCGCGCTGTAAGGCCTCAGCCATGATCTGCGGCGTAATGCCTGCGATTTTGATGTCCATCTGCAGGGCAGTGATACCGTTGCGGGTCCCAGCAACTTTGAAGTCCATATCACCAAGATGATCTTCTGTGCCGAGAATGTCGGTCAGAATGGCGTATTTGTTGCCTTCCTTGATCAAACCCATCGCCACACCGGAGACCGGAGCCGTGATCGGCACGCCACAGTCCATCAGAGCCAATGTGGAACCGCAAACAGAAGCCATTGAAGACGATCCGTTGGAAGCCATGACTTCAGAGACCAGACGCAGAGTATAAGGGAAGCTTTTTTCGTCTGGAATAACGGGTTCCAGTGCGCGTTCTGCCAATGCGCCGTGACCAATCTCGCGGCGGCTCTGTCCACCCATTCGGCGGGTTTCACCAGTTGAGAATGGCGGGAAATTATAGTGATGCATATAGCGTTTCAGGTCCAGGCCGTTGAGATTGTCCAGCTCCTGAGCCTCTTTGGGAGTACCAAGCGTAGCAAAAGTCAAAACCTGGGTTTCGCCACGGGTAAACAAACCAGAGCCGTGAGCTCGCGGAGCGATATCGACTTCGGAGTAGATCTCACGCACTTCGTAGACCTTGCGATTATCAGGGCGTTTACCTTCATTCAAAATGCGCTGACGAATGATCTGTCTTTCAGCTTCTCCAAAAGCCTGTTTATAGGCCTCGCTCAATTCTGGTGTCAGGTCCTGATCCAGTGCCATTTCAGCCAGATACTCGTCTTGAATCTGCGCTATACCGCCATAGAGGTTTTCTTTGCTATAAGGCTGATCAAGCAATTTGGTCAGCTTGCCAAAAACGCGTTTGTGAGCATCTTCAACCAGGCTCTTATCCAGAATATCAAGTTTTACCTCTTGTTTGGTTTTTCCGACCTCAGCTGCCATTTGCTCCTGCAGAGCGATGATAGGCTGGATTGATTCGTGCGCCAGTTGCAACGCTTCGACCATCAAGACCTCGGTCACTTCATTAGCACCGGCTTCGACCATGAGAATGGCGTCCTTGGTACCGGCAACACGCAGATCCAGACTGGATTCTGCCATCTCGTTAATTGTGGGGTTGACAACCAGATTGCCATTGACAAATCCAATGCGCACAGCACCAACCGGTCCATCAAAGGGGATATCCGAAATCATTAATGCGGCTGATGCTGCATTGATTGCCAGCATATCAAGTGGGTTTTCATCGTCAGCAGAAAACGACATCAGAATGACCTGCACCTCGTTACGCATTCCCTCAGGGAAGAGGGGTCGCAGAGGGCGGTCGGTCAGGCGGGCAACCAGGGTTGCGTCCGTGGAGGGACGACCCTCACGACGGAAAAAAGACCCGGGGATCTTGCCGCCGGCATACATCCGTTCCTCGTAAGAAACGGTCAGAGGGAAGAAATCAGTGCCCTCACGTGCCTCACCCATGGTCGCGGCAGCAAACATCATGCTGTCGCCCTGTCGGATGATCACAGAGCCGCCAGCCAATCGTGCGATACGGCCGGTTTCGAAGCTGACTTCTTTGTTTCCAAGCGTAGTGGAATAGTACTTTGCTTCAGGTTTCATATTGTCCTTTCGTCTGTTGCCAGAACAGGGACTGAAAAACGCCGATCAAGCCTTGATCAACACTTTTCAATACCCGTCTGGCTTGATTATTTTAATCTTCAAAAAGCCTTTCCCATGTTCTGGAAAGGCTTTGAAGTGTTCTTACTGCATTCAGAGATTACTTTCTTCGAATGTTCAATGACTCAGTGATCGCCAGGAAGCTTTCGTAGTCTTTTTGACGCAGATAAGCCAGAAGGCGGCGACGCTGACCAACCAGCTTGAGCAAACCGCGACGAGAACTCTCATCGTGTTTGTTTGCGCGCAGGTGATCAGTGAGTTGAGAAATTCGTTTGGAAAGCAGAGCGATCTGTACTTCAGGAGAACCAGTATCCCCAGGTTTGGTTGCGTACTTTTCGATGATCTCAGTTTTTTCAGTTTTTGTTAAAGCCATGACGTATGCTCCTCATTATCTTTTGCAGGTCTCCCTGATTGCAGCCTAAACAAAGGACCGCGCACCGGACCAGTCATTACTTAGATTATAACAGGAAACTTATCAGACGCAAGGAAAATAATAGGGTTGATTTAACAGCTCCACAAAGCATCTTTTTGAGACACGATTTGTGGAGATTAAAAGGAAAATTGACGAAACCTTTTTATTCAAAAGGAATTATCTCACAGGACAAAGGTAGTATTGATCAACCTGATCGCCACCTTCCGCCATCCACCCCACTGTACCGTCACTGAGCCTTACTTTCCACCAGGACCAGTTATTGCCTGCACATTCGGGACCTCCGATGACTTCGAAACGAGTACCAGCCCGAAGCGACGTGATCCTTTTGCCAGACATGCCAGGATTATCACGCACTTTCACAGAGGCAACGGACGGACAAACCATCGCGCTCCCTCCGACATGAAGACGTTGGGGTGGCGAACCGGGACAGGTGACCGGAGCTACTGGAGTAACAGTTTTTTGGAGCTGCTCCCATTCCTCGTCTTTGGGACAAAGGTAATACCCCTCTTCCTCACTTCCTCCCTCAGCGATGTATCCACTAAAACCTCGGTTTTCTGTACGTTGAAAAACTTTGTACCAGCTTTTTCCGTCACCTATGCAAAATGGCCCAGAGATAATATCAAATTCGAAACCAAAAGGAATTAGATCCAAAAATCCGAGTTCACCTGGATCTGCAGGTTCGTATCCATATAAATATGCTCCATCAGGTGAACAAACCATACCAACCCCTCCAATTCTCATCCGTTGTGGCAGAGCGTCGGGGCAAATTGCTTGCTCAATATCCGGTACTCTTTCAACATCACAAGAAATTTCATTGTAAGGCTCATATCCTGTCCAACCACAACATCTCATATTCATTCCTCTGATTGTGTTGGTTTCGATTCTTACTAATTCAAAATTTCCAGTTTCTTTATCTCTACGAAAACGGAGCCCTGCAGTGTCTACCGTTCGCTGGGTTCTATTACAATCCCCCCAATCAGGTTCCCAACCAGAGTAGAAAATTGTTAAATCATCCTTAATGTATTGTAGCCCAAGACACTTCAGTTCATTTTGCATATGTTCCTCGATAATCTCAATTGGCGGTTTTTCCCAATCACGATATGCTCCCATACAACTATCGAGACGGGAAGAATATATTTCAAAATAATCCGAAGTGTAAAATTCTTCCAGATAGCTAACATCCCTGTTAGCCACAGCGAGTTTGACCATGTTATAGACATAGGTTGGATCAGAAGCGTCGTTGATGACTTCTTCTGTTGGCAAAGGCTGAGATTCAGCAACAGCAAGATCTGTTTCATCCAAAGGTAGTGGGCTGATTTCCTGATTCGTTGGCTCTTCCGTCTCAGCAGACAAATGACCAGACAAGTTAAGCTCTGGCAAATCTTCCATCGGAATCATATCCAATGTTATTTCAAAAGGATTACAAGCGTTAAGAACACTAAATAAGACAATTAGAACACATACAAAAGGAATACTCGGTTTACCTTTCACAACTCATCTCCCAATCTTTGCTATACGAATCGCGCTTGGTTTTTATTCATATGTCCAGGTTGAATCCTACACTGGATAAAGTTTGTCGTAAATCTCCGGGGCGTATTTTTCGACGATTTCCGATGTGATGGCGTTGCTGCGACAGATATCGGCGTACATATCGACCGATTTACGCCTGGTGCGGATCTGGGTTTCAGTGTCAAGCCCCCAAAGGCCAAATTTCTGGCTCCAGCCGCGTTCCCACTCAAAATTATCAGTCAGGCTCCAGTGGAAAAAGCCTTTGATGGGTATGTTATGGTTGATCATCTTCCACATGGCGTGCAAATGTTGCAGCAAATAGCGTCGGCGGAAGTCGTCTTTGCCGTCATCGCAGCCATTTTCTGTGATATAGATCGGCAGATCAAACTGATTGATCCATCGAATGGCTTCCATAAAACCCTCAGGGTCGTTGGCCAGAAAACCCGTCTCAGAAAGGTCAGCTCCTTCAGGATAATATCGTCTGGCGAAGGCGTCAGCAGATCTTGTTAGATCAAATTTGATCAGGTCGCGGCTGTAATAATTCAAGCCAGCAAAATCCTGGGTGCCGATCGCTTCTGGAATATCGAGTTTGAGTCTGACAGCGTCAAACTTACCATCCTTGAGCGCGTAGGCGAAGGAATCATTGAAAACTTTATGATGCAATTTTGTAACAAAAGTAGTCAGCGGTCCGCGATTAGCAGCCTTGAAACCGCGCCAATGGTGAGCGACGCCGACCATGGCATCGGATTGGATCTCATGGATGGCGTGATATGCCGCCGCGTGCCCCCTGACCATGTTCGCGAGCGCTCTCAACCCAGCATTGAAGTCTTTTTTGGCTGGCGGAAAGACGCCTTCCATGTAGCCGCCATTCATTAACACGTTCGGCTCATTGATCGTGACCCAAAGCTGACAATGCGCCTTGAGCGCTTCGACCGTCCTGCGCGTGAAGGCCTCAAACAAGGGAACGATCTCCTCATTTGCCCAGCCGCCCATCTCCGCCACCCAGATTGGTGAGCTGAAATGATGCAAGGTGATCATGGGCGTGATATTGCGTTCGCGCATACCGATCAACATGTCGCGATAGCGATCCAGGGCCGATTCATCCCAGCGGTCGATCTCGGGCTGGATGCGCGACCATTCCACCGAAAAACGATGGGCGTTCTGCCAGGTATCCTGCGTGCGGTCCATGTCTTCGCGCCAGCGGCCGCCCCACCAGTCACAGGCTTTGCCGCTTTTGTCGCCATCCTGGATCCGGCCTGGTTCCTGCTCAAGCGCCCACCAGTCGTTGTTGGTGTTGTTGCCCTCCACCTGATGCGCGGCGGTTGCCGATCCCCACAAAAAACCTGCCGGAAAGTTGTATGTTGCTCGTGCCATTTTCCCTCCAAAGATCTAAGGTGATGGAATCATTCTATCAAATAAGAAGCGGCAATATCAGGCTTTTCCTTTTTATGCCTTGTATCGCATTCATGTCCAAGGTCAATATCATTCAATGCATATTTCCCCGTTAGAATGTCGCTTGTTATTCTTCCAAATCTTCCTGTGGTTAACCTCATTCACTCCAATCTGTAAATTGTTGGGAGGCAAAAAATGTTTATTCAAAAAGGTCTTCAGCTCCCCGATTTCCCCTGGAGGTGGCATACGCTTCATTAGCAGTGGTTCGCCGGAATAATAAAGTGGAGCAACAATGCTCACAATCGTCTTGAAACGATGGCTGGCAGTCTCGATAACATTAGGGTCATCCCAACCATTACCGAACGGCAAGATAAGGGTTTCAGGACATCTGCCAAGATACTCGCAAATCAAGTCATGGGAATCGTAAAATTCAACTTCAAGTTCTTCCTGAGAAAGCCAGGTTGGGCAAAAATGGTGTGTTGAATGACTCGCAATCTCAATTCCTTGTTTATCTATCTGCTTAAAATAATCCCAGATTTCAGGATCCTGAGTCGAGACATCAGGTGTGACCGAAACAATTCCGAGGGTAAGCACCAATTCATGTTCCAGGAAAGCATCAATCATGTCAACGAAGGTGCTTCTAAGCCAGGCTCCGCTAAGATCATCAATTGATACAAGTAAAGCATTATCAGGCGCACACGAACCTTGATCCCATAATTCTCTGACCTGCCGATAGGTCATTGTTATATAGCCATCAGCGATAATTTGCTCTGCAAGTTTATTCATCCGCCAGGCGCCAAAATCGGAATGAAGCATGATACTCGGTGGCGTCTGACATTGTAAAGGCTCTTTATCCGGATTGGAACCTAGGGTAACAGCATTGATAAGGAATATCAATGCCAAACCCACTCTGATACTGCTAGCCAACAAATTTACCTCCTCCGAGAAAACTTGGACAAAGTGAGAAAATAAAGCAACGATTGTCCATGATCTCAATATCTTCCATTGTAACCGATAGAAACCGATTGCGACAAAGAACAAGCGATTCTCGATTTGCACATGGACAAAACAAATAGGTCATAGATAGGGTTCTATTTCCTACTCCTTGGAGTTGAACCCGAGGCTTACAAAAACTATCAACTTTTTTATGTGCGATTGCCATTATGTCCTCTGTATACGCTGCCTCGCCATCTATTGTTACGGTTAGGTGCTGTGAAAAAACCCTCTTTTACGCTCATGATAGCTTTTGAAAGTTATTGAGAGGACAGCGGGGCTATGCTTGGAAAATCTTTTGGCAAATCGCCACTGACCTCACGCGTGAGGTCAAGGAGGAATAATGGAAAACGAAAAAGAGATCAGCATCGTTGCTGATGAGATTGAAAAAAACACAGGGGAGCAGCCGACCAAGCTTTTCCCGAAGTTGAACTTAAGCAACCCCTGGCTCACGATTGCCAGCGTCCTGCTCGCCGCGATCGGCTTAATGCTGCTATGGTGGAAATTCGAGAAGCTCGGCCTACGTTGGCCGATATCCGTGCTTATCGTTGGCGCCACTATGGCTGTCAACGCCCTGATCCAGGAGTACAAGATCCACGCGAGCAGCATCTTCCTGTTTTTAATAGCGCTCGCGACTTCCCTGATCCCAACTTTTCGATCTGAAGGGGTTACGATCGCGATATCCATGTTCGCGACCATCATTCTGCTGACCCTGTTTGTGGCAGATTTTTTCAACGGGCAGTGGTGGCAATATCGCATCCGTGAATATTTTCTGACCTTTTTTATGTCGATCCCTGCTTTCTTTATTGGCATGCCTGTTTTATTCCATCAGGGTGTGCAATACAGCAAACTTGGTTCAGGCGCTGATAAAAATAAAAAGATCGCCTTCGGCATTCTCAAAGGCGTACTGATCGCTTTGCCCGTACTGATCGCTTTGCCCGTACTGATCGTCTTCATCTCGCTGTTCTCGAGCGCAGACCTGATCTTTCAGGACAAACTTGGCCATCTGATGGATTGGCTGCGAAACGAATCGCTAAAAGACATCACTTCCCGTTTCTGGTCCACACTTGCCTTTGCTATTGTGGCATCGGCAGGGATTTGGCTGGCTTTTAACAATGACGCCAGAAAGGCAAAGATCGAACCCGACAAAGCGCTTTGGAAGCCCTTTTTGGGCATGACCGAAACCAGCATTGTCCTGATAAGTGTCAACCTGCTCTTTGCCTTCTTCCTGGCAATTCAGTTTAAGTACTTTTTTGCGGGAGAAGCCAATGTCAGCTCGACAGGCTTTACCTACGCAGAATACGCGCGCAAAGGTTTCGTCGAATTATTATTTGTTGCCTCCCTGGCTGGCTTGCTCTATTATTCGCTGGCATCCTGCACCCGCCGCGAAAGCCCGAAGCAAAGAAATACTTTTGCGATTCTGGGCGGTCTGCTTCTGGCGCAGGTCATGGTGGTTCTGGTTTCCGCACATCAACGCATTCTTCTTTATACATACCGTCATGGACAAACCGAAATTCGCCTGGTGCCAAAGATCTTCATCTATTTCCTGGCTGCAATCCTTATTTCACTGGTTGTAATGGAATGGAAAAAGCAATTTAAGCGCCTGGCACTGGTCTTACTGACTGCTTTGACGCTCTTTAGCCTGACCCTGGCGGTGGTCAACATCGATCGCAGTATCGCGCGCACAAACGTCGAACGCGCTCTGGCAGGCGAGAAACTTGATTACAATCTTCTGGTAACACGTTTATCCAATGATGCTGTGCCTTATCTGTATGAGGTGCTGGACTCCAGGCAACTTTCAAAAGAGCAACAGGTAAACCTGAGCAAAGTGCTGGTTTGTCGGGCACATCGTTTTGAAAGCGATTCTCCTCAGGATCAGGGACTGGACTGGAATAATTCGTGGACGCAGGCCCAGGCAGGACATTTTTTCCATCAGGAACTAATAAAGCAATTTCCGCTGGAAGAATTGAGTTACGAAAAATATAACCCGTTCTTTGATGACAACATTGATTATTCCATTGGGCACAATCTGGGATTTGTGATAGATGGCAATGAGATCTTTTGCAGGTATGAAGATTAATCTTATTATTAAGCAGATCGGTTGTTTGAGCATCCCAATGGTTAAATTCGCAGTGCATTTTGTTAGTTAGTTAGGTCGTGACAAAGTGCCCGTGAAGGGAATGAAAAATATGCACATAATGTGCATATTTTTCATTCCACCGTTAACCAGCAATATGGGTGCCACCCTTCATCCGCCCTTCGGGCAGCATTAGACCAGACCTATCAAGTTCATTATAGAAGGTCGGGACGAGATGCTCGTAAGGGGATCAAATCTCTGTTTTATCGATCGAGAATTTCTTGTAGTGAAGACCTGCTCTTTGCGGTAAGATTATGCCATGTTAAATAAAACCAACCCCGAAGAAGCCCGCTATTTGGCTGAGTTGGTCCTCAGCATCATTGGCGTTATCGTCCTGCTCGCGCTGGCGCTCTACCTGATCAACAAAAGCAAGAAGAAAGACGAAATAAAGCCAAAAGTAAAACAGGCGTCAAGACCAAAAGCGCGTGGGTCTATCGAACCCTTTTCTTTAGCTACGCGCAACAATTCAAGCACACTCGACAAGAACAGATTGCGGAAATCACTTAGCAACGCGTTTACAAGCTGGCAAAAGGATCACCTCCTGGCAGGTGATGATGGAAAAAGCCTTTTTATACGCGAAGGAGTTGAAAAAAGCGGCTTACGCTATCAGTTACTTGCCACAACCCAAACCCAGGCGCTGGCGATGCTGGTTACCATATTACTGGCGGATCATGACTCCAAAGCCAGCGAAAAGACCGAAGCGCTTTTCGCGAGCCTTTTAGCGCACCCCGCTTATGGCGAACCAAATCTGAGTAGCTGGAAATTCATGCCCGATCTACCGCGATCGCCCAGGCTGGAAGCCGATCTCCAGGCCGAGGGCTGGGTATTGATAGCCCTTTTGACCGCACGCAGGCAGTGGCCCGATCTGGATCGTTTTAATTATGATGAGATATTGAAAGAAAGGCTTACGGTCCTCTTTGAGGGCTTCCACAGCCCCGAAAGCCAGGAGCAATTGTCGAAAAGTGCCTTTTTGCTTGCCTTCCTGGGTAAAAATGACCGCTCGCGGGATTGGGCAAGCCTGAAAAGATTGGCAAATTCAGCTGAAGAGGCCATCCCCGAAGCTGATGACCTAAAGGTTTTTGCTTTTTCTTGCTTAAACCTTGGTTTGGACGCGCTCCTCTTCAAAGATGACACCAGCATTAAACTTTTATCTGATGAACAAACCGTATTAAAAGAAATGGTTGAGCAATGGCTTGATGATGGTAGTTCTCTTTTCGAAAACGTCGGGGATCTGTCCAGGCTTGGTCTGCTGGCTTGTATGGTACCTGCTTTGATGGTTTTGGGAGAAGATGAATTATTTGGAAGAGTGCAAGACTTCCTTTTAAATACCCATGCTGATAAGAACGATGGTTTTGGCGCGACCATGAAGGTTTTCGCCTTGTTCCTTTTAAGCAATTGATTTGGGATCATAGATAGGTCGATTTCATTTTTGGCATCATGCCATCAGATCAACGGCAAGGAGATCGCCTCGGCGCGGTGGAACAAATTCTCAACCGTTCCTTCCCGGATGTCCTCATATCTCGCGTTGGAGACCCAGGCTGCCCGAAAAGCATTGGCCCATCGGGCGGTTTCCTTTAGCGCGTGGTGCTTTGAGAATCCATAGACCAAACCCGCCATCAGGGCGTCGCCCGATCCAGTGATATTTCGGGTGGGAACCTTGAGCGGCGAGGCGATGACCATCTCTTTCTGCGAAGCCAAAACCAATTTTCCCTGATCGAAAGAAAGGGCAATATGCTCGACGCCCAATCTCAGAAAACTCAAAACAGCTTTTTTGGCATCCTCAATATTCTTGATAGAAAAACCAACCACGGCTTCGGCTTCAGCCAGATCAGGGCTGACCAGATAAGGTTTTTGAGCCAGACCAAGTTTGAAGGCTTCGCCATTGGAATCAAAAAATACGCGCACGCCTTTTGCCTGCAGCATTTTAAATAAGCGGGCATAAAAATCGACCGGGACGTCCAAAGGCAGGCTGCCCGAGGCAACCCAGATATTGCCTATGTGAGCGTAAAGGATAGTTTTATCGATCAGCTCGCGTACGGCCGTTTCTGGAATATGCGGGCCAGGCTCATTGAGGCGCATATACCATTCGCCGCCATCTTCAAGTGCGATGGTATTGGTGCGGGTTTCTTCCTCAACCCAAACAAAATCAGTCTCGATCCCGAGTTTGTTCAGGCCGTCTTCGAGCATCTTGCCCGCGCCGCCCCCCACCCAAGCCAGGGCGAGGCTTTCCTGCCTCAAAAGGCGCAAAGCACGCGATACGTTAAAACCCTTTCCGCCCCAGTCCAAACGGGCCTGATTGGTTCGCAGGATCTCATTAAAAAAAAGTCGTTTGACCTGTAAGGTGCGATCGACGCTTGGGTTAGGTGTGAGCGTAATGATCATGGTTCAATTGTATCAGTTGTCCTCCCTTTTTATTCGCAAGCGTAAAAATGTTAACCTACCCGCCGCATATGCTGCAATTCCCTGAGTTTGCCTTTTTCAGCGCTCGTGAGGTGTTTTGGCACCTCGATCTGAATACGAACGTACAGATCGCCGGTCTGTTTGGGGTTTTTCAGGTTTGGCATCCCCAAACCCTTGAGACGCAGCGTCTTGCCGCTGTCTGTGCCTTCAGGGATCGTCAGCCGAATGGCTTTGGTCATGGTATTAACGCCAACCTCGCCTCCCAGAATCGCTGTATACAGATCGACTTTCACGTCCATATAGAGATCATCGCCCTTGCGTTTGTAGATAGGATCGGGCAAAACCTTGATCTTGAGGAAGAGATCCGCGCCGCCAGCCTGACCGCTCAGACGCACCTTTGAGCCAGTTTTTACTCCGGGTGGAATGCTGGCTTCGATCTTACGACCGTCCTCAAACTGGAGTGTACGTTTGGTGCCCGCGAAAGCTTCGCGCAGGCTGATATCAAGCTCATATTCCACGTCACGGGCGCGCGTCTGGGGCTGGTAAGACTGCTGTCCAAAACCGCCGGAAAAGCCGCCACTACCGAAGAGGGTCTCGAAGAAATCGGAAAAACCGCCCATACCGCCGCCAGCACTACCGCCAAACATTTCACTGAACTCTTCAGGCGAGACGGTCCGATACTGGCTGCGACCACCCGGTGATTGCCGCCAGGGACCCCAGTCAAAGCCGCCAGGCTGTCCGCCCGAGCTTTGGTAGTTCTGCCATTCAGAGCCAAATCGGTCGTATTTCTGGCGCTTTTCCTTGTCGGAAAGCACCTGATAGGCTTCGTTTATTTCTTTAAATTTATCCTCAGCGCCCGGATCCTTGTTGACGTCCGGGTGATATTTTCGCGCCAGATTGCGATAGGCTGACTTTATTTCATCGTCACTGGCTGTTTTTGCTACGCCGAGAATGCTATAGTAATCTTTGTAATCCATATTTCCCAACTTTAATAAGTGATGCCTCTATTTTAACTGCTCAATATTGGTTTCTTATTAACAAGACTATAGACTTGCTTCAGCTTCCTGAAGATAAGGTCCGCGGGCATGTGCCGGCAAAACACGAGCGATATTCTCCATGATCTCATGCCCCGCGCGTTGAACATCTTCACGCCCAGGAACTTTGCTGGTATCACCGATCGCCAGAGGGCCAAAGACCTTGCCAATGCGGGAGTGGATCCTGGCTCGTCTTTTCTTTCTCCTGATCGTTCCGAAAATATCCCAATCGTCCTCACTATAGGTGCCGATGGGAACAATGGGCACGCCCAGGCGCAGCGCCAAAAAGGCTGCGCCCGTCAGCGGCTTGCCCAGCGGCGGCTTGTGAACGTGCCCCTCGGGGAAGATTGCCAGAACGCCATTTTGTGCCAGGATGGCTTCCGAAGCGCGCATTGCTTCCAGGTTCGCTGTACCCTGCAGAATTTTAAGCGTGCGCCATAAACTGGGGATAAAGCGCATTGGCCCCGGCGCCATCGGCATCACTGCGTCATTGATAAATTCCAAAGGATATTTTGTGACATGGATGGGAGCAATGGTATCCAAAAAGTGAAAATGGTTGCCAACGATCAGCAGCGGGCCGTCTTTGGGCAGGTTCTCCTTACCTTCCACCGTAAAATTCAGCAAAGCCCCTACCAGAAAAGCGATCCCAGCCCGCAGGATACCCCGCCGCAGTTGATGACGGGGATAAGGATATTTTTGGCGATATTCAGCTTTGATACGGGACATGATCGGCTTGCTCCTGGTCAATTTTCTATACACTATTCTACCAATAAACAGCTCGTATTTTCGTTTGTTTTACGCTGAGAACAGATAAGAAACTATTTTCCTGATCACTACTACATCACATTTTTACTTTCCAGATATCGGGTAAAATAAGCCCTGGCATATTATGGAAGAATCAGAGATGACCCTACCTAACAAACTGGCAGACGATCAGCCAACAATCCCATCAAACTGGCTGGCGAACTTCTTGCCCATGTTCATTGGGCAAGTCTTTTCATTGTTGGGCAGCAGTCTGGTGCAGTTTGCCCTGGTCTGGTATGCCACCAAACAAACCGGTGACGCGACCGTGCTCGCGACCGCCACGACCATCGCTCATATCCCTTATATTTTGATGGGTCCCTTTGTTGGAGCGATGGTGGATCGTTGGAATCGCAAACTGGTTATGATCATTTCCGATCTGATCGTCGCGCTCGCCACGGCTGCCCTGGCGCTGCTCTTCGCCTTCAATTTAATTCAAATCTGGCATATTTACCTGATCCTTTTCATCCGCTCCCTGGCGGGTATCTTCCAAAGCCCGGCCCAATCGGCTTCGATCAGTCTGATGGTGCCCAAAGAGCAACTCACACGTCTTGGCGGCATCAACCAGGCGACTCAAGGTCTGATAAGCACGTTTTCTCCAGCACTCGGCGCGCTTCTGATGGAACTTTTGCCGATCCAGGGAGTTTTGGCAATCGATACGATAACTGCCGCGATCGCGATCTTACTGCTGATCTTCTTTGTAAAAGTTCCTCAACCGAAAACTGACAGCCAAAAAGAGCTGGTTACGGTTAAGTCGTTGATGGCTGATGTGCGTTTTGGGTTTCGCTATATTTTAGACTGGCGTGGACTCGCGATCATCATTTTGATCGCCAGTATGCTCAACATGGTCATCGCCCCGGCTGGGAATTTACTGCCATTATTGATCACAGAATTTTTCCAGAAAGGTGCTCAGGAATTGGCCTGGATGCAGGTCGCCATGGGGGCTGGCTCGATCGCGGGTGGGCTTATCCTTGGGGTTTGGGGTGGATTTAAGCGCCAGGTGGTCAACATCTTATTGGGCATCGCCGGCATTGGCGCGGGCGTGCTGTTTCTTGGCTTCCTTCCAAATTCCGCGTACTGGATCGCGTTGGGAGCCTTTGGCTTTATCGGTTTGAGTTCCTCTCTGGCTAATGGCGCACTGGGACCCCTCCTGCAAACCAAAGTTCCGCCTGAGGTACAAGGGCGGGTCTTTACTGTGCTCTCAAGTCTATCAATAGCAATGCTGCCGATCGGGCTCTACCTTAGCGCGCCAATCGCCAAACAATTTGGGATCCAGACTGCCTATATAGTGGGAGGCGCCCTGGGATTGCTGTTGGTCGTCTACGCTGCCCTCAATAGACACGTCATGACCTTTGATCGTCAATCCCCTGGCGGCATCATTGAGGAAGATCCCCAAGCCTAAAGCTTGACTTTACCTAATCTTCTCTTTCGTCCAATTGGGTCTCAGATAAAAAATCTGCCAGTTGAGCGGTCGAATTCAGGATGGCGTGCGTGCCAGACTTACGCAGTTCTTTTTCCTGTCCAAAACCGCACAAGACCGAGACTGATTGCGCCCCGGCAGCCAAAGCCGCCCGCACATCCGTGACCGTATCCCCGATCATCAGACAATTCTCAATGGGCACGTTCATTCGGTCTGCCGCGTGCAGCAGCGGTTCAGGAAAGGGCTTGGTCTTTTTGCAGGTTTGTGAACTGATAACAATGGGAAAGTAGCCATCCAACGCGTTTGTGCGCAAAAACTCCCTGGTGGTCACTTCATTGCGCGCGGTCACGATCGCGACAGGGTAGCGCCCGATCAGCGTCTCAAGCATTGGCATCACGCCTGGGATGAGTGGATAATGATGGGGCAAATGCACTTTTGCGTTGGCGCGCCGGTCAAAAAAAGCCGCGATCAGATGATCCAAATCAAGCCGATCCGCCATTTCAAGGATCCAGTTACCCGGTCCTTCAGCAAAATGAATAAAACGACGCGAGAAACGCAGCAACTTTTCCTCAGGATAAAAAAATTTCAGGAAAAGCAGCCTTTCATAAAGCGTTTCGACCATACGGTCATCGCTGTCTGACAAGGTGCCATCGACATCAAAGATCAGCGCCTTGATCCGGTCGGTCTCGAGATTGTGATTTATGATCATCGTCCCTCAGTTTTGCAAAAGCGTCCGCGCCGCGCTGAGTGTTTGCTCGCTTTCAGCCAGGATCCAGACAAAACTTTCCGGACTTGTCTGATAAAGGCTGGAGAATAAGCCCTCGCCCTGCCATTGCCCATCGGCAGTCACAGCACCAAAGCGTAAATTGGAGTAGTTTTGGAAGGCCTTCAGCGCCTCGCTGGCGTCCGCGCTGTCATCCCAATTAAAAACGGTCGCGACCAGGTATTCACCGCTGCTCTCATTTCGCAAAACAACATAACGGTCACCGCCCCAGCCCTCAGCCGCAGCGAAAGCGATCCCATCCTGCAAACGGTAACTTGATTCATAACCCTTTGCCAAAACCAGATAGGTGTACCATTCCCCGAGGGTATTTTCCTCACGCGTTTCCCATTTTTCACCAAGACCGGCTGCCAGATCAGGCAGGATCGGGTTATTGGGCGCCTCATCAGGATACGACTCAGGGTGCAGGATCTGTTCACTTGAGACAGGCTGCTGCTCACCGAAAGCCTTGTCGATCAGCTCATAGCCGCCTTTTGAGTACAGAGTCTGAACAAACTGAGCCCCGTAAAGGTAAGGAAAAGTGAAATCCACCTTCATATATTCGGGAGCATTGTCGAGGATCGGGCTCTGATAGCTGCTGTAAAAAGCCTGCAGATCCTGATAGTCCTGTTGGGTGGCATAATTCTGGAGCCATAAGTTTTGGGTCAGCATTGCGTCGCCTTCGATCAAAGACTGGATGGCGGCGCAACGTTCGCTGTCCTCTTCACAGGCTTCATCATTGAAATTCAGCTTTTCCTCAAAGCCAAAATGCTCATCCTGAAGGACATGTACATATTCATGGGCGTAGGTCGAGCGTTCCATGCCGCCAAAACCCGCGTCACTGACCACGTACATGGTCTTCTCTTCGGTGTCATAAAAGCCTCCAATTTGTTCGCTGTAAAGATCTAAATAAAGATCCAGCAGATCAAATTCCTTCGGCAGCAAACCAAACAGGTTCAGCACCTTCACATCCTCGATCTCATCTTCCTTTTCGTATTCTTCCAAAAAGTCGTTCAAAACCCTGTCTTTCAGTTCCGCGTTGCTCAGGATCTTACGCGGGATGCGCGTTTCAATGTCAAGCTGGCGCAATATGCTGACCTGTTCCTCGATCCGATCCATCTGGGCGACTATTTCAGGGTCCAGACCCGGCTCGGTTGGGCTTGCGCTTTCAGGAGCCTGTGTTTCGGTTTCCACTGCCTGTGTTGTCGTTTCAGCCTCTTTTACTGAAGTTTCGGTTGGCTGAATTTCCAGATAAGAATGGGTAGTAAGGGCATCAGGATCAGGGATGCGTTCATAAACCCAACCACGCATCAGGTTTATCGCAAAAAACGCCCCAACCCCCAGCAATATCAGAGCGATAACAATGACCAGAATGACATTTTTCTTTTCCATCAGAACTCCTTAGACAAGGCATATTATACCTTGCGCACTTCGCAAGAGTTTCAGTACCTGGGACAAAAAAATGGATACAAAAAAGGGAGAGATCGCTCTCTCCCTCATCATCAAATAGATCACTTAAAATACTTCCCAAGATCAAGCTCTGCCAGGGAGCCGAGCACCTCTTCCGCAATGTCGAAATCGAAATGGTCGGTCAGCTGCGTTGGAACCGCCACAACGCGGATCCCTGCCCGCTGAGCGGCAAGTGCTCCATTATAGGAATCTTCCAATACCAAAGCATTCTCAGGCTTAACATCAAGATTCTCTAATACTTTAAGGTAAATATCAGGGTCTGGTTTGGGATACTCAACATCATCGAAGGTAACAATCGTGTCAAAGCGATGTTGGATACCCAGTCCATTGAGTAAAGTGTAAACCCAGTGGTTCTGGGAACTTGACCCAATCGCCAGTAAGATGCCAGCCTCTTCAGCTCGGTTCAATAGATCCATAACACCATCAAGTGGAGGTAAATCTAGCCCTGCCTCAATCGAACGCATGCTATGTTCTTCCATAATCTGCTCAAATGTGCGGGTTTCCTCAGGAAGATCAGCAAGCATTCTGGCTGGATATTGAATAGCGGGCCCGTTGGTGCCAATAGTCTCAAGATAGGCATCCAATTCAAAAAGCAAACCCACCTCTTCGAGTTCTTTTCGCCAGTCCTCTACTTCAACAGCTTCAGTATTGATAATAATGCCATCAAAGTCGAAGATCAGGGCTTGCTTTTTGATCATTAACGCGCCCCTTCCCGTCCCCAATAGCCACTACGTAAATGCGTAATTTCTTCGATGGTTATAAAAGCTTCCGAATCAGTGTTCAGCGCCAACTTTTCAATCTTGGGAATGTCTTTTCGGCGTACAACCAACTCGCAGATCAGGACTGGGCCATCCATTCCCTGGCCAGGGATCTCAGTGACCGCAAAATCCTGCTCACGCAATGCCTGGGCGATCTCGAGCCCTTTTTGCTTGCTGATGATAGTGATATTTGAGAAGCCCATCGCGAGTTTTCGCTCGATGTGCATCCCGACCACATTCCCAGTGGCAAAACCAGCTGAATAACCGATCAGATAAAGTGGGTTGGAGAGGTCTTTTAGCACCGCATTGAAAGTTAGCACGTACAAAACCGTCACCAAAAAGCCCAAAACCCATGCAATCGCCTGCTTGCCACGCATCGTGAGCATAAAACGCAGGGTGTCCATCGAAATGGAAAGCACCCTGATCAGGAAAATTAGAAATGCCGTGCCGATTGCTCGCCACGTAAAAAGATCTATCATCAAAACTACCTTATTACTTATCTTTCAGACCTTTGGCAGCCAACAGAGCTGGGTGATACAGATCGGTTGCATATTCTTTGACCATACGACTCATCGAGAAAGCAGGTGAAACCGTCTTGATGCCTTCCTTCATGCGTTCGATCCAATCACCAGGCAATCCATCTGCTGAGCGTTTGGTGTAATAAAGCGGCACAATTTCGTTCTCGAGCGTCTCATAAAGGCTTAACGCGTCAGCTTCATCCTGTAGATCAAGGTTGTCATACTGGGTATCATCGCCAATCGCCCAGCCATTTTTACCGTTGTAGCCTTCAGCCCACCAGCCATCCAGAACTGAGAAATTCAAGGATCCATTCATCGCTGCTTTTATTCCACTGGTGCCTGAAGCTTCACGGGGACGCCTCGGTGTATTGAGCCAGATATCGACGCCTTGCACCAAATGACGGGCCATATCCATATCGTAATCGTCCAAAAATACCAGACGACCGCCGTTGCGCGAGTTCTTGACATTGCGATAGACTTCCTGAATCAAGCGCTTACCAGGTTCATCAGCAGGATGAGCTTTACCAGCAAAGATAATTTGAACAGGGTGTTCTTCATTGGTAACGATATTCATCAGGCGTTCATAATCTCTGAAAACGAGATTGGCGCGTTTGTAAGTCGCGAAACGACGGGCGAAACCAATGGTCAACGCGAGGGGATCCAATAGAACACCGCTGGCAACCGTTTGCACAGGATGAACACGGTCATTTTTCCATTCATCACGGGCGCGGGCAACCATATAACTAATCAGCTTGCGCTTGAGGTGGATACGCACCTGCCAAAGCTCGCGATCAGGAATAGCGTCAATGCGTTCCCACATATTCGGGTCATCCAATCGGTCTTTCCAATCAACGCCAAGATATCTGGTGTAAAGCTCTGCCAAACGACGGGCCAGCCATGTGCCCGTATGAACGCCGTTGGTGATATAGCTGATAGGCACTTCGTCAACGGATTTTTCCGGCCAGAGGTATTGCCACATGCCACGGGAAACAGCACCATGTAGTTTCGAAACACCATTGCGATAATTTGCCAGGCGTAATGCCAAAACAGGCATGCTAAATACTTCGTCTGACCAGTCGGTTCGGATCTTTGCCAAATCCATGAATTCGTCACGATTCAAACCCAGCGTACCCCAGTAATTAGCAAAATACTTGTCAATTAACCAGGTGGGGAATTCATCATTTCCGGCAGGAACAGGCGTGTGAGTGGTAAAAATGCTCGAGTTCTGAACAATTTTCTTAGCCTCTTCCAGGGTTGAGCCAGCTTCAATAAGTTGCCGCATGCGCTCAAGAGCCAGGAAAGCAGAATGACCCTCATTCATATGGAAGATCACCGGTTCGTGACCCATTCGTTGCAAAGCCCGCAAGCCACCGATTCCCAGCAACATCTCCTGCGAAATGCGTAATTCCGGATCGCTGATATACAACTTGTCAGTCAATTCACGATCCTGAGGGGTGTTTTCGGGGATGTTCGTGTGAAGTAAGACCAAAGGAACCCGACCAACATTCAACTCATAGAGTCGGGCATAAAGCGTGCGGCCTGGCAGATCAATCGAGATTACAACAGGATCGTTATTTTCATCATAAAGTTCAACGAGTGGCAGATCACTAAATCTAAGTTCTACATTATGAGCTTCCTGCCAACCATCTTCCGTAATGCGTTGACTGAAGTAGCCATAAGTATAGAGAAAACCAACCGCAACCAGAGGCAAGCCAAGATCACTGGCTTCTTTAAGGTGATCTCCTGAAAGAATACCCAAACCGCCCGCATAGACCATCAAGGATTCATGCAAGCCGTATTCAAATGAAAAATAACCGATCTTGTCATTCCTGTTATCCGGAAAACGCGTGTTGGACCAGGTGTCCTGTCGGTTCATATAGTCATCAAACTCCTGGACGATCTGGTCAAAACGGTCCAGAAAGTAACGATCCTTGATCAGATCTTCGAATTTGGATTTTTCAACACTTCGAAGCAGGACAATAGGATTATGGTTGGATTGGCGCCACTTAAGAGCATCGACTTCCTTAAAGAGGCGGGCAACCTCGGGATTGCCAACCCACCAAAGGTTGTGGGCGATATCTGCAAGGCGCTTAATACGGTAAGGCAGATTAAAACTATTCTGATAAACTCGATTAATTTTTGATGACATTCTTTATCTCCTGTAAATTGACGGCACCCTCGCCATCTTATCTTTTCATATATGCACGAATTTTCATTATACCCATAAAAAGCAGATTAAAATCGCCACCCTTTACGCCTTGTGAATTAAAACCTAACCAAACGCCTGTTATTCTATTTTCCTGTATACCCTGGCGCGGAAATGAACAACAACCGACACAATCGTCGGTCGGATAATCGGCTCAGGAGCCTCTGGTCAAGTTCATCGGGATGTGCCGCAGAAGTTATCACCGTAGGAAGTTCAGCGTTGTAGCGATAGTTGAAAAGTTGATAAATCTTTTCACGCGCCCATGGTGTGGCAGACTGCGTGCCCAGGTCATCCAGGATCAACAGCCGCGCTGTTCGGATTTCATTAAAGCGTTTGTCAAGACTGACACTGCTGTTTGGAGCAAAAGCCGCCCGTAAATAATCGAGCAAATCGGGCACAACCACAAAAAGCGGTGGCTGCCCTCTCGAAGCCTGATAATTTCCAATAGCAGCCGCCAAATGAGTTTTCCCGCAGCCGTAAGTTCCATGAATGCTGAGCCAGCCCTTTGGCTTTTCCGCAAATGCCTGAGCAAGCTCGAAAGCTTCTTTTAAGGAGTTTAGATCCTCGCGTGGAAGACCCTCATCTTTTCTGAAGCTAAAACTCCCGAAAGTTTGTCGGGCATGCAAGCCAAGGCTTGAAAGCTCCGGGTGCCCAAATTCATCAGTCGGGTTGCGAAAATCAGGTGCAAGGATGTGAACATGGCTGACCAGCTCAGGATCGGTCAGGCGCGAGCGAATGCGCCCCTCGAATTCTTCCAGGTCTCTGTTACTGGTAACGACCGTAGGCATGCGATTGATATAGCGTGTGTTAATAATTTGAAAAAGCTTTTCTTCTGCCCAGGCAGTGCTGCTCTGAGTTCCAAAATCATCCATCACAAGCAAGGGCGCATTTCGAATTTCGTTAAAGCGCTCTTCATAAGTCAGGTCATTACCCGCTGAAAAAGAGAATCGCAGCCAATCCAACAAATCGGGAACAGTCAGGAAGATTGTTGGCGTACCCATGCGTACTGCCTGATTAGCTATCGCAGCTGCCAGGTGGGTTTTTCCACAGCCATAATTTCCAGTCAGCAGAAGCCAGCCCCTTTGCATACCCGAAAAATTCTGGGCAGTATTGAAAGCTTGTTCCAGGGAATTAGCCTGGGCAACACCCAATCCAACCCTTCCGCGAGGCAAAAAGTTGTCAAAAGTCAGTGAGCTGAGCGCGCCAAGATTGCTAAGCTGATAAAGCAGTGATTGTTTTTGAGATTGCACCTGGCTGATTCGACAATTACAAATCTCAGAACGCCCAAATAAGGGGTCATCAATAGGCACGTCATAGCCTATAAAACCAATTCCATGGCAAATTGGACAGTCAGGGTCACCAGGACCAAAGGAAGTGCCAATTACATTGCTGGATTCAAGCGAAGAATCACCTGCCTGTGCTTCTTTTTTGATCGAGGTAGAGTCTCCTAAAGGATTCGTGATCTCGTTTATCTTCTTCATTACTCCTCTTTCGTCCTTTTTCTTTCCAGTTGTGCAAGATAGCCTGAACATAACGCCAGGAACGCGCGTTGTAATGGACCGCTTCTTTGATCGCGTCTTCAAGCCACTCTTCAGAATAAGATTTGGCGGCATCGCGCAAGAGCTCCGCGGTATAGGGGGTCAAAGGACCGATATTTTCTTCATATAGCTTGTAGACCGATGGACGGGCAGGTTTGGGTAAAACATGTGCTTTATTGAGTTCTCGCAAAAGCTCAGGTTGTTTTTCCAGGCTACGCAAAATGTTCTCACCTTGCTCAGTCCCAGGAAATAAGTATATCTGTTCGGGAATTTCAGGGTTTGGGAAGCTGAAAATAAGCCCAGCCTGCTCCAATTCATTAAGTGCTTTTTCAAAAACCTGATTATTAGAAAAACCCGACAAACTATCGCGCAGGTCAAATTTCAGGCAAAGCTGTGCTTCGCTTTCTTGTTCTGACATAAACTGATAGTAGCCCAAAATCAGACGCAAAGCGTCCGCGCTGAGTTCCTCACTCACTTCAAGCAAGTTGGCAGGGATTCTCAATAGTAGACTCTCAGCAGACAAAACAGGGTTCATTTGACTTATACTCTGTTGATATAGATTTTATCCTTGAATTGGGCAAGCCTTTCAATAAAAACCAACTCGATTCCGGAATGCACAGGCCCATTTCGGTGTTTTGCAACTGCAACTTTAGCCAGGTCTTGATAAGGGCTTTCGTTATCATCCTTTTTAAGCCGACTGATGAACATGACGATGTCCGCGTCTTGTTCCAGAGAGCCTGATTCGCGCAGGTCTGAAAGAATCGGCTGTTGGTCCTGGCGCAACTCAACAGCACGGGAGAGCTGAGCTGCAGCTAAAACCGGCACATTCAGATCACGTGCCAGAATCTTTAATTGACGTGAAATGTAAGAAACTTCCTGAACACGGTTTTCATTTCGATGATCACCGGACATAAGCTGCAGATAATCGACGATCACCAGATCAAGCCCAAATTCATCCTTTAATCGGCGGCATTTGGCACTCATCTGTAAAGGCGTGATCCCAGGCGTATCGTCAACGAAAATATTTGTGTTCTCAAAACGGGTGATTGATCGCGCCAAAGTTTCGGCTTCTTCGCTCGAAAAATTTCCTGAGCGTAGTTTTTGTGAATCGATTTCAGTTTCCTGTGCGATCATACGTTGTAAAAGCTGTTCTGATGACATTTCGAGCGAAAACATTGCTACATTACGCCGAAGCACCATGCCAATATGTTTGGCAATACCGATCAAGAAACCAGTCTTACCCATACCTGGGCGACCAGCTACAATAATGAAGTCAGACGGGTGAAATCCCTGCAGAATATCGTCTATGGCTTTTAAACCAGTTTTAAGACCGCCAACTTCCACGTCTCTTGAGCTGGCTTCAGTGACTCGCGCCATAAATTTGCTGGCAATGTCCCAAATTGGTTCCAAATCTCTTTTATATCGGTTTTGACTGACTTCAGAAAGCTCACGTCCCGCTTTATCAATAACTTCATCAAGCAAAAGGTCCTTTTTATATGCCAGTTTAGCAATTTCCTGAGCCGAATCGCGCAAACGGCGTCTGGTTTTGAGTTCACTGATCGTGCGGGCATAGGAGACAGCATGTAAAGAACTCGGCACCCGATTGCTCAGTTGGATCAGGTATTCTATCCCACCGATTTCCTCCAAAAGACCACGCGATTCCAGCGTGTCCTTAACCGTCAGAGGATCAATATAGTGATGGTTCTGATCAAGGGAAACAAAAGCATCCCAGATATGAGCATTTCGCTTAATATGAAAATCTTCGGCTGTCAGGAAGGACATCACATCCACCAGAATGTCCGGATTGATCAGGATCGATCCCACCAGCGCTTCTTCCATCTCACGGTCATAGAGCAAATTGTCGCTATAACTAATTGGTTCTTCCTTTATAGAAAGGTCGTCATTATAATCACTCATTGCAGACTCACTTTTTATTCTTCCAAAGGTTCCGGTTCATCGGGATCCACTTCGTTTTCATCTTTTGAATCAGCACTCATTTCATCAAAAAATGCTTCGAAAATGGATAAGTCACCAGGATCATCCCCTTGACTATCTTCATGCTCCAGGTCTGAAAGGTCGAGGCTTTCTTCTGGCTGAATGCTTACTTCTGTCAGAATATCCTCATCAACAAAGATTGGCGCTCCGGTGCGCACGACCAAAGCCAGGGCATCTGAAGGTCGGCAATCAATCGCTATTTCTTTATCTGTTTGCACGATCAGATTGGCATAATAAGTTTCGCTAACCAGGCTGGTGATCTCTACGCGCAACAAACGCGCACCAACTTTGTGTAAAATATCCAACATGAGATCATGCGTCAATGGCCTGGCTACAGCAACATTTTGTAATGCGATCGTGATTGACTCTGCCTCAAACAGCCCGATCCAAATCGGAACATAACGCTCACTGTGCTTATCCTTTAAAACAATTATCCGATCCTGATTGCTTAGACTAACCCTCACACTATCGATCAGGCATTCAATCATTTTTCCCATAATTCACCAATTTCTAAACTGAATTCAGACTTAAATTCTAACATGTAATGAGCTTCATGACCTTAAAAAGACTGATGCTTTAAGATTAGATATCATGTTTGAAAAATTTCACCGCTCTTTTCAAAATTTCGGCTATTTGTTGAAGCTTTTTTCTCAATTTAGCCCTTTTTTCCTTGAAATTTAGTGGGAATTTTACCTGAATTTGCCTTACTATCGGATATAATGAACCCATACTGCAATAAAGATTTACCCGATTTGTTTCGAATCTGTCCTCCTTACGGCGGGTTACATGGTTTATCGGTTATGGTTACTGAAAGAGGCAGAATTGAAGGAGAAAAAACTAAGACTCTTATTAATAGAAAGCCACCGCAAACCTGAGATTTGCTTCAAAGATAAGCTCATTCGAAAAGCTTATCCTGTTTTACAGGTGGAAAGCGGTGGAGACGGTCTTAAACGTTTGAATGATTTTCCACCCGAAGTAATAATTGTTAATGCCGCCTCTTTTCGCACCAACGGTCTGCGTATCTGTTCCTGGTATCGTAACCGTCTGCCCGAGATTCCTATCATCCTGATCGTCACAGAAGATGAACCTATCGATTGCGCTGATATGGTCGATGTAATTCTCCATTTACCTTTTACCGTTCAAAAGCTGGTCAATCGTTTACGAACCTTTGAAAAAACGCGTAAGCAGGAACTTTTGGTGGAAGGCGACCTGCAGCTCAACCTAAAGACACGCATGGTGAGCTACGGACAAAAAAGCACTTATCTAACCCCCCGCTTATGTCACCTCCTGCAGGTGATGCTCGAGACACCTGGGGCAACCATCAATCGTGAAGATCTTTTCCGAAGAGTCTGGGATACAAACTATTCGGAAGATACCCGCACGCTGGACGTACACATTAGTTGGTTGCGACAAGCGATCGAGGAAGATCCCAAAAACCCCAAAGTGATCAAAACAGTACGAGGGGTTGGTTATTTAATCGAGCCTTAGTTTAATGCTAATCGGGTTTGATGCTGGTCACATCACCGAATCCATTCACTTCTATGATCCATCGGCTGCCAGTAGTTGCCTGCCGGAAAAGTTCATAACTGCTGGTGCGATAAGGATATTGTTCCCCATCAGCATCGAAGGTGATCAGGTAGCTTTCGCTTGAATCACCCAACCTCTGATTGTTTGTGAGAGTATTGCTGGTTGGCCAGGAGGCAACAGTGGTATAGCCATCCAGGCTTAAGGTATCAATCACAACCCACTCCATCACATCATACGAGCAATGTTCCTCATAAACTTCATAATAACAATCCTGAACAACCTCACCAACACCAGTGCCTGTATCAACCGTGTAGGGTTCTCCACAAACCTCCTCGGAATTTGCCTTGGGAGTATCGGAATCATATCGATGGCGTAAATTACAGTTATATGGGTCGGCATAGGACGGGATATTGCTCTCCCAGTCCGATTTTTGAATTGATCGATATTCTTCAACAGCGATTTGACGTTTCCAGTAGGTTTGGACAACAGTGGCGCTCATTTGGTCGGTTTTTAGCTTGCGTGAAAAAAAAATCGCACCAAAAACACAACAGATGATCAACAACAAAATGCCAACAATAGGCATCCATTTTGGCATCGGTTTCTTGGGCACACCTGAAGCCCGTTCACTGTCAACCTGATCCGTCTGAAGAGCGGTATCCACAGCTTGTTCGACAACCTCACCAGCAGGTCGACTGGTGGCTCCCACGGTGAGGTCACCATTGCATTTTACACAGTTGGTAGTCTCAGCCAGATTGCGGGTTCCGCAATAGGGGCAGTGCTTGTCAGGTCCACTTTTTGCCATTCGGATCAGAGCTTCGTCCTTGATAAAGTTAAAGGTAGCTGAGTCTACATGCTCAAATTTAACATCAATGGGCTGAGGCGCCCCACAGGCTGTGCAGCTGCGGATTGGTCCAGGATTCCTGGTACCGCAACTGTCACAAGTCCAAACCAATTCAACATAACCTAATACTTTTCTTGCCATCTTATTGACTCCGAATTCTGTGGCTTTGAGGATTAAAGTATAGCAGAATTGTCCTTTCCCTGCGTTTCAGGATTAATTTCTGTTTCTATTGGTGGGAGCGTAGCCTGAACGGCTCTGAAACCAAGCAATGCGACCAAAGGCAGGCTGCCTAAAAACAAGGGGATATACAAGCTGAAAGACAAGACGAGGACTGCCAGAATCGTCAGTCCGATGATGAGAGCGTAGCCAGGCTGACCCAGCATGATTGCCAGTCCGTTCTTCCAGGCTAATTTGAGTGTTTTTTCTTCCTGGAGGAAAAAACAGGCTAAAGTAAAGGATTGCCAGACAATCCAAAAAGCACCCAATCCGATCATCAAAAAAGTCAGGATAGGAGCAAATGAGAACTGTGACTTGTAGTAAAACCAGGTGTTTGTCACCATAACCAGTAAGACAATGAGATTAATCAATCCCCAGGTCAGATTCTGTATAAAATATGATTTGAAGCCTTGCCAGAATCCCAGCAGTCCAGTCCGGGTTTTATGGGTCAGGGCCATACATTCCTGATAAATGCCAAACATCGCTGCTGGAGCAAGAACAACCGTCAGGCTAAGCAAAATGGCAGCCAAAGAAACCACCACCTGGTTAACCCAATCCTGCCACCATAATTTAAGGGCATCAACAATGACATCAAAAGCTTGTGCTGTGCGCATTCGTTCCTCTCCCTGAAATTATAATGGTAAAGATGAAAAGGCAGCAATTCTCTATACAACAACAGTTATTTCTATGGTCTGTACTGAGAATTGCTGACGAGAAGGAGAAACATGCTCAAACAGGAAAAAACATTGCTCGTGATCATTGATGTGCAAGGGAATCTGGCCAAAGTCGTCGCTGAAGCAGAGGCCGCCAACCAAAATGTGCACCGCATTGCCCAGGCAGGGCTCGCGCTTGAGCTACCAATCATTCTCACAGCCCAGGCTCCGGAAAAGATCGGGCATACCACGCCTGAATTGTGGCAGATCCTGCCCGACCATCACGAATACCCGCGTTTAAGTTTCAGCGTTTGGGCGGATTCAGCCGTGCGCGCCGCAATCGAAGAAAGCGGGCGCAAGCAGGTTTTGCTTTGCGGCTTTGAAGGTCATATTTGCCTCTATCAAACCGCCATGGACATGCTCGCGGAGGGTTACGAAGTTTACATGCTCGCAGATGCCATCTCATCGCGTTCTTTACACAACAAAGAGATCGCCCTGCGGGAACTGAGAGCACAAGGTGCACACCTGACAACGGTTGAAATGGCGCTTTTCTCGATCCTGCGCGATGCTGGCCATGCCCAGTTTCGCACAATTTCAAAGTTAATTCGCTAAATAAGCACTCACCTTCTGAATGCCTTGTAAATTCAGATTTTATTGTTCGAGGATCAATCGTTCAATGCTTCACAACTAACACCCAAACAGGTGCCAACCTGAATTGCGCCACGCAGCCAGCCATGATCCATCGGTACCGGCTTGTTTTTGCCAGCCACCTGAGCCAGGGGCACGCTGCTCATCGCGCCATCCTGGCGGCAGGCCATCTGACCAAAATTGCCATCCATGACCATTTTCAGGCTCCACTCCGCCAGTTGAGTTGCCAGCAGACGATCAGCCGCGGTGGGCGTGCCGCCCCGTACAAGCGACCCCAGAATGGTGATATGCGTCTCCAGATTGGTCGCGTTTTCCAGGCGGTTGGCCAGCAAAAGTGTTTGAGCTGAGTAATTATTCTCGATTCTTTCAATGGCTCGCTCTCTTTCTTCAGAAGTGCCGCTCTTTTTCCTGGCAGCCATTTCCATAAAATCGACCAGTTCCCGCGGTCGCGCTTTTTCCGCCACTGTCACCAATGAGAAGTTGCGCCCGGCTTTCTTTCTTTTTTCAATTGCTTCGATGATGACATCAAAATGATAAGGGATTTCCGGGATCAAAACCACATCCGCGCCCGAAGCCAAACCCGCGCCGAGCGTCAGCCAGCCTGAGGCGTTGCCGATCAATTCCACGATCATGATGCGATGTGTGGCTGAGGCATTGGTGTGCAGGCGGTCGATCGCCTGGGTCGCGATCTCGCGGGCGCTGTCAAAACCGATGCATTTATCGGTAAAGGGAACGTCATTTTCTGCTGAGCGTGGGATCGTGACAACATTCAAACCAGCCTGGCTTAGCTTGTAGGCACTGCTTTGGACCGGTTTATCACCGATGCACACCATGGCATCCAGACTGTTTTGGTGATAGACATCCACAACCTTTTGCGTCTTGTCAACAATTTGATCGTCTTCCTGAACTGCTTCAGGCACCAAACGACTTGTGCCAAGGATCGTACCTCCTTCAGTCAGGATCCCTGATAACCTCCCATCTTTCAATAGGTTTATCCAATTATTTTCCAGGAGTCCCGAAAAACCATCCTGAAATCCAATCAATTCCAAATCGCTGAAGTTAGAAACCGCCTTGCCAAAACCCCTGATCGCGGCGTTCACGCCAGGGCTGTCACTGCCAGCGGTTAGTAAGCCAATTTTCATCGCGCACACTCCTAATTCACTTGATAAATTAATTATAGCTGGGTCAGCAAGAGTTTGGAATATTAGATGGACAAAAGCTTCTATATTTGCTTGTTTTGATAGGTTTATGAGTATCATTAAAGCACCACAAGTGCCCATAAAGGAGACTATCATGGACAATAATGAACAATTGATCAACGAACTCAGCCTTCTGCGAAAGGCAGCCGAACGCATCGCCGATGCGCTTGAGAACATCGATGAGACCCTGGAAGCGATGGTCTTTGAAGATGATTCAGATCTCGACGAACTCCTGGCCGGTCTTGAAGATGGAGACTATGATGAATTCGACGAAGATGAATTTGAGGATGAGGAAGAGGACATAGATAGTTAGCCTTAGATTGGTCCATAGGACTAACTTATAAATAAGACAGCTAGTTAATATCGTTTAATATAATTACTATATAAATTATTAAAGAATAGTAAACTTATTACGTTAGTTTAGCTTCAGTATAATGAATTCTAAGCAATTCTTTTGGAGTTGTACAAAATTAATTATGTTCATAAAAGAAGTTATTGTAAAAAGACGCTAATACCATGGGGTTTTCTTTTAACTATAACCCTAATACTCTTACGGCAGGTTAATAATGAAAGTTAATTTTTTTTCCGGGTATCAGCTATGATTTTTGCAATCCTTTTTTTATTAATTTTCGATATGGTAACTAGCGATGCTGCTTTCTCTACTACTAATGGGTTTATTCTATATGTTATCAATGGCGGGGAAGGTGAGTGTGGCAGCTGGTCCGATGCTTGTGGCTTACAATCAGCATTGCTGAAAGCTAACATAGGAGATCAAATCTGGGTTTCAGCTGGCAAATACAAACCAACCGTATCCACAGATAGAAAAAGCACATTTAACTTGAAAAGTGGTGTGTCCATTTATGGTGGTTTCCCCGCAGATGGAGGTGAATGGGATGAAAGAGACTGGGAGACTCATATAACTATTATGAGCGGGGACATAGGTGTTCCAGGGGATTCTACTGACAATAGTTATCATGTGGTAACAGGCAATAATGTAGATGAAACAGCGGTCTTAGATGGCTTTATCATCAGCGATGGCAGAGCTGATGGACCTGCACCACATGATGGAGGAGCCGGAATGTATAACCAAAACGGGAACCCCACATTGAGCAATCTCATTTTTATTAATAACTATGCAGCAGGAGAGGGCGGAGGAATGAACAATTATTATAGTAACCCAACGCTTTCACATGTAACTTTCAGAGAAAACACTGCTATAGAATCTGGTGGAGGAATGAACAACCGCTATTCAGACAATCCCATTTTGCATGACATATTGTTTACTGATAATTTAGCTATTGGGGATACCTACTATTCAGGGGGAGGCGGCATGGCTAATCATGCTAGCAATCCTGAAATTTATAATGTCACGTTTTCAAGGAATAGAGCTTCAGATAGCAGTGGTGGCGGAATTTTTAATAGTGCGAGTAGTCCTACGATTGAGAATGTTATTTTAGAGCATAATTCTGCAATCCACGGGGGAGGAGTCTACAACGTTGATTCGAATAATCCCTCAATAACTAACTCTTTCTTTTTTGAAAATACAGCTGATTTCGGTGGGGGTATTGCTACCATTCGGTCAAATGTTACATTGAACTCTGTGACTTTTTTTGGTAATTTTGCAGGATATGGAGGTGGCATAGAGATTAATTATAGCAACCCGAATCTAGTTAATGTAACTTTTTCCGATAATTCAGCTGATTATGGTGCTGCGATGCGTATTAGTTATAGTAGCAGTCCAGTATTAACAAACGTTTCTATTTCTGGAAATACATCGAGACAACATGGAGGAGGTATCTACAACGAATGGTTTAATGATGGAAATCCTGTCATTAGAAATACAATACTTTGGGGTAACATCCCAGATCAGATTAATGGGAATCTTACAGCGGAATATAGTATTATTCAAGGTGGCTACGATGGAGTAGAGATCATTGATTTGGACCCACTCTTAGATGATCTTCAAGACAACGGTGGTTTTACATGGACCCATGGAATAAGAGCTGGAAGTCCTGCAATTGATTCGGGAAATTCGACTTACTGTCCAAACTATGATCAGCGTTTCTATGTTCGTCCAGTCGATGGTGACATGGATGGCGAAGCTATTTGTGATATAGGAGCATTTGAATTTGGTTCTGTTTGGGATGGCTATACATTGACAACAGAAACTATTGGAAATGGGTCTGTATCAATTAATCCACAAAAATCAGGCTACCATTATGGAGAAACAGTAACCCTCACTGGGATTCCAGCTGATAATTGGTCTTTCGAAGGTTGGAGCGGTTTAATTACCGGGACAGATAATCCAGTAACAATTAAATTTACAAGCAATGTAAATATTAGGGCTCATTTTAAACAAGTGTTTTTTCAGTATTATTTGCCCTTAATAAAACTTGACTAATACATACTATAATACTGTATTTGAGAATTATTAAGAGTGGGAAACTCTTAACGACTCTATCCCTATAATAAAAATCAATGCCGAGTCACAGACTTGAACTGTGGACCCTGCGATTTTCAGTCGCATGCTCTACCAACTGAGCTAACTCGGCGTGAAAAGAAATTCTAACCGCACACCCCTAACCTGTCAAGCGAAATGATGTCAAAAAGGCATCTATCGATTTGAGAGACTGTCAATCAGTCGTCATCCTGGAAAAACAGTGTGATTTATTTTGACATTGATATTATTGCTTAAATCTCGCTGTCCAATAACTTCGGATGCTTTTCCTTTAATTTTGTTTTTCAATCCACTCGCCTGTTTGGGAATACCAATGAAACTTAAAAGAGTCTCTTGAATAGATAGAATTCCATACAGGCTCCAGGAACGCAGCCATACCAGCCATTACCACATCAAATTGCATTGGTGTTAATTTCAACTTTTTAATAAAAGCATCCCATTTTCGAATCATTTCCTGTTTTTGGGCAAAAGCAAGAACCCTTTGGAGGTCTTCTTTTGTGTAAATTCGATTCCTGTTCCTGAGAGTTTTAATTAACGCAGCTCTCAATTGGTCTCCATCAAAGTCAAATTCAACAGAAAGAGAGTAAAGGTCATAGTAGTCCTTCATTCGACTTGAGAATTCCATCAAATCGAGAATCACATCCAACTTTTCTGCGACAATGGTATCAAGCGAATAAGTTCTGATCAGCGGAGCTATAAAATCGTTCAATTGTGTTGGTACTTTACTGACCTGTTCTTCAGGATAAATTATGTCGCCAAAGCCGAAATCGATCTTCATTGGAGTTTTTGTATTCTTGATCCGAGCTTCCAGAACAGCAGATAAGCCAGGGTATTTTTTATCCACAGATATTTCTTCAATATGCTTGATCTTATAAACAATATAGTCATTACCAGTTGGTATGTTGATAATATTCGTGAGTATATCTTCCAAAGTTTCGATGGTATTCTCTGTGTCTCGAGCTAAAAAATCAATGTCCACGGTAGGACGGCTGCTAAATTCAGTCAGGCAGTAAATCAGAAGCCCACCTTTTAAAACAAGCCTTTCCTTGTATTCTGAGGCAGCCAACCGACGCAGGAACTCCTCCTGGCAGAATAACTGAAGGCAAAGTTGGAAAGGTCTGCCTGAGCTATTTGCTTGATTACGTAATCGTGCCAGAACGGAAGCAGCTATGTCAGCCATTCAGCAACACTCCCAACACATCAACCATTTTTCTGTAAACCCGCATCTTTTTTGCATAATCAGAAAGATTGGCAAGGTTCTTCTTTTTATCTTTGCTATAAGCAAGGATTGCTTTATTAAAGAGTTCGCTATCCATTTTATTCTGGTATTTGAAGCAATCACAGATTGTTCGCTCTCTGTCATACATGGGTAGTTGAACATCGTTGATTGTTTGCTTAGTTTTTCCAAGTAGAAAATATTTTTCAGAAATAAAGTATGGCTTTATGATTGGGGCATTTACTTTTAGACGGGTTCGTGTAACAGTCCGTGGAAAAGCAATTGTCCACTCCAGCGGAGTTCGATCACTATAGCCGTAATGAAAAAGTGCAGAATCCATACACAGGATTCCATCAGGAAAAAGCCTTGCGAGAATCCTCTCATCTGTTGAACCTTCGTCTGAACCAAGCTGGTAATAACCTCTCCTAAGTCGTTCAAGGTATCCTTGATTGCAAAGATATGTGATCTGGTAGTTTTTAAGCCCACTTTTTCGGAAATCGACATTTTCTGCGATGCCGCCATTTTCTGCAATTGTTTTTTCTGCAAGCACATAAATATTCACCAAAGACTCCTAACCATACACAAAAGAATATATTCGTGTATGGTTAGGAGTATATCCGCATTTATCTATTAATTCAAGTTTTTAATTAAATTTAGAGAAAATTATGAGCAGATTATCGCGTCAGCATTACGGACTTCTCAGGAGGTAATAAGAAAGATGTGTGCGTAGAGGGTCAAGCCACCCGTTGTACAATCAGTTTTTTGCTAATCCATAGTTTTATCTTTTCGTAGGAATGCAGAAATGGAAACTGCTGCCCTTGCCCACTTCAGACTCGACCCAAACTTCACCGCCGTGCGCCAGGACGATCGCCTTGACGATCGCCAGACCCAGACCACTCCGGCTCTCATCGGCATGCCGGCTTTTATCCGCCCGGTGGAAGCGTTCAAAGACATAAGGCAGACTCTCGGCTGGTATGCCTTCGCCATTATCAGCAACGGTAAATTTAACGCATGCTGGTTTATTTGGCTCCGTATCCATGAGCCGCGTGCTCAAACGGATCGTGCCTCCCTGTTGGGAATGACGAATGGCATTGCCAACTAAATTCTCCAGCACCTGCATCAGGCGCGATTCATCCCCCACTATGAGTGGCAGGTTCTCCCGCAGGTCCAGCTCCAGACTTAGGTCTTTCTCCTGAACTTTTAGTTTGAAGATCTCCCGGCTCTGTTCCAAAAGCTCATTCGCGTCCAGGGAGGCGACATTCATCGGCAGATTGCCTGAATCAGACTGGCTCAAAAAGCGCAGGTCATCAACCAGCCGATTGAGACGCAGGATCTCGGAATAGATCAAACTCAGCCTTTCGGGCGTTGGCTCAAGGTCGCCGTCGCGCATCGATTCAATATAGCCGCCAATGACCGTCAGAGGCGTGCGCAAGTCATGGGCGATATCAGCTGTCATCTGCTTGCGCATTCGGTCGCTATGCTCAAGTTCAGCGCTCATTTTATTGAAAACCGTGCTCAGCTCTCCCAGCTCATCCGAGGAACGCACATCAACCGTCTCTCCCAGCGTCCCGCCAGCCAGGCTTTGAGCAGCTTTGGTCAACTCAACAACAGGTTTGGTCAGACTTCGTGAGAGTAAAAAGCCAAACAAAGCCGCCAAAATGACTGTTATCAGCAAAGCCCAAAGCAAGCCCTTACCGGTTCGATCCAAAAAGTGCTGCTCTGCCTGGGTATAAACGATATTGCGCTTCTGCGCTAAAAGCGTACCGACGTGTTTTGTGCCGTCATGAATAGGAACGCCTTCATTTAGCTGCTCATGGCTCAATTTTGTGCCCTGTGGGTAAAGACCCTCGATCCCAACCAGAACCAGACCGTCCTGATCAGCCAGCGCGTATTGGCGGCTTCCCATCGATGAAAGAGGGGTTGGCGAAACTTCCGATGCTGCCTGCTCTGTCTGGCGCATGCCGCCAGCTCCCTGACCTTGCCCACCAGCACCTCCCTGACCCTGATTTCCCCTTCCACTGCCGCCGGGTCCGTGCATTGCTCCAGTCTGTGTGGTCAAAAGCTCCTCAACGCCCTCCCAGCTTTTATTGGTCGAGTAAAAAGTTTCGACCTCAGCCAATTTCGCATAAAACTGTTGATCAAAAACGTACTGTTGAAAACGATTGGCAGTGGAAGAGAAAAAGACCAGCGTTAAAAGCGTGGCGGTCAAAACAGCCACCAGGATGAAAGCAAGCGCGAGTTTGGAACTGATGGAATGCTTCACGAAACAACCTTTTGAGCCATACGGTAGCCTACACCGAAAACGGTTTCCAGATACTCAGGGCGGGCTGGATCTTTTTCGATCTTTCTGCGCAAATTGCGTATGTGGACATTGAGCGTGCTTTCCAGCCCGGTAAATCCACTTTCATACAACTTATCCACCAATTCTGTGCGGGTATAGACCCTGCCAGGGTTGCGCATAAGCGTTTCCAGCAGGTCAAATTCCAAAGGGGTCAGGTTGACCGCCTCACCCGCAACAGTGACAAGATGCGAACCTTTATCAAGCAAAATATCCCCGACCCGATAAAAGACAGCTTCCTCCTGTGGGCCGTCTTTCCGACGCAAGGAAGCCCGAATTCGCGCCAGCAATTCCCGCATGCGGAAGGGTTTGATCACATAATCATCCGCGCCAAGCTCCAACCCCAAAACGGCGTCGGTCTCATCGTCTTTGGCGGTAATGATAATGACAGGGATCTGGCTTTCCTTGCGAAAAGCGGTCAGGAACTGAAAACCGTCCATGCCTGGCATCATGACATCCAGCAAGATCAGATCAGGGTGCTCATAGCGAGCCGTAAACAGCCCTGCCTGACCGTCCGAAGCCAGCACGACGCGATAGCCTTGCGATGTCAAATAATCCTTAAGCAAGCTGCGCACATTTTCCTGATCGTCAATTACTAATATTGTATCGGTCATCTTCACCTCATTATAGAACATTAGCTTACTAAATAGGTATTCAGATTTGATGAAGAGAAATCACTTTGGCAATTTTCTATTACAATAACCATAAAGATTTGTTAATTCTGGGAGGAACCTATGACCCCATTAAGCATAATTTTGATCCTTTTGCTATTCATCATTGTGGCATTCATCACGATCATCCTGGTGCGCACTGCCCAATACCCGATCGGCACCCACGATCCTGAACCCTACCCGCTGACCAAGATCGATGGTGAAGAGGTCGCCCAACATATCGGTCTGGCGATCCAAATGAAAACGATCAACAACGTTGACCCCGATCAGGTTGACCCGATTCCCTTCAAGGGTTTGCATAATCTGATCAGCACTCTCTACCCTGAAGTTGAGGAACATCTCAAACGGGAAGTGATCGGCGACTACTCCTTGTTCTATACCTGGGAAGGATCCGACCCCCACCTTGACCCGATCATGCTGACAGCGCACATGGATGTCGTCCCTGCCAATGAAGACCCCGATTCGGGCTGGATATATCCGCCATTCAGCGGCACGCTCGCCGATGGCTACGTCTGGGGGCGCGGCGCCATCGACTGTAAAGGCATCATGATCGGCATCCTCGAAGCCGTCAATTACCTGCTCAAGATCGGTTTTCAACCCAAACGCACGGTCTACCTTGCCTTTGGTGAGGACGAGGAGGTTTCGGGCATACGGGGCGCGGCTCAGATCGCTCAGACGCTAAAAGATCGCAATGTGCGCCTTTCCTTCCTCCTCGATGAGGGCGGCACGATCATGGAAAACACCGTGCCTGGCATTGAGAAGCCTGTCGGACTGGTCGGCGTGGCAGAAAAAGGGCATCTTTCCCTTGAACTTCGCGCTCAAACCGCGCCAGGGCACGCTGCCTCACCTGGTGAAATTACTGCCATCGGAGCGCTCGCGCTTGCCATCGCGACGCTCGAGAATAACCCCTTCCCTCAGGATCTGGAAATGGCTGAATTCATTATGAGCTTCGTGGCAGACGAATTGCCTTTCAAGGACAGAATGGCTTTTGCCAACCGCTGGCTCTTTGGGAATTTGATCAAGAAACGCTTCGCATCCTACCCCGCTGCCAACGCGGTCACACGCACCACGATCGCGCCAACCATTATCCACGGCGGACATACCGAAAATGTCCTGCCCGCGCTGGCTGAAGCGACCATCAATCTGCGTCTGATGCCAGGCGACAACTTGGTTGACGTCTACAAATACGTCAACGAACTGGTCGGTGACGATGTTGTTCAGGTCCTGCCCGCGCACAACGAGCAGCTTTATGGCGAACACAGTTGGGACCCGACCGCCATTTCAGATGTCCATTCTCCTCAATTCCACATTCTGCTTAACCTGATCAAGGCGACCGTCCCTGGGGCTTTGGCGGCACCTTACCTGATGACTGGCGCGACCGATGCCAGACACTATCTCAAGGTTTGCGATCGGGTTTTCCGCTTTTCGCCTTTTGTGCTTACCAAAGAAGATGCTGATACAGTCCATGGCATCAACGAAAGACTCTCCTTTGAAAATGCCGCCAGAATTGTCGGTTTTATGATCGAACTGATCGAACGTATGGCCAATCTTGAGATCGATTCAATCGAAGATTATGAGGATGAAATCGAAGAGGATATTGATGAGGAAGAATTGGATGAGGAAGAGCGCGCCATCCGTGAATTAGAGGCTCCCCTGCCAACCCGACCAATGCGCAAAACAGTGGTTGAAGAAGAAACAGCCGAGAGCGACGAGCTTTAGGCAAACGACATCTCAGTCTGATCAGACCGGACCGATGGGCAACAACCGTTCGGGGACATAGGTAACACTTATTAGAATCAGGGCATGAAGAGAAAGAAGCTTTGGGATGAACGAGATTAAACTATACGAGAATAAAGCCATTCGCTCCGTCTGGGACAAAGAAAAGGAAGAATGGTTCTTTTCTATTGTCGATGTGGTTGCTGTCCTTACAGAAAGCGCCAATCCCCGAAGATATTGGAGTGATTTAAAGCGAAAACTAAAAGAGGAAGAGGGCGCAGATCAACTGTACGAAAAAATCGTACAGTTGAAAATGAAGGCTCCAGATGGGAAAATGCGGCAAACCGATGCAGCTGACATTCAGGGAATCTTCCGCATCATCCAGTCCATCCCATCCCCAAAAGCCGAACCTTTCAAAATGTGGCTGGCTGAAGTGGGCAAAGAGCGTATTGATGAGATCATCGATCCCGAGCTGACCATTGATCGTGCCTTGCAGACCTATCTGCAAAAAGGCTATTCCCGGGAATGGATCAATCAGCGTCTGCAGGCCATTCAGGTGAGAAAAGAACTGACCGACGCCTGGCAGGATCACGGTATTGAAGATGGTCGGGAGTTTGCCATCCTGACCAATGAGATCTCAAAAGCCTGGAGCGGCATGACCACAAGGCAGTACAAAGACTTCAAGAATCTCAAGAAAGAAAACCTTCGCGACAACATGTCCACCCTTGAACTAGTGCTCAACATGCTTGCAGAGGCTACGACCACAGAATTAACTCAAACGATGGATCCCCAGGGATTAGAGGAAAACAAAGCGGTTGCAAAAGAGGGCGGTACCGTCGCGGGAAACGCCCGCAAAGATATCGAAGCACGAACAGGAAAGCCTGTTATCACTCAAAAGAACGCTCTTGATTTTTCGGGATTAATTGAAGACGTAGCCAAAAAGGCCAATAATAAATCAGGCGAAGATTGACCAGGAAATTGGTCTTATTCGAGGACATGATGATCATTGAACCGATTGAATTTAAACTAAAAGACGGAAGAATGGCCACAATTCGCTGCCCCAGGGAAGAGGACAGCCAAGGCATGCTGGATTATCTTTACCAATCAGCCGGTGAGACTGAATTTATTGTGAGATATCCAGAAGAATGCGGCAGGTACACCATCGAATATGAAACAGCTCTTTTTGAAAAAATCAATGGATCAGAAAACCAAGCCATGCTCGTATGCTTTGTTGATGAAAAAATCGCTGGGAATTGTAACATTAGCTGGAGTACCAGCATAAAAACAAAACACCGCGCGAGCGTCGCCATTGCCTTATTACGTGAATTCTGGGATCAGGGAATCGGAACCAGATTGTTTCAGGAATTATTGAAAATTGCTGAAAAAAATAAAGACATTCTTCAAATAGAACTTGAATTTATAGAAGGGAATACCCGCGCGCGAGCTTTGTATGAAAAACTGGGCTTTAGGATCACAGGCGTAAAGCCAAATGCCATTCGCCTGAAAGATGGGATATTGCTAAATGAATACTCCATGATCCGAGAGATCAAACGCTGAATGGCAGTTTGCCACGCTTGGGCTATGGACTTCGAGACAGCTGCAGAACGGGTTCTTGTGCTCTTTGGCATCGCGGATGCTGCTACTGATGGCGACCATTAGCCAGAGTTCGACTGATCAATGACCCATTCCTACCATAAGTATTAAATAAGGCTTTCACAAAAGCATTACAAAGGAAAAACGAAGCAGATTTACAAGCACCTAAATAATGGAAGACAGTCCTAAAAATAATGAAAAGAATCATGGTGATCGGATGTCCTGGAAGCGGGAAAAGTACATTTTCCAGAGCTTTGCATGACGCGACTGGAATTCAGTTATTCCATCTTGACATGCTTTACTGGAATGCTGACGGAACCTGCATCGAAGAAAGCGCTTTTATGGAAAAACTAACCAATACCATTTTATTGAATGAATGGATCATAGACGGGAATTATGCCTCAACCCTGGAGCTGAGAATACAGGCTTGCGATACAGCGATTTTTTTGGATTATCCATTGGAGGTTTGCCTTGATGGAATAAATTCTCGTAAAGGGAAGAAAAGAAGCGACATGCCCTGGGTGGAACCAAAAGAAGGTGTCGATAAAGACTTCATCGATTTTGTAAAGAATTATCGCCAGCAAATCAGGCCCGATGTCATCAAATTCCTTGGACAATATTCAGATAAAGAAGTCTTTATCTTTAAGGATCGCGATGAAGCCGACAAATTTTTAGCCCAACTCTGACAACAAATCTGTGAAAAAATCGAAGCGGCAATTGGTTTCAAAAAGTAGTAAATACTTTTCAACTTGCCTGATCAATTGATTTTCAACAAAAAAACAGGTAAGATAATAAGCAAGATAGTAAGCAAGATGAGGCGTTGAAATGAGTGAATATATTCCACCGTATACGATTTCTGATCGCATGCTTGAATTGGTTTCATCGATCTCCGAAAAGCTCGGAAGAATCACGATCCATAAAGAACTCGAATCCAAACCACATCTGAGGAAAAATAACAGGATTCGCTCCATTCATTCATCCTTAAAGATCGAAGCAAATTCATTGTCCTTGAATGAGGTTCGGGACGTCATCAATGGTCGCCTCGTTTTGGGAAACCAAAAAGAAATCCAGGAAGTTAAAAACGCCTATGCTGCTTATGAAAAGATCACAGAGATAAACCCTTTAAGCATCGCTGATCTAAAGAGTATCCATGGCATTATGACCTATGGGATTGTTGAAGAGTCAGGCGTATTCAGGCGGGGGGACGAAGGTGTGTTCTCTGGTGATAAATGCATTTTCATTGCGCCCCCACCTGAAAGGGTCCACGGTCTAATCAAAGACTTGTTTTCATGGATGAAAAAAAACGAAGGAAAAGTACATCCGCTCATCATGGCAGCAGTATTCCACTATGAATTTGTTTTTATACATCCTTTTGCTGACGGAAATGGTCGCATGGCAAGGCTCTGGCACACCGCGATTTTACACAAATGGAGAAGCGTCTTTGCCTATATTCCTCTGGAAAGCCAGATCGAGCGATTCCAGGAAGACTATTACAATGCGATAGCTAAATGCCACGTCAACGGCAACTCGGATATTTTCATTGAATTCATGCTCGAAATGATCGATCAGATTCTGGATGAGGTTATCCTTCAGGTTAACAAAGCCAATGCAGAAACAAGCGAATACGTAAAACGCATGTTGGATCAGATGGAATACAATGTGCCTTATACATCGAATGAGATTATGACCCGACTTAATCTAAAGTCAAAAGAAACCTTGCGAAAAAATTATTTAAATCCTGCCATTGAATTGGGCCTTGTCCGAATGACTTTGCCCGATAAACCTAAAAGCAAAAACCAGCGGTATGTGAAACTATGAAAACTGGCTATGGAGTTTGTGCCTATTGGGGATCACCCCGAAATTAGCTACCTGAAAACCTCAACTTTTCGTGCGTGGGCTCCCGTCCACGCGTAGCACCTTTTGTTTATTTCAGAATTGCTTATAAAGCAATAAAGCTTATCCCTTATGCAAGTTCTTATAATAAAACGCCACGATCTGGGAGCGATCGCGAAGATATAATTTCTCGAGCAGATTCGAAACATAATTGCGAACCGTGCCCTCGCTCAGATAAAGCGTCTGAGCGATCTCCTTGTTATTCATTCCCTCGGCAAGCAATTTTATGACATCAAACTCTCGTTCGGTAATATCAAAATCCTCGATGGATCTTTTTACGGGATCCGAGATTCTGATATCCTTGATCACCTCAGAATCCAGGACCATATTACCAGCCATCACCGTTTGGATCGACTGAAACAAAGAATCAACGTTATCCTTTAATATATAGCCCTTCACCCCTATTTTGATCGCCTTGTTGATGTATTCTTCATCCTTAAAAGTCGTCAAAAGAATGATCCTGGCATCTTGGTCATACTCCAATAATTTGCCTGCGATATCGATCCCATTCTCATTCTCCAGGCGGATATCCTGTAAGACCAGGTCAATCGCGTGCTTCTTATAAAGCTCAAAAGCCTCTTTGCCGTTTTTCGAGGCATAAACCTCATCAACACCCTCGGCTTTTAAGATCATCTCCAGTGATTTTAGAACAAGCGCGTCATCATCCACTAATAGTATTTTCATTTTTCCTTCCCGATCAACACATGAATAGCAAAACCTCGCTCGGTCATAAGATTAAATTTCCAGTTTCTTTCTTCACACTTCTTTTTGATGGAATACAATCCAAGCCCTTCCTGAATTTCCTTGCTTTGTATTGAGCCATCATCTTCAATTTTCAAAACCAGAAATTGTTCACTCTCAACCAAATAGACCTTGAAATGCTCGCCATTGGAATGTTTTAGATAATTCGTCAAAGCTTCTCTGACGATCGCAAAAATGTCATATTTATCCCCATAGCTCAAATTCGATTCAACCCGATAGGTCAGATTTGAATTCTCAACGGGCTCCAAAAGCTCCATGATCTTATTTTCCAGATCAAAGGAACTCTCCCTTAAATTATACATAACCCTGCGGATATCCTGCAGACCTTTTTCCAGCGTATCTTTTAAGACGATAAGATCCTCTTTTATCTCTGGATCTTTGCTTGTCATTGCCAGGGCTTTCAAATTCAAAATAGCAGCCGAGAATGTATGACCCGCCGAATCATGGATCTCTCGTGAAATACGATTTCTCTCATCCTGCAAGGTCAAAGTTTCATCCCGCTCTTTTTCAACCTTCAAAATGTCGATCGACCGTGACAAACGGTTCACATCATCGACCAGATCATATTTATCCTTCTTCAGGTCTACGATCTCCTCTTCCTTACCTGCCAAAAGGATATCCCACAAGAGCGTAAACCCGACCAAGAGCATATAGAGAACATGAAAATTGCTAAAAAAAGGAATAAAGATCAGGAAAGAAAGCTTACCAAAATTTAAAAAAGCGCTTGGCGCTAACAAGGGTAACAAGTGGATATACTGTGGAAACATTAATAAGAACAAAATTCCTGAAACAAACAACGCTGTTTTTGCTTTTTGATTCCGAACAACATTAATGAGCATGGAATAACTAAAGCCCAGGAGAACTTCAAGAACAATTAATTCGGTCGCGATGTGACCTTGCTCAAATTCATAGAAACTCACAAATAACGCGACAATGATGTGAAGAATAATTTTAATCATGGTTCATCTGTGACTTTTATCATCGCAAATCATGAATGGATACACTGAATTAATCTCTAAGTTAATTGTATTATATTTTTGGAGGTGAAAACATGGTAATTAAAGTAGAAAATTTAGTAAAAGAATTTAAAGAAATACGAGCATTAGACTCATTCAACCTGGAATTGAAAGAGGGTGAAATCCTCGGCTTGATCGGACCCAACGGTTCAGGAAAAACAACACTCTTACTGAGCATCCTTGGGATCTATTCCTATGACAAAGGTGACATCAAAGTCTTTGGTCAGGAACTCAAACCCAATTCATATGACATCAAACGCAAGATCGGCTATGTCCCTCAGGACCTGGCTTTGTTCGAGGAATTGACCGTCTATGAAAACGTTGATTATTTCGCTGGTTTGTATGTTCATGATGCGAAGAAAAGAAAAGAACTCGTCAAAAAAGCGATTCAATTTGTTGGCCTGGAAAAATTCGAGAAATTCGTTCCATCAAAACTTTCCGGTGGTCTCGCGCGAAGGCTCAACATCGCTTGTGGGATCGCTCATGAACCAGAGCTGATCTTTTTGGACGAACCGACCGTCGCCGTTGACGCGCAAAGCAGAAGCTTCATCCTGGAAGGCATCAAAGAACTCAACCGCCAGGGTGCCTCGATCATCTATACATCCCACTATCTGGAAGAAGTCGAGGACATTAGTGACCGCATCGCCATCATCGACCAGGGACGAAATATCATCACTGGAACCAATGAAGAACTGCGGGATTCGATCATCACGACAGAGATCATCAAATTTACGCTCCTGGAAGAAAACGTGGATATCCTGAAAGACCTGAGAAATCTCTCCCATGTTATTGATGTCACCATCAAGGATTCCGAATACACGGTAAAGTTCGACAACCCCAACAGCAACATCGGCACCATTGTTCAGTTCATCAAAGACAAGGGACTGACCTACCTGAAACTGTACACAGAAGTGCCAAGTTTGAACGACGTCTTCCTGGAATTGACTGGTAAGGAGTTGAGGGACTAATGACACGAATACTCACTTACATTAGATATGAATTGAAGATTTTTTTAGGCAGTCCTTCCAATATGTTTTGGATGATAGCATTTCCGCTTTTGCTCCTGACAGTCTTTTCGATCGCGTTCTCAAACTTGAGATTTCGGGAGCTAAACCTGGAAAAAGCATCCATCGCTTACGATGAAGAAGCCTTCATGTCACTCTACTTTGTAGAAGCGCCAAAAGAGATGCCAAATTTTGCAACGCTTGACAGATCGAGCATCGAAAACTCTTTATTCAAAGGTCAGGCGATGACGAAAGATCAGGCGCTTGAAGCGCTCCAGGAAGGTCAAATAGAGGCGTATGTGGATAAGAACCTGGATCTTGTGATCAGTAAAAACGGTATCAACCAAATGATCATGGACGAAGTATTAACATCAACAAAACAAATTGCGTCATTGAATTTGCCTTTGACTGCCTATGAATTTAACAGAAACTACGTTGAGAACAGTAATGAAAAGTCCAGCCCAATTGATGTCGTCTTTTATTCACTCTTTGCGATGATCACTCTCTATGGCGCCTATCTATCAAGCGTGATCGGCAATCGATTGATCGTGAGGGGTCAATCCGTTTCACTACGAAACACTACGTCATCGACGCCCAAAGCCTGGCAAGTGATGATCAGTGTCGCTGCCAGTCTCTTATGGTCATTGTTTTTGATCTTAATAATCGTGATCTATACCGAGTTGATATTAAAGCAGGATTTCTTTTCACCTGATGTTAAAAATGTCCCGCTCGTTCTATCCGCGATATTGTTTGGAATCGCATGGGGGCTCTTCCTGGGAGCGATGATCAAAAAAGAATCAATGCAAACAGCGGCAACTATTAGTTCCCTGCTTATTTTATCTGGACTTAGTGGCTTGTTCAATAATGACATTCCACTCTTGATCCAACGATATTTTCCGCTTATCACCAAATTGAATCCTGTTTCGCTGATCAGCAAGGAATTAATTAAAGTGAATATGCTTGGTAACTATTCGACACTGAACACATCAGTTCTTCAATTGCTTGCTTATAGCATCGTTCTTATCGGTATTTCTATTCTTCAGATCAGGAGAAAAAGAGCATGAACACGCTTTATTACTTTATGAAAATAGCCAGAAAAAACAAGGTTATGCTTATCTCATATTTCGCCATCCTGCTTGTTCTAACTACCTTAATAAGTGGCGCTTATGAAGATAGGTATTCAAAAAGAACATTAAATATTGGGCTCATTAAAAATGAAGAAAGTCAGTTTGGGAATTCGCTGATCGAGTATCTGGATAGAGAAAACAATATCTATTATTATGAAACTAACGAAGCGGCAGAACTGGATCTTTACACCCGATTCATCGATGGAATTGTTGAAATTCCGGTTGACTCGGAAAAAAGACTCCTGGAAACAGATGATCCAGCATTAAGAATAACCACGGATATTACCAATAGTCAGAGTATATTCCTGGAAAGGGTTGTCAATAAGTATTCGCTTTACTACAAAGCCATGATCAATGCCGGTCAATTGGATCTGCAAAAGCTTTCAAGTGTTTTGGATGAAAGAGCAGAGGTTATCTTCTCCACCAATCAAAACATTTCTGAAAAGAAATTTGCTGGTTTCGCGGGTGTTTACGGTTTTGTGATCATGATGATCCTCCTGAAACTATTAGGAGACTTAAGCATTAGTTTCAACATGAAAAACATCCAAATTCGCAATCGGATCTCATCCAAAAGCAACTTCCGTCTAAAAGGAGAAATTAGCCTGGCTCAGATCATCATTGCTGTGCTTGCTTTTCTTCTTGTAACGGCATTTTTCTTGTTGGTATTCTTTTCAGACATGCTGAAGTCTGAAAGTTTGGTTTACTATTTGCTGATCCTCTTCATCTGGACGATTGTCATTGCCTTGTTCTCAGGTCTGATCAACCAAATATCCAAAACCAAATCACTCAACGATGTCATTGGCAATACCTTTCCAGTGCTTCTGATGTTCTTATCAGGATCTGTGCTTCCTGTTGAGTTTATGCCGGATATTATTCAAAAGATCGCAAGATTTAGTCCGCTGTTCTACTACAACAGAGGGATCACGAAAATAGCTGAAAGCAATTTCAATATTGGCAGTGAATTACTGATCATCGCAGCCTTCGGCATCGCCTTCTACCTGGCGTCACTTTATCTTGGTAAAGAACGAAAAACCGAAACGATCTAGTTATCAGATTAATTACAAAAAAAACTATCCTTGAAGGGTAGTTTTTTTTGTTTGATAGATAATGTTATTGCTGCGACAGGTTAAAATAGGGTTTGAAAGGAATTGCTATGTTTCGAAATAACAGCGATTTTTGGAAAGCATTGGATCAACTGGTGGCTGGTTTGGAAATTGTGATCGATAGGCCAAAAGGAACAGCACATCCCAGATATCCCGAGTTCATTTATCGGGTTGATTATGGATATTTGAAAGAAACCTCGTCGATGGACGGCGGAGGTATCGACGTCTGGATAGGCAGCGGTAAAAAGGAGATCGACGCGATCATATGCATCGTTGATCTGATGAAGAAAGATTCCGAAATAAAATTACTGATCGGATGCACAGAAGAAGAAAAAGCGATCATCTACGAAACACATAACGCGACACCGTTCATGAAAGGAATTTTATTTCGTCGCTAAATTTCGGCTTGTCGTACTAAAAGTTGTTAAGATTGCCGATGTCGATTAAATATAAACATCCAGGGCTGTTTATTTAAAGGACTTTATCTTATTTTGAAAACTTAGCGTTCTCCCTCGCTCCATACTTAGAAAAAAATCACCATTCCGCTTTTAGGAAAACTGCAGTTGCAAATATTGGTTTTGAATTTCCAAAATTTATGAAAAATAAAGCCGAAGTTTTAAACAGTCTCATTGTATTTATTTGGTGATTTTTTTATACTAACAACACTAACACTCGGAGGTGAATAAAATGGCTAATGAAGATAAGAAAGACTTTAATGAAATGCTGCAGGAAAGCAAGGATATGCCTAAAATTAAGGTCATAACAGATGGTCCAAGCATTGAAAAATATGGCGGAAGCAGAATGTATTTTGCCCCACCGATCGACTATGACAAGATCATGAGAATGATCCCATTCGGAAAAGTGATAACTGTCGGAAAAATTCGCGAGCATTTTGCCAGCAAATCTGGTGCGGATTTTACAGACCCGATCACGGCAGGTATTTTTGTGTCGATCGCGGCATGGGCAAGTCACCAACGGTCAGATGATAAGACCCCTTACTGGAGAACGTTGAAAGCTAACGGAGAGCTGAATGAAAAATATCCTGGCGGCGCGATAAAACAAAAAGAGCAATTGGAAGCCGAAGGTCACACGATCATTCAAAAGGGCAGGAAAAACATAAAATACTACGTCAATGATTATGATCTGGTTCTCTTTGATCTGGAATGAAAAGAAGTGTTTTGGTACCCTATCCGCGTGAGAACAAACTTAAAAATAACAAGGAGCATTAAATGAAAAAGGCAGTTATTTATGTACATGGAAGGAATGGATCACCAGATGAGGCTGATCACTATCGTAGATTCTTCGATGAAACATATGACGTCATAGGGTTTGATTACAAATCAGAAATTCCCTGGGAAGCCAAAGAAGAGTTTTGCGATTATTTCAATGCCATTGGCAAAAACTATAAAAATGTACTGCTAATTGCCAATAGTATCGGAGCGTACTCTTCCCTGATCTCGCTATCTGAGAAACATATTGAAAAAGCACTTTTTATCTCGCCAATTGTTGACATGGAAAAGGTGATTTTGGATATGATGAAATTGGCAAATGTAACAGAAGCGAAACTCAAGAAAGAACAAGTGATAACACTACCTTTTTCCAGGATCTTGTCATGGAAGTACTTTTCTTTTGCCAAAGACAATCGGATAACCTGGAATGTTCCTACCAGTATTCTCTACGGGGAAAAAGACCATATAACCAGTTTGGATACGATAACAAGTTTTGCGAACAAGATCAATGCAAGATTAACAGTCATGCCTGATGGAGAGCATTGGTTCCACACGCGAGAACAAATGGAATTTTTAGACATTTGGATCGTGGAAAACATATAACTGATTCTGGCTTGGTCTGATGGCGGTTACGATAAGCTTTGTCAGCTTATAATTACTTTCTACCATTTATTCCGTAGTGGAAACTCATCGGATCAGGATAAGGAGTCAGGATCATGCAGAAAACATTCAAGTACAAAGACAAGACCATCAACAGTGGCGATGGCACTATTATTTGCGGCATTGTCAACGTTACGCCGGATTCTTTTTCCGACGGAGGGCGATGGTATTCAACCGACAAGGCTGTGGCTCATGCCCTGGACCTGATCAAGCAGGGGGCGGGAATGCTGGATATCGGCGGTGAATCCACCCGCCCCGGCAGCACACCGGTGGACGCTCAGGCGGAAATTGACCGTATTGTCCCGGTTATCCGTGAATTAAAACAACGCACTGATGTACCCTTATCGATCGATACCTGGAAGGCGTCCGTGGCAAAAGCGGCTATTGAAGCCGGGGCGGATATCATCAATGATATTACCGGTTTCCTGGGCGATCCTGATATGGCAAAGGTCATTGGCGCATCCGACGCGGGAGCCATCCTGATGTTTAATCCTGTGATCGCGAGGCCAGATCATCCAGGCTCAAAGATATTCCCTTCCTTCGGGGGCGAAGGAGTTTTTAGCCAGGAAGAGATCGAAAGAATGAGTGCCTCACCGGTTCAGGACGCAATGCGCTTCTACCTTAGCCGCTGCATCCAAATTGCCCATGAGGGCGGGGTCGATGATGACAGGATCATGTTGGACCCGGGCATCGGTTTCGGCTTGACAAAGCGGGAGAATCTTTTATTGATCAGAGATCTCCATATTCTAAGAGACATGGGTTGCTGCACCTTCGTAGGGGTATCCAGAAAGAGATTCATCGTCAACATTTTGGAGGAAGCCGGCTTCAATATGGATCCGGAAACTGAGGAGGGTCATGAAAACCGCGACCTGGGCTCCGCCGCTCTTACCGCTATTGCCACCCTGTTGGGCGCTGATGTGATCAGGGTCCACACCGTTTCACATCATCGTATGCCTTCGATAGTTGGCAATTCTGTACGCTTTGCTGAAACAATGGAAGACCTTAATTTGAAGCAATACAGCACGAAAAACAGAGATCAGGGATAGTTGGCATTGTTTAGCAAACAGGCAATGGAATAATGAGGATAAGTTTATATGTCCAAAATAAAAATACAGTCGATCCCAGATTTGTTATCCAAAATTGGATGAGAAACAGAAACACCCTGGAATTTATCGGTTTGTGGGAAGTGCTTAATAATAAGAATTTTAACCGTACGCAATTCGACACGTTTAGAAATGAAGCAGGCTTAAACAAATTCACCATGACACCACAAATTTAATGGAGACAGAGAAGATGATCGTCGAAGAGATCTCAGAAGCAATCGAAAAGCGACGTATTTCGCGTTTGATATTGGAGGCACTGCCCGATTGGTTTGGCATTCCCGAAGCACGCGAACAATATATAGAAGAAAGTGCCAACCAAACATTTTATGCCTCATACGAGGAGGATCACCCTATTGGGTTCATCTGTTTGAAAGAAACGGGAAAAGATACAGTTGAATTGCATGTAATGGGTGTTTTGAAGAAATACCACAGAAAAGGCATTGGAAAAGTTCTCTTTGAGAAGGCCAGAGATACAGCTGCCCGAAATGGATACTCCTTTCTCCAGGTCAAGACAGTACAGATGGGGAGAAATGATGATTACGACAAGACCAATCAATTCTATCTTTCGCTGGGGTTTAAAGAGTTTGAAGTATTCCCTACGCTATGGGATGAGAGTAATCCCTGTCAGGTATACGTGATGTCTCTTGCATAACATTTATCAAACTTCGTTTTGTTGTACTTAAAACCACCAACAGTCAATCGGAATCTGAGATAAAAATTTCCTGATGAACTGTTTAGCGAGTTGTGGCCTCACTCGTTGAAAAAAATGAAAGAATGGGCAATCCGATATTATTTTGTTATGATTAATGTAAGTAGAATTTATTTTGTCTATAATTTCCAGATGTGTAAGAGGAGATGTAAAGATGACGAAGGACGAAATCCTTGATTTATTCAATAAATATTGCAAGAAACTAAGAATTGCTCCAGCTTGGGACGTGAAATTAGAACTGATAGATGACGCATCGTGGTCTAAGTCAGGAGATTTTAAAATAGACTGTGATGATAGAAAAGCGATTCTGATGTTGAATGTAAACAATCCAAAACAGGAAAATTTCGAGGAAGTAATTGTTCATGAATTAATGCATCTGAAAATGTATCCTCTGGACCAGGTAACTGAATCGCTGATTCAAAATGCTTTTGAGGAAGGCAGCACTGCAAGTTGTTTTGCCTATCAACAATTCTTCACTGCCCTGGAGCAGACCGTAGAAGAAATGACCAAGTGTTTTTTGTTAGAATTCGGAGACAATAAAGAACTGTCATATGGTCGTTGTAAAAGCATGAAATCTTTCAATGACCTTTATGATGGACTCAAAAGCATTGAGTAAACAAATTTCTACTTTATCAAACCAACATTTGCCATCACCCTGATGTCAAAAAGTTGCTTAGCAGAGTGTGTATTCGCTATCCTTGATTTGAAAATAGCTCAAAATACAGCATTTTATCTTCAACTTTTTCTCTGGAATGTGAAGGACATAGTATATCAAGGGAGGACATGGCGTTAATCCGCTGAACAATCGTTTATAATTCCTTCATTGATAATGATTTCAGGAGAGAATTATGGAACTTGACCCTTCTGCTTTTTATTTTGGCAACGCCTATGACCTCAAGAGCCAGGCTATCGTCCCCGACAAGCTGGCTTTTTATGACCCACAGGACCTGACCACCCACGCCGTTATCACCGGCATGACTGGTTCAGGTAAGACTGGTATGGGCATCATCCTGCTCGAAGAGGCCGCCCTCAAAGGCATCCCCGCCATTCTGATCGACCCCAAGGGCGACCTGACCAATCACTTGCTACACTTTCCCGATTTTCAACCCTCAGACTTTGCCCCCTGGGTGGACGCTGATGCCGCCAAACGGGAAGGTCTGACCCTTGAGCAAGCCGCCGAAGGCGCTGCCGCTTCCTGGAAGAAGGGCACCGAACGTTCCGGCATCGACCGCGAGCGCATGGTCAAACTATCCAACAACGTCGATTATGTCATTTACAGTCCAGGCTCCGATTCAGCCATTCCAGTCAGCATCCTCAGCTCGCTCAAAGCCCCCAGAGTTGACTGGGATGAGAACAAGGAAATGCTGCGTGAAGCCATCAGCAGCACGGTGACAGCCTTGCTGGAGCTGGTCGGGTTCAAGAACATCGATCCCGTTCGCTCGCGTGAGCACATCCTGCTTTCGAACATCTTTGAAACCGCCTGGAGCACTGGCAAAGACCTCGATCTCGAATCCCTCATTCTGCAGGTTCAAAACTGTAGGATTGTCAAACATATTGGACAGTCTGCGATAAAAATTGAACAGGAGATAAGAACTTCAATGGTCGCATCGGTATACGGTTACTACGCTGATTGTGTCTTTTCAGTTGTTTCCTGAAATCCT
>Ga0255341_1000223_pt1 | contig 106533 bp, 96 predicted proteins | sample wastewater_treat_8_FD_192418 | JGI IMG/M metagenome (GOLD analysis project Ga0255341, IMG submission 192418) | Wastewater microbial communities from Lulu Island WWTP, Vancouver, Canada - plant12 | ecosystem: Engineered > WWTP > Wastewater > Unclassified | place: Canada: Vancouver, British... | reverse complement strand
GATGTAAAGTTTAAGGTTGAGATCGGACCTGATTTACCGGAGGGATTTGACATGGATATTCCCCATTCACAAGTTCCGGAATATCTCGCAAAACACAAATCAATTACATTTCATCGAGCTCTGGAGGCAGATGAAGTGCTCATAACAGCCGATACGTTGGTTTTTGGTCATCGGGAAAAAATGGAGCAGGGGATGCTCTCGGATGAGACTCTTCAAAAATGCGTCATCCTTGGCAAACCGATTGATAGGGAGGATGCAGTTAGGATACTCTCACTCTTATCAGATAATACCCACTATGTGCTGACTGGAGTAGCTATCCGCACTCCCGACGAGACACGCTCCTTTACCGTTGCTACCGAAGTTACCTTCAAGAAACTCTCTCCGGAAGAAATTTCCTACTATATAGATAATTACGCTCCATACGATAAAGCCGGAGCGTATGGTGTGCAGGAGTGGATCGGCCATATCGGCATCACTTCCATTAGCGGCTCATACTATAATGTGATGGGACTTCCCGTGCAGCGCCTTTACACTGAACTGTGCGATCTTTGTGGCATAAAATGATTTCCTCTTCAGTGATGCTTTAATTAGTCTCCGGTTATATGGTGTTGTGTATAATTAGGGATAATTTGCCGAAATTGTTTACTTTTGCAGATTGAATAATTGAACACAACGAAGCAAGATATTTAGATAGATGGAACTCCCCAACAAATACGACCCTTCCTTGACCGAAGACAAGTGGTATTCCTACTGGCTTGAGAATGGATTTTTCCACTCGGAACCCGATGAACGTGAACCGTATACCATAGTGATTCCGCCGCCCAACGTAACCGGTGTGCTTCATATGGGTCACATGCTTAATAATACGCTTCAGGATGTATTGGTACGCCGCGCGAGAATGACAGGCTATAATGCCTGTTGGGTTCCCGGTACCGACCACGCCTCCATTGCAACCGAAGCAAAGGTGGTGGAAAAACTCAAAGCCCAGGGTATAGATAAGTCCGACCTTACACGTGATGAGTTTCTAAAACATGCATGGGAGTGGAGAGAGAAACATGGTGGCATCATCCTCGAACAGCTTAAAAAACTAGGGGCTTCATGTGACTGGGATCGCACGAGATTTACTATGGACCCCGATTTGAGTGAGGCCGTAATCAATACATTTGTCCATTTCTATAAAAAAGGGCTCATCTATCGAGGAGTGCGTATGGTCAATTGGGATCCCGAGGGCCTTACTGCTGTTAGCGATGAAGAGGTCATCCACAGGGAGACCGACTCCAAGTTTTACTATTTGAGATACAAGATAGCAGGTGACGTCGCTGAAGGAGAATGTGATCATGTCACCATTGCTACAACCCGACCTGAAACAATTATGGCCGACGTGGCGGTCTGCGTCAATCCCGAAGATGAAAGATATTATCATCTGCGCGGTAAGAATGTCATAATTCCGCTCATCAACAAAGAGATTCCCATAATTGAGGATGAGTATGTTACTATGGATCTCGGTACCGGATGTCTCAAAATTACACCCGCCCATGATATAAATGACTATGAGATAGGCCTGCGCCACAATCTTCCCGTAATTGATATCATCAATGATGACGGAACGCTCAACGAAAAGGCCCTGATCCTTATTGGAGAAGATAGATTCGTTGCCCGCAAAAAAATAGTGAAGATGCTTGAAGATGCAGGACTTCTCGAAAAGGTGGAGGACTACAAGTCTCAGGTTGGCTACTCGGAGCGTACAAATGCCGTTATTGAGCCCAGACTCTCCATGCAGTGGTTTCTCAATATGGAAGATCTTGCAAAAGATGCATTGCAAGTGGTGGAGGATGACTCAGTAAAACTTATACCCGATAAATTCAAGAATACATACCGTCATTGGATGGAGAATGTTCGTGACTGGTGTATTTCACGACAATTATGGTGGGGACAACAGATTCCTGCATACTATCTTCCCAATGGGGAATTTGTAGTGGAATCTACATTTGAAAAGGCTTTCGAAGCTGCCCGTAAAATTGATCCTTCCATTAATGCGGAAGATCTGGTTCAGGACGAAGATGTGCTTGATACCTGGTTTTCATCCTGGCTCTGGCCGATTTCGGTATTCGATCCGGCTAAGCCCGGTTTTCCCGATAAGGCACCCAATGCCGATCTCGCATATTATTATCCGACAAATGATCTTGTAACAGCCCCTGAAATTCTCTTTTTCTGGGTGGCGAGAATGATTATGGCAGGAGAGGAATTTTGTCAGAATATACCTTTCCGTAATGTCTATCTGACCGGTATTGTGCGTGACAAACAGGGTCGCAAAATGTCAAAACAGCTTGGCAACTCTCCCGATCCCATCAAATTGATGAAGGAGTATGGAGCAGACGGGGTGCGTCTGGGAATGCTCCTCTGCACATCCGCCGGTAATGATATTCTTTTTGACGAAAGTCAGGTAGAGCAAGGCCGTAATTTCAGTAACAAAATATGGAATGCCTACCGTCTGGTCAAGGGTTGGACAGTCAGTGGTACCATGGCTCAGAGCGATGTCAATCGACTTGCAGTCTCATGGTTTGCATCAAAACTTAATATTACTCTGGAAAGCATCAACGATGATTTTGCAAAATTCCGCATTTCAGATGCAGTCATGACTATCTACAAACTCTTCTGGGATGATTTTTGCTCTTGGTATCTTGAAATTATCAAGCCTTCATTCATAGATGGTGTACAGGGGAGCATTGACAAGGCTACTTTTGATGCCACCATCTCATATTTCGACTCACTTCTCAAGATACTTCATCCTGTCATGCCTTTCATTACCGAAGAACTCTGGCAGAATATTGAGGAACGTGAAAAATGTGCAACCATCATGCTCCAACAAATGCCTGTTTCCACCGGTCACGATAAGGCTATTATTGCTTCCTTTGAGAAGGCTATCGAGACGGTAGTGGCCATCAGGGCACTCAGACAGTCAAAAAATATCTCTCCGAAAGAGCAGCTTTCAGTCCAGGTAAAGAGTACTTACTATCCATCAACTATTACTCCTGTAATTTCCAAGATGGCAAATGTACCTAATTTACAGATTGTGGAGCAGTTTGACACTACATTGGCAGGACAATCCTTTATGGTGGGTACTGTCGAGTTTTTTGTGCCCCTGGAAGGTATGATCAATATGGATGAAGAGATAGCAAAGATCGAAGCCGAAATCAAACGTTACGAAGGCTTCATCAAAGGTGTTGATGCCAAACTCGGCAATGCGGCATTTGTGGCAAATGCCCCCGAAAATGTTGTAGCTCTTGAGCGTAAAAAACTCTCCGATGCGACCACCAAAATAGAGACACTCCGGGCGCGCCTCGCAACGATGAAATAGTTAGACAGACTAATATAATACCCACACAAAATGAGAAACTTGTTATTATTCGGATCATTCGGCTGGCAGGAAATTCTGATCATCGCCTTTATTGTACTTCTTCTTTTCGGAGGCAGAAAGATTCCCGAACTTATGAAGGGACTTGGAAAAGGTGTCCGCAGTTTCAAGGAGGGAATGAAGGACGTGGAGAATGAGGTGAAGGGAATGGACGAAGACTCCAAGAATGTAGAGAAGGAACAGAAATAGACTCCCTCACCGGTATTCTGATGGGAAGCAGCAATATGTCCTTTTGGGAGCATCTCGACGAGTTGCGGAAAGTACTTTTTCGCTCTGTTGCAGTGCTCGCGGTGCTGATGATCGTCGCCTTCTTTTTTAAGGAGACGATTTTCGGTAACATCATATTTGCGCCACTTACATCTGAGTTTTGTCTTTACCGGCTGTTAAATTACATGCTCGCTCTTTTTGGTTCGGGACCGATAGGTGAGTTTTCGATTGAGCTGATCAATATCGAGATGGCGGCTCAATTTTTTACCCATATCAGGGTATCTCTTTATGTCGCATTGATTGTAGCGATGCCCTTTATCTTTTACCAAATATGGACCTTTGTACGCCCCGCGCTTTACGACAATGAAAAAAGGGTTGTAAGGCGTGCATTTGGATTTGCGGGTATTCTTTTTTATGTTGGGATTGCCGTAGGCTATCTGCTGGTTTTTCCGCTGACTGTGAGATTTCTCGGCACATATCAGGTTTCACCGGATGTCCCCAACCAGATATCGCTCAACTCCTATATCGGGATGTTTGTTTCGTTGATTCTCATTATGGGGATTGTTTTCGAAATGCCGGCTCTTGCAGCGGTACTTTCAAGATTTGGAATCATTACAAAAGAGTTTCTGAAGAAGTACCGCAAACACGCTATCGTGATACTTCTCATCGTTGCGGCACTGATCACCCCCTCCGGAGATGCAGTGACACTTTTCTTTGTGGCAATCCCACTCTACTGTCTCTATGAGGTTAGTATTCTGGTTTGCAGGTCCGGAAAATCAGAAGAGGATCAAATTGCAGCTGATGCCTCGGGAGGTGAAGCGTGATATCGATCAGTGATCTTACTGTCTCATTCGGGGGATTCACTCTTCTGGACACTATCAATTTTCATATAAGCGACAAAGAGAAAGTAGGTCTCGTCGGCAAAAACGGAGCAGGCAAATCCACCATTCTTAAACTCATCATGGGCCTTCAGTCGCCCTCATCGGGCAAGGTTTCGATGCCCTCTGATCGGAAAGTTGGTTATCTTCCTCAGATAATGAAGCATGCCCGCGATAAAAGCGTCATTGACGAGACTATGACTGCATTTGCGGAGCTCAAAGAGCTTAATACGCGTCTGGATCAAATTTCACATGAGCTCGCAAATCGCACTGACTATGAGTCGAAAGAGTACCACAAACTGATAGTCGAATTAAATGAAACCAGCGATAGACTCAGGATTTACTCCCTTGAATCCCCACATGTGCAGGCAGAGAAAACCCTTCTCGGACTGGGTTTCCGCAAAGATGAACTCGACAGAATGACACACACATTAAGCCACGGCTGGAACATGCGCATAGAATTGGCTAAAATTCTCCTGCGTAACCCCGATATATTGCTATTGGATGAACCGACAAACCACCTCGATATCGAATCCATTCAGTGGTTAGAGGAGTACCTCAAGAACTTTTCAGGTGCTTTAGTTCTAATATCACACGACCGCAGATTCCTCGACAACTGCACCAACCGTACTGTAGAGGTGATGCTGGGCAAAATTTACGATTATAAAGTGCCTTACTCCCAATTTGTGGAGTTGCGAAAGGAGAGAATTGCCCAGCAGCGCGCCGCCTACGACAACCAGCAGCGCCTTATTGAAAAGAGCGAGGAATTTATAGAGAAATTTCGCTACAAGCCTACAAAGAGCAATCAGGTGCAATCCAGAATCAAACAGTTGGAAAAACTCGAGCGTATAGAGATAGATGAGGAGGATTTGAGCACAATTACCGTCAGATTTCCCTCTGCGCCACGCTCCGGAGATTTGGTGTTTTCCCTCAAGGATGCAACCATCGGCTACTCAAAGCCCAAGAAGAAAATTGTGCTGCATGGAGCCAATATCACAATCAGAAGAGGGGAGAAGGTGGCCTTCGTAGGGCGTAACGGCGAGGGTAAGACCACCGTAATGCGCCTGCTTACCGGCCGGCTTGAGCCTTTTGAAGGTGAGGCGCAGGTTGGGTATAATGTGAAGATAGGCTACTTTGCGCAAAATCAGGAGGATTTATTGGACAAAAAAGATACCGTGTACGGTACTCTGGAGAAGATCGCAGTGGGAGATATTAGGACCAGGCTGAGGGACATACTTGGCGCTTTTCTCTTCAGAGGAGACGATATAGATAAAAAGGTGTCAGTGCTCAGTGGCGGTGAACGTTCAAGACTGGCCATGGCAAAGCTCATATTGCACCCCTACAATCTGCTTGCGCTTGACGAGCCTACCAACCATATGGATCTTCGTTCAAAGGATGTACTAAAACAGGCGCTGCAGAAATATGACGGCACTCTTATTATAGTTTCACATGATAGAGACTTTCTTGATGGGCTGGTGGAGAAGATTTATGAGTTTGCTGACGGGCAGGTAAAGGAACACCTCGGAGGAGTGGATGATTTTCTCTACCGCAAAAAGATAAGTTCGCTCAGGGATATAGAAATCAAGCAGGCCCCCTCTTCTCAGGCTGCACCCGAGCCAAAGAAGGAAAAGATATCCACTTATGAGGCACAGAAATACCTCTCGAGGGAGGAACGTAGAATAAAAAATCGCCAACAACGGCTGGAAGATGAAATATCATCTCTGGAGGAAGAGATATCTGCTGTGGAAAAAATCCTTGCATCACCCTCTCCGGAAGACGATATAGTGGAACTCACAAACAAGTATCATTATCTCAAATTAAATCTTGAGACAAAAATGGATGAATGGGCATCCCTCACAATATGATTTACACAATGGAAGAAAAGAAGCAACCCTATCTGTTCGGTATTAACCCCGTGCATGAAGCAATTAAAACAGGCAGAAAATTTGAAAAAATTCTATTTAAGCAGGGTCTTGAAGGAGATAAGTTCAGGGCACTGTTGGATCTGGTAAAGCAAAACGAGATTCCTTTTCAGTTTGTACCCGGAGAAAAGATGAACAAATTATATCGCGGTGCGCATCAGGGAGTTATCGGCTATATGTCGCAGATTGATTATCTGCCATTCGAGGATGTCGTTGAAAAAGCGCTTGCAGTCTCTTCTGCTCCCATTTTTTTAATGCTTGACGGAGTTAGCGATGTGCGTAATTTCGGTGCAATAGTCAGAAGTGCGGAGTGTGCAGGGGTAAGCGGAGTGATACTTCCTGCCAAGGGCGGAGCCGCCATTAATGCCGATGCGATCAAAACATCATCAGGAGCTCTTCTCAGAGTACCTGTTTGCAAGGTCCCCAACCTGCGTATTCCTTTGTATTGGTTGATTGATGCCGGTTTCCATGTTGTAGGTGCAACAGAAAAGGCCGGCTGTTCAATCTACGATGTGGATTTAACTCAGCCGACCGTAATCGTTATGGGTTCTGAAGGTAAGGGTATTTCCGATTCGGTACTTTCGCTCTGTAATGTTAAGGCAGCGATTCCAATGTTAGGTCAAATCGGTTCCCTCAACGTCTCCGTAGCCACTGCCATAGTGCTTTTCGAAGCAGTTAGGCAGAGAATGCCTAAAATCTAGTCAATGCGTCGAAGACTGGATCCGCGACTGACTTCAGATGTGATGCTTATTGACTTGTCTGCCTTGTAAGCGCAGGAAGATGCTCCGGAACACTCCACATTAAGACGTCTTGTCACATAGATGCTTGCTTTAGCTGTACCTGAAAGGTCGATTTCCGCATCTTTGACTTTCATATCTTCAGCCACGATAGAGCTGACACCGCTACCTTCTAGGGATACTTCATCAGCGGTACCGGATAGGAGTGCTTTTGAAGCACCGCTGCACTCGAGATCAACCTTTTCGAATTCTCCATTCACTTCAGCTTTTGATGCACCGGAAATCTCAATGTCAAGTTCGTCTGCCGAAATATTGCCATACAATTTGCTTGCTCCTGATACCTTGATGTCGGCCTCTAGGAAGTCACCCTTGATATCTCTCACAGTAGATGCCCCGTTTATTGAAATCTGGGTCTCTTTAGCAACTACATTCAATCCATAGACTAAGCTGGCACCGCTGAGTTTCATCACGAATCTGTTTTTTCCGCAGTCAAATTGATCGTTGGTGTGAAATTTAGATGCTCCTGAAAGCGTGAGCTTGGTGAGAACCGGCATAGTGATTGTCGCTCTGGCAAGTTTGTTTTGATTTTTTAGCACCTTCTTGCTGGGATTGTCAAGTCCTATGGTAAGAGTCCCTTTGGAATCCTTCACTAAAAGATATTTCTCAAGATCGTCGCTGACTTCGATAACAATGGAGTAGGTATTGCCCCGTATTACCTCCACATCAAACCAATGAGAGATGTCGAGTCCATCAAAACCTTGATAATCATAATTTTTTACAGTTTGTGCATTGCTTGTAAGAATAAAGCCGATAATTGCGGCAAATGTTAGTAAAATACGTTTCATTTTAGTTGTTTTAGTTGTTTTTGTTATTCTTGTTGTTTTTATTGTTGCTATTGCAGGTGCTGAATCCGGCGTTGTGTGAGTGATGCCACATATTTCCGGAGTTCAACCACGCTTTCTACTCTCCGGCTATAGTATTCTTTGAGAATTTCTGCCTTTTCTTGCTCACTAATCTCGTCAGGAAGGACTTCCAAAAGAGGGATATACTCGGATGTGATGCTTTCCAGAGTGTTAAAATGCTCATTCGCTCCGTTATTAGGTGCATAAGCTGTCAGTGACGATAGATACTCATAACTATCTCTTACCACATCCATATAGGCATTGTAGATATCCTGCGGATCTTCCATAACTGACACGGTCTTAGAGAAACTCTCACTATTTATGCTCATAATCCTGATAAGCAGATTGGCTCCGAAAATCATCATTACCGATGCGGCTACAGGGAAGAGCACAGCTTTCCAGAATATCCGTTTGCGTGGATTATTCCTCTGGAATTCAATCCTCTTGGGGGGATTGGCTTTCTCCATAAACCTGTCGAAATGACCCTCTGCAGGCTCCATGTCGTCAAGGATCTCACTTATGTCGTCTAACTCTCTCATTGTTGCAATATTTTTAATAGTGTTGCCTTTCCTCTACAAAACTGGGATCGTATCGTCACCTCTTTCTGCCCGGTAATCTGGGCAATCTCCTGATAATCCATTCCCTCGAAAAGTGAGAGTGTCAATACCAGCCTGTAGGGATCTTTCATCGTTTCCAGGGCCTCTCTGACGCGTTTTACCTCTTCTTTAGTGGAAATCGCTATTTCCGCACTCTCTTCGCCGGAAAGATTTTCAGGTTCTTCATAACTATCTTTGAAAATCTGCTCCCTTTTGATGACCCTCAATCTGTCTATAGACCTTCTGATACAGGTGCGTATGAGCCAGGCAGAAATTTGGGCAGGTTCTGCAGGCGGGGTATCCATCTGTAAAAAACGCAGTAACGTGTCATGCATTATCTCCTCAGCGTCTGCACCGTTACCTACTATCCTGTAACTTGCGTTGAAAAGTCGCCTGTAGTGAGTGTCGTAAAACTTCTTAATCTCTTTCTGTGTCATCACTCTCTTTTCTATAATATAAAACGGAGCTTCGCTCCAATTGTTGCAACTGTTGTACAATTTCTTGATAATTCGTAAATTTGGGAATTATTTATGTAACCCAAAAAAATATTTTTTTATGATATTCTTATTGGATTCCCACTGTGACTCTCCACTGATGCTTGTTAAGGGGGCAGATTTCGGGCAGACGGTCCAGCAAGGCTATACTCCGGGCAAGTTTCCTGTTACTCACGTAGATTTTGCAAAAATGAAGAAGGGAGGAGTAAACGGCTCTTTTTTCGCGATTTATACATCGAACTCTCTCTCCCAGGACGAGTCTACAAGAAGGGCTTTCGAGCTCATATCAGGGGTTTACGATGCAGTTGAGCAGAATCCCGACAAGGTAGCATTCGCCACCACTCCCGCACAAGCCAAACGCAACAAAAAGAACGGACTGATTTCTATTTTCCTCGGTATGGAAAATGGTTCTCCAATACAGAAAGATCTCTCATTGCTCAGGATGTTTTACCGTTTGGGTGTAAGGTATCTCACATTGACACACGCAGGGAATAATGAAATTTGTGACTCCTGTGCTACAAAAGAGAAACGTTGGGGCGGTGTCAGTCCATTCGGAAAGGAGGTAATTGAAGAGTGTAACCGTCTTGGAATTCTTATTGACGTATCACATATCTCTGACGATGCCTTTTGGGATGTACTTAAATACTCAAAGGTCCCCGTAGTGGCTACACACTCATGCTGCCGTGCACTTGCCTCTCATCCCCGCAATATGAGTGATGAGATGATAATGGCTTTGGCAGAGAAGGGCGGTGTGATCCAGATCAATTTTTATCCCGCTTTTCTCGATAATGAGTATGCTGCATCTGAGATCTGGGACCTTGAGGACATTTTCGATGAAGCGGACAAGGCTTGGCGTAAGGACAAGTCCAATATTGAGCTTCAGAAGCAACTTGAAAAGTCCGTCATCGAGATGAATTCTGTCAAGAAACCCTCGTACAAAAGGGTTGTAGATCATATCGACCATGTCGTAAAGCTAGTTGGAGTAAAACATGTCGGACTTGGAAGTGATTTTGATGGTATCAACACTACTCCCAAAGGTCTTGAAGATATTAGTAAGATACAGAGAATAATCATAGAACTTCGCATGCGCGGTTACAAAGAGCACGAAATCAAGGCTATTGCCGGGGGCAATTTCTTTCGTGTGATGGATGCCATACAGAAGTTTGCAGACGAATAATAATAACAAAATCACATAAACACACACATGAAATTTTTCATAGATACTGCTAATCTTGATCAGATTAAAGAGGCTCAGGAACTTGGAGTCCTGGACGGAGTTACTACCAACCCTTCACTTATGGCAAAGGAGGGCATCAAAGGCGATGCTGCAATCAAGGCGCATTACAAAAAGATATGTGAAATCGTTGATGGTGACGTAAGTGCGGAAGTATTCGGCACTGAGTACGACGATATGATTCATCAAGGTGAAGAGCTTGCAGCGCTTCATCCTCAGATTACCGTAAAACTTCCATGTACAAAAGATGGCATCCGTGCCGTGAAATATTTCTCTGAAAGAGGTGTAAAGACCAATTGTACACTTGTTTTCACAGTTGGACAGGCTTTGCTTGCAGCAAAAGCAGGAGCAACTTATGTTTCTCCTTTTGTAGGGCGTCTTGATGACATTTCAAGTGACGGAGTTGCTCTCATTAAGGAAATTGTAGAAGTGTTCAATTACTACGGCTATCAGACAGAGGTACTTGCAGCTTCAATTCGCCATACTCAGCACATTATCGATTGTATGAAGGCAGGTGCAGATGTTGCAACATGTCCTCTTAAAGCTATTCTGGGTCTTCTAAACCATCCTCTGACAGATAAAGGTGTGGAATTATTCGTGGCGGATGCCAAGAAAATGGAAGGCTGATGAGAAGCTATAAGGAAAAATTCATGCGCCTCGCAATTGACCTTGCCCTAGAAAACATACAAAACGGGGGAGGTCCTTTCGGTGCAGTAATTGTAAAAGATGGAGAGGTGGTCGCTACTGGATGCAATCGTGTAACTGCCTCTTGCGATCCTACCGCCCATGCTGAAGTAAATGCAATCCGTGCCGCCTGCAAAGCGCTTGACACATTTGTTCTCGAAGGATGCGAAATATATTCTTCCTGTGAACCCTGCCCGATGTGTCTTGGAGCCATCTATTGGGCACATCTTGACAAACTCTACTACGCCTCCGACAAGCACGACGCTGCCTATGCCGGCTTCGACGATTCCTTTATATATAAGGAACTTGAGCTCACGCCTGAGGAACGCCGTCTTAAAGCCGAGGTCCTATTAGAAAAAGAAGCCCTCCGGGTTTTCGAATCCTGGAAGGCGAAGGAGGATAAGGTGGAGTATTAGTTATTCCAGAATATTATTAGGCTTAATTCACTTCAAATAACATAGGCGTAGAAATTTTTTGTTTTTTCGGAGCTATGTTATTTGAAGTTATGGTGTCTATGAGGAAGTTACGAGTTCTAAGTTATTCCGATATGTGTTGAAACTCTTAACTTCTATAGCCCAAGGGCTCTCTCTATCGGTTGTATTGTTGCGTACGAATCTAAGTCTTCCCGGTTGGAAAAGAGCAGAATAAGTATTTCTTTCTCAGGGTAGCGTGCTGCAATGGATTTGAAGCCGCCGTTGCTGCCGGTGTGATAAATCTTTAAGGTCGTGGAGTCGGTTGCGGGTTCGATAAACCAGCCATATCCATACCAGGTATTGGGGCGATTTTGATAGTTGCTGTATTTGCTGCCGCTTATCTTTATTTGAGGCGTATGTGCGGCATTCTGAAGTTCTTCTCCCAGTACCGTATGGCTACGAAGTGCTTTTTCCCAAATCACAAACTCATGAGTTGAAGTGTAGAGGCCGCCATCAGCCTTAGTGGCAAAAAAGGTTTCCTCGCCGTAGTCATACTCGCGCCACTCTTTTTTGCTCTCAATCTCACCTTCATTTTCAGAGTTTCCTTCGGATAAATCATCAACATCTTCAAACCTGTATCCATGAGCCATATTTGGTATAAGGTGCTCTTTATCAGCCTCAAAGTAGAGACTATGTTCCATTCCTGCAGGTGCGAAAATATTCTCATTTACATAATCGACAAATGAGATTCCGGAAACTTTTTCCACAATTGCACCAAGCATCAAAAAAGTCGGATTTATATATTCGTACTCCGTTCCGGGCTCGAAATTTAAAAAGTTCAAGTCGGGCAGATATTGCATTACATACGCCTCGTCTGCAAAAATACTGCGCTGTTTGTCGCTTCTGTCGCGTGCGTCTGGAATGCCTGAGGAGTGGGAGAGGAGGTGTTTGATCTTGATTCTCTCATAAAAATCCGCCTTGTATTCGGGGAAATATTTTTTCATATTGTCCTCCAGCGAAAGTTTGCCTTGCTCAGCAAGCTGCAGGATAGCTACTGCAGTAAACTGTTTGGATATTGAAGCAATGCAGAAAGAGGTATTTCCATCAATAGGGGTACCACTCTCAAGATCGGCTAAGCCGTAACCTTTATCAAAAATGATCTCATCTCCCCGGAGCACAAGGACTGCAGCACCGGGTTCACCTAACGGAAATAGCTCCGAACAGATGGAATCAATTTTCTTTGCCGCTTCGTCCTTCGGACTTGGGGAACAGGCTGCGATAACTGTTGCTGCCATAATAAAAACAATTATTCTTTTCATGATACTATAGTTTGCTGTTAGCCGTTGGCTTTAGCCATTGGCTGTTGGTTAATTATAAACTATTTGTTTATTAATAATATTTTCCAATAATAAAAGCCCTTACTCAAAACATCCTTTTAAATCGCACTGCTTCAACAACATCAGCTCGAAAATACAAAAAATTTTCTATGCTGATGTTGTTGAAGTCTATTTATACTAACAACTCCTCACTCATAACTTCCCTGCACCACGTAACTCGCAACCCGCACCACTAAACTCTATTTCAAGGCGTAGCAAATTAAGGGCATTCGAGGCAAAACGCTCTATATTGGTCACTCTGTTCGAGGAAAATTTCACCTTTTTAGTTACTACACGATCTCTTGAAGCTACTGCAAGCCATGCAGTTCCTACAGGATTTTCGGAAGTACCGCCGCCAGGGCCTGCTACACCGGTTGTAGCTATGGTGTAGTCTGTATCAAGCAGTTTTAGCAGTCCGGTAGACATCGCTATTGCGGTTTGCTCACTCACCGCTCCGTGAGTTTCAATAGTTTCGGCAGGTACACCGAGGAGGTTTGTCTTTACTCCATTTGCATAAGATATTACCGACCCTTTGTAATAATCCGAGCAGCCTGCCACCTGGGTTATCAATTCGGAGATGCGGCCGCCGGTACAAGATTCGGCTACTGCAAGCGTTCTTCCCATACTCCTTAATTTACGCCCTATTACAGTCTGCAGGTTATCCTCACCTTCACCATATATTGCATCTCCGAGAATCTCTTTAAGAGAGGATATATAAGGTGTGAAATCCGGCTCTTCTTCTCCATAATGGGAGAGTCTGAGGCGCACTCCGATAGTAGGGTTAGGCAAATATGCCAGTTTTATATTCTCCGGAAGCGCATTTTCCCAGTTTTCTATTTGTTTGGCAAGTGTGGATTCAGGAATTCCGAATGTAACAATGGTGTGATGTGTAATATGCTCCAGATTGAAGTGAGTGCGGATATCATCTATCACTTTCGGCATCAGACCTATCGTTTCAAATGGTACACCGGGAAGAGAGTAGAGTGTAGAGGTGCCCTTTGAGCCCAGTCCACGAAAGACCATACAAGGAGCTGTGCCCAATTCATTGGGAATAACATCACATGTGTTTGGGACTGAGGCCTGCTCTCTATTAGACTCGATCATCTCTATGCCCCTGGCACTCATTAATCGCTCTATTATACGATACTGTTCTTCTGAACGGACAAATGATGAAGCCATTGAAAGCTCCTTGAGAGCAAGTTTGGTAATATCGTCTCTGGTGGGCCCCAGACCACCCGTAACTATCACAATATCAGTGTGCTCCAAACACATCTCAAGTCTGGAGATAATCTCCTCGTGTATATCACCAATAGAGAAATGAAATCTTACCCTTATTCCGGCGCTGTTTAATGCCCTCGATATCTCAGCGGAGTTGGTATTGAGTATCTGGCCTATAAGTATTTCATCGCCAATTGTACATATTGATGCTGTAGTCATTCTGATCCGGAAGGGTTATTTTCAATATTGGCCGCCATAGCTCTCTCTTTCTCCACATTGCGTAGGTGCTTCAGGATTTTCTTTACATACCCTGGCCCATTGTATATAAAACCTGTATATACTTCAATCAGTGATGCGCCGGCATCAAGCATCTGCTGTGCCTGTTCCGGAGTCATTATGCCACCGACACCAATTATTGGTATGGAGCCTCGGGATCTGTTGTGGATGTATCGAACCATATTCAGTGATTTTTCAAAAAGAGGAGCACCACTGAGTCCTCCCTCACCAAGATTCTTGACATCATCGGAGGGAGTAGCAAGTCCCTCGCGGCTACGTGTGGTATTAGTGGCAACAATACCGTCGATGCCCGTTATTTGCACAAGGTCAATAATTTCATCAATCTGCTCGAGAGGAATATCCGGGGAGAGTTTTAACAGGATGGGACGGTATTCATCGTTGAATTTACGGATAGTGATGAGTTTATCTATGATATTCGAGAGCATCTCTATGTCCTGGAGTTCTGTAAGGTTTTTTACATTGGGACAGGAGATGTTTAATACAGTCATATCCGCGAAATCATACATCAGAGTGAGCGCCTTTTCATAATCTACTGCAGCATCTTCGTTTGATGTGATGGAGTTTTTACTGATGTTGGCAGCAATTATTATGTCGCGGGGAGGAGTTGCCCGTAGATTGTCGATAGCATTCCTCACTCCCAGGTTATTGATACCCATTCGGTTGATGATTGCACTGTCCTTAACGAGACGGAAACAGCGTGGTTTTGGATTTCCGATCTGAGGCTTGGGAGTGAGAGAGCCTATTTCCACAAAACTGAATCCGAAGCATGCAAGGTCATTGTAACATTCAGCGTTTTTATCCAGGCCACCGGCAATGCCTATCGGATTTTTAAAGTGGAGGCCAAAGAGGTCACGCTCCAAGGTAGGAGTTTTGACCCTATACAGGAGTCGAAGCAAATGTTGGAGTCCCGGAATATGTCTTGAAAACTTAAGTAACGAGAATATTATTTTGTGGGCCCTTTCAGGATTAAAAAGAAAGAGAATAGGCCTTATCAGAAATTTGTACATGATTTGTAATGATTATCATTACAAAAATAGTCATTTTTCTTCAAATGTGCCATCGCTGTAAAAAACGGTGATGCGAACGATGTGTTTATCTCTTTTTGCGGCCTGAATATTTTGGATAGGGGTGGAAATGGGTTCTATAAAGCGATTCTCAGAGGGTTGTGACGCCTCAGAAATCCTCGTAACCTGCTGAGGAACAGGAGAGATTGCCTTAGGTTCCTCTTGTACATCATTGAGTGGGTTTTGCGTAGATATCCCTTCACGTGAGCTATCAACTGCAGATTCCGGAACAAAATGGGGCAAATCAAATAGTGATTCTTGGTTCCGATTGGGGATTGTGTCAAATAAAGTGACAGGGGAAGATGGGGAACCGGTAGTCGGTGGTGCCGTCATTACAGGAGTGGGAGCAGAAGTTATTGTTTGATCAGGTAATGGTGGGGGGAAAGTGTTTTGGCTCTTGTAAGGTTTTCCTTTGCCGAGAATCAGCCACTCAGGGTTTATCTGAGGAAAATTCTTGAGTATACCTTGGATGAAATCAAAGCTGGGTTTATTGCGTCCGGAGAGAAGGTGAGATATTCCCGAGCGCTGGATCTGCAATATGTCGGCAAGTTTTGACGGAGTAAGGTCCTCGAGCTCCAGAAATTGTTGTAATCGCTTATCCATAATTTTGTAAACTTGATTCGATACAAATGTAGCACTATTTTTGATTACAAATGTAATCAGGACGATTAAATTAATAAGTTACAAATGTAAATTACAACAATAAAGAATAGAACTTGAATAAAAATAGGTGTTTAATATAAAGCGTTAATCAAGATAAAACTAATAAACTACTGGGATATAATATATTATATATCTTAAAATCTCCATTAAATGAACAATTGAACTCAAAATGGTCATTATTTAGGTTTGTATACATTAATTTACTTTAGATAATAATATTTAAATATCTGGTTTTCAATCTAATAAGTGCTTAGATATTTTAAAATAACTTTTAGTTATTAACATGTGTTGATAAAATCCAAGTATTATCCACGACACAATTGTAAATGACCATAATTCATTAGTCAAATTCTTATTCGGTTACATATGTAAAGACAAATGCCCTCAATTATAAACATCTGTAAACAAGCAGAGATGTCACAAATGTAAATAAATCACCGCAATTCAATTATATCGTATCGGGTATATATCAAGTATGCTTAGATTAGTAAACCTTTTAAATCGATTAAAAATGCCCTTTATTCAAATCTATTGATTTACCTTTGTGTTGAAGATTACATTTATGATTACAGACAGGATTAGAATCGAAGAATACGACTATCACCTCCCGGACGATAGAATTTCAAAATTTCCTCTGCAAGAGAGAGACTCATCTAAACTACTGCTTTTTACAAGTAGGAACGGTTTTCTTCCTTGTGACGAGAAATTTACCGACATCGACAGATTTTTACCTGAAGATTCGCTCATGATCTTCAATAATACGAGGGTAATTCCTGCAAGATTGCTTTTTATGCGCAATTCCGGAGCCATAATAGAGATTTTTTGTCTTGAACCTGTTGATCCCGAGGATTATCAACTCAATTTTGCCTGTACGGGAAAATGCCGCTGGAAAGTCATTGTGGGTAATATTAAGAGATGGAAGGATGGTCCCGTATATTTTTTCAATTCTTCTGATGATCCTGCCATAGCGAGTCTGGATTTGGAGGCGGAACTCGTAGAAAGGGGAAATAACAGAATTGTTGTACAATTTTCATGGAAAAGTGGCGATTCGTTTTCTAAAGTACTGGAAATTTGCGGCAAAATCCCAATTCCTCCCTATCTGAAACGTGATCCCGAGCCTCTTGATAAAGTGCGTTATCAGACCTGCTATGCATGCATAGATGGCTCTGTAGCAGCACCGACTGCAGGACTCCACTTCACTGACTCGGTGCTTGAAAAGATTTCCGAGAAGGGGATAAAACAGGGATACCTATCACTCCATGTGGGGGCAGGCACCTTTCTGCCGGTAAAAAGCGAATATATCTCTGAGCATAATATGCACAGCGAACCCTTCTCAATCCCCACAGAATTGATCAAATCCTTGCGAAACTACGCCTCAAAGCACATAATTGCCGTAGGTACAACTTCCACTCGCTGTCTCGAGTCCCTCTATTTTCTCGGTGTGCAGGTTATTGAGAAAAAAGCTCCTTCGTATGTCTCACAATGGGAACCGTATCGTGAGGAGGGGTTCGACTATACTTTAAAAGAGGCTCTTGATGCCCTTGCAGACTATCTGGAGGCTAATTCACTCGACAATTTGCTCTCGCGCACGGAGATTATTATTGTACCGGGATACCGATTTAGAGTAATAGATCACCTTATTACCAACTTTCACCAGCCCAAAAGCACACTATTATTGCTTATCTCGGCTTTTGTGGGTAAATCATGGAGAAACATCTATAATTATGCACTCGATAATGGGTTCCGTTTTCTCAGTTACGGGGACTCTTCCTTGTTGGAAATTAGAAAATAAAAATATATATTTGTATCTTAATTAAGACTAAAACCTACAATATTATGATCAAAAAAACCATTATTGACCATTTCGAGCAGGCTGTTGCACAATTTCCGGACAACGCCTATCTGCTTGAGAGCAAAACAGGTACTTTTGAGCCCACTACTTATAAGCAGACAATGGATGCTGTGTATAAGTTCGGAGCCGGACTCGTACTTGAAGGCGTCAAACCAAAAGAGAATATAGCCATTCTTGCGGAAGGTTGCAATATGTGGATAATCAGTGAGTTGGGCATGTTTTACGCCGGAGGCGTGAGCGTACCTCTCTCCATAAAACTCGAAGAATCAAACGATTTGCTCTTTCGACTGATTCATGGCGATGTAAAATACATCATCACCAGTTCCAGACAGCTTAATAAGATTCGTCTGATAAGGGACCGGCTGCCCCTCGTAGAGAAGGTCATTGTCCTTGATCCGGTCGAGAGTTACGAGGCGGGGGAGATTGCTGCTGAGGATCTTATGAAACGCGGTGCTAAATATCTGGAGACAAATATGGATGAATTCCTTAAAATCGGTCAATCCATACAAAACGACGATATTGCCACTATTACCTATACATCCGGCACTACTGCAGATCCCAAAGGTGTGGTTTTGACACACCGTAACTATACTGCAAATGTGGAGCAGTCGCTTTCTTGTATAAATATTGACGAGAACGTCAAGATGTTGATCATACTGCCCTTGGATCATTGCTTTGCACACGTGGTTGGAATGTACGCCATGATGGCAAGAGGAGCAAAAATAGCCACTGTCCCACAGGGTAAGACTGCTATGGAGACTCTTCGCAACATACCTATGAGTATAGCTGAAGTCAAACCCAACATAATGCTCTCCGTGCCTGCGCTTGCCAAGAATTTCAAGAAGAACATCGAGAGTTCGGCGGAGAAGAGCGGCAAGAAAAAAATCTTTGATTTTGCACTCAAATTGGCCATCTGGTACAATCAGGAGGGTTGGAATAGGGGCAGAGGGCTGAGAATTTTCGCCGCACCGTTGGTAAAAATCTTCGACAAACTGATTTTCAGTAAAGTGCGCATGGCTATGGGCGGTGAACTGGATTTCTTCATTGGAGGTGGTGCACTTTTGGACATAGATATTCAGAGGTTTTATTATGCACTCGGTATACCTATGTTCCAGGGTTACGGCCTTTCCGAGGCCACTCCGGTTATCTCAACCAATACTCCTAAAAAGCATCGTCTAGGCTCTTCCGGCATACTTGTGAAGCCCATGGACCTTAAGATTTGCGATGAGAATGGCAATGAAGTTCCCGATGGAGTTACCGGTGAAATAGTTATCCGTGGAGAAAACGTGATGGCCGGTTACTGGAAGAATCCGACATCTACTGCCGACACCGTCAAAGATGGATGGCTCTACACCGGCGATATGGGCTATATGCACAAGTCGGGATTCCTGTATGTTCTCGGCCGATTCAAATCCCTACTTATCTCAAGTGACGGAGAAAAATATGCACCTGAAGGTATTGAAGAGTCTATCATTGAAAATTCAAAGATCATTCAAAACATCATGCTTCATAACAACCAGAATCCCTATACAATCTGTGTCGTTCAGGTTGACAAGAAGGTTCTTCCGGAAGGTGAGGCAGGTATTATGGCGGTCAAGGCCGAGTTTGACAAATATCGTTCAGGAGGTCAATTTGCCGGTACATTCCCCGAAAGGTGGCTTCCCACCACTTTCATCATTGCCGATGAGCCTTTCAGCGAGGCTAACAAGATGATCAACAGTACAATGAAACTTGTGAGAAATGCCGTAGAGAAGGCTTATGCGGAGAGAATCGAATTTGCATTTACCGCAGAAGGCAAAAATCCTGTAAACGAAGCCAACCTTGCTGCTCTTGCCAAGATCAACTAACATAATTTTAAAAATCAATGAGAAAATATAGGCTATTCATACTGATTGCTGCTGTGGTGCTGTCTGCACTGGCAGCGTATGGTATTTTTACGGCCCCAAGGGTCGAACCCACGGATTCGGAGAGTTTTTCAGCTGAAAGAGTGACTGCCGATATCAAGGTTATCAGCCGTAAACCACATTCCATAATTCATTCGAATGAGAGGGCTGAGGTTAGAGAATATCTGGGAGATCGTTTAATTGCCCTTACGGACTCTTCCGTGGTATTTTATCCGTACGAAAGCGCTACGGAGTATGAAGGCAAGCCGATTGATATCACCAACATTCTCGCAAAGGTGGATCCTCTCATCAACGATCCTGATCACCCGAATCCTACATACTTGATGTTGATAGCTCATTATGATTCAAGATATCCCCAGAAGGTGCTTGATAAGACAGTGCTATCATATGGCGCAGCTGATGACGGATATGGATGTTGTGTTGCTCTGGAGGCTCTACAACAGGCTTTGTACTATCGTGGAGAGTGGCGACAGGGGATAAAAATACTGCTAACCGACTCGGAGGAGTGGAAGCTTGCAGGTATCAATTCCGCACTTGAGAACAATCCCGAGATTTTTGACAATGTCGGACTTATAATCAATCTTGAAAGTCGTGGCAACAAAGGTCCCGTACTGCTTTTTGAGACGGGTAAAAACAACTCGAAGGTGCTCTCACTCTATAAAAAGGCCAAGGCTCCCTATACATACACCTTTACTACGGTGGTCTATGAGTTTATGCCTAATTTTACCGACTTTACACCTTTGAAGGATTCCTACCCGGGCATGAATTTCTCCAATCTTGACGATATCAACCACTATCACACTGATCTGGACAATTACGACAACATATCACTTCATACAATACAGCATTTTGGTGCCCAATTGGAGCCCATAATCGAGGAGTATCTCACTAACCACGAATATCGTGACTCCAAGGCAATGGTGTCTGACAAGTCGTCGGTCGCCTTCACCATTCCCGCTATCGGCCTGATATTATTCTCCAAAGGAGGATACCTGCTGGCAAACTCCATTGTTCTGGCGCTTTTCTGCCTTATTTTCAGCTTTGCTTTGATCAGTGGCAGAATCAGGCCGCTCAAGGTGCTCGTAGCCTCTGCAAAAGTGCTGTTGTGGGCTCTTGCAGCATTCGGTCTCGGTGAACTCATCGCATGGGTCATCTGCCTGATTACAGGTGCAAAGTTCTCTTTCATGGGTGTTGTACGCGGAGTGCAGTTTGATGAATGGGTGCTGATAGGCACGGCAGTTCTCACTGCGCTGATAGTTGCAATCTGCTTCCTTGTCGGCAGGAAAAAGTCTGCTGACAGCATTTCATCTACTGCCATTCGCAAGAGTGCTGCCGCAAGTGGTGCCACAAAGTATTCCTACAATCTTCTTTATGGGGCAATGTTGCTTATGCTACTCTTATCAGCTGTTCTTCTGCTTACAATAGGTGAAAATTTCTTCTTTGCGTTGCCCCTGGCCATGGCAGCTGCCTCGGTTTTCCTTTGGAGAATTACAACCTGGCGCGGATGGCTCCTGGCTGCGATCGTAGTATCTTTGTTACATGCGTTTTCATTCCTATATATAGTTATAATTGCCCTCACGATGGGTGCTTTGGGAGTACTTCCACTATTCATAGTTATCTATCTGGCACTGCTTTTGCCTCTTGCAGACCTATACACCCGCAAAGAGAAAACCATCTGATACAGTGTTTGAGAATATAAGGCCATACAATGACTGTGAAACTGTCAAGGCACTTGCGAGGGTGGCCGACCACCCTCTGACCGGAATTATTTCCGAATACTTTTATCCTGACAAAGATAGGGGATACCTTAGAGAACTTCTCAGGAGTGTTACAGGTACCTATGATTTTCAGGTAAAGGTTATGTACCACGTTATAGGCTCCGTCATGAAAGGAACCACTGACGGAGTAACATTTTCCGGGCTGGAATACTTCACGTCTGATAAGAATCGTCGTTTTCTGTTGCTCTCCAACCATCGTGACATAGTCCTTGATTCCGCATTCATACAATTTATCCTGGAAGATCACAAATTGCCGTTGACGGAAATTGCGGTGGGGGATAATCTTATTTCAGACAGTTATATAGAGGATATCATTCGTTCCAATCGCATGATCAAAGTTGTTCGTAGCGACAACCCGCGCGAGGTTTACAACAGCTCACAGATTTTCTCACAATATATCAGAAGCAGCACTTCCAACATCTGGTTGGCACACCGTAACGGCAGGGCTAAAGATGGTATTGACACCACTGAACAAGGATTGCTTAAAATGCTGGATATGAGCGGAAGAGGTGATTTCATCCCTAACTTTGCCGAGCTTAATATCATGCCGGTTTCCATATCATACGAAATAGAGCCCTGCGGCATTGAAAAGGCGCTGGAGACCTGGATCAGACACAGTACGGGTACATATAAGAAGGCTTCGGGAGAGGATACCGAGAGCATTCTCAAGGGCATAAAACAGCCTAAGGGAGCGGTGCATATCTCTTTCTGTCAGCCGCTGACGCCCGAAGAACTGCAGGAAACAAATTCATTTTCAAGGAATGAAAAATTTCAGTATCTTGCATCAGTTATTGACAAAAAAATACTCGACGGATTTAGGCTCTATTCCTCTCATTATATTGCGGCTGACATCCTCAATGGTGATAATGGTTTTTCGGAGAATTACTCAGCAGATGAGAAAAATGCCTTTAAAACCTATCTTGAGAGGGAAATATCAGCGGTTCCGGCCTCTGCCGACCGCGATGCAGTGTTGGATAATCTCCTGCACATTTACGCTAATCCGGTATTTAGGAAATATCAATATTGAAATGATTTATTAACTATAATTTTTTAAAAAAATGAAAAAGATTCTAACTATTTTTCTTTGCGCATCTTTCATTTGCACAGGATGCGGCAATATGTCAAAAACTTCCAAGGGTGCTATTATGGGTGGCGCCGGCGGCGCTGTAGTAGGAGCCGGTATAGGTGCTGCCGTAGGCAAGGATGCCAAGAGTGCAGCGGTAGGTGGAGTAGTTGGTGCTGCAGTTGGTGCTGCTGTAGGATCTGTTATCGGTGACATTATGGAGAAAAAGGCTGCAGAAATGGCACAGATTGATGGGGTACAGGTGGAAACCGTGACCGATGACAACGGATACGAGGCTATCAAAATAACCTTCGATAGCGGTATTCTCTTTGAAACGGGCAAATATACTCTTAATGAGGCTTCAAAAGCTTCCCTTTCAGAGTTTGCAGTTGAGATGAGGGATCTTCCCGAGACTGACATAACCATTTACGGCCACACAGACAACACCGGTTCTGCAGCAGTAAACGAAAGACTCTCTCTACAGCGCGCACAAGCTGTTTCAGACTACCTTAAAAGACTTGGTATCGAAGCCGATAGGATGGTTTATGAGGGCAAATCCTTCAAAGAGCCCATAGCAGACAACTCCACAGCGGAAGGCCGCAGGCTCAACCGCCGTGTGGAAGTATTCGTTTCCGCAAATGAGACAATGATCAAGCAGGCAGAAGAAGGAAATCTCAAAAAGAAGAAATGAGACGTCTGTTTCCGGGAATCTTAATTTTACTGTCGCTTCTTCTAACTTCTTGTGCGCGAATCAATACGGGCAGGATTGACGGGACCTACTTTTACCCACTGGAACCCTTCACTGGAGTCAAAGTGGGTGACGATGTCTTTACAAGGATTTATGTGCAGGAAGGGGAGTCGGGCATTGAGATCACCTGTGACGAAAATATTTACCAACATCTATACGGCAAGATTCTGGATGGGGTGTTGTATTTCGGTGTGAAGAGAGGTGTAGAACCGGGGACTAGCGTGGATATGGAAGTGAGGATATACACCAAGTCGCTAAACTATCTTGAAGTTGGAGACAACACGCCCGTAGGCATCTACGGAGATGTCACCGGTGACCTGGAAATCAAACTGACAGGCAACAGTAATGTCAGGTGCAATTCCCTCAATTTGGATAATCTTAATCTTGATGCGAGAGGAGGTGGTGCCGCATTGAAGGGTAAAGCTATTAAAGCGGTTATAAACTGTTCTTCAGGTGCCTCTGTAATGGATTTCAACTTTGCAATAGAGGATCTTGAGATCTATATGTCCGGTGCCAGTAGAGCTGAATTAACGGTAAACAATACAATTAATGCAGATTTGAGAGGAGGCAGTACTTTCACCTACAGGGGTAATGCTTATGTACAATCAAAAAAGCTCCGCGGAGGTTCAGTACTGAATAAAGAGTAAAAATTCTTGGAAATCGTCATGAATTTGATTAATTTTGCGGATTGCGTTAAACAAAGTTTAACAGATCCGCAAAATTGCTTTTAGTTAGAACAATTAAATTATCTATGATATGAAAAAAAACATTTCTCTTAAGGATGCCGTTGCAATGGTAAAAGACGGCGCTACAATTATGGTCGGAGGCTTCCTCGGTACCGGAGCTCCCGCGCAGTTAATTGATGCTCTTGTGGAGAGCGGAGTCAAGGATCTGACAGTTATTGCCAATGACACTGTGTTTGACGGCAAGGGGTGGGGCAGGTTGATTGAAAATCGTCAGGTTAAGAAGATCATAGCCTCATATATTGGAGGTAATACCGCATCCGTAGACCAGATGAATTCCGGTGAAACAGAGGTTGAGTTCGTTCCCCAGGGTACTCTTGCAGAGCGTATCCGTGCAAAGGGTGCAGGTCTTGGCGGCGTGCTGACACCCACAGGTCTCGATACTGTCGTTGAGAAAGGCAAGAAGAGGATCACAATTGATGGAAAGGACTATCTCATTGAAAAACCCCTCGGTGCTGATTTTGCATTCATCGGAGGTTCTATCGTCGATGAGTCAGGCAATGTATTCTACAGAGGCACGACGCGCAATTTCAATCCCACAATGGCACAGGCCGGCGATGTTGTGATTGTGGAGGCAGAAAAGATGGTTCCGGTCGGTGAACTGGCTCCCGAAGCTATACACACCCCTTCTATTTTTGTTGATTACATCTATGTAAAACAATAATAATACAATAACAGATATTTAAAGAAACTATTTATGGCAAACAAATCAATGATCAGAGTACGTATGAGCTCTCAGGATGCTCATTACGGCGGTAATTTAGTTGACGGCGCAAAAATGCTTCAACTTTTCGGTGATGTTGCTACCGAACTTTTGATTAAACGCGATGGTGATGAAGGTCTCTTCAAAGCCTATGATATGGTTGAATTTTTCGCTCCCGTATATGCCGGTGAATTTATCGAGGCAGTAGGCGAGATTGTTTCCGAAGGCAATTCTTCCAGAAAAATGGTATTCGAGGCTCGTAAAGTGATTATTCCCCGTCACGATATCAGCGATTCAGCTGCTGACTTTCTCGAAGAGCCCATCGTTGTATGCCGTGCAAGCGGTACTTGTGTAACTCCTAAATCTTGCCAGAGGAAATAATTATGGATAAACTCATTATTACCGCCGCCATATGCGGCGCAGAGGTTACGAAGGAGCAAAATCCTGCGGTTCCCTATACTGTTTACGAAATTGTACGTGAGGCCAAATCGGCAGTCGATGCCGGTGCAGCCATAGTCCATCTCCATGTTCGTGAGGATGACGGCACTCCTACACAAGGCAAAGCACGCTTCAAGGAGTGTATTGACGCTATCTATAAGGTTTGTCCCGATGTTATCCTTATCCCTTCTACCGGTGGTGCAGTAGGTATGACAGCCGAAGAGAGACTTCAGCCTACGGAACTTTTTCCCGAAATGGCTACCCTCGATTGCGGAACCTGTAATTTTGGTGATGAAGTGTTCGAAAATACAATGCCAATGATGCGCGAGTTCGGTAAAAGAATGCAAGAAAACAACATAAAACCTGAGTACGAGTGCTTTGAAATGGGGCATCTTGACACAATACTGACAATGGCTCGTAAAGGTGAGGTTCCCGGTCACCCGATGCATTTTAACTTCGTTCTCGGTGTTCCCGGTTGTACTTCAGCAACCATTCCCAATCTTTGCTGGCTTGTGAATTCCATCCCCGCTGGCAGCACCTGGTGTGCTACAGGTATAGGTCGCCACAATTTTACTCTTGTTGCTCCGGCAATTTCTATGGGTGGCAATGTGAGAGTTGGATTTGAAGACAGTCTCTATCTAAGTAGGGGAGTCCTCGCACAATCCAACGGTGAACTTGTTGCCAAGGTGGTGAGACTTGCCAAAGAACTCGGCCGCGGCATTGCAACTCCGGCTGAAGCACGCCAAATCCTTGGGTTGGCTCCAAGACAGTAATCATTTTTAAACAATAATCATAAATACAACAATAGTACAACAATGAAAAAAGGTAACAAATATGGAACGCACCGTGTAATTGAGCCTAAGGGCGTTCTTCCCCAGCCGGCAAATAGGATTGACAACAATATGGACGAGATCTATGACAACGAGATCCTTATTGATGTTCAGACTTTAAATATTGACTCGGCTTCATTTACCGATATAGCCAATTTCTGTAATCACGATAAGGAAGAGATGAAAAAGGAGATACTCCTCAACGTTGAGCTCCAGGGCAAACACCGCAACCGTCGTACAGGTTCAGGTGGTATGCTCCTCGGCAGAGTCGAGAAAATAGGTGATGCTCTTTTGGGTAAGATCGACCTCAAAGTAGGTGATAAGATTGCCACTCTCGTATCCCTTTCACTTACTCCCCTTCGCATCGACGAGATTCTGGAAATCCGCGAAGATGTTGATCAGGTGGACATCAAGGGTAAGGCCATTCTCTTTGAAAGCGGTATTTATGCAAAGATACCTACGGATATGCCCGAAAAACTGGCTCTCTCGGCTCTTGACGTTGCAGGTGCTCCCGCTCAAACTGCAAAACTTTGCAGACCCGGCGATACCGTCCTTGTTATAGGTGCAGGTGGAAAATCAGGTATGCTTTGTTGCTATGAGGCGAAGAAACGTGTAGGTGTGACAGGTAAGGTTATCGGTATGACTCATAGCCAAAGGTCAACCAAACGCATGCAAGACCTCGGTTTCTGTGATGTTGTATTTGCAGGTAATGCAAACGATCCCATCTCAATGTACGAAAAAATATATGAGCTCACCGGCGGTAAAATGGCTGATGTAACAATCAATAACGTAAACGTTCCCGATACGGAGATGACTTCGATCCTATGTACCAAGAACGACGGTATCATCTATTTCTTCTCAATGGCAACCAGCTTTACAAAAGCGGCCCTCGGTGCGGAGGGTGTAGGCAGCGATGTTACTATGATCATTGGTAACGGTTACACCAAGGGTCACGCAGAAATCACTCTTCAGTTACTCAGAGAGAGTGAAAAATTGAGAAATATATTTACTGAACTATACGCATAAACTGAGGATATGAATGTATCAAGAAGAAAAGAACTCTTTCCTGAGGTTACGGATGCACAGTGGGATGACTGGAAATGGCAGGTAAAAAACAGGATCGAGACTCTTGACCAACTCAAAAAATACGTTAAATTAACTCCCGAGGAGGAAGAGGGTGTCAAAAAGACACTCTCTACCCTCAGGATGGCAATTACTCCTTATTATATTTCACTCATCAACCCTGAAGATTCCAACGATCCCATCCGTAAGCAGGCAATCCCTACAGGTGCAGAGACGCATCAGGCAGCAGCAGACCTTCTCGACCCTCTTCATGAGGATGAGGATTCCCCGACTCCCGGTCTTACCCACAGGTATCCGGACAGAGTGCTGCTTCTTATCACCGATATGTGTTCAATGTATTGTCGCCATTGTACCAGAAGACGTTTTGCAGGGCAGAAAGATGCAGAAAGCCCAAGTGGGAGGATCGATAAGGCAATTGAGTACATAGCCCGTACTCCTCAGGTGAGGGATGTGCTTCTTTCCGGAGGCGATGCCCTTATGGTTAGCGATGCGAAACTGGAAGACATAATTAAGAGGCTCCGTGCAATCCCTCATGTGGAGATTATCCGCATTGGCTCGAGAGTGCCGGTGGTTTGCCCTCAGCGTATAACCGATGACCTGGTCAATATGCTCAAGAAATATCATCCCATATGGCTAAACACACACTTCAACCATCCCAACGAGGTGACTGAAGAGTCTGCCAAGGCTTGTGCCAGGCTTGCAGATGCAGGCGTTCCTCTCGGAAACCAGTCTGTGCTATTGCGCGGTATCAATGATTGCGTTCACGTTATGAAGAAACTTGTTCACGAGCTTGTGAAGATTCGCGTGCGTCCCTATTATATCTACCAGTGCGACCTTTCAATGGGACTGGAACATTTCCGTACCCCCGTTTCAAAGGGTATAGAGATTATGGAAGGCCTAAGAGGTCACACCTCCGGCTATGCTGTGCCCACCTTCGTCGTGGATGCACCGGGTGGTGGCGGCAAGACTCCCGTTATGCCTCAGTATGTGGTTTCCCAGGCTCCTGGCAAAGTTGTTCTGCGCAACTTCGAAGGTGTAATTACCACTTACACCGAGCCCGGCGAGTATCACTTCGAGTGCACTTGCGAGGAGTGTCGTAAAGGCCAAAAGAAACCGCTTGAAGGAGTTGTTTCCCTTCTGGAAGGTCAGAAGATGGCAATTGAACCTGCGTTCCTCCAACGCAAAGAACGTAGCAAGCACTAGGATTATGCCCTTTATAGATGAGATACTCAAATACCGCAGCGTATCTATTGTCGGGCTTGAGAAGAATACGGGCAAGACAGAGTCTCTCAACTATATTATCAACAGGCTGCCAACCGATTATTTTTCGGTGGCGGTGACATCAATCGGACTTGACGGGGAGTCACTTGATCAGGTGACTTCCACCGCCAAACCCGAGATTACGATTAAAGAAGGGATGTTTTTCGGGACAAGCGAAAAACACTATCGGGAAAGGAAGATCCTTTCCGAGTTGTATGATGTGAGTGATATGACCACAGCTTTGGGGCGTGTGGTAACTGCAAAAGCACTTCAGGAGGGCAAAGTTCTCCTTTCCGGTCCATCTTCCGGAAGTGCGCTTAAAAGATGGATGAGTTCATTGAATAATTACGGTATAGACCTGATACTGGTGGATGGAGCCCTTTCGAGATTAAGCACGGCATCCCCTGCTATAAGCGAGGCGATGGTGCTCTCGACGGGTGCTGCTTTTTCAGCCAATATCAAGGATCTGGTGGCCGGGACTTCATTTATTGTTGACCTGATCAACCTTCCGTTCTTTACCGGCAAGGAAACTGAAACGGAAATTTCTTCATTTTCCGACCTCTGTACGGATGCAATAAGAAACCATTCCGTTATAGGAGTGGAAGGGGCTCTTACGAACAGATTGCTTCAAGCGGTTAAGAACGAACTGATAAAAGGCGAAAAAGAACTGGTGGTCAATGATTTTACTCGCATTTTTGTCTCCCCGGACCTCTATAGATCCTTTATCAGAAGGGGAGGCAGGATATCTGTGCGGATGAAGAGCAAACTGATAGCTGTTTGCGTCAATCCGGTAGCCCCCAACGGCATCGTGCTTGATTCCGACCTTCTGTGCAGCACACTCTCCGCAGCTATCGGTCTGCCGGTATATGATATTGTGAAAGATAGAGAAAAATATGACTTTTAAAGAGATAATAGATTCCCCATGCGGTATTCGCTACTGCTTTGATTTGCTCGAACTGCAGTCCGGCTATGCCCGCAAATATCTCCTCGACAGCAGGATGATGACAACTGCCGAAGAGATAGAGGAAGCATATGCCTCTCTGGATAAATTCACTTCCTTAGTGGAAAGAGAACCTTCCCTGATACAGAATTTGCAATTCAGACTTCAGGGATTGCGTAACATTTACAATACCCTCACCTCTCTGGAGGAGGGATCTGCGCTTGACGATATAGAATTGTTCGAAATAAAACATCTTGCGCTATTGGGGGATGAGGTGAAACAGTTATTCTCCAGGGCGGAAATCTCCAATGTGTGGACCAATTTCGATCTTGATAATATAATCCGTATTTTGGATCCTGACGGCCTCAAAATAGGTACTTTCTATGTATATGACTCCTATTCTATGGAGGTGCGGAAACTCAGAAGGGAGCTTGAGAGTGATCCTGACAATGAGGAACTAAAAGACAGGCTCATAAATGAGGAAGAGAGGATTAAAAGGGTTCTTTGTAACCTCCTGCGGCCCTATGCAACGGAACTAACAAACTTGTTACATTCTCTCGCCGAACTGGATATTGTCATTTCCAAAGCAATCCAACGCAAAAAAGAGTCGTTCACTATTCCGGAGGTAGGAAATAGCTCATCTTTCGAAGGTCTGTTTCATCCTGAGGTTAAATCCATCCTCGCACAAAAGGGAAAAGTATTCCAGAAAGTTGCTTTCCGCTACAAGCTCGGGGAGCCAGGTATAATAATCGGAGCCAATATGGGTGGTAAGACCGTAGCCCTGAAGAGCCTCTGTCTATGCCAGTATCTTTTTCAGTTCGGTTTTGCAGTTCCTGCGCTCAAAGCGGAGATGGTACCGGTGGAGAACATAGTATTTTGTTTTGGTGACGATCAGGACCAGCAGAAGGGACTTTCCTCTTTCGCTGCTGAGATGTTGCGCATTGACAGGATGATTGAAATGGTGGAGAGTGGGGCGAAGACGCTTGCGCTGGTTGACGAGCCGGCCCGAACCACCAACCCTACCGAAGGGAGCGCACTGGTCTCATCTCTGCTAAGAATACTCACTGATTGCTCCAATCTCTCTCTGATACTCACAACCCACTACAATGTGGATAGTAGCGCCAGATGCTGGAGAGTGAAGGGTCTGGTAGAGGATATAGAAGGCTCTGATAGGCTCAAAATGGATTATTCGTTAACCGAGTCAGCCGACAACGAGGTACCCCACGAGGCTCTCAATATCGCCCGGAAACTTGGAGTCAGTTCGAGATGGCTTGACGAGGCGACAAAAATACTCGACACACAATAAACTACACACTACACACTACACACTACAAACTACACACTACAAACTACACACTACTAACTACATACTACACACTATTTTATTACTACACACTACTAACTACATACTACACACTATTTAATTATGCAAAGCAAATTAGGATTGGATTTCAAGAAAGTCGATTATGCGCGCTCTCTGGCGAAGAATATAGCTGATGACGTACAGACTTTCGCAGAGTCTTATACCACGGTTGCAGTGGAAAGGACTCTGTGCCGACTTTTGGGCATTGATGGTATCGATGAAAATCAGGTACCGCTACCGAATGTCGTTGTAGATGAACTCAAGGGTAAAGGTGTTTTGAATCAGGGCGTGCTTTTCTATATAGGCAACGCAATGGTTCAGACCGGACTTTCGCCTCAACAGATTGCAGAAGGTGTTGCGTCCGGTACAATTGACCTTGTAAGAATAGAAGTTGTTGATAAAAAGAAGATTGATGAGATTCTTCAGCCGGTAATTAATGGTTCGATTGACCGTATTCGTGCAAGACGCGAGCGTCGGAATCACTATCTGAAAACTATCGGTGAGGGTCCCAGACCCTATATCTACGTAATAGTCGCCACAGGCAATATCTACGAAGATGTGGTGCAGGCGGAGGCAGCAGCACGTCAAGGGGCGGATATCATAGCTGTGATCCGTACTACCGGCCAGTCGCTCCTAGACTATGTGCCTTACGGAGCCACAACAGAAGGTTTCGGAGGTACATTCGCTACACAGGAGAATTTCCGCATCATGCGTGAGGCTCTTGACAAGGTGGGAGAGGAGGTAGGACGCTATATCCGCCTCTGCAACTACTGTTCAGGCCTCTGCATGCCTGAAATCGCCATTATGGGCGCTTTTGAAGGCCTTGACGTGATGCTCAATGATGCTCTTTACGGAATTCTTTTCAGGGATATCAATATGCAGCGGACTTTTGTAGACCAGTTTTTCTCACGTGTTATCAACGGATTTGCAGGTGTTATCATAAACACCGGCGAGGACAACTACCTTACCACTTCAGATGCGGTAGAGGCTGCCCACACAGTACTTGTCTCTGACTTAATAAACGAACAGCTTGCACTGCTCGCAGGTCTTCCTGAGGAGCAGATGGGTCTGGGACATGCATTTGAGATGGATCCCGAACTTGAGAACGGATTTCTCTATGAACTCGCACAGGCCCAGATGACTCGTGAGATTTTTCCGAAGGCCCCTCTGAAATATATGCCTCCTACAAAGTTCATGACCGGAAATATCTTCAAAGGACACATTCAGGATGCTCTCTTCAATATGATCGGTATTTGGACCAATCAGGGAATACAGCTTCTTGGTATGCCTACGGAAGCAGTCCACACTCCTTTTATGAGTGACCGTTACCTCGCTATAGAGAATGCCAAATATATTTTCGGAAATATGAAGGATATCGGTGAGGAAGTTGAGTTCAAAGAGGGTGGCATTATTCGAAATAGGGCTGCTCGAGTGCTAGGCGATGCAGTGGAGCTTCTTGAAAAAATAGTTGCCGAGGGTCTTTTCAATGCTCTCGAAAAGGGTATTTTCGGTGATGTGAAACGTCCTAAAAACGGCGGTAAGGGCCTTGACGGCGTAGTCCAGAAGGGCGAGAATTATATGAATCCATTTGTAAAATTAATGAAAGGAGTAAAATAATATGAGCTGCGGATTATATTCAATGTCTGACAAGGACTTCGACAAGACCCTTGATCTGACCAAGGTAAAGCCCTACGGCGATACAATGAATGACGGTAAGGTGCAACTTAGCTTTACTCTTCCCGTTCCTGCCGGTGCAGAGGCAACAGAGGCTGCAAAACAGCTTATCAAAGATATGGGGTTTGATAACCCTCTCGTAGTATATTTTCGTGAGCTTACTCCGGGATATACTTTCTTCAATTGCTACGGCAGTACAGTCCATACAGTGGATTACACATCAATTTATGTTCCGAAAGTGGAATCATCGGTTATGGATATGAATGAGACAGACGATTACATCCGTGAAAATATCGGTCGAAAATTAGTAGTTGTCGGCGCTTCAACAGGTACGGACGCCCATACAGTGGGGATAGATGCTATTATGAATATGAAGGGCTATGCAGGACATTACGGTCTTGAGCGGTATGATATGCTTGAGGCTCACAACCTAGGCAGTCAGGTTCTAAACGAGGACTTTCTTGCAAAGGCAATAGAACTCAATGCTGATGCGCTTCTCGTTTCTCAGACTGTAACCCAGAAGGATGTTCATATTAAGAACATGACTGAACTTGTGGAGCTTATGGAGGCGGAAGGCTTGCGTGACAAAATGATTCTTGTATGCGGTGGTCCCCGTATCTCCCATGAACTTGCCAAAGAACTGGGATATGACGCAGGTTTCGGCATGAATACTTATGCTGATGACGTTGCTTCATTCATTGTTCAGGAATTTGTCAAGAGAATGTCAATAAAATAATCGATTATTAATTATCAAATAGCTATATATGATGGACAGAAATCAAATCAGAGAGGTTATTGCCAGAAGGGCAGCTCTCGAACTTCACGATGGTGATGTCGTTAATTTGGGTATCGGTCTTCCCACCGCAATTCCCGCTTATCTCCCCGAAGGTGTCAAAGTGACACTACAGTCGGAGAATGGTCTTGTAGGTATGGGGCCCGCTCCCGAAGAGGGTAAAGAGGACAAGGATTACATTAACGCGGGAGGCGGTTTTATTACCTATAATCCAGGTGCTTATGCTTGTTCTTCAGCCGATTCGTTCCTTATCATCAGAGGAGGTCATGTACATGCAACCTTCCTCGGTGCAATGCAGGTGGATGAGAAAGGTAATCTTGCAAACTGGATGATCCCCGGTAAGAGGACTCCGGGAATGGGTGGCGCAATGGACTTGATTGTTGGTGCCAATCATGTGATTGTTACAATGGAGCATACTGCTAAGGGCAACCATAAAATCATGAAAGAGTGTACTCTGCCTCTAACCGCAGCCGGCCAGGTCAATATGATTATTACCGAAATGGGTGTGATGAAAGTTACCCCCAAAGGACTTCTTCTTACCGAGATCAATCCTGAGTTTTCAGTTGAACAGGTACAAGAAGCTACCGAGGCTAAGCTTATCATAGCCGAGGATTTAAAACCCATGTGTTAATTTTTAAACTTATAGAAAAATGAAAAAAGTATATATTGTAGCAGCCAAAAGAACTGCAATTGGTAAATTTTTAGGTTCAGTAGGGGAGTTCACTCCCGGAGATCTGGGCGCAGTTGTCATTAAAAGTCTTATAGAAGAGACCGGTATTAAACCTGAACAAGTAGATGAGGTAATAGGTGGTAACGTGCTTTCAGGAGGTCAGTTGCAGGGCGTTATACGTCAGGCATCAATCAAGGCAGGCATTCCCGCGGAGGTGCCCGCATACGGTATCAATATGGTGTGCGGTAGCGGTATGAAGGCAGTTATGAATGGGTACAATGACATTCTTGTAGGTGATGCCGACATAGTTATCGCCGGAGGTACCGAGGTTATGTCCAATGCCGGTTTTATTCTCGGCGGTAATCTCCGGTCAGGAGCTAAGATGGGCGACCTTCAGGCTGTTGACCATATGGTTTGTGATGGTCTTACAGATGCTTTCAATAAATACCACATGGGTATTACTGCCGAAAATGTTGCGGAAAAATATGGAATCACTCGCGAAGAGCAGGATGAATTCGGTTTCGCTTCACAGCAGAAAGCCATCAAGGCTGTGGATTCCGGCGTATTTGCTAAGGAAATCGTTCCCGTTGAAATCGTGACCAGAAAAGAGACCATTATTTTCAAGGATGACGAGTATCCCAACAGAACTTCAACTCCCGAAAGGATGGCAAAACTGAGACCTGCATTCAAGAAGGATGGTACGGTAACCGCCGGAAATGCTTCAGGCATAAATGACGGTGCCTCATTCGTTATGCTCGCTTCCGAAGATAAGGTAAAAGAACTCGGTCTTACTCCTATGGTTGAAATCGTTGCAACAGGTCAGGGTGGAGTAGATCCCTCAGTAATGGGTCTCGGTCCCGTTCCCGCTATCCGTCACGTCCTAAAGAAAGCAGGTAAGAAACTTCAGGATATGGAGCTGATAGAGCTTAATGAGGCATTTGCAGCTCAGTCTCTCGGTGTTATCCGTGAACTTATCAAGGAGCACGGTGTTACAAGAGAGTGGATCAATGAGCGCACCAATATCAACGGTGGTGCCATAGCTCTCGGCCATCCCATCGGAGCATCCGGTAACCGTATTATCGTAACCCTCATTCACGAATTGATAGCAAGCGGCAAGAAGCTCGGTCTTGCATCACTCTGTATTGGTGGCGGTATGGGAACAGCTATAATATTACGTAACTGTACTAAGTAAATAACATAAACATACAAAATGAATTTTAATCTGACAAAGACTCAAGAACTCTTCAGACAGATGATTCACGAGTTCGCTGAGAAAGAGGTCAAACCTCTCGCAGCGGAGATCGACGAGCAAGAGCGTTTCCCTGAAGAGACTGTAAAGAAGATGGCCAAACTCGGCATTTTCGGCATTCCGGTACCCAAAGAATATGGCGGTGCGGGTGGTGACAACATCATGTATTCCATTGCTGTGGAAGAGTTGTCACGTTGCTGCGCAACTACAGGCGTTGTGGTTTCCGCGCACACTTCTCTCTGTATGGTTCCGATTTTGGAATTCGGCACGGAGGAGCAGAAGAAAAAGTATTTGCCCAAACTCGCTTCAGGTGAGTGGATAGGTGCGTTTGGACTTACAGAGCCCAATGCCGGTACCGATTCTTCAGCGCAGCAGACTACAGCTGTTCTTGATGGGGAGGAATGGGTGCTAAATGGCAACAAAATATTTATTACCAATGCAGGGTATGCGGAGCTCTATTTGATTATAGCTATGACTGACAAATCTCAGGGCAACAGAGGCATTTCGGCATTCCTCGTAGAGGCCTCTACTCCCGGATTCTGTGTGGGTAAAAAAGAGCTTAAAATGGGTATCAGAGGCAGTGCCACCGCTGAACTGATCTTTGATAATTGCCGTATTCCCAAGGGAAATCTCTTGGGACAAGTGGGCAGAGGCTTCAGAATTGCGATGAAAACCCTTGACGGAGGACGTATCGGTATTGCCGCACAGGCACTTGGTATCGCTCAAGGTGCTTTGGACGAGACTGTCAAATATACAAAAGAGAGAAAGCAGTTCGGTCGCGCTATCGCAAAATTCCAGAACACACAATTCCAGATGGCAGACATGCAGACAAAGATCGAAGCTGCACGTCTGCTGATTCGCAGCGCCGCATTCAAGAAGGATGAGGCCATCAAAAATGACAGGATCAGTTACTCTGCCGATTCCGCTATGGCGAAACTCTATGCTTCTGAAGTTGCCATGGAGGTTACTACAAAGGCAGTTCAATTCCACGGAGGTTATGGTTATACCCGTGAGTATCCCGTTGAGAGAATGATGCGTGACGCTAAGATCACCGAGATCTATGAAGGTACATCCGAGGTTCAGCGTATGGTAATCGCAGGCAATTTGTTTGGTAAATTATGATAGGAGGAATAGATATGAAGATATTGGTATGTATAAAACAAGTTCCTGATACCACGGAAATCAGGATAGATCCGGTAACAAAAACCCTTGTCCGTGAAGGCGTTCCTTCCATCATGAATCCGGACGACAAAGGCGGACTCGAATTGGCCCTTCGTTTCAAAGATAAGTTTGGTGCTGAGGTGACGGTTATCACGATGGGTCCTCCTCAGGCCGATCTCATTCTTCGTGAAGCTTTTGCGATGGGTGCAGATAGAGCCATTCTCCTCACAGACCGCAAGTTTGCAGGTGCCGATACGCTTGCCACTTCCAACGCCCTTGCCGGTGCTGCAAGAACTCTCAAATGGGATCTCATAATCACAGGTCGTCAGGCTATCGACGGTGACACCGCTCAGGTAGGCCCTGAAATGGCGGAGCACCTCAATATTCCGCAGATTTCTTATGTGGCAGGTCTGGAATATGACGGCAAAACTTTTACCGTAAAGAAACAGACTGAAGAGGGGCATCAATTATTACAATTTGATGGCAAAGGTCTCCTCACCGTTCTTGCTCCGGCTTTCAAGTCACGCTACATGAGTGTCGGCGGCATTGTTGACGCCTACAATAAGGAAGTTGAAGTCTGGGGTGCAGACAAGGTTGATCTTGATGAGTCCAAACTCGGTCTGAAAGGCTCTCCGACCAAGGTTGTCAAGTCATTTGCAAAGGAGCTGAAGCAGCCGGGCGTAATACATGAAGTTGATGCAGAAAAGGCAGTAGAGCTGATTGTAAGTAAACTTAAGGAGAAACATATCATCATCTAACCCGTTAAATTTGACTGAAAATGGATAAATCACAATATAAACATGTTTTTGTCTTTGCAGAGCAAAGAGACGGTGTAGTACAACCTGTTGCTCTTGAACTGATCGGCAAGGCCCGTGACCTTGCGGCTGATCTTGGCGAAAAAGTCTTTGCATTGCTTCTCGGCAAGGGTATTGCCGCTTCCGCAAAGAAACTTGTAGAGTATGGAGCCGACACGGTGATTGTTGTAGATCATGACAATCTAAAGGATTATGTTACTGAACAATATACACAGGCGATGTATCAGGTCTCTGTGGAGTATAAGCCTTCAATAATGTTGTTTGGCGCTACAACCATCGGTCGTGACCTGGCTCCCCGTGTTGCGGCACGTCTTGGCACAGGTCTTACTGCTGACTGTACCAAACTTGAGATATCGGAAGATACGAAGGAATTTCAGATGACACGTCCGGCATTCGGAGGTAACCTGATGGCCACTATCATGTGTCCCGATCACAGGCCACAGATGTCAACCGTACGTCCCGGTGTTATGCAGAAATGCACTCCCGATGCTTCGCGCAAGGGTGAAATTATAAATTTTGCTCCAAAGTTCGACTCATCAAAATTCAGCGTGAAACTTGTTAAAACCGTAAAAGAGGAGAAAGGCAGCGTAGATATCTCTGAAGCCAAAATCCTCGTTTCAGGTGGTAGGGGAGTGGGCTGTGTTGCCGGATTTGACAAACTTCGCGAACTGGCTAAAGTAGTTGGTGGAGAGGTTTCATCTTCACGTGCAATGGTTGACGCAGGCAATATGCCTCACGACCGTCAGGTAGGACAGACAGGTAAGACCGTACGTCCAGATGTCTATTTCGCTCTCGGTATCTCCGGGGCCATACAACACCTCGCAGGTATGGAGGAATCGGAATGCATCATTGCTGTCAACAAGGACAAATTCGCTCCCATTTTTGCAGTTGCTGACCTGGGTATCGTATGCGACCTTAATACTGTCGTTCCGCTACTCACCGAACGCCTCAAAAAAGAGATGGCAAAATAGCCTTGGAGAGTCTAAGGAATATTAATAGAAAAATAGAGCCCGGTACAATTACCAGGCTCTATTTTTTGTACAATGTTAAAGCGCCCAAGCTTTGCGGGCATATTGGTTTTATCTCGTTATTTTGTTTTAATCAGATGATAATAAATTGGGTTTAACCCAAGTTCATGGACAATTAATGTATCGTTCTGGATTTTATCAATTACAAGAGGGAACGATTTATTAATAAATTCTGCAACATAAACACATTCTTTGTATCCTGTGTAACCATTACAATCTTTATCCCACCTTATTTTGCTATTTTCATAATCGATAACCCCATCAATTGAAATAATAATACGATTATTTTTTGTGAATTCCATGTAATAATCATCCCAATAATGCAACTGTATGGCATTAAATCCTCCTTTTCCATATACAACTTTCCACTTGCCTTGAATACAATGCTTTATAACACTTAAAGGCTGGTTGTAAAGAGTAATATTTCTTATATCGGCCGGCATTTTTTCACAACCCGCCCCAAGAAGTAGGGTGGCAATCATCACGAATAGGACTATTCTCGTCTTCATAGTGCTATATTGTTGCTAATAAACCAAGTACTTATATATAAGATGCAAAAAGTAGCAAAAACGTTGCATAGGTAAGAGGCTAAAATGAAAAAGCCCGGTGTCATACCGAGCTCAATTTCAATACTATATCTTAAATAACATTCCGCCGATGTTGTCGCGTGAAGCTCCGGTAACGGAGGAGAGACAGCTTGGCTGGTCTGCCATATATAATGCTCCTAAAAGAGCGAAAATAAGGGCTTCTTTGTATTCGATGATGATCGGGTCGGGAATTACTATTTCGCAGCCTGTAAGGGCTGAAATTCGCTCTACAAGGAATTTATTTAAGGCTCCGCCTCCGGTAATGAGTAAACGCTTGCCCGATGAGGTGACACGAGAGACCTGGAATGCGGCATGTTCGCAAAATGTACGCAGCCTTTCAGGCAATGAGAGACCATATTGATCAATCATAGGGAATATGAGTTCCTCAACCCATTCGCGCCCGAGTGATTTAGGACCTTCTTTATGATAGAATTCAAGTTCATTCAGCTCTTCGAGTAGGGGCTGACATATCTCTCCGCTGCGTGCAATATTCCCATCCTTGTCATATTCGAGGCCTATTTGGCGAGTATAACGATTGAAGACATAATTGACGGGACTGATGTCAAATGCCACCCGTTTACCCTCTTTTTCAAAAGAAATATTGGAAAAACCGCCGATATTGAGACAATAATCATAGTCTGAAAAGAGCATTCTGTCGCCAATAGGCACTAGCGGAGCCCCTTGACCGCCCAACATTATATCCAATCTGCGGAAATCCGATATGGTAGGAATTCCGGTCTCAGCGGCAATTACAGCGCCGTCACCGATCTGGTACATAACCTTCTTATGCGGTTCGTGGAATATCGTATGGCCGTGTGAAGCAATGATATCAGGCCTTACGCCGAATTCCTCCATAAATAGATTGACCTTCTCTCCGAGAAACTTCCCGTAAGCACTGTGAAAAGTGATAAAATCGAGCGCACTCATCTGCTGTGCGCCTGTACCAAGGATATGTTTCATGTCTTCAGGGTAGTCATATCCACGAGCACAGTCTATCGTGAAATCCCATTTTCCGTTTTTACGTGTAAAAGTGCAGCAGCAGACATCGAGTCCGTCAAGCGAGGTGCCCGACATCAGGCCGATGGATTGAATCTTAAAATCGGGAGTCATAATTATTTCTTATTTTATGTTAAATTTCACAATATAATCGCTCATTTCTTGGGTGAAGTGCGATATCTATCTTTATTGAACGTGGTGTCTATTATATTGAAGCAGAGATTCTAAATATAATAGGCTGCCTGTTGGATTTTCCGGACAAGAAGAGGGTTGAGAGTTTTGGAATATTGCTCCAGGAATAGTTCTACCTCCCTTTTTGCCTCCTCCGAGTGGTGCCCTCCAAGCAGCGCTGAGCACCAATTGGTGGGTAAGAAGATATCTCCGGTAATCTGTATTTCTTCCAAAATCTCCAGCGCGGGGCGAATATAGGAGAGCGCTTCTTGTTGCCTAAGCGGATGATTGAGAAGACGCAACACTGTTAAGGTCCAGGGCTCAACTTCGCGATTTTCTGCATTTAAAAGTGACTGGAAACACACCAAACGGGCTTCGGGTGAAGAGGCGAGTGCCGGTGCTATATAGTCAAATTGAGCAATAAGATCGGGGTGGGAGAGGCGTTCCCTTTGTTTTGCAATCAGTTGTGGTGCTATCTCTTCTTTTCTGACCGCAAGTTGCTGGCAAAGACTGATGAGGTCAGCATTAGTGAGTTCAAAACTTATGAAACTTTCCGGTATCATAAAGGCAGCGAGAAACAACTCAGTAGTGGACTGAGAGTGGGGAGCATTCAGTAGTGCGCTGAATGCGGCTCTACGACAGCTTTCGGATTGTGATTGAGAGATAAGTTTTGTCAAACGTCCTTCCCATTCGGTTTGCTGAAGGTTGTTCTCTTTCCAGAGAATTGTCCCCAGTTGAGAGAGCGCACGCCTGAATACCAGTGTGCTCTGTGAAGAATCCTCTTTTGATAACGATTCGAGGCAATCAAGCAAGAATAAAGTGTAATCAAATCCGGAAATCCTCTCGTTTAAATAGTTTTCATAGAGAATAACGAGCGCAGAGGCCTTTTCAGAGGGTGTTAAGTGCTCTTCTACAACATTATTCATTAAAGTAGCCGAAAGCTCCTCTGGGAGCACGTAGAAGCCGTAATTAAGCCCTTTCAGGTCAAGTTGTGAAAGAGAATCCACTTTATAGTGAGGCATTCCGGGCTTGTTAACCCAATTATGGCTCCACGCAGATAGATTATCATCAGTATATTTGTCAAGAATGGTTATAAGGCCCTCCCAATCGGCATTTCCGTATGCATACTCTTTGAGATATTCACGAATACCGGCCCTGAATGATTCAGTATCCATTTTCCTTGAGAGCATCTCCATTACAATAGGAGCTTTGTTGTAAATGATATTGCCATAAATAAGGCCGGCATCCTTCAGGTTGGCAAGCGGCTGTTTAATGGCATTTGCCCCTTCCGTACGGTCAACGGTATATGCAGCAGATGCGTAATCGAGAAATGTGAAGGAATTATCCACGTCAGGATATTTGTCGGCAGAGATCAATGCTGCAAAATAGTTGGCAAAAACCTCTTTTGTCCAGACATCGTCAAACCATTTCATTGTCACATAATCGCCGAACCACATATGGGCCGTTTCGTGCGCAACCAGACTGAACCTGTTCATCCTTTCCGAAATGCCTGCGCCCTTTTCAAGAAATATGCGGCGGTCATTATAAAGGGTGGCTCCCGTATGTTCCATGCCGCCATATTGGAATCCGGGCAGGACTATACAGTCATATTTTGCAAAAGGATAGGGGATAGCTGTATATTCTTCAAGCCATTCCAGAGAGTAAAAGACCTCGTCCAGTATTTCATCAATCTGGGAAAGTTTGTAAGGGTCGGTTTCTCTATGGTACAGTCCGATTGTACGGCCTGAATCATCGGTTTTCTCAGCCTTTTCGAATTCGCCTGCAACAAAAGAGAAGAGATATGTGCTCAGAGGCTCTGTAGGGCGGAAAAAATATGTAATTGTTTGATTATCAGTATTTGTAACACTTTTGTTTAGAGGGCTATTGGCTACTACTTTCCATTTATCTGGTACTGAGAGAGTTAGAATATAGGATGCTTTTATGTCCGGTTGGTCAAAACAGGGAAAAAGTGTCCTAGCCCTGTCAGGTACCAACAGGGTATACATAAAGTCGTCTCTTCTATTGAGTGATTGTTTACCTGCGTAAAATATGATTCTTATGCTGTTCCGACCTTCCTGAAGAAGAGAAGAGGGTATGATAATATGTTCATTTTCAAATAAATAATCGCTACTATCCTCATTTATTTCCACTGAATTGATCATTTCGGGTTTCTCCTTGAAATCAACTATAAAAGGATAGTCACCCACTCTTTTGAAATCAAATGAAATAAGGATTTCCGACGGAATACTATCATCTATACTCTCCGAAATCTCAAATCTCAAGTCATAGTTGAGATTGGTTATTGTATTTTTCCTTAAATCAGCAAGTTCAAGACTTACTCCAGGTTCAGTGATTCTGGCGATATCCCATTTTTGACAACTCGCTGAGAGCAGAGTCAGCGCCAGTGCAACAACTATTGAGCTTTGTTTTGCCATAGTGAATGATATATAGAATTGTTTCTCATCGTATCCGGATCTTTTGTCCGATACGGAGAGTGGAGTTCCGAGAAATTCCGTTTAAAGAACATAGAGTGTTCACGCTGGTGCCATATTTTATGGCTATGCCTGATAATGTATCACCGGAGACAACCTTATGATATTTAGCTTCAGTAGGGTTACTAACTGAAGTAGTGCTATTACCGTTTGCATTTTGCTTTATTTCTGATAGAGAAATAGAGGGTATCAGTATGCTGGAGGCCGGAACACTATGCCATGTCCCGTTTGGAGAAAGAACAATGGTCCCCAAATCGCTTTGTCCGGATATAGTGCCGTCCTGAGAGGTGCAGATCCAGGTGCTATCTGAGAGAAGTATTATGCGCATATCACCCTTTTTAAGTTGGAGGGTATCCGGAGGTGGTGGAGCCACCACTTTTTTCAGGGAGTCAATAGCATGCGCCTTTACTGCATTAAGGGAATTAAGTGCTTTATTGAAGTCCGGCAGAATGCGCCTGGCGCCTTTGAAGCGTTGTTTATAGTAGGTTGATGTTGAAAAATCGGTGATATTGACCCCTTCGCTTGAGGCATGGATGAAGCGAAAAGTTGAGCCGTCGGGAGCCGTATCGACTACCATCCCAACATGCCCTATGCGAGTGTTGCCTTTGCTTCCGAAGATAACAAGATCACCTTTCTGAAGAGCACTGATATCTCCCTCTACAGCACGTCCATCACTCGCTTGACCTTTTGCCGAGCGCCCGAGCTCATAGCCGTAGTGGCGGTAGATATAGCGGGTAAATCCCGAACAATCAAAGGCTTTTGGGCCATTGGCACCATATCGGTATGGTGTGCCCAAGAAGGAATATGCATCATCTATTATCCTGTCGGCCAACTCCGATGAGGAAACCCACACCGAGTCCGCCGGTCGTGCAAATGGCGGAACGATAGAATCGTTCTTTTCTTGCGCGTTTGAGCAATAAAAACCCACGTATTCACTCGAAAGTAACTTCACAAGGATCAGAAGTGATATTGCTGCGACCCTTTTCATTTATCGCTTTTCTCCCCGTGAGCCGATATCGCCTGGACATAATCGCTTATAACGCTGAATTTTTCAGCGGAGAAATCTGATTTGAATCCCTTGATATCGGATGTTGTAACCAACTTGAGATATTCTTTCAAATAGAGGTCGGAAAGGGGATAATAGCTCCAGTGCCACTTTTCCTCACCGTGTCCGGAAGTGCGTCCTTCGCCGAATGGCTGGAAGAATCCATATTTGTGTGCATTGGCCTCAAGCCATGTGTATGCCTTTTTCCCCTGTGCAGAGTCCCAATATGAGGGTCTTTTGGATATAAAGTCCAGATCCGTACCCCAATGATGGCGTGAAGTACCGGGGAGAGAGATGTATTTGAGTACCCTTTTGGCGCACTCGATGCGGTCGGGATATTTCTCCGTATACTCTTTGATTTTGCTCTCCCAGATATATTTCTGTGTGTTGAAGTTGCGGGAAGCAGATGTTACCCGTAATGTGATTCCATCAGCCTTTGCGTCGGCATACATCCGCTCAAAGGCTGCCAGCACACTTTTCTGTATATAGGAGTTATCTTTGCTCAGCCCGGTGTATTGAGAGGGAATGTTGACGAAATTTGTGTCGTTACCGTAAATATGTCTGCCTGTAAGAAACTCCTTTGTAGGGTAGGCGGAACCTATCCATTCCGAGCCGGCAGTGGGATCTGACGTAGAATCTTCCTTAAATGGGGTTACAACGAGGGTTCCGTCGTCAAGAATGCGGATAAGATTGTTTTTAATGTCACTTTCGGAAAGTTTTTTCATCAGTTGTGCCACTGAATTGGTTGGGTCAGGCTCAGGACCTGCTCCGAATTTCATCTTGAAAGAGTGTATTTTCCCTCCGAGAAGTACCCCGTTGCGGTCAACTTGCACCTCAAGGATAGGAGAGTGGCCTTTGTTGCCGGTGACATTCATACCGGTGGTGGTGCAGAAGTTGCCCAGACTGTAAGCTATGATTCGGCCCTTGTAGCCCTCTATAGCACGTGTTACGTGCGGCCCGTGGCCGAATACGATGTCAGCACCAAGATCAACACACAGATGTGCGAAGTTTCTAAGGTCACCCCGATATTCTCCGTGATAGTATTCTTTACCGTAAGGGAGAGGATTGCAGTGGCCTCCTTCATCACCTCCGTGGAATGAAACGATAAGTATGTCGCAATTGGCCTTTACCTCTTCGATAATCGTGCGCACAAAGGTCTCATTTGTATGTTTGAGCACATAGGAATTGTACCCGAGGGCACAAAATCCGAATCTTATTCCCTTTATCTCTTTAAATGCGCTCCTGCATTCAGGCAAACCGGCATATCCTATACCGGCCTTGTCAAGATTAGCCATGGTCTCGGCTCTTCCTGCCGCAGAGAAATCATTAATATGGTTGTTGGCAAGGCACATAAAGTCAAAGCCGGCATCTGAGAGATGTCTACGGTATTCCGGAGGCATTTTGAATGCATAAGAGCGGTTATTTGAGAGGCTTTTGGTACAGGTGCCGCCAATGCACATCGCCCCTTCAAGGTTACCTGCCGCAATGTCAGCCCCGCGCAAGATATGTCCCGTATGGTCAAAAAGATTGTTTCCGCCGTTAGAGGGAAGGCGTTTGGTTGGATATGTGTTACCAAGCATGATGTCGCCCACCAAAGCAACTGTTAGCGTGTCTGTAGTGGCTCCCAGTTGTGTAGTAAGCGACAACAAAGCCAGCAAAAGTGGAAATATCATATATCTTTTCATCTCTTTGGGGTATCTCTTAAAATACAAAGGTAATCAATTTTAACCTCTTTCTATAGCCTGATTTTTGGCTATACAAATTGTTTTCTTCACCTATTGTTACTACATTTGTAGACATTTTTAATAAATTATGAAAGGAATCGTACTCGCAGGCGGCAGCGGCACACGCCTTTATCCCATAACGAAAGGGGTGAGCAAACAGATGCTCCCCATCTATGACAAGCCGATGATCTATTACCCGATATCAGTGCTGATGCTCGCAGGAATCCGAGATATTCTGATTATCTCGACTCCTCAGGATCTTCAGGGTTTTAAACGTCTTCTTGGCGACGGTAGCGACTTCGGAGTGCGTTTTGAATATGCGGAACAGCCATCACCTGACGGTATTGCGCAAGCATTCATAATAGGAGAGAAGTTTGTGGGCAAGGATTGTGTCTGCCTTGTTCTCGGTGACAACATCTTCCACGGAGCCGGGTTCACCGGATTGTTGAAAGAGGCAGTACGTACGGCTGAAGAGGATTCCAAAGCTACAGTCTTCGGATATTGGGTAGCCGATCCCCAGCGATATGGTGTAGCTGAATTTGACGCAGAGGGCAACTGTCTCTCCATCGAGGAAAAACCTGCAAATCCCAAATCCAACTATGCGGTTGTAGGACTCTATTTTTATCCAAACAAAGTGGTGAAAGTTGCAAAGAATGTAAAACCTTCCGCACGTGGTGAAATTGAGATAACAAGTGTCAACCAGCACTTTCTCCAAGAGGGAGAACTCAAGGTACAGACTCTTGGACGGGGATTTGCCTGGCTTGATACGGGCACACACGATTCCCTGAGCGAAGCATCCACATTCGTGGAGGTCATTGAAAAGCGTCAGGGGCTCAAAATAGCCTGTCTTGAGAGCATTGCCTACAACAAAGGCTGGATTTCAGAAGAAAAAATGCGCGAAATAGCCCAACCGATGATCCGTAACCAATACGGGCAATATCTGCTAAAGGTAATAGACAGTAAGAGATAATAACAATATGCAAAGCATCATCATAACCGGTGGAGCCGGATTTATAGGGTCGCACGTGGTACGCCTATTTGTGAACAAATATCCCGATTATAGGATTATTAATGTGGACAAACTCACTTATGCGGGTAATCTGGCCAATCTCGAGGATATTGAAAATGCTTCCAACTATCGTTTTGTGCGTGCAGATATCTGCGATTTCGATGCAATGTGTGCCCTTATGTGGGAGGAAAAGGTTGACGGCATCATCCACCTTGCTGCCGAATCTCACGTGGACCGTTCAATAAAAGATCCCTTTACCTTTGCCCGCACCAATGTAATGGGCACTCTCTCGCTGCTTCAGGCGGCCAGAATGTGCTGGGAGTCACTTCCGGAGAGATATGAGGGCAAGCGCTTTTACCATATCTCTACAGACGAGGTATATGGTGACCTTGAAATAAATCATCCTGAAGGAATAAAGTCTCCCTTTGCCGACATGGCATCTCCTTCGGGACACAATCTTGCATTCGGCACCGAATTCTTCCTCGAAAGCACTCCTTACGATCCACATTCGCCCTATTCGGCAGCCAAGGCTGCGTCGGACCATTTCGTAAGAGCCTTTCACGACACCTACGGTATGCCTACCATAGTTACCAATTGTTCCAACAATTACGGGCCTTATCAGTTCCCTGAAAAGCTTATTCCGCTCTTCATCAACAATATCCGCAAGCGAAAACCGCTTCCCGTATATGGTAAGGGTGAGAATGTACGCGACTGGCTCTATGTGGAGGATCATGCCAGGGCCATTGACACTATTTTCCACAGCGGAAAGGTGGGAGAAACCTACAATATCGGCGGATTCAACGAGTGGAAAAACATCGACCTGATAAAGGTCATAATCGCAACAGTGGATCGTCTGCTGGGCAATCCCGAAGGATATTCGCTAGACCTTATTACATTCGTCAAAGACCGTGCAGGTCACGATTTGCGTTACGCCATAGATTCCAGGAAACTACAAAAGGAACTGGGATGGGAACCATCTCTTCAGTTTGAAGAGGGCATAGAACGGACTGTACGCTGGTATCTGGACAATCAGGAATGGATGGACAGAATTACCTCAGGTGACTACGAACGCTATTACGAGGAGATGTACAATAAAAGATAGGGGAGAGGATTTATTCTCCGAAATCGATACGGGGCTGGCAAAGGTCTCGCAAACGTGTTTCAAAGTCAAGCATATAGGAACATCCGCGGTCACACGGGCGCGCCTCGCGCGCACCTGTCATACAAAGGTTACCGTTAAGAAAGAGGCAGCTCATCCTGTGAGCTTCCATCGCAAATCTGATAATTTCTTCCTTTTTCATAAGAAAATGCTTATTCCCACTCGATAGTGGCGGAGGGTTTAGGTGAAATATCGTAGCAAACTCTATTTACATGAGGCACCTCTTTGAGAATGCGCTCTGTTACATGCTTCAGAAATTCCCAGTCAAGCGGCTCAATGGTGGCAGTCATGGCATCAATAGTGTTGACTGCACGTATAATCACCGGCCAGTCAAAGGAACGGGCATTATCGCGTACACCGACCGATTTAAAATCGGGCACGAGTGTGAAATATTGCCATACTTTCTTGTCGAGACCCGCCCTTGCAAACTCTTCACGCAGGATTGCATCAGACTCGCGAACTGCATCAAGACGATCGCGTGTAATGGCCCCAAGACAGCGTACTCCCAGGCCGGGACCCGGAAAAGGCTGACGGAAGACCATTTCATGAGGAAGACCCAGCTCAAGGCCGCAGGCGCGTACCTCATCTTTGAATAAATGTTTGAGGGGCTCCACGAGTTCGAATTGCAGGTCATCCGGAAGACCACCCACATTGTGATGTGATTTGACGCATTTTGCAGTCTTGGTACCTGATTCAATGATATCCGGATAAATTGTACCCTGAGCCAGGAATTCTATTCCTTTAAGTTTGCGAGCCTCTTCCTCGAATATCCTTATAAACTCACCACCGATAATCTTTCTTTTTTGCTCCGGATCTGCAACGTTTTCCAGTTTTGAAAGAAATCTCTCAGTGGCATCGACATAGATGAGATTTGCTCCGAGACGGTTGCGGAAGAGTTCCACTACATTCTCAGACTCGTTTTTTCTCATAAGGCCGTTATTGACATGTACGCACACAAGACGGTCACCGATGGCTTTCAAAAGAAGTGCGGCAACAACGGAACTGTCAACTCCGCCTGAAAGTGCAAGCAATACTTTGCGGTCACCTACCTGTCTGCGTACCAGTTCAACCTGGTCTGTCACAAAGTTGGACATATTCCAATTGGCTGTGGCTTTGCAGGTCTCAAAAACAAAATCCTTTAGGGCATTTGTTACGGCCGAGTCGTCGGAAGCAAATTCACCAAGCTTTATATTGCATAGGGCCTTGTCGTGTCCGGCTGCTATGACGGGGAAACCCGCTTCATATATCTCCGGCAGGACATCAATCGTTACTCCATCTATGACATTATTTGGGCCTCCGTTTATGATTATGCCTTTTACATTCGGGAGCGCCTTCAGTTCATTTGCCGTGATGTCGTGCGGGTAAATCTCACTGTAAACTCCCATTGTACGGATAGCCCTGGCCAACACCGTATTTTCGTGACTGCCAAGGTCAAGGATTACAATCATGTCCTGTTTCATTCTATAGGTATATTAAGCATTAATATCGAAAATCAGTCACAAAGATACACTTTTAGCTCTTACAACAGTTGCTTTTTCAGATAATCTACAACTTGTATGTCAGCGGGGAGCCAGTCAATATTATCCAGTTCCTGAGGGCTTATCCACTTTGCGGAACTATGTGTCAGAAGACGCGGAGCTCCAAACAAAATTCCGCATTTGTAACAATGCATCACAAGATGAAAATCAGGATAGTCATACTCTATCGTAAGCAGAAATGAGTCCGTCGATATTATAATCCCCAGTTCCTCCATTATTTCCCGTTTGAGAGCTTGTTGATGAGTTTCACCTGTCTCAATTTTTCCCCCGGGAAATTCCCATTTGCCGGCCATATTTCCACTACCGCGTTGGGTAGCCAATATCTTTGTCCCGTCATAGATGACTGCGGCAACAACTTCTATTTGTCGTATCTCCATATTGCAAATATTAAAACATGCAAAATTAAGAAATTCGGCATATTTTCTTAATTTTGCAGAGTGAATATAAGATAATTGATGATATGGACTTTTATGTATTTCGTAATTTACTTGAAAAATGGGGAGTAGGAGAGCGTTTGCTCAACGAATTGGAACTGCTCTTTTTTGCTGTTGCCGTAACGCTTCTCATCCTCTGTGTCAATCTGATCTGCCGCAGGGTGATCATACCGATTACAAAGCGTCTTGTCAAGAAGACCCGCAATAAATTTGACGATATTTTATTTGATGAGAAGTTTCTCAAGAATCTTGTGAGGACTTTGACTCCCATAATAATATTGGTCTTTATACCTTACGCTGTTGACGCATTTCCAGTTCTTCTGGAAGTTCTTAGAAGGGTGGCCTTAGCATGGCTTACAATTTCCATAACAATCCTTATATGCTCCTTTTTTGACGCAGTCTATACTTATCTCAGTGCTAAGGATGTCGCACAGCAGCACCCTTTGAAGGGTTTTATTCAGATGTTCAAGATCATAGTGGTCTGCATCGGTCTGATTGTAATCACAAGTATCTTGATCAATAAGAATCCGGGAACCATCCTCGCTGCACTTGGTGCCTCTGCAGCAGTGCTTATGCTTGTTTTCAAGGACACGATTGTAGGCCTTGTGGCAGGTATACAACTTTCAGCCAACGATATGCTCCGTCCCGGGGACTGGATTACAATGCCCAAGTATGGTGCCGACGGTGATGTGATTGAGGTTACGCTAACAACTGTAAAGGTACAGAACTTTGACAAAACCATCACTACAATTCCACCTTATGCACTTGTCAGTGATTCTTTTCAAAATTGGCGAGGAATGAAAGAAGCCGGTGCGAGACGTGTCAAGAGAGATATTCCAATTGATATGCGTTCGGTAGGATTCCTCTCGGAGCAACAAAGAGCGGACTTCATTTCAAAAGGATGGATTGAAGCTGATGCTCCTGAAGATACGGTCAATCTTAAGGTATTCCGAAATTACCTGGAGCAATATCTCCGTGGCCATTCGCAAGTGAATCCGGAACTCACATTACTCGTCAGAGAGTTGCAGCCTGGCGCCCAGGGCCTTCCTTTGGAGATCTATTTCTTTTCCAATACTACTGTTTGGGCAGAATATGAAAGCATTCAGTCGGAGATTATGGAGCATGCGCTTTCAGTAACTCCCCAGTTTGGTCTGAGGGTATACCAGCGCAGTTCCGATGTTGAAAAATATAATTGATCATTACTACAAATTATACAATACTATTATGTCATCCATTAAAGATCTAATTGCGCAACAGGTAAAAAATGTAGCCGGTAACGTTAACGTTCCTTCAAATCTCAAGGAACAGGTAATCGGAGGCCTTTCCGACTCAATCCTTGGCAGTCTTACCCAGACGGCAGCAAAACCAAGTGGCATCGAAAGCATAAAGTCTTTGCTCACAGGCAAGGCTGAGGCGGCTTCAAGTCCCATTACCGCACTGGCAGGCAAACTTTTCACGGGTAATATACTCAGCAAGTTGAACCTGGGCAGCAATACTAACTCCGCTCTGATGTCACTTATTCCCGTGGTAATGAGCAAACTTTCAGGCATTATCAAAGATAAGGACGGTGACGGAGATGTGGATCTCAACGACATCCTTCTTGCGCTCAAAGGGGACAAATCAGGGTCCGGAAGCGGTATTCTCGGAGCTGCCAAAGGTATTCTTGGCGGAATATTGAAGAAATAATTCTTGTCTTATCGAATCTCTCCCTCAATTAGGGTGAGACTAACTACATTCTCCACATGATGGGTGTGGGGAAACATATCTATAGGCTGTACTGCGGAGATTCTATAACTATGTGATAGTAGCCCAAGGTCACGCGCCTGTGTAGCGGGGTTGCAACTGACATAGATAATGACTTTGGGAGAGGCCTCAAGAAGTACTTGAGCTACATCCGGATGAATGCCTGCTCTGGGTGGATCCAGCACCACTATGTCAGGAGCACCGTTTTTCAAGATAAAATCAGAATTGAGGATATCTTTCATATCACCTGCGAAAAAGGAGGCATTCTCTATGGAATTGATCTCTGCATTTATTTTTGCATCCTCAATTGCTTCGGGTACGTACTCAATTCCAACCACTTTTGATGCCACAGGGGAGAGGAAGAGAGCTATCGTACCTGTACCTGTATATAGATCGTAAATAACGGGTTTGTAGCTCTTAGGTATCTCTGAGATGGCTTCACGCACATACTCTCTAACTACCGAGTATAAGCGGTATGCTTGCTCCGAGTTGGTCTGGTAAAAGGATTTAGGGCCTATTTTGAAACGAAGTGATTCCATCTTCTCATAAATGGCATCTTCACCTTTATAAAGAATGCAGTCAAGGTCATTTATGGTGTCATTCCCCTTAGGGTTAATCACATAATAGAGCGAGTTGATCTCCGGAAATGCTTGTAAAATAGCATCCAGTAGAGCATTACGCTTGTCTGTTGCTTCGAGATCGGCACTCTCCTCAGCATCTTTGCCGAAAACGATGATTACCATGAGTTCTCCGGCCGATGTGGTCCTTACAATCATAGTACGCATAAATCCTTGCTGCGCACGGAGGTCAAAGAAACTCAAATTATGATTCAAAGCATATTCACGCACGAAGAGGCGCAGTTCGTTCGTTGGTTCGCGCTGCAGGTGACATTTGGTGATGTCAAGCACTTTATCAAACATCGCGCCGATATGGAATCCCACTCCACAACGATCCTTTTCAGAGAGTGATTCAGGTTCCTCCTCTGACAGAATCCATCTGCGGTTGGAGAAGGTATATTCGAGTTTATTACGGTATTCGATGGTTTTCTCTGCCCCAAGGATAGGTGAAATCCCCGGCAAATCGAGTCGACCTATTCTCAAAAGTTGATCTTCTACCTGCTGCTGCTTGTACTGCAGTTGCATGGAGTAGGGGAGTGCCTGCCATTTACAGCCCCCACACCTGCCAAAATGGCAGCAGAATGGTTCTTTGCGATGCGGAGAGGGGGTTATCAGGCGTGTGACATTTCCCTCCATATAACCTCGCCTAATACGGGATACCTGCACATCCACCACGTCTCCGGGTATAGCCTGAGGCACAAACAGCACTTTGCCATCAATATGAGCCAGTGCTTTGCCTTCGGCAGCAATTGATTCAATTGTAATATTCTGAAACAGTGGTTTTTTCTTTCTTGCCATCTGGTAAACTTTTTGCGAATGGCAAAGATATTAAGAATCTTTTGCAGAATAAAACGGATTTCGTATTTTTATATTTGAAATATTCCAATTTACAAAGTTATGAAAAGGTATTTATCCATATTAATGCTCTCATTGCTTTCAATGACAACTTTCTTTGCTTATGCGGAGAATGAGAAAGAGCAAAATGATTTTTTTGTCATATACGGCAAAATAATCGACGTAGATACAAGAGTTCCCCTCTATTTCGCTTCCATCAATCTTGACGGAACCAATATTGCCAATGTAACCAATTCCGAAGGCTTTTTCTCATTGAAACTGCCCTTGGATATTTCAGGTGAACGTACTATTACAACCAGTTACCTCGGATATTTGTCGACTACGCTAAGAGTGTCGGATTTTACCGGCTCCACTGACTCGAAACCATTGATAATCAGCATGAAGGCTGTTCCTTTGTCTCTCGATCCGGTCACAATTCGCGGATATGATCCACGCTCTCTGTTTTATGAGGCGTATAGCAATATCAAGAACAATTATCCACAGAAAGATGTCGGAATGACGGCCTTCTACCGTGAGATGGTCAAAAAGGGCAGTAACAGGTATCTATCTCTAAATGAGGCTATTATAGATATTGAAAAGGCAGCATACAAGGATTTTTCTTCGATGGACAAGGCGGCCGTTTACAAGGGTCGCGGTAGTGTCAACTATAACTCCAGTGATACATTATTCATTCATTATCAGGGCGGTATAATGTCGGCACTCTATGTGGACCTGGTTAAAAGACCCTTTGCAGGAGTTTATTATGACGCTGTTGACTACTACTACAATTTCAAAATGGGGCAGTCAACCATAATTGATGACAAGTTTTTCTACGTAGTAGAATTTGACCAGAAAACAGATGATCCGGATGCATCGATTTTATATAGAGGTCGTATGTTTATAGAATCCGAATCGCTGGCTATAGGCCGTATAGAGTTCGCAATGAATGTGGAAGGCCGTAAGGATGCAGGTAGTATTTTTGTACCGAGAAAGCCGGCTAATTTAAGAGTTGATGTAGAACAGGCAACGTATATAGTCAACTTTAAAGAATATGACGGCCTGTGGTACTATGATTATGCACGCCTCGAAGTAAAATTCTCAACAAGACGAAAAGGTGCAATTTTCCGCACTTACTACTCAGTACTTTCTGAAATGGCTGTGACTGACCACAAGGTTGGAGATTTTAAAATCGATCCGGAAAAACGCATACGTTACAAAGATATGCTTTCTGAAAAGGTCAAGGATTTCCAGGATGATGATTTCTGGGAGAATTACAATATTATCGAACCTGACGCATCAATAGATGCCATTATTCGCAGGATAATTCGACAGTTGAATCGCAGGGAAAACAACTAACCCAATTTTAACACAAGTTATATTATGTTAAATAGGATTCTGAAATCAAAAAAACAGAATCCTATTTATTCATTCTATGCGTCTACAGGAAATTACTCCTCTCCCACTTAAGATGAGTGCTGCTTTCTGAATTCAACCGGAGTGGTTCCTGTGGAGTTTTTAAAGAAGCGTGAAAAAGTAGATGGCGACGAGTAACCCAATTTCTCCGCTATCTGCATTATGTCAAGATTTGTGTTTACCAGGAGCCTTTTGGCCTCTATAAGCACAGTTCTGTTGATCCACTCCTGTGCGGAGAACTTACTGGTCTCTTTTATCACTTTGGATAGGTATTTACTGGAGATAAAGAGCTGTTTTGCATAATAATCAACATCTCTATGCGACCTGTACTCGTTTAGGAGCAATATGAAGAAATTTCTGGTTATTTTTTCTTTGCTTGAGAGACTTTGCTCACTGCTGCCGCCTCGAACATTCCCGAGGATGATAAAAATGTATGAATTGATCATAGCCAGCATGAGTTTGCGTCTGTATACGGTCATCGGTTTTTCCAGTTGATGGAGAATAACCGTGTGAAGATACTGCAGGTCCTCCTGAAGTTGAGAATCAAGCGTAAGTATATTGAATTTAAGAATGCGCTCAAGATCTATATCCTGAGCGGAAACAGCAATATCAGGTATATGCCTTGGCGGGACATAAAGCACTTTGGCGACAAAGTCCTCGCTGACTGAGTGCAGGACGAAAACAGTATTTGGTATTATAATGAAAAGTTCTCCTTGCTGACAATGAAGGTGCTCATAGTTCGCAGTGCCTGTAATGAAACCCTTATGACACAGCGCCAGGAAGAGACCTTGCATCATAATGGGTTTGTTAAGACCATTGCAAATAGTGTCGTAATTAATAATTACTGCCTGAAAAATATCGGCTGCGATACTTTGCATATCATTAGTTTTCTCATTTCAAAAATAGGAAATTATTTGGATATTCTCAAACAAAGAATCTGAATCAGACCGAATTATGTTCATTTTACCTATTTTTGCAAAAACAAACGAATCAATGGAACAAGATACGATATGCGCCCTAGCAACCCCCTCAGGTAGCGGTGCAATAGCTGTAATCAGGATTAGCGGCCCAAAGTCTTTAGAGATAACAGATAAAATCTTCAAGAGTGGCAGAAAGGATTCCCTCAAGAATGCCGAGGGATATAGTGTAAGATATGGTTCAATCTTCAATGAAGAAGGAATAGTCGACCAGGTGCTTGTAACAATCTTCCGCTCCCCCGCCTCCTACACCGGAGAAGATTCCGTCGAAATCTCCTGCCATTGCTCCCCTTATATTATAAAGGAAATCCTCTCCCTACTGGTGAAAAACGGCTCCAGAATGGCGTTAGCGGGAGAATTTACTCAAAGAGCCTTTCTCAACGGCAAGATGGACCTTGCGCAGTCTGAAGCTGTGGCTGACCTGATTGTCTCCGAGACGGCAAGTGCACATCGGGTTGCGATCTCACAAATGAGAGGCGGATTCTCTGCCGAACTCTCCTCTATGCGTGCCCGTTTACTGGAGATAGTGGCTCTGATGGAACTTGAGCTCGATTTCAGCGAAGAAGAGGTGGAATTTGCAGACCGTTCACATCTCCGTCTGTTGCTCGATGAAGCATTGGCACAGATAGGCGAACTTATGGCTGGCTTCAAACTCGGAAATGTTATTAAAAATGGCATCCCGGTAGCTATTGCAGGTGCAACCAATACCGGTAAAAGTACCCTTCTGAATGCGATTTTGGGTGAAGAAAGGGCAATCGTCTCCCCCATCCACGGCACAACTCGTGATTTTATCGAAGATACTGTCAATATTGACGGCACTCTCTTCAGATTTATCGACACTGCCGGAATCCGAAAAACTCACGAAACTCTCGAAAATATCGGCATTGAACGCACTTTTGAAAAGATTCGACAGGCTTCCGTAATACTGCTGATGCTGGATGCCACCCGTCCGGACAATTTCGATGACTCAATCTATACCCTCACTTTAAAGGTAGATCAATTTCAACAAAAGGTTATTGTACTCATCAATAAATGTGACCTTGTACTTGATTTGTCGAAATCGGGCACCGGAAAGGAAGCCATATTTGGAGACGATGAAATATTGGTAAATGATACATTATCGGGCGAAAATGCAATATCAGGTGGAGATACAATATTGGGCGAAGATGCAATAGAAAATGAAATATCGGGTAAAAATGAAATGTCGTCCAAATACGCTATAGGAATCGATGATATTGACGCGATTCTAAGCAAATATATGGAAAATGTGAAGGAATATTGTACCTCTGCAGGCCTCTCCCCTACTGCAATTATCCCTATTTCTGCAGGAAAAAGGCTCGGACTCGACTCACTAAAGAAAACTCTGCACTCAATCTGCTCGATCAGTGCAACTAACAGTAACTCAGTGCTTGTAACAAACTTGCGACATTTTGAAGCCCTCCAAAATGCCCACTCTGCCCTCTCTCGCGTCGCCGAAGGCCTCGAAACCACTCTCCCCACCGACCTACTCACCCAGGACCTCCGCGAAGCCCTCCACCATCTCGGCACCATAACGGGGACGATTACGACTGATGAGGTTCTTGGGGAGATTTTCGGACGGTTTTGCGTGGGCAAATAATAACGAGCCGAATGTCAAGTCAAGTTTGCTTGAGCTTTATTAAGGCCTATTCTTAATTACGTTATAGCACGAATTTGCCAATAATAAAGAAAAATGTAGCTAAATAATTTTTGTTTAATGCATTGATTTTAAATTATTTATCATAATGCATTGTTTTCGACATTTTTTGCTTTTATTCAAATAATTATTATATTTGTCGTATGAATGATTGACCACACACGAAAACTAAATACACGACCAAACAAGCAATAACGAAAACGACATTAATATGGGAACAATCCAAAAAAACATTAGGGCCATTAGAAACAGACTGGGTTATACTCAGGAAGTGGTCGCCGATGTTCTCGGTATAGCAAGACCGACTTATACCGAGTATGAGACAAAAGAGATAGATATCCCGATTGAAACCCTCGAAAAGCTCAGTGACTTCTTTGGAGTAGAACTTGTGTCTTTTTTTGCGGAAAATGAGGATCAGTTGAAAGACCACCTGGTGTGCGCATTCAGGATGGAAAATGCTTCTGTCGATGATTTGAAAAGGATAACACATTTTAAGTCCATCGTGAAGAATTATATCAAAATGAAGAGGATTGAGGGGTAATGGCAAGAATACCGGAATATCAGTACGAGAACGAAGCCTGTAAATTACGGGCAAGGTTCCTTCTTGGAGACAGGCTCCCCGTAGATGTGGAGAGCCTCCTAATTGATCAGGGAATTCTCACGTTTTACACTCCAATGAGTGAGAGTTTCTCCGGGATGTGCTTGAAGTATGACGAAAGCACAAACTTCATATTAATAAATTCAAATATGGTTATGGGCAGACAGAATTTCACTGTCGCCCATGAATTGTATCATCTATTTGTTCAAGATCCTAAGTATTCTAAGGTTCATGCTTGCGACATTAACAATCCACACTCCCCTATTGAGCGCCACGCGAATTCTTTTGCTTCTTACTTTCTCCTTCCTACTGCAGGGGTCGTTGACATAATGCAAAGACTGGATTGTACAAAGAAGAGCGTCAATCCGGCCCACATTATTACTATGTGCGGGTACTTTGGTGTATCGTATCAGGCAATGCTTATTCGTTTGAATAAGATACTTAAATTGCCCGATGATAGATTCAACGAACTTTGGTCTATCCAGCCTGTAACTTATGCAGAACAATGTGGTTTGAAGACGGATGTATTTTTAGTTCCTAACAGGGACAACGTCATCGTTGGTGATTATGCCTCCAAAGCGCAGGCTTTATACGACGCCGGCAAGATTTCTAAGGGCCATTTTATTGAATTGATGTCTGATATTAAATTTGAGGAGAATGGGAAAGATAAAGATAGTTTTGGACTCAGATGTCGTGATTGATTTCAAAGATGCAAATCGCCTGTTTGACCTACCTAAAGTGCTTCCAGGCTACGATTTTGTAATTCTTGACATAGTTCTTGACAAAGAGTTGGCAAAATGGCAGTCAACAAAAGAATACATTATGAAACATATCGAGTGGGTAAAGACAGGACCGAAATTATCAATCATTCCCTGGTTACCTGATCGGGAAACATTGCGTATTTACGCCGAACTAAGACGCACTAAAGGTATTGGTGAATCTGCTTGCATGGCATATTGCCAAACACACCATGATGTTCTGGCCAGTTGTAATCTGAAAGACACAAGAGCTTATTGTGAAGAAAATGGCATTATCTATGTCACTTTCCTTGATTTGGTATGGTATGCCTGGCAAAATGGCGTAATGACTGAAGCTGAATGCGACAAATGTATTCAGGACGCCATCGCAGCAGGTAATTACATCCCTAATATTGCAATCGCAAGATACACCCCAACAATAAGTAATCTTTAGCTACTACATAAAATGTATACACATTTTATGTAATTACATTTTTTGTACTAATATCTGTAATCTTTTACCTCAACGCCTCGAAGAGTCTCTCGTAAAACAAATCTTTTCTCACTATTCTATAGTGGGGATCGTATGCGTCGCGGAATTGTTGGCTATGATGAAGGGCGTATTGACCGGCATTGAGTAGGCTGTCAATTGTGGCTCGGTCGGCTTCGTAATCGGTGAGTTGCAGATTCATGGATGCGATCACACTCTCTATTTTGTGCCATTTCTCCGCCCAGGCAGCGATTTCGTCAGTTTCAACCTTTCTGGCCCCTAAAATGAAAGCATCAAAGAGTTGATTTCTTGAAATTTTTCCTGACTGAACTGCGCAAAGGTGTACTCTGAAAAAGGCACTATCAGCCCCGATAGGTTCATACATAACAGATGAATTGTCGGGAATCATCAACTCAGAATCAAGGTAGTGTCCTGCGGACAATGTGTCGGCAATGGCATGTTCAGGCCCAAATTCTGCTTGAAAAAAGGCCTTGTAAAGGTCTTGTAGCGTTGATTCAGGATAAAGCGACATTTGGTTATTTATGGCATCTTCAATTTTAGATGTGTCATTATTTGCGCAAGATGCGATAAGAATAGAGGTTATTGCAATAAATATCAGACGTTTCATGGTGTAATGTGATTTTATACAAAGGTAAATAAAATGAGTGACGTTGTTTTGCCTGTACAGTACTTGTGCTTTTTGTATTAGTGGATATTTTGTGCCAAATTTGTGCTGCAACTTCGCGATATGGTTTATTGAAATTTATGCCGCAAGTTTTGCCTCAATATCCAGTAAAAACAAGACATTATGAAAGCTTATGCTCTATTTCAACAATACATCTGGCTGGTAAATACCATTCACCGGGCAGGAAAGATTACGCTTAAGGATATCAACCGAAAGTGGCTGGAAACAGAGTTGAGCGAGGGTGTTTCCATTGCAAGGAGTACATTCAACCGCCATAAGGATGCTATCCAGGATATGTTCGGCATTTACATTGATTGTGACAAGAAGGATGGGTTCAGTTACTATATCGGCAACAAGGAGGTTCTTGAGGAGGATTCCATCCAGAATTGGATGCTCTCTACCCTATCGGTCAACTTTGTTCTGAGTGAAAGCAAAGCGGTGGCTGATCGTATCCTGCTTGAGACCATTCCTTCAAGCGGAGAAGATTTGCAGAACTTTATAGAAGCTATGAAGCGTAAAGTCCGGATAACCGTCCGGTATCAGCGCTATGCTGTCGAATATGAGACATCCATGAAAGTTGAGCCATACTGCGTCAAACTCTTTAATCGTCGCTGGTATGGTCTTGTCAGGTCTCTCAAGAATGGTGATTATTTCTTGCTGGCTTTCGATCGAATAAAGGAGTTGGAATTGACGGATGAGAAATTTTCTCCGGACGAGAGTTTTGATGCCTCACATTGGTTCAGACACAGCTACGGAATTGTAAGGGACCCGGAAGTCGGGATTCAGCGCATTCTTATTCGTGCATTTGGCAATGAGGCTTACTATATGCGCGATCTTCCTATGCATCATACACAGAAAGAGATTGACAAGACACCGGAATATTCCGATTTTGAACTTACATTGAGTCCGACTGCAGACTTTTTAAGCCCTCTCCTCTCCCGCGGCAGCGCAATCAAGGTGCTCGAACCACAATGGCTGGCTGATGAGATTCAGAATATACATCTTCAGGCAGCAAAACTCTACGATTAATTCTTTTTTTTTTAAATTTTCCTATGGTTGTACCACGATTTGGGACAACCTGCATTTATCTTTGTACTGTAAACCAAAAATCATTGCATTATGAAAAAAGAAAACAGACAGGAGATGAAAAGACATCTTGCTAACTTTCACATTGCCGGATTCGGTTACTGGGACGGCTGTGAAGCCTTTGAGAGCCTAAAAATCGGTACCCAACTCGACCTTGTACGTGAAGAGGACAACAGGTTCGACCCCTATGCTGTTGCCATTTACTTCAAGGATTTCAAGCTCGGTTTTATTCCCCGCGGGGAAAATAAGGAGATCAGCAAATTCCTTGATATGGGTTGGAATGATCTCTTCGTAGTACGCGTAACAAGGCTTACCCCAGACGAACACCCTGAATCTCAAGTAGAAGTTGTCGTACACATTATGCGCAATACGCGCAATAATTAGTAAATTTTGAATTATGAGTAAAATTAGCGTTGTCGGGCGTGGCACCATTCATGTCGTGCCTGACGTTACAAGAATAGAAGTTACCGTATCAGCTGTTTTTGATACATATGACGAAGCCTACAAGAAAGCCAGAGAGGGTAGCAGTTGGATGGTAAAGATCCTGGAGTACAACAATCTCTCCGGCAATTTATGCAAGACAGTCAAGTTGGATATATCAGACCATCTTGTCAGCGAATACGATGAGAATGATAACTATATTGGCCAACTCAAAGAAGGTTACGATCTCAATATGAAAATGAAGATTGATATCGGCATTGACAATGTAATGGTAAACAATCTGGTGCGCGGCATAGGCAAATTCATTTCCGGTGCTCAAATCAACATCGGGTATACTGTCATGGATCCTCGTCCTACTCAGTTGAAGATGCTTGAGAGAGCAGTAAAAGATGCCACAGAGAAGGCTGAGATTATGGCAAATGCAGCCGGTTGCCAACTAGGCTCTGTGTCAGAGATAGAGTATGAACGTCAGAGCATACACGTATACTCCCAGGCACGTAATATCCACTCCAACGATGAAGCAAAGGCCAGCACGGCAGATAGCCTGGACATCACACCTGAAGATCTTGCATTCAGTGATTATGTTAATGTTTCATGGGAATTAAAACCTATCGAATCAACAACTAACAATTAAAAATAGAAACTATGGGAAATGGAAAAGAATATATTTGCAAAAATTGCGGTGAAGTTTGGTGGCAAATGATAGGGGTTGGAATGAGGACCAGCAGCCTGGAAGAGATTGAAAAGTGGATAAACGAACCTGACCCGGATTATCCTGATCCGGTTTGTCCGGAGTGCGGTTCAGAAGATAATGAGGAAACCGGTAATATTTGCCTTTGGGATTAGTTTTCCATAAACAGCTCCCCTTTCAGGATTTCTATGCTTTTGAGGGCGAATATGTAGCCGCTGGAGCCGGGTTTGGCAACGGCGAGATATTTCTCATACCATTCAAGAGCCGATTTGTAATCTTTTTTCTGCTCGAAGCAGAAGGCTATTGTAGAGAGTGCTGAGATGAACTGAGGATTGTAATGATAGGCTTTCTTATAATGTTCTATTGCCTGATCCCAGGAATCCTGTCTATAGTAGCCAAGGCCATATTGTTGGTAAATCCTGGATAGTGTTGCGGGATCCGGCTGCAGCATAGCTAACGCTTTATCAAGCCAGAGTTTGACATAATCAAAAGGCCTAAATGCATCAGAGAGTACTCCTGCAATGGAATAAGCGAGGTTGACGTCGCTGGAGTCCAGCTGCCACGCGGTCTTAAGTTCTCGCTCAGCCCTATAAAGTAGAAGAGTGCGCCAGTAGCACTGCCCAAGATAGTAATGTATGGAGTAGGTATCGTTGCCGTGTTTCAACTGTTTTTCGTAGATATCAATCGCAGGGAGATATTGACCGTTCAAATAGAGCGCAAGCCCTTTTACCGGAGCAATATTTGTATTATCCGGAGAAAGCTCCAGAAATGCGTCAGAAATGGCAATAACCTCAGAATACTCTTGTCTGTCAAGATAGATTTTAGCAACTTTGCTGACCACACTCTCGTTATAGGGTTTGATGGCCAGCGTTTGATTGTAATATACCAGAGCGGAGTCGTACTGCTCCATTTGATTATAAGAATCTCCTATAAGAGTCGCTATTGCAGAAATAGAGTCAATCCGAAGTACCTCCTTTCCCACTTCGACAGCTTGGCCGTAAGCTTTAAGTTTATAGCAAATCGCTACCTGCCGTACTTTGTAAAGCAAATTGGTCGGATTAACGCTAGTCAAAAGGAGATAGGTCCCGGCTGCATTTTCCAAATCACCATTCTGATAATGGCAATCGGCGAGTTCGGAAAGGACTTCTTCGTCGAAAGTAGGTCCTACCAGAGTTGACAAAGTATCAATTGCTTCATCAATCTTATAAATGCTTTTAAGATATTTTGCAGCGTTGATTGTGTTCAGGCGATTAACTAAGGAATCCGTCTCCTGCGCCGTTACAAAGGTAGGTAACAGCGCAAGAAACACGGAAACAAAGAGAATTCGGAGCAAATGCATCGTTATCGAAGCTGGAATAGTACCGGAAATATGTAGGTGACATTAACCGGTTTTCCATTAATCTTACCCGGAGAAGTCCACTTCGGTGATGCCTCAACAGCACTGATTGCTGCCGCATTTAGAGATTCGGAAAGACCGCGAAGGACTTTTACATTGGTAACATAACCCTCTTTTGTGATAGTGAATTTAAGCGTTACTCTACCCTGCTCCCCCTTTGCCATTGCATCTTCCGGATAGACGAGTTGCGTGTTTACCCATTTGGCAAATTCATTGGCATCTTTTCCGTTGAAAGTAGGTTTCTCGGTTACTTCAGCCAATGGAAATGTATCCTCATCCTGAGTTGATTCTTTTACCTTTATCTCCACCGTAGCAGGAGCTTTGGTTTCATCAGAAATCTCAATCTCCACAGCAGGATCTGTTGCCTTCTCCTTCTGCCGGTTGCAAAAAGAGAGACCAAATACAATTAGTGGAAGACATGCAAGATAGAGAAGTCTCTTAAATTTGTTGGATTTTGTAGATTGCATCATTGTAATACGATTTTTTAGTTTCGCGTGATTAAAGCCGTTGGCCATTTGGAAGCGATGAGCTCCCACAGCTTTTTTCACGAGAAGAAGTTGATATTGTGTAGCATCGATGCCTTGTTTGATAATGGCCTCGTCGGCCTCATATTCGTGGAGCATTTTCAATTCGGTGCGGAGAATCCAGACAAGCGGATTGAACCACTGGAGTACTGTAACGACAGCAAACAAAAGGATGCCGATGGTGTGGCGGCATCTGATGTGCTGTAACTCGTGGCTGAGTATCACCGGATTCCGCTCGTAATCCTCTCTGCTGATTGCTATATGATTAAGAAAGCTGAAAGAAGGGATCTTGGAATCAATAATAGTGAGTTTGCACTCCTTAAGAGTAACCCTCTCCCCTTTTCTCAGAATCGAAAATGTCTTCAGCACGGAAAATGCCGTTATAGCCAGCACTACCGCTGCTCCTATTATATAAATGATTAAAAGAATATTTTTCCAATTTATGGCGCTGGGTGCTTCAAGAGGGAGTTCTCCACCTACTACAAGTGTGGGAAGCTCAATTCTCGGCATTGCCTCAGTCGGCAAAAAAGAACCGACATTGATCAACGGAAGAATGAAGCATATTGCACTCCCTACGAAAATCGCAATGCGGTTGAAACGAAAAAAGGTGTTTTTCCGCATGAAAAGCAGGTAGAACAGGTAGAAGATCGCGAGCAGCACTCCGCTTTTTAGTAACCAGGGTATCATTTTCTTTTCTTTTCTATTCGTGCAATCAGTATCTTCAGCTCATCGAGGTCCATTTTCTCATCCTCAACAAACTGAGAAACCATACTCGCGTAAGAGTTATCATAATACTTTGAGACAATGGCTCCGACGCGTGTCCCGCGATACTCTCGCTCAGAGACGATTGCACGGTACTGAAACGAGTTGGCCATAGCCCTTCTTTCCACAAATCCCTTCTCTTCCAGGAACTTGACTTGCGTAGCAACGGTGTTGTAGTTTGGTTTTGGCTCCGGCATCAGAGCCACTATATCCCTGATGAACATCTCCCCGTTTTCCCAGATGATATTCATCACCTCTTCCTCTTTTGATGTAAGTCTTTGTTTCATATTAATTCCGGTTATCCACTTTATCTTCCGCAAAGATAGATAAAAAAATGATAACTCCTAATTATTTTAGGAGTTTTACGAGATAATTTAGTTGATTGTTGTTGAATTGGTGAAATAAATGCAGTGAAAATCACTAATTGTTGCAATAAATTACTAACTTTAAAGAAAATTTTTAAAAAAATCAGACTATGATAAAAGCTAAAAAATCCACAGGAATATTCCCCTGGGTACTTATGATCCTTATGTCTTCAGTAACCTTCGTGGGAATTTTGTCTGAGTTGATGCCTTCAGGAGTACTTCCACAAATGATGGCCGACTTGGGAATCGACGAAATACAAGGCGGACGTTTGGTGGGCTTTTATGCCATCGCCTCAGCGATTTTCGGTATTCCGCTAATTTCGGCGACCATGCGTTATAACCGCAAAGTATTGTTGCTGCTATTATTGGTTGGCTTTGCCGTATGTAACATAGCCTCAGCTCTGGTACACAATTATTATTTGGTTTTGTCTCTGCGTTTTCTCGGAGGTATCGCTGCCGGTGTAATGTGGCCTATGATTGCGGCCTACGGCATGCGTTTGGTTGACCCTCATCAACAAGGGAAAGCCGTTGCTGTGATTATGGCAGGTAATACACTTGGTATCAGTCTGGGTATGCCTTTAATGACTTCCATAGGCGAGCGATTCGGCTGGCGTATCGAGTTTATAGTATTGGGACTTATTGTTGTCCTTATTGCTGTTCTTTCAATCTTTATGCTGCCATCCACTCCGGGCGAAAAACTTACAAGAAGCACATCACCTTTTGCTATGCTTAAGAGCAAACCCATTTTGTTGATAATTCTCCTTACTTTCCTCGGCGTTTGTGCACACTACGGAGTTTATACTTACATCACTCAGTTGGTGGCAGAGATCGGCATTGCCGGTGGTATTCAGATAGCATTATTGGTATTTGGCATTGGTTCCTTGATATCCATAGTGATAGCAACAAAGCATATCGACAAATATCTGCGTCAACTTACAGTTCTGATGTTCCTCTTTATAGGAATAGCAATGTTGATATTCTATTTCTTCAAGGGTACGATGGTCATCTCTCATATCGGATTCTTCCTGTGGGGTTTGTCGTTTGGTCCTCTTGTAACACTCTTCCAGGCGGCTGTCGGTAACCAAGTGGCCACTGCAAAAGACGTGGCAATGTCGGTGCAGTCATGTATGTTCAATCTTTCCATCATGATTACTACCTGGATTGCAGGTGTACTGTTGGTACATTATGGTGCGTTCAGTCTGATATGGTACGCAGTAATATTGGCGGTTCCCGGCATAATTATTTCGCACTTCGCGAAACACACCCTGCGTCCTATGGGATAAAATTGGGTTTTATGTTGAATAGAAAAAGCCACCTTTTTAGGTGGCTTTTTCATTAATATTACCTGCTGAATTAGAATTTAACGATAGGAACATCAAATTCTGTCGGTTTCTTTTTGAATAGGAATTCTCCCTTTCTTACTGAAGCCAACACGCCGACACGTCTGCGGATGCAATCCCAAGGGCTGTCGCCGTCCAATACGATGAAGTTGGCATCCTTCCCTACCTCAATTCCATATTTATCATGGATATTCAAACATCTTGCTCCGTTATATGTGATCAATTCAAAAGCAACTTCTACCTCTTCGGGACTTGCAAATTGGCTCAGGTGGATACCGTTGTCGAGGACATTCATCATATTACCGCTTCCGAGAGGATACCAGGGGTCGTTGATGGAGTCCTGTGCAAATGCAACATTGATCCCCATCTCCATAAACTCCTTAACTCTGGTCAAACCGCGACGCTTCGGATAGGTATCCTGTCTTCCCTGCAGATAAGCATTCTCCGTAGGGCAAGACACAAAGTTCAGTTTGCTCCTCTTGAACATATCAAACATCCTGTAAGCGTAAGAATCATCAGCTGAACCGAATGAACAAGTATGGCTCGCGGTCGCTTTTGTGCCATAATCTTCAAGATATACCAACGCATTCAGGATTTCAACGAATCTTGCCATAGGGTCGTCAGTCTCATCGCAGTGAACGTCAATCAATACATTGTATTTGAGAGCAAGTTTCACAATGTCATGAATTGACTTCTCACCGAACTCTCTTGCCGGCTCGTAATGTGGAATTCCACCGATTACATCGGCACCCATCTTCAAAGCCTCTTCAACCAGATCTCTACCGCCCTTATAGGTGTACATACCATTCTGAGGGAAAGCTACCACCTGGATATCCACAATATGTTTCAACTCCTCTTTGAGCTCCATAATAGCCTTGAAACCTGTGAATTTGGGGTCCGTAACGTCAGTTTGTGCCCTAATAATCTGAACACCTTGAGAAACTTCATCGAGGATACCTTTCTTAGCCAGATTCTTTACACTTTCTTTGGTCATGGTAGCTTTGTACTTAGGCCAATTCTCTATTGCCTCGAAAAGGGTACCTGATGCCGCTCCGATTCCTTCCATCTCCCCTAATGTATACACATAGTCCAAGTGAAGGTGGGGATCGACATAGGGAGGAAGAACCAATTTACCTTTCAAATCGATTTCCTTGTCACATTTGGGTAGATTTGTTCCGATTTGAGTGATTTTGCCTTTTTCAACAATAAACTCTGTTGCAGTCTTGTTGCGATAGATTTTCGCGTTATAAAATTTTGTCTTCATACCTGAGATTTATTTAAATGAAACTATTTTCAAATATACTCAATAATTTGGGGAAAAACTATAGTTTTTTGAAAAAAAATGTGAGAATTGAATAATATTTTTGTGCAGAATAAAAATGAACCCGTGAGTGGCGCTCACGAGTTCTAATAGATTAAAAATTCGCTCCTGTATGAAGAGAAATGTTGTGCTTTAGACCTTTTTATATCAGCTATAAAAATGACTCCAACCGGTTAGTACCGCTAACCACTAAAAGAGACTATTTAGCGAAAACGCCGCCCAATACCAGACCAAATGCCAGTATTATTACAAGAATAACGATTAAATTGACAAATGATATTATGAATCCTGCAATAGCAAGCCCACGAGGGCGCTTGAAAAGTCCGATGAAGGAAAATATCGCACCGAAAACCCAAAGAATCTGACTTACAAATGGCAACCAGAAGAAAATTGCAGAAATCAATGCAATCACAAAGCCCGCAGTTCCTGATCCATTGGTCTTTCTCTCAACCGGTCTGATGACAACCTGCGGCTGCACCGTAGAATTCCTTACATTCTGATCATAAGTCAGCCATTCCCCGCAATACTTGCATTTAAGCGCTTTATCGCTGATTTCTTCACCACAGTATGGACAGAGTAGTTTCATTGAGGGGTAGTATATTGGGGGCATTATCGCCATTTTCAAGGATCGAAGTTAGCAAAGAAATGGGAATAATTAGGTTATATCATCCCATAAACTTCACTGCTGCCATTATTAGTGCGGGGCCGAGGCCGCAGTAGAATGTGGCGAAGAACTCTGCAGGTATTCCTGGAATAAGTTTAAGAGTAATCCCAAGCCCGATCATAAATCCGATGAGGATGTATCCCTTGAGGCTGAGGCCATCGAAAAGCGACCTTATGTCGCCTTCAAGGGCGGCTATTCTGTCGCAATACTTTTTTACAATCCTGTTGAACATAAATGAAAACAGGAAAAATACGACAATGGTGATGATGTACATCCACCACCGACCTCCATTGAGCATATAATAAGCGCGCACGCCTTTGGTAGTTACAATGAGGCCGGGAACTCCCCATATCATGGCATTGAATGTATAGAGATGCTTTTTATCAACTTTAAACATAAGAAACTTTCTTGTTAAGCGGTTTTATGATAGCTTAGGATTGCCCAGGTAGTTGTAATGCTTCCGAGGCCGAGAAGAGAGAGAAGGTTCGGCCAGGTATCGACCAGTGAACTACCCTTGAGGAATATGGCGCGCATTGCTTCTGCAAAATATCGCAGCGGATTGGCATATGTGATGACTTGGGCCCATTTCGGCATTGACTCGACAGGTGTGAAGATGCCGCTCATCAGCATGAAAACCATGCTGAAAAACCATATAACGAACATAGCTTGTTGAGCATTTTCGCTATAGTTGGAAACAAGCAGTCCGAAGGATGCCATGACCAAAATATGCGCAAATGTAAATATGACGATATCGAGGTAACTGCCTTGGCATTTATAGCCGAATACCAGCCACGCCAGCAATAGGCATGTGAAGACCATGTAATAAGCTACAGCTACATAAGGTATCATTTTGCAGATTATAAACGTGGTTTTCCTTACAGGTGTCACATTGATCTGTTCGATCGTGCCACGTTCTTTCTCGGAAACTATATTCAAAGCGGGGAGGAAACCGCACATCATGGTTATGGCGATTACAATCAGCGCAGGAATCATAAAAACCTTATAATCCATATTCGGGTTGTACCTAAAACTGTCATGAATTTCAAATTGACCGGCACCTGCCACTGAAGCTCCTCCTATTCCACCGATAGCTGAGGCAATGAAGCTGCTGACGCAGGTATTGAGATATTGCGCTCCAATGCTGCCACGGGTACCATTGACAGTATTCACTTTGATGCCTACCGGAATAGGATCACCGGTACGCAGGGAGCTCTCCAGATAGCGGGCAAAACCGGAATTGATGGTTAAAATCGCATCCGCATCACCTCTGTCCATTGTTTTCTGAGCTTCGGCAGGTGATTTTGCAATGGAGAGAAGCTTGAAATAGCCGGACGAAGCGCACTTTTCAATTAGCAGCGCTGACTGATCGGAGCAGTCATTATCCACGACAGCAAGTCTTATATTTCTGACCTCCATATTGGCTGCAAAAGGGAATACAAGTATGATTATAAGGGGGAATACCATCACCATACGCGGCATTCCGGGATCCCTGAAAAATTGTTTAAACTCCTTTTTCAACAAATATTTCCACATAACGATCCTATAGTCTGGTTTTAAACTTCTTTATACTTATTCCCAACAGGAAAAACATCATACAACTTAGAACAGCAAGTTCCTTGGCTATTGCCTGCGCCCCCACCCCTTGAATCATAATCCTTTTTACTATTATGATATACCATTTTGCCGGTATGATGTCAGACAGGATTTGCAGTGCCACCGGCATGCTCTCACAAGGGAAAATTATACCCGAAAGCATCATTGTAGGCATTGTGAGACCCATTCCGCAGAGCAACATTGCAGTCTGCTGGGTCTTAGAAATGACGGACACCAGCAAGCCCAATCCGAGAGATGAACCCACAAAAATCAGCGATGCCAATGAGAGGAGGGTGATACTGCCGTTAATAGGTACTCCCATGACATAATGTGCAAGTAGCAGCACACTTACATAGTTTATAATCGATAGCACGAGATAGGGCGTAAGCTTCGACAAAATGATCCAGAATGGTTTTACGGGTGAAACAAGCACAAGCTCCAGCGTACCCATCTCTTTCTCACGAACAATCGAAACGGCAGTCATCATGGAGCAGATCAGCATTAGGATCAAACCCATCACCCCGGGCACAAAGTTGTATGAAGAGTTCATTGCGGGATTGTACATCAGCTGGAGATTCGGTCGCATGGAGACCCTTCCCTGCCCAATCATCTCTTCTGTCAGTGCCAGTTGCTCACTCTGGAGCACACCCTGTATATATCCGGTCACAATCTGTGCGGTATTAGGATCGGCACCGTCGCTGACAATCCGCACAACCGCCTTACCATCCGAATTGAACTTTTTGTCGAAATCCCGCTCAAAAAAGAGTACCGCCTTTGCCCTCCCCTTTCGGAGACGCGCCTCCGCCTGCGACGGCATATCGTGAATCTCACCTATACTCAGGTACTTATTGCCCTCAATGCGACTCATCACATTGCGAACAATCGGATCAGTCGTATCACCCACAATATCAACAACCGCATTGTGTACCTCTGTGCTTATTGCAAAGCCGAAGAGCAAAATCTGGACTACAGGCATCACAAGCACAATCAGAGTTGTCCTGCGGTCCCTGGAAATGTGCCAAAATTCTTTCCGTATGAATGCAAATATCTCTTTCATAACTCTCTTTTGGCCCTTCCGGCAATTTTTGAGAATACTTCGTCCATATTACGGGCCTCATACCGCTCCTTAAGAAGAGCCGGAGAAGCCAGCGCCTCTATGCGTCCGTCCACCATTATCGAGACCCTGTCGCAGTACTCGGCCTCATCCATATAGTGTGTTGTTACAAATACGGTCACTCCATCCGATGCAGCCTTGTAGATCAATTCCCAGAAATTGCGTCTGGTAACGGGGTCTACCCCGCTTGTAGGCTCGTCCAAAAAGACAATTTCGGGATTATGGGCCATGGCAATGCTGAAAGCCAGTTTCTGTTTCCATCCGAGCGGCATATCGCGCACGAACATATTGCGTGCATTCTCCATTGAAAGAGCCTTCAACATCTCATCTGTCTTAGAGACTATCTGCTTGTCATTCAGTCCATAAATGCCTCCAAAAAGCTCTATGTTCTCCCATACCTTCAAGTCCGTATATAGGGAAAACTTCTGGCTCATGTAGCCAATGTGACGCTTGATTTTTTCCTGATCTTTGAGTATACTGTGGCCGGCCACGGTGCCTTGCCCTGAAGTTGGGCGGCTTAAACCGCAGAGAATGCGCATCGCTGTAGTTTTACCGGCTCCATTTGCGCCCAGAAACCCGAAAATCTCTCCTTTATAGACATCGAACGATATATCGTCCACAGCAGTAAAATGGCCGAATTTCTTGACCAGATGGGAGATTTCCACTGTTTTGATATTCTTCTCCATGATTCAAATCATTGTGAAAGCCTGATAAAACAATCCTCAATACCGGCAGAAATCCTATTTACTCTGCATTCCTGCATTCCTGCGGCTCGCAGTGCCTCGGCGAGAGCAAATTCATCAGGGCCGTCGTGAGTTGTCGAGATGTGACATTCGCTTCCGAAGGAACTGCAATTCAGAACTCCATCCAAACTGCGCAAAATCTCGAGTATTTTGAACATATTATCGCCTTTTGCAGCGAAGAGAGGGTTGGGGTATCCGGATATTATCTCCTCCGGACTTCCCTGCCCTATGATTTTGCCATCCAAAATGAGCGCAATGCGGTCGCATAGAGTCGCTTCGTCCATATATGGTGTCGATACCATTATGGTTACACCGCTCTCTTGAATGCGTTTCAACATTGCCCAGAACTCCTTACGGCTCACTGCATCCACACCGGTCGTCGGCTCATCGAGAAAGAGCACTTCAGGTTTATGCACGAGTGCGCAACATAGCGCCAGTTTTTGTTTCATACCTCCGGAAAGGTTTCTTGCATGCCTCTCCTTAAACATCTCGATTTGCGAATAAATCTCCTTTATGGTGTCATAATTTTCGGCAACGGTTGTGCCGAATAAGGTCGCATAGAAGTTTAGATTCTCTTCCACAGTAAGGTCCTGATATAGAGCAAAATGCCCCGGCATATAACCGATGCGGCGTCTTACCTCACCATACTCCCCTATCACGTCACGCCCATTTACTGAGGCTGAACCGGAGTCGGGAAGAGTGAGCGTGGTCAAGACTCTGAAGAGAGTGGTTTTGCCTGCGCCATCCGGTCCGATAAGACCGAAAATCTCACCCTTGTGTATCTTCAGAGTGATATCCGTCAGGGCGTTGGCGTTCTTGTAGCTCTTACAGATTCCGTTTACCTCTATTGCAATGTCGTTTTCCATGACTATCTCTTCACATATGCAAACATTCCGAGTCTAAGGCTTCCATCATTAGGTACGGATACTTTCACGGCATAGACCATATCTGCACGTTCGTCGCGCGTCTGGATATTCTTCGGGGTAAATTCAGCCTCTTCGGAGATCCAGATGATACTGCCCTCGATGCGTTTTGGTGAACTGCTGCCGTCATCGGGTATCACTGTTACTTTATCATTGAGTTTGATATCGGAAAGCTGGTTTGTAGTAAAATATGCACGCACAAAGGTATTGCCGAGGTCGGCGACTTTGAAGAGAGGTTTGCCTACAGTAACGAGTTCTCCGGTTTCAGAATAACGCGTGAGGACGGTGCCTGAAACAGGAGCAGTGATGCGGCATTTCGCCAGTTGATCTTCCCTCTGTGCGAGCTGGATCTCGTATCCGCGTATCTCTGATTGGACTGTTGCATTATTGCGCTCCCAGCTTTGGGTTTGAGCGGCTATTTGTGCCTTAAGAATGGTTATTTTGTCGGTCAGATCCTCCACCTGCTTTCGGGTTGCAGCATTGCTAACCAACAGTTTCTCATACCGTTCAAGTTCGTTTTGGAGGCTTTTGAGCTGACTCTTGTTCGGTTCTCCCTGTTTCGCTATGTCAATCAGACGCGATGAAGTTCCACTAATACGCTGTCGAAGCTCAAGGATTTGGAGATAAGTCTGCATCGAGTCGATTGCACCGAGCATCTCTCCGGCAGTTATAGCGTCGCCCTCTTCAAGGTCCAGATAGAGAATTTTTCCGCTGCTCTCAGCTGAAACCATCACCTGAGTTGCATCTATCTGCCCGCAGGCATCAAATTCAATATCGTTACGGCAGGCCGACAATAACAATATAAGACCTGCGATGTAAAATATCTTTTTCATGTTTGTCATATTATTTTCCGAGTGTATAATTAAGGTCGAGAAGGTCCATCAGATATTGGATATTGTGCACATTGTAGTTCACACGTGCCTTGAACTCCTCATCCAATAGGGAGAGGTAGTCATTCATCTTGAGTACTCCCCCCTTATATTGTTCCTCTCCTGCTTCACGGATGCTCTTTCTGAGCTCGATTATCTCCTCATCTCTTGCAAGTATCTCGATGTCTTTCTCAACCCTGCTCTTTTTTTGGATGGCCTCAAGGGAAGTATTCATAATAAATGATTCGCGCGACACCTCTACTCTGCGGCTTTCGATATCGGATTTGCGGCGATCATTTCGAAGGGAATAAAGCGCACCGAGATTCCACTGCAATCTGATCCCTGCAAGAAAATAGGGATCGAAAGTGCCGGAAAGCATATTAAGACCAGGACGCCCGTAGCCTGCTTGCAGATTGAGATTCAGGCGCGGCCAAATAGAGGTGGAGAGCTGATCTTTCTGTGCGGTTAACTGCATTGCCTGAGCTTCATAGAGAGCAAGTTCAGGACGCCTAATCTCCATTGTTCTCTCCATCACAGGTCTGGGTTCTGTAAGTGTGCGGTCAGTCATATCCTCGCCCGTCAGAAGGCTCAACATACGCAGATATGCTTTGCGGTCGCTATCCAGAGCTACCTTCTGTTGTTCGCAGGAGAGTATGCTGACCTTGATCTGGTCTATATCAGACTTGCCGGCTATTCCACCCTCTGCAAGGGCCCGCACCTCTCCAAGATTGCGATTAAGATTGCTCATGAGCAAATCATTGAGTTCAAGTTGTCTGTCGAGTAGAATTATTCCTAAGTAGATGCTCTGTACTTTAGCTCGAATGGTGTACATATTGACTTCCAACTGCCTGCGTTTCACTTCAGTACCGGCTTTTATCTGCCTGCTTTTTGCTGCGGAAGCACCCCCGTCCCAGATCTGCTGACTCAGATCCGCCGTCACTCCGTACTGGTCATGAGGTATATCAAACGCAACACCGGGCATATCGAATGGCATTTTCACAACATCTGATTGCCAACTTGCCTTCGCTGAGATACTCAACTGCGGCACCCACGCCAACGCTGCATTTTTCAATTCAAAACCCTCGCTTGCCTCTATCAGGTTCATCTCTTTGACCTGGGGGTAATTCTCTAAGGCAAGAGCGATACACTGCTCCAGAGTGGTTTGTGCGTATGCTTGACCGCATATTAACAGTGCAAGCGTTATCATTTTTCCCTTATGCTTTCTCATATATATTAGATATTGAATACATGATTACTTGGCTATACGATTGACAATGAGTTTAACTGCCTCTCTCTTGCGTGATTCTAGAAAAGCAGCCTTACGCTCCTTATCCATACCGATGACATTGCTGATTACCGGCTCAAAGAAAAAGGGGGCAGCACATACGCTGACTATGTTGGTGAGCAAATCCGTGAAAGAAATATCGCTTATCACTCCTTCACTCACAGCCCTCTCCGTGCGTTCTTTATGTGCACTCATGGCGGTACCGATATAGCGGCCGAATTCCGAAACGTACTCCCCCAGCAGATCCGGCCTCTCTTTCGCGACTTCAAGAAAAAGGTTCATCTCCCCGCTATGGGAATTGAAGAAGTCAAAGCAAATTTCCGTCACCTTAGTTATAAGATCGGTGTCATAGATTTCAGGCACCATGATCGCCTTGAGGTCTTGTCGCACCTCCTCCATATAGGAATCGAAGACCTTCAGGAAAATCTGATCCTTGGTTCTGAAATAGTAATGCAGCATAGCATGTGTAACACCTGCTTCTGCTGCAATCAGCGTAGTTGTAGCTCCCTTGAAACCCTTCTCAGCAAATAGTTTTTCCGCTGCGCGAAGTATCTCTTCCTCTTTATTGTCCTTTTTTGCCATAGCTATTTAACATATTTGTTTAACAGGTCTGTTAATTATTTGGCAAATGTAGCATTTATTATAAAAATAGCAAATCGTTTTAAGATAAATTATCTATCTGAGAAACAAAATACAGTAATAGTCGGAATCCAAACAATGGTTACGAAGAAGCACAAGAGTTAGCACAAAACGTCACAGTAGCTATGAGAACACCATGGTTAAGCACTTGAGGAGATGTAACTACTCTGTATTAAATATCAATCCTTTTCCTCCCTACACCATCATCAACAAGTACTTGATCAGGCGGTGAAAGTAATTGTTCAGGATTCATAAAAAGTCGGGTGATGGTTCTGAGGGAAGCAGAATAGTAAAAACCGTCACAGATCCGCTCATCCAAAGCCAATTTAAGCAGTATGCTCTTGTATGGAACAACTTCTCCCGAACGTCTGGTTACATGTTGAGTCGATTTTGTGCCCATGGCCGCAATAAAGCCGCATGTTCCAATATTATAAAGGTGGTGAAATACGGAGTCCAAGCCGATTGAGCCATTATTAACCAAAAAGAAACTCGTGTGCCAGGGACTGATTTCCTCCAGTGCACGCGGCAAAATACCCATTCTGTCCATGAATACGGCTGTGGAAACCAGAAAACGCTTCAAAAAAGCTGGTACATAATTAAGAATTTTAGATATTTTATCGGCAGAATTCTTCTCTCCTTCGGGTTGGTTCTCGTTGAGCTCTTGTTGCACTTTTCTAACAACGTCGTACAAAGTATCGGTTGGAAGAAAATTGACTTTAATCAATGTCTCTTCTCCATCATCAGTCAAAGAACGTTTTACAATCAGTGACATATTAATATATTTACGAGCATAAAGTTTATTCCGCATCACGAAGCGGTTTAAGCGAGGACGCTGAGAAAAGAGTCTAACCCCAATAGCGATGAAAACATGCATAACGGACAAATCAGGCATCTCATCCTTGTGTTCCTTTACAAAAGCTTCGATGATATCAATTGGTATGCTCTGTTGATAGAATATTTGCGCATCTACCCTTTTTCGTACGAAAAATGGTATCATTGCAAAAAATGGATCAACATTACGCAATCTCCAACCGTCGCGACGGTCACCCAATCTCCAAGGAAAGTACTTCAGCTTGTATTCGTTGTGTTTTTTCATGATCAAAAAAATACTTCAATAGACTATTTGTAGCGACGGTAAAGATAAGTGAAGTTTTTGGAAAAGCATCTTTGTCGTCAATACCAAATAAATAATTGTATCTGATTCCTACTTTATCCTCAACTTTGCCACACAGGGGAAGTGATCCGATATGTCTCCAAATTCGGTGGCAATTCGCGAATCAATCAGTTCGAAATGGTCAGGATTGAAGAAAATATAATCAAAACGTCTATCGGGATTATCTGCCGGGAATGAACTGGGTGACGCGGTTTTGTCGTTTTCATCGATTGCACAGGAAACCAATCTCTCATCGTTCAGGAAGAGGTATATTTTAGCGTCAGGATCCTTAAGATTGGAGTTGAAATCCCCCATCAGAATCACAGGGAATTCCTTATCCAGCTCCCAAAATAGCTCATACACAAAATCAAGCTGTTTAACGCGAGTTTCAGCCTCAAAGGCCTCTGCATGTATATTGATGACGACAATCGGCTTCACAGGATGATCCAGGGTTACCACCTGCGCCAAACGACTGGCATAAATTTCTCTATAAAAATAGGAACTGCCCTTTACTCCCTCAAACATGTGCACCTTATAGTCTGAAATAGCAAATTTACTCACAACGGCTTGTCCCGAGATGACTTTTCCAAAATGAACCTTCGGAGGCCAGTAAGGAAAAGGTACGTAGCGTTTATCCCAATTAATGGCAAAAGCGCCGTAAGCATAGAGCGAATCACATATCATAGTACCCTGGTTGGTGCCATATACACGACTACTGCTGAATTCAATCTCCTGGAATCCGACAATATCGGCATCCAAAGTTCTCAGAGCCTCTATAACTCTCACCTCGTTATTGGCAATAAATTCAGGCGAAGCATAGATGGGAAGGTTGTTGGTCATCCCCGACAGGTACCCGATATTGTAGGTAGCGACCATTATCGTACTATCAATACTTGCCGCTTCGTGAGTCATCTCAGATTGGTAAAGAGTGTTGTACTCCGATTTGTCAACATTAGCGGATCTTGCCCAAAAGAAGAATCCAAACACAAGAACGGCAAGAATGACTATCACCAATAAGATGATACCCCAAACTTTCCCGCACCTGGAACATTTTTTCTTGTTAGTATCACACGTTTTCATAATTGTATTAGGTTAAAAAGTTAAAAATCTTTATTCTGTACTATGACCATGAACCAATAATGATACTGCCTGGCAATGGTCATCCGTAAAAGCTTCATTGCAATGGCTCAAAATTACAAAAAAACTTATTAACCAACCCCAATAATCCGCAATCTTATGGTGACAAAATCGTTACAAATTATAACGGTTTGAAAATACCTTGCTTAAATGAATTCTAAAGATTTAGGAAGATTTAACTTTTTCCCCCTTGAGTTGTTTTAGATGCTCTTGAGGGTCAAAGTTGTCGTACCTGCCACTCTCCTCTCCCTCCTTAATCGCTGCGGATAGTTCCTTAATTCTTATTTCCTCCGCTTCAAGCATACGAAGTCCGGCACGAATGACTTCGCTAGCGTTGTTGTAGCGCCCATTACGGATAGTGTTAGCGATAAAATCCTCGAAATAAGGGCCAAGTGCAACAGATGTAGTTTTCATAAGAATACCTTTTTACAATGCAAAATTACCAATATTTGGTAATTTTGCAAAATAATTTGAAATAATTTAGCAATAATTAATTATCTAGGGGTGTACATAAAATAACCTATATCGACTTAAACCCATCAAACCCAAATTATTCCTTACCTTTACTCCATGAATTCTTTCCTAAGACGATATATCGAAGAACAAATTCTTCCCAGCTATGATGCTTTTGATGCGGCACATCAGAGGGATCACGTCCTGAAAGTTATGGCCGAGAGTGCAGAGCTGGCCAGGCATTATAAGGTTGATGTCGATATGGTATATGTCATAGCAGCATATCACGATCTGGGGCTGGAAGTTGATCGGGAGACGCACCATATTGAGTCAGCGCGTATTATTCGCGAGGATAAGGCTTTGCAGAAATGGTTTTCGCCCGAGCAAATTGAAATAATGGCTCAGGCAGCGGAGGATCACCGAGCCTCTAATGAACACGAACCCCGCTCAATCTATGGAAAAATCATTGCAGAGGCAGATAGGGATATCAACGGCCCGACAATCATCAGACGCACTATCCAATATGGGCTCAAGCACTACCCTACCCTCGATAAAGAGGGGCATTTCGAGCGATTTCTCGACCACATGGCTAATAAATACGCCGAAGGTGGCTATCTGAAACTATGGATCCCGGAATCTCCAAATGCTGCCAAACTGAAAGAATTCCGAACTCTCCTTAAAAACCCTGAAACAATCCAACAACTCTTCAATAAAGAATGGGAAATGCAACGGATTATTAACGAAATAAGGGCTCATATAGATCCGGAGAAGGCTCGTATCTTACCAAGGCTTTTTAAGACCGGAAAGGGTGAATATGGCGAGGGCGATAGGTTTATGGGGGTGACGGTACCGAATATCCGCAAGGTGGCCAAGAGTAACAAGGATGTTTCGCTGGATTTGGTGGAAAAGTTGCTTCAAAGCGAGTGGCACGAGGTGAGGATGTGTGCTGTGCTGCTGTTGGTTGAGAAGTTTCAGAAGCAGAAAGAGGAGGTACTCGAGATTTATCTGCGCAATACCGCCAGGATCAATAATTGGGATTTGGTGGACCTAAGTGCTCCGCAGATTGTGGGTGGGTATTTGTTGAATAAGAGCGACCGTTCCCTACTCTATCTACTTGCCAAGAGCGAATCATTATGGGAACGGCGCATTGCCATAGTTAGCACTCTGACTTTTATCCGTAACGGCCAATTTGAGGATACTAGAGCCATATCAAAGATGCTGCTGGAAGATAATCACGATCTGATCCACAAAGCAACCGGATGGATGCTCCGTGAAATGGGCAAAAGGGATCTCGCTCTTCTGCGCTCGTTTCTAAGCAAACACTCCGGCACTATGTCCCGCACCACTTTGAGATATGCTATCGAAAAAATGAATCCGGAAGAACGTAAGTTTTGGATGAATAAGATTGATTAGCTGGCGTTATATGCATTAGCATATAATTTCAATTAAATTGCCCTTTTTATATGAGTTCACATATAATCTGTTTTAATTATTTGCTCATATAACTTATATGGCATATATTTGCATCAACATAGTGTATTTGGAACGCCCCGTTGCGTCCACCTGCACTCTAAACAAGATTGGCTCCCGGAATTCTCGGGAGCTTTTCTTTTTATCTTGATTGCGATTTATGTATATTGGTCTGGTATCAATTATAATTACTGTCTGCATATTATCTTCTAATTCCACCGAAATTATTACATTTGCACAAAATATTTAACTGAATATGAATAAGGTAGCGGAAAACCCTTCAAAAAACCGCACAGTCCCCTATCCCATCCCGTTGGTGATTGTCTCTGCGGTCTTCGTGACACTCTATCTGGTGTCCAATATCATGGCAGTAAAAATCGTAGGTATCGGCAAATGGATCTATTTCGATGCCGGCACAATTACATTTCCATTCGCCTATATGCTCGGTGATGTGCTCGCCGAAATATGGGGCTATAAGACCGCCAAACGGGTTATTTTGCTCACTTTAGCTTGTAATATCCTTTTGGTGCTCTGCACCTGGATAGGTGTATTTCTTCCCGTACCTGATTACAACGATGCCATTGCTTCGGCATATAATAGAGTCTTCACTTATGTCCCCCGCCTCGTTTTGGGCTCCATCGCCGGCTTTCTCTGCGGAGAACTATCAAATGCCTGGCTAATGGTGAGAATAAAAAAGTGGACAGAAGGCCGCTTGCTCTGGGTGCGTGCCATCGGCAGCTCTATTGCCGGCCATCTCTTTGACACAGTACCTTTTGTGCTGATTGCTTTTGGAGGCGTAGTGCCATGGATTGACATTCTGAAGCTGATAGCATTTCAATTTGTGGCCAAACTCGGCATCGAAGCCATTATGGGAACACCTCTGGCCTATCTCATTTTAAGATTTATGCGCCGATTCGGGATCGAAAGTACGACCTAACAAGTGTTGCGGGGTGCAGGTTGCGATATTATTCGTTTAATAAATTCAAAGAACATGAGCGGAGAAAAAGTTTGTTTTTTCGAAGCCATGTTCTTTGAATGATAGATGTAGAGCGAAGAAATTTTTTGTCATTTCGGAGCTGTGCTAATTGAATAACAGCATGAAACTCAGAGTTCAATACTCAATACTCGAAACTGGAAAGTCAACTGACTTTCCTCACCTTACCGTCCCTTACCTCCAGTTTTGCGCTGATCCTATTGCGCAGCGCTGGGACGTGGCTGATCAATCCCACCCTGCATCCATACCTCTTGAGATCTTCAAGCGTAATAATCACCCTTTCGAGTATATCCTCGCTTAGGGTACCGAATCCCTCATCGATGAAAATGGTATCGACTGCAAGCCCATCTTTGCCGAAAGTTGAAAGACCAAGTGCCAGCGCCAGCGATACCACAAAGGATTCTCCTCCGGAAAGCGTACTGGTAGCTCTGGTATAGCCTCCTTGCTCGAGATCCGTCACTAGGATAACCATAGATCCGGGTTCGTTGTAGAGCTGGTATTGCGGTGCAATGTGCCTGAGGCTTTCATTTGCTCTACCAAGTATTTCCCTGAAGAGCATCCTCATGGCAGCGTCCCGGAAACGTTTGCCCTCCGGACCTCCCAAAACGGCATCAAGGCTCCTCCAACGCGCAGCAAGCTTGATCTTGTTCCCAATTTCTCTCTCAAGTTTCTCTGCTTTTTCCAGTTCTTTACGCTCTGACATGGCACTCTGAGTGAGTTTGCCTTTTGATTCGAGCCATTTGTTTTTAAGACTCTCGAGGTCCTCTTTGGGAGTCCGGAGAGTAAGCTGGGGCTCCCCTTTCAGATGGAATTCGGGGTTTTCTATACGAGGATATTTCTTTTTTAATGAATCAAAACGCCCCTGTGCCTCTTCTTTCTTCTTTTGGATCCTCTGCATTTGTTCCTTTGCCGTTTCCGTCTTGGAAATAACGGTAATCCATCTGCTTAAAAGCGGCTCTGAGGCAACTTTTTGCAAATCTTCGTGGGAAAACTCGTCTATATCAAACTCGTCGGTTCTCTTTTGGATATCGGGATAAGATTTGAAATAATCCTCTCTTTTGAACTTGATGTTCTTGATTTCGTCGCCCATGTTGTCGACTTTAATTTTCAAATCCTGAGAATCTTTTTTCAGTTCAACATATCCGGAGGTTTTCTCAGCTAATTGTACCAGGAATTCTTCCCTATTGCTGTTCCATTTCTCTTTCCAATTCCCAATTGTGATATACTTCCCGGCCGTCTCAATGTAATTGTCCCTCTCCTTTTCCAGCCCGGTAAGTGCGCTTTCCAGAGCGGCTATGCTGGTTTTGGCATCATTGGCTTCCTTCTCAGCCTTTTGAACCAACAGCAATGCAGGATTCTCCTCATTTTTCCTAACCTCATCAATGTTTTTACGCATAGCGGAAATCTCCTTCTCCATAGCCTCTATGATTTCGAGGGTTTTTGAGGTCTTTTCTAACTCAGCAAGTGTTTCGGCTTTACGTTTATTTATATGAGCAGGAAGATCTTCCATATTCCAATCAAACTGACAATCGGTAAGAGTTTTACGGTTAGTCTCTTTGAAGCTGGAAATGGCTTCAGATTCACTTTTCAACTCATTTTCCAATTTTTGTAGAGCTTTGTTGTCTGCTTCAAGAAGTCCGTTTGCGGTATCATAAGCCGACTTAGCGCCATTCAACGCCAGAACACTTTTATCCCAGGCTGCTTTCTCCCTATCACGCGATTCTTCGAGATGTTTAAGAGATTCTTTGATAGCATTATCATCAAACGAATCCAGAATTTCCTGACTTAAGATTCTGCCGCAAACGGGACAATCGTCATCAGCTTTTACCATAGCCCTAAGAGCTGCGCCGTTTTCATTCAGTCTGATAAATTGCTCAAGCGTAGCAGCCGCTTTATCAAATAGCTCTTTTGCACTCTTCTCTTGTGTAACAGCGATGTTATATTTTTCAAGGAAAGAAACGAGCTCTTTTGTTCTTATTTCCAACTCCGATTTCTTGCCGGCAAGCCCTTCTATCAGGTTTTTTAGACTCTTTTCCTTTTCAGCCAGGACACCGGCCACTCTCTCGGCCTCTCCTATCTTTACACGTAAATCTTCAAGTTGATGCTTGTGAGCCTTATTTTTCTCCGGCTCCAGCTTAGAAAGCTCTTTCTCTCTTTGAGCGTACACTTCTTCGAAACCGACTATTTTCTTTCTAATTGCCTCACGCACCTCCTCTTTTGCCTTCTTCTCAGCCTCTATCGCCGTTAGTTGCGATTTGACAGTTTTAGTTTGCTCTTTATTCTGAACAATTTTTTGTTCCAAAACAGGAACTTGTTTTAAACTGTTTTCTATAAGAATCCAGTTGTCATACATCGGAACATCCGCTGAAAGTGATTCAAGTTTGCTCTGCATCTCTTTGTAAGAGGCTTGACGGGCTTCATACTCTTTCTGACGCTCTCCCTGAAGTTTTACGAGAGCAGCCGCTGTTTTCACACAGGAGAACTCAATTTTCAGTTGATCATCATACTCCCTATTTGCATCTTCGATATTTTGTAAAGCATCTTTAGCGGCAAGAAGTTCCGTGGCCGCAGTCACTTTCTCTCCAAAGTTTTGGGCCTCCTCTTCGATATTGAAAATCAGAGCACCAACCAGGTCTGCGTAATCCTCAAATGAAGTTTCATCCGGATTGTACTTAGAACCACATATAACTGTCCTTTCTAACAGAGCTTTGTCAAACCTAACGTCAGATTCGGCCTTATTTTTAAGCCTGTTGATCTCGCTCCCGACAGTACGATAAGCAGTGTTGCCGGTAATCTTTTCCAGAATTTCACATTTTTCTTCATCATTTGACTTTAAAAACTGCGTAAACTCACCTTGAGCAAGCATAGCAGTCTTGCAGAACTGGTCATACGAAAGGCCTGTCAGGTCGTCCAGATCACGTCTTTCAGTCTTATTTCGAGCATTAGGCTTGATTGTGATAGGGCGACCGCCATCTATCAGTGTCCATTCAGGATCATTGATTCCACTACTTCCTCTAACACGATTCACTTTCCATTGTGCCGTATATTTTTTTCCGTTTGCCGCTGTGAAAAGAAGTGATACCTCCCCCTCATTAGCATCCGCCTTGAGAAGCTGCTTTGTGTCCATAATATTGACGCTGCGGTCTCCGAGAGTGTAGGTCGGTACGGTTTGCTGCGTCCTGGAGTTGTCAAGGCGCGGAGTGCGGCCGTAAAGTGCAATACAGATAGCATCCAGTATCGTAGTCTTGCCGGAACCTGTTTCACCGTAGATTAGGAAGATGGATTCGGTGGCAAAAATATCTTTTGTGAAATCAATTTCAGCTTCGGATATTGAAGCGATGTTTCGTATGTTGAGTTTTAGAAGTTTCATCTTATACTTTAGGCCATTACTCTCTTTTCTCTATTATATATCCATTTTTTTTACCAAAGCATCGCCTTCAATGACAACGACTCCATCTTGATTATAACATGTAGTATTGAGCGTTACCAGTTGCTTATCAGGATTAATATCAGTAATAGTAGCTACAGCCGTTACTGTATCATCAATATAAACGGGTTTTAAAAATTTCATATTCTGTTTTAAGTAAATAGATCCCTCTCCCGGCATCTTAGTGCCGAGAATGGTACTAAAAAGAGAACCCACTAAAAAACCATGTACAATATTGCCCTTGAATATCGTCTGACCGGCATAGAGAGGATCAAGGTGTACCGGATTAAAATCTTGTGTAACGCTTGCAAAAGCTTTTACCTGTTCCATAGAAAACCGGGCAGACATTCTTTCTTCTTGCCCGATGTACAAATCACTGAATTTCATAGCCATTTAATTTTAAAATAATCCGTCCGGATTTTTACCGGACATGTATGAGTATATAACTAAAATAAATATTATTTAGCTTTTATAATCCACTTTTAACCAATCTGCTCACTCACATTCGCTACTGCTTGCTCAAATAACTCAGAGTATCCCTCTTCAGAGTCCTCGAAGAATTCCGGTGCGATGATTTCTGCCATTTCGCGCGAAGAAAGGGCACTTACCTGAGCCGCTGTCAGAAAGAGACCTTCACCTTCGGCAGGTTTGTCGGGAATTTCCTGTTTTACAAGACAATATCGAGCCTCTTTGCCCGTTAGAGCCGTTTTTACACGCTGTATATAGTCCGAAGGAAGCTCGCCCGTCTCAAGAACTTCAAGTCGGATATAAGCCTTTTCATGGTAAGGATAGTGCTTCAATATAGGGAGAAGATCAGTACAACTGCGTTTTCCTTCAGGAAGCTCTTTTGCAGAGAGCGTTTCCATTTTAAAGAGAGGTTCAATGGGAATTTGCCTCACTTGCGGCATCTCTCCTCTCTTTTCAATCTCAACTATATTTACAAAGTGATCATAATCCTCCTCGAAATTCATAGGGATTGGAGATCCGCTGTATCTAGCTTTACCATTGCTCCCCTTTATTTCCTGCGGAAAATGAATATGTCCCAGCGCCAGATAATCCCATCCGCTACCGAAAGTGCCAATATCGGAATTGTCGAGTCCTCCGATTATCAGTGCATCGTGACCCTTTATATTGCTCCCTGTCACCAGAGTGTGTGCGGTCAATATCACCGGAAGCCCCTCAATGTTAATGTCATCTACCTTTTCCAGCAATACTCCAATGAATCGCTTCATCCTCTCCTGTTTCCCATCTTCAGGATTGATATTGGGAAAATTTTGGGGATAACAATGAGGCACCGCTACCACATATCCGAGGATCTCGCTTTCTCTGCGTTTCCTTACGGGAATGATATGCTTGGCAAAGACTGAATCATAGAATGAAGTATTGTCAAGCGACTCATCATTATCCCTTGGAATTGTCCCCACCACATCCGTGTTGAAATATTTCCATAAAAGCCCATCTACGTCCAACTTGGAACTGCTGTCGTGGTTGCCGGCAATCAACACAATGTGCATCCCTCCGAAAGAGAAACCTTCGTCACGCAATTGAAGCAAAGACTCATTGTAGAGCTCCTGAGCGGCAATCGAGGGTGCAGAGGTATGGAACAGATCCCCGCTGACAAGCAGCAGATCCGGTTTTTCTTCTCTTACTACCCTTTTAAGCTGTTCAAAGAAGTGCTTATGCTCCTCAGTCCTGTCATAATCGTAAAATGTCTGGCCTAAATGCCAATCGCTCGTATGCAGTATCTTCATTTCGATCTAATTTTCGTATGATTCAAATTTGTTAAAGTTAGCAATTATTCGGAAATATCATACCGTATACCCGCCGAAATCTTTTATTAATATCATACCGGACAATTGCAAACTATTTCGTTAATTTCTTACCAAGCAACTACGGAAATCTTTCCTTATATTTGCAGAACAAACAAATGAAATTATGATGCAACCTCTGGCAGAACGGATGAGGCCTTCCAAGATCGAAGACTTTGTGGGACAGGAACACCTTGTCGCTACCGGGGCAGTATTGCGCAATATGCTCAAGAGCAAGCAATTGAGTTCATTCATCCTCTGGGGGCCTCCCGGAGTGGGTAAAACCACCCTTGCACGTATAATAGCCGGCAGTCTCGATAGAGAATTCTACACTCTTTCAGCTGTCAGTTCCGGAGTTAAGGATGTACGTGAGGTAATACAGCATGCTGAAAGCGGAAGAATGTTCGCCAAAGGTGCGCCGATCCTCTTCATTGATGAAATCCACCGATTTAACAAAGCACAGCAGGATGCATTGCTCGGTGCGGTCGAGAGCGGCACAGTTGTACTGATTGGAGCTACCACTGAAAACCCCTCCTTCGAGGTGATCAGCCCTCTCCTATCCCGTTGCCAGGTATATGTGCTCAAATCCCTTGATGTGGAACACCTCAAGGTTCTGCTCAAGAGAGCTCTTAAAGAAGACAAGATTCTAAAACAGCGCAAGATAAAGGTTAAAGAGAGCGAAGCACTTTTCCGCTTTTCCGGCGGTGACGCCCGTAAATTATACAATATCCTCGAGATTATCATCTCAACTTTTCCTGAAGAGGGTGAGATCGTCATAGAGAACGATGTCGTTACAGACCGCTTACAGGAGAATATCGCTCTATACGACAAGGATGGGGAGCAGCACTACGATATAGTATCTGCATTCATCAAAAGTATACGCGGAAGTGACCCCAACGCAGCTATCTACTGGATGGCTCGCATGCTTGCAGGAGGTGAAGATCCTCTATTCATCGCACGAAGGATGCTCATCTTGGCCTCTGAAGATGTCGGACTGGCAAATCCTAACGCTGCTTTGCTTGCCCGGAGCTGTTTTGATGCCGTTCACAAGATAGGGATGCCCGAAAGCCGTATCATATTGGCCCAAACCTGCATCTACCTAGCCGCTTCACCCAAGAGCAATAGTGCCTATATGGCTATAGATGAGGCTATGGCGCTTGTAAAAAGTACTAGTGAGGCACCACCGGTACCCCTGCACCTGCGTAATGCTCCCACAGAACTGATGAAGGAGCTCGGTTATGCGAAAGATTATAGATATGCACATGCATTTGAAGGCAATTTCGTAGATCAAGAGTTTCTTCCCGACTCTCTTAAGGGTTGCAAATTTTATGAGCCAGGACAAAATGTCCGTGAAAATGAAATTCGCAAACGTTTGCAGCAGCTCTGGAAAAAATACGACTATTAGTCGAGTGTCAAAAAAACAGAGGATTCGGAACAAGCCGAATCCTCTGCCACCATTATGAAACCCAACTAAAATTATTTATACAAGAATCTTTTTATAGATCTTTTCGGTGTCTTTTCGAATTCATTTTTAAGAAGTTCAATCCTGGCGATACGACTATACAGCGGGAGCATCAGATTGAGTTTGATGCGATTCTCTTCCATAAGTTTGGCCAGATCATTTTCGTCCATCGATGCCTGTGATACCCTGTCATAATCGGGGTAGACCAAAGCCACAATCCTTTTGTCCCTTTCGATAACAACCGATTCCACCACATAAGGCTGGTTGTTGAGACGATCCTCAATTTCCTCGGGATAGATGTTCTGCCCGTTGGCACTGAGGATCATATTTTTACTACGTCCTTTTATAAAGATGTTGCCTTTGCCGTCAATCAAGCCAAGGTCGCCGGTACGCATCCAGCCATCTTTGGTAAAGGCAGCTGCAGTAGCTTCAGGGTTTTTATAATAACCCTGCATAACGTTTGCACCACGTGCCTGGATCTCTCCCACCACATGTTCCGGATCTTCAGAGTCAATTCTGAGTTCCATTCTGTCCACAACTTTACCGCAAGACTGCTTGGCGAATTTCTTCCAGTGCTCGTACGCAAGAATTGGAGCACACTCGGTCATACCATAGCCTACTGTATAAGGCAGACGAATATCCTTCATACAATCCTCCACCTCTTTGTTGATGGCGGCACCACCAATGATAATATGTTCTATTTTTCCGCCAAAAGCATCCAGTATCTTGCTCCTTATCCTATTCTTAATGAGACGTGAGAAGAAGGGAACTTTCATCAGAGCCTTAATCACCGGTTTGTGAATTGTTGGAAATACGGTATTGCGAAAAATTTTCTCAATAACTAGAGGTACGGTAACAACCATAAAAGGCTGTATTTGGGCAAATGAGTTGAGTAGTACCTTGGGCGAAGGTATTTTGCCGAGGAAATAGACATGACAACCACCCGCAACTTGATATAGGAACTCGAATGCCAGCCCATACATATGAGCCAACGGAAGCATTGAGACAATCTTGTTATTTGGAGAATTGGGAATGGTGTCAATGGCATACGTTGTATTGGAACTCACGTTACCGTAAGTGAGCATCACCCCTTTGGGGTCACTGGTGGTACCTGATGTATAATTAATCAGAGCCAGATCTCCTAAATTGTCTGTAGGATAACGTACATCCTTGATTGAGAAATTGGGGAACTTGGTAGAAAAAAGAGTCTCAAGATTAGCAAGACAATCGTCCAATCCGGCTCCGATTTTATTATACAATATTGTGTAGTCTTCCACATTTACGGCTACCTGGAGAAGGGGCATGCTCTCAATATCAAGCTTCTTCCAGATATCCGTATTTGTAAAAAGTAGTTTGCTTTCCGAATGGGTTACAAGTGCTGTAATGCTCTCCGGATGGAAGTCGTTGAGCAAAGGCACAGTTACTGTTTCATAAGCTGTTGAAGCGAGGAACGCCACACACCACTGTGCAGAGTTTTTGCCACAAATTGCAACTTTGTCACCTTTTTTAAGGCCTGCTGCCTCAAAGAGAATATGAAGTTTCTCGATATTGTCACAAATCTGTCCGTAGGTGTATGAGACGCCGTCGATATTACTCAAGACTTCGCGGTCCCAATACAAACCCGCACTATTTTGAAAATAAGTTAAAAAGTGTGTAATTTTGTCCCTTGCCATTTCTCTTTCATTTTGGCGCTAAGGTATTCCTATGCAATTATATATTAAAAATAATGTGATATAATTATCAGACAAGTGGCGAAATTCTACCTTTTGGGGTGGTTTGATGAAATATGTGGTAAAAACCGACAATTATGAGAAAGAAAAAACCTATCGTAGCTCTTATTTATGATTTCGACGGCACACTTTCACCTGGCAATATGCAAGAATTCGGCTTTATACAGGCTATCGGAAAGACACCGGAAGAGTTCTGGCGAAATAGTGATGCCGTATCTGACGGACAGGAAATGAGCCATATTCTCGCATATATGAAACTTATGATCGATGAGGCCAGAATTGCAGGTATTTCCCTGAAGCGTGACTCTTTCGTCTCTTTCGGCAAGTCTATTGAACTATTTCCGGGAGTAAAAGAGTGGTTTGCACTTATAAACGAATACGGACGTAAAAAAGGAGTGACGGTAGAGCATTACATCAACTCCTCCGGACTAACCGAAATGATAGAGGGGACTGAGATTGCAAAGGAATTCAAAAAGATATTTGCCTCATCCTTTTGGTATGACAAAGACAATGTAGCTGTATGGCCGGCTGTAGCAGTTGACTTTACGGGTAAGACACAATTTCTCTTTAAAATTACAAAAGGAATCCTCGACATCAGCGATAAGACCAGGGTCAATGAGAGCCAGAAAGATGAAAGCAAGCTTATTCCTTTCAGCAATATGATCTATTTTGGTGACGGCGAGACAGACATTCCATGTATGAAAATTGTGAAGATGTTTGGTGGAAATTCCATAGCGGTCTATCAGCCGGCTCGAAAGGAAAAATTTCGCACTGCACAGAAATTGCTGCGTCAGGAACGCGTAAACTTTATCTGTAAGGCTGATTATTCAATAGAAGGCGAGATTTGGAATGTTGTGACCAGCATAATTGACAAGGTCAAAATGGAAGGTGATTTTACATGCCTGCAGCGCAAAATGCGCAATAGGTCGTTATAAATGGTGTGCTATATGAGAATCTTTTCCAAAATACTCTTCTTGTTGTATATCGCATCATTATTATTCCTATCTCTTGCGAGTTTCGCAGGTATTGATCTAGGTATCAGGCGCACCGATATTATCGGGATACCTATTGACAAATGTATCCATTTCCTGATGTTTCTGCCCTATCCCTTTTTGGCCTATTTCGCTGCTCCGAGAAAGAATTGGTGGAGAACGCTTTTCTATGTCGGAATGACGGGAATCATAATAGCTTTCCTCCTCGAATTGTCACAAGGTATATTCACTCAAGACCGTGTAACCGATATTTGGGATCTGGTGGCTAATGTGATTGCAATCCTGATTGGAACTGCAGTACTTCTTTTATTTAAGCGAAAAAGAGCGTGAGACGGGGAAGAGTCCGAAAATACCGCCTGTGTGGATAAATAGGATGTTCTGTGACTTTTCAAATGCTCCGCCTTTGCGCAATTCGCAATCAAGACCATAGGTGGCTTTTCCGGTGTAAACTGGATCAAACACAACGCCTTCCAGTGCAGCAAGACGCCGGATGTGCTCCAACTCCTCCGGACGGCTCTTTGCATATCCTATGCCCACATAGCCGTCAATATATTCGAAATCCGATTGTTTTACCTTTGCGGCAAACTCTTCAGCCTGCTTACGGGTGATTTCACCCTGCTCCACAAGATACTCAAGACATCCAGGAGTCATTTGCATCGCCACATTTTGAAAATAAGCGTTATCATCACAAACTGCCATACCCACAACTCGTTTGCCGTAACCCAAAAGCATATTGGCCAATGTAAGACCGGTATGTGTTCCACCCGAACCGGTGGCCACCACGATAGTATCAAAGGTAATACCCATCTTCTCTTCCTGCTCTACAATCTCCTTCATACAGTGGAAATAGCCTAGAGCACCTACCGGATAAGATGCGCCTTCAGGGATTATATAGGGTTTAAATCCCTTTTTACGGTACTCCTGAGCCATTTCCTCCATTATTTGCGTACGGCTGTTGCTATATTCTGGACGTGTGCAGAAACGCACATCAGCGCCCATCAGACGATCAAGGAAATAATTACCCTCAAGAGGGGGCTCCTCTTCGATTCTCAACAACACGGCAGCCTTCATGCCGAGCCTTGTGGCAGCAGCAACGGTAGCCCTGCAGTGGTTGCTCTGAATGCCTCCGCATGTAATAAGAAGGTCACAACCCCGATCCCGAGCTTCATGAATGGCAAATTCCAGCTTTCGGATCTTGTTGCCGTTCCATTCGCTTCCTGTCTGATCATCACGTTTGATATAAATATTTACCCCTTTTTCAGCGCTCCAGCGTGTGAGTTTTTCAATTTTTGTAGGAAGATTTGCAAGTGATAGTTTTCTCATTGTACATTATTTTAAGTATTGACAAATATAACTATTTTTGCTGCAATTATTCAATGAAATGAGAAAACTAATTACCATCGCTATTTGTGCCCTGCTTGCACCCCCTATAAGCAATGCACAGGGCAGTTCCACTGCTGAAGTATTCCTTAAGGTAACCGATTCAATTCAGAATTATCTCTTATCGGAGGCCTCAATAATGGGCCCCATAGCAGTAGATAGAGCTATTGTCAGCAAAAAAAGTCTGACTATCCGCTTTAAGCCCTCTATCAGCGAGTATCCCCTCCGAGAAAGACATGTCAAAGATATTTACTCCATCGTAAAACTTCTGATGCCAGCAAAATATGCTTCTTACAAATCATCATTTACTCTAAATGCTATAGGCTTACCCCTTGAGGAGTTGGTTTCAGGCTACTATAAAGGAGAGAACTCAAATGATGTGCTGAAAAAATACCGCCATACCGTATATGAGAATAGCAAGAGGCCCTCAAATCCGCTGGTCACCAATCTCTCTAAAGGCTATACGGTGACTAAAGGTCTTGAAGGGAGCCATATCGCACTTTGGCAGAGTCACGGATATTATTACGAGCAGTCATTAAAGCGCTGGGAATGGCAAAGGGCGAGGATTTTTGAGACAGTGGAAGACCTATACACCCAGAGTTATGTCCTCCCCTTCCTTGTCCCTATGCTTGAGAATGCCGGAGCAAATGTACTGCTGCCACGAGAGCGCGACCATCAACTGCATGAGGTTATAGTGGACAATGATAATCCCGGCTCCGGATACTCTGAGGATGGAAAATGGAAATCCTCCCCCGACTCCGGATTTGCCAATATAAAACCATACTATCTCTATAAGGAAAATCCTTTCAAACTCGGTAGTGCACGTATGTCGGACGCAAAAGTAGTTGGAGCTCGAAGGGGTACCTACAGCACAGCTCAATGGATACCTGATATACCGGAAGATGGTGACTATGCCGTATATGTCTCCTATCATACGCTCAAGAACAGCACTGAAGCAGCACAATACGAGGTACGCCACAAAGGTGGCTCCTCCCGTTTTTCAGTCAATCAAACTATGGGAGGCGGCACCTGGGTATATCTCGGTACATTTCCCTTCGCCAAAGGCTCAAATAAATCCCAAGGAGTCTTCCTGAATAACAATTCTGAGAGTAACAAAGATGTTATAACCGCTGATGCAGTGAAGTTTGGAGGCGGAATGGGCAATATAGCCCGTAAACCTTCTGAGACAGACAAAGAGGGTAAACCGGTGACTCCGGACTTCGATGTAGAACCCGAAATATCCGGTTATCCGCGGTATACGGAAGGTTCAAGATACTGGCTGCAATGGGCGGGATTCAACGATACCATCTATTCAGTCAACCGCAACTTCACCGACTACAACGACGACTATCAGTCGAGAGGAATGTGGGTCAATATCCTCACCGATGGCTCCTATCTCAAGCCTGATCGAAAGGGATATAACATCCCGATCGATCTTTCATTCGCATTTCATACAGACGCGGGCACTACACTCACCGATTCCATCATCGGAACTCTCGCCATATACACTCGCCTATCAATGGACCAAGATGAATATCCTTACGGAGTGAAGAGATCTATCGCACGTGATTACAATGATATAGTGCAAACTCAGATTGTGGATGATATCCGCGCCATCTTCGAGCCTCAATGGTCAAGACGCGGGATGTGGGATAAGTCATATTCCGAGTCACGTTCACCGGAAGTGCCTGCAATGCTGCTGGAGCTCCTCTCCCACCAAAATCTTGCCGATATGCGCTACGGACTTGATCCTGCATTCAGATTTGTGGTTTCAAGAGCAATCTATAAAGGTATGCTCAAGTATCTATCCTGGCTCAGAGGCACTCCTTATATTGTCCAGCCATTACCTGTACGTGCTTTTTCGGCAGAAATCACCGTATCCGGCAGGAAATATCAGGCACAGCTCAAATGGGAGCCGCGAGTTGACCGATTGGAGAGTACGGCGACAACACGCAGTTATATGCTTTACACGAGAGTAGATGAGGGTGGATTTGACAATGGAGTACCGGTAAATGGAAATTCTTTCACTGTAAATATAGAACCGGGGAAGATCTATAGTTTCAAGGTGACTGCAGTAAATGAGGGTGGCGAGAGTTTTCCCTCTGAAATACTCTCCGTGGGGCTTGCTGACTCACGCTCCTCCAGAGTGGTTGCAAAGGGCAAGACCGTGCTCGTGGTGAATAACTTTGATAGGGTTGCAGCTCCTTCATCCTTTGCTACCCGCGACTCGACTTATGGAGGATTCCTGGACCATATCGACCGTGGAGTCCCCTATTTGTATGATATTTCGCACATCGGGTCACAACACGAGTTCCGTCGTTCAGTCCCCTGGATGGATGATGATGCTGCAGGATTTGGTGCCTCTTATTCCGATTATGAGACCAAATCTTTCGCTGGAAATACCTTCGATTATCCCTATTATCACGGTTTAGCCCTTATGAGGGCCGGTTATGACTTTGTATCGACATCCCGCGAGGCGTTGACTTCAGGTGTAGTAGATTTGGATAAATATCCGGTACTTGACCTCATTTGCGGTAAGCAAATCACTACTCTCACAGGCAGAGATGGTGCAAGTGTACTACGATATAGCGTTTTCCCCGCAGATCTGCAGGAGACTTTGAGGGAATATGCCGCATCAGGCGGAAATATGCTAATATCAGGTGCCAATATTGCGACAGATGCCTGGGATCAAATCTATGATTATCAGATTGACTCAGTAATGATGGCTGACGTTATTATTCCTATGCGTGAATTTATCACCGGCATCCTCAAATATAAATGGATGACCAACAATGCTACTGTGGGATGCGATGTCAAGATGGTGCAGAATCCTTTTAGATTACCCCTGTCCTCATATTCATTCTTCAATAAGCCCAATCCTCATCGTTACCAGATAGAAAGCCCTGACGGACTTGTCCCTGCCGACAAGAATGCATATACAGTTTTCAGATATTCCGACAATAACATCTCAGCCGGAGTGGCTTATGAGGGCGATTATCGTGTAGTATCCCTCGGTTTCCCCATCGAAACGCTTCAGTCACAAAGCCAAATAGATATGCTTATCAAGGACCTCATGGAGTTCCTTGATAAGTAGTTCAGAGTCAGGAGTATGTAGTTCCAAGTTACTGCACACTACTAACTACAAACTACACACTTAAAAAACAAAGAGTTCGGGGATACCGAACTCTTTGTTTTTACAGCAGTTCTGCGCTTCTTTTGATAAAGTCACTAAGTTCTTTGCCTTTAAGCATATTATTGGCGAGCAAAGCGAGGTCCGTAACCTGTTTAAGCAGGATATTATCAGCAGTGAATGCTGCAGTTCCCTCCTCTCCCATAATGCGTTTGATCAGTGGATTTTCGGCATTTATAACAATATTATAGGACTCCGGAAGCTCACCGTAGAAATTCATTCCACCACCAAGAGCTTCCATATCACGGTAGCGCCTTAGGAACTCAGTCTGGGTGATAAGTACTGGCTGAGCCGTATCACCGAGATTTTCGACAGACACCCTGTATTTGTTCTCCTTGGGAAGTATCTCTTCGAAAAGAGAATCAAGACGTTTCTGTTCCTCTTCACTTATCTCATATTTCTCAACCTCTGATTTGGCTATTAGCTTATCTATGGAATCCGCATCAACACGTAAGAAAGTAGAATTTTCGAGCTTTTGCTCCAGCATTGATACAAAATGTGAATCCAGCGGAGAATCGAACAGTAGCACGTCATAACCTCTGTTTTTGGCGGTTTCAATGTACTGATATTGTGCCTCGGCATCTGTGGCGTATAGATAAACCACCTTTTTATCCTTATTCGTCTGCTCTGTTTCGATTGCCTTGCGATAATCCTCATAGTTAAAAAATTTGCCTTCAGTATTCTTGAATAGAGCAAAATTCAGAGCCTTTTCGTTGAATTTCTCGTCGGTAATCATTCCGTACTCAATAAAGAGCTTGAGGTTATCCCATTTCGACTCAAATTCTTCCTTATTATTCTTTGAAATTTCCTCAAGACGATCTGCCACCTTTCTGGTAATATAACCGGAAATCTTCTTTACATTGGCGTCCGACTGCAGATAGCTCCTCGAAACATTAAGGGGGATATCCGGAGAATCAATCACACCGTGGAGAAGTGTCATAAACTCGGGGACGATATTCTCCACAGAGTCCGTCACAAACATCTGATTGCAGAATAGCTGGATTTTATTACGAACTACGTCAATTTGATTTTTGATCTTGGGAAAATAGAGAATACCTGTCAAATTGAAAGGATAATCCACATTTAAGTGAATATAGAAGAGCGGATCATCCTGCATCGGATATAGTTCACGATAAAACTCCATATAATCCTCATCTTTAAGATCGGTCGGTTTAGCCGTCCAGAGAGGTTTTACGTTGTTTATGATATTATCCTCACCCGTATCTACATATTTGCCATCTTTCCACTCTTTTTTCTTGCCAAGAGCGATGGGTACCGGCATAAACTTGCAGTATTTGTGTAACAATCCACTGATTTTGCTCTCCTGAGCAAAATCTTTTGACTCATCGTCCAGATGAAGGGTTATCGTAGTGCCTCTATCCTGTTTGTCGGAATCGCTCATTGTATACTCGGGATCACCCTCACACTCCCATCTGACTGCTTTAGAACCCTCCTTCCATGAAAGGGTGTCAATGGTAACCTTTTTGGAGACCATAAATGCCGAATAGAAGCCCAAGCCGAAGTAACCTATAATGCCGGTTGCTTGATCTTTATATTTTTCAAGGAATTCGCCTGCGCTTGAAAAAGCTATCTGGTTGATATATTTGTCCACCTCTTCCGCTGTCATGCCGATACCGCGGTCAGTGATTTTCAAGGTGCCTGCCGTGGGGTCTAATTCAATCCTAATAGTCAAATCACCCTGTTCGCCCTTAAGTTCACCACTGGAAGCAATCGTATTGAGCTTCTGGGTGGCATCCACCGCATTTGCTACAAGCTCGCGTAGAAATATTTCGTGATCAGAATAAAGAAATTTTTTAATTACCGGAAATATATTCTCGGTAGTAACTCCAATTGTTCCTTTTGCCATAATCTTATATTAAAACTGTTTATAATCTTTTTGTTTTAACCAAGAATGGGCAAAAAGAGTACCATCCCCCGAAACTGACAAAATGTCTGTTTCGGGTTAGTTCCGAGTTTCGAGTGTGTAGTATGTAGTATTGTATAGTGCGAGTTGCGTGGTGCAAGTTGTGGGTTACGAGGTGTTACGAGGTGTTACGAGGTGTTACGGGTTGCGTGGTACTAGTTCGCTGTAGCTAACAGCTAACAGCTAACAGCTAACGGCCAATGGCTAATTGTTAATGGCTAATGGCTTTCTTTATGAGTATCGGATGAGTGGTCTCTATGCCGTTGAGGTTCCATTTATCATGGACCTCGTGAAGCGTATGATTATAACGTCTGCTAAAATGAATACTATCTTTCGTATTGTTCTTCCAATAAATAATGAAGTCAGTCTCATAATCCTTTACTACATGTATATCTATGGTGCCGAAATGGAGAAAATATTGACCATCTTGATTCATTAATAAAAAGCCTATATACCTTGACACAGAGCTCTTAATGTCAACTTGTGGTATTATATAGAGCTGATATTCGCTACCTCTATGTTTAAGCATAGCTCCTTCAGCAAAAAAACATTCCGACTTAGGATCGAGCAAACTCCTTCCTGACTCATCTACCACATAAACTCTCATTTCTATAGGAGGCCAACCGCGACCCATATCCTCGGGATCGTCAGGATCAATAGTAGGCTCACATGAGGAAACGGCCAAGATTGAAACAAGCAATATCGAAACAATTATTATCCTTTTCATTCGGTTAAGGTAAACTAAATTGGGTGGATTTCTTTATGACTATTGGAAAATCGGTTTTCTTGCTGTTGAGTTTCCATTTATTGGTAGCTTTTACAAGAGAATAATTTACACGTCTCCGTAATTGGATGACATCTTCCGGCATATTATTGTTCCAGTGGATTGTAAACTTGGTATTATAACCCTTTCCACCGTCCAGCTCTCCAAAATATAAATAATACTTACCATCCCTACACTTGAGCAAAAAACCTTCGAACCACGGAGAGGCTTCTTTAGTTACCACACCATTGAGAACTAAAGGATATCTCTCGCCTTCATATTCCAATTCAGCCTTTCTTCCCAGAAACATATCCGATTCAGGATTTAGCAGATCCTCTCCAGTCTCGCTGCTTTCAACATAAATCTTGAGAGAGATAGGATACCAATCTATAACTTTAAAATCACAAGAGGAAATTGCAAAAATTGAAACGAGAAGTAGAGAAATAAGTTTAATTTTTTTCATTATAAAGTGTATTGGTGTTTTCAAATAGATGAGTTCAGCATACTATATATACGCAGTAACTCATCAAATACTGCCATCTGGGGTAAAATTTTTGTGAGTAATTATAATACCAAGGGCTAATGGTTAATGGCTAACGGCCAATAACTAAACTCTCACCACACTACTATCTCATCGGCAAATACCCAACCTCTTACAACTGGGTTGATGGTTGCGGTTATGCGGATAAACCGGGCTTGTTGGGAGCCGTTCCATTCGAAGGATTTTAAGAATGTACCTGCTTTATCGCTTGCAATGCTGTTATTAAATGTAGCTATTGATTCAAAATCACCTTCTCTTTCACTTGAGAGTGCAATTGTAATCTCTTTTGGAAGCCAGATTTCAGCGTTCGCATTGTGTAAAAAATTAATGCGTATATGACGAAGCATATCTGTTGCGCCCAAATCTATAATGACATCAAAAGGGGCGCCTATAAAGCCTTGCCAAAAGCCGTCGCCATGCGAAAATCCGCCATATAAACCGTCAATCAGGCTATTTTTTCCGTTTGCAGGGTAATATCTATTGTATGGATTGAGATATTCTATCTTTTTCCCTATCGCTCTATGATAATCAATTCGTTTTTCTAAAACATCACCTAATGGTGTTCCATCTCTGAAGAGTTGAGCGTTAAGTTTTGCCGAATCTTTTACAAAAATCGGGTTTTCGTATAGCTGTGACTCACTTGTAACTGCTGAACCATCGGTTGTATAGCGTATTTCAACAGGGGAGATTTCAGAAGTTAAAGTAATTGCGACAGCTTTATTTAGAGAATCATTTGACATATAAATCGCAGGGTCTTTGCTCAAGGTGAAAGTGTTGTAACCTTTCTGTTGCAGAATCGGTATGGATCGGTTTACACGATATTTAAATGAGTCCCAAGACTTATTTTCCGGATTAGTCCAGGCCACTTCAGCAAAAGCTAAGATACGCGGATAGAGCATATATTCGGCATGCTCTTCGGTAGGGATATACTCCGTCCACAGACAGGCCTGAACGCCCCAAATATTCTCTATATCATTTGCAGAAAGGCTATCAGGCAGAGGATCGAAAGCATAAACATTCTCCAATGGTAAGAAGCCACCCATGGCTTCCGGCTCTTTTTCGGGTGAACTTTGATAGCTGTTAAAATAAGTGTATTTTCCCGGTGTCATGATAACCTTATGTCCGCTTTGTGCCGCCTCAATTCCTATCTTTTCATCGCGCCAATTCATTACAGTGGCACTTTTCTCCAATCCACCTTCAAGGATTTCATCCCAACCTATTAACTCTCTTCCTTTCGAGTGCAGATATTTTTCTATTCTTCTTATAAGGTAACTTTGAAGCTCGGCTTCATCTTTTAAATTCTCATTTTTAATACGCTCCTGACATTTGGGGCACTTTTTCCAATGCTCTTTACTCGCCTCATCTCCGCCGATATGGATAAACTTAGAGGGAAAAATATCCATAATCTCATCCAAGACATTTTCCAGAACAACAAATGTCTCTTCATTACCTATACATAACTCGCTGCTTGTATAAGGCTTTCCGTTACAGGATAATTGTGGATATACCGCCAAAACCTCCTCTGAATGCCCCGGCATCTCTATCTCAGGAATAATTGTGACATGTCGTTTTGCGGCATATTCAACCAACTCTTTCGCCTCTTCTTGAGTATAATAGCCGCCATAAGCATTTGTGTCGCCTTCATTTGTATATTTTCGTCCGGAGGTCCACCACTCTTTCCATAACGAATGTGTACGCCATGCGGCGATATTGGTCAGCTCTGGATATTTCTTAATTTCTATACGCCAACCTGGTCCATCAGTAAGATGCCAATGGAACCGGTTGAGCTTGTAATGCGCCATCAAATCGATTTGCTTTTTTAGGAAATCGGGCGAGAAAAAATGGCGTGAAACATCGAGATGCATTCCACGATATGCAAAGCGCGGGCTGTCTTCTATCTCTATAAACGGCAATTTATCAGAATTGTGCTCTGTAAGTTGAATAAGTGTCTGAATCGCATAAAAAAGCCCTGCTTCAGACACAGCCCATATTTTGATCCCGTTTCCGTTAACGAAAATCTTATACGATTCATCCAAAGAGTCGGCGTAATTTGAGTTATTCAATGAAAACGATGCCTCGACACCGCAATCAGAAAGATTTAATGCTGTAGATTTTAAATAAGCTGACAAATCATTCTTAACCTCTGGATTCAGTTCCTTGAAATTCAATTTTAACCCCGAAGAAATATCAAGCGAATCCTGACCAACCTTAATTTTATTCGGCATCGGAATTAAGTGAACAATATCTGCAGCAAGGTTATCTTCAACCCTTTTCTCCTGACAGGAAAAGGAAATAAGAAGGACAATCAGCAATGGATAGTAGTAAATCGTTTTCATGCCGAATTAATATTAAATGCTTTTAATCTTCAAATACCTTCAATTGATTACGAAACTCATTCCTATTCCTTCTGAATCCAATCCTGTAACGGAAGCACTTCTCCGAAGGTGGCTTGCGTAACCGAAGTAACTATGTCGTGACCATTTGCACTATTGGTAAAATAGACTATTCCGCGACGATCTTCAGGACGTAAAACAAAGAGTGCCTTGAAATTGCCGTTATCACCCCAATGCCAATAGTAACGTGGTGCCTCCCCTTTTTCAGCGGCAGCTGTCTCAGAATAAATAGATCCCACACCCAAACACCACCAAATGGTAGAGTCACAGTCACGGTGGTTATCTGCATATCGGATGGCATGAACATGCGGAGTGAGCATTTCAGTGCACGATGTCTCACTTAGGCCTTTCCCCTCCATAAGAGCCATCAAAAAGCGAGTGTAGTCAGATGCGGTTGTGCGCAGAGTGTAGGCACTATTCTCACGCGGGTGACGCCCCTGACCGCGATTTTCCGCGGCGCGGTTGAAACCGTCAAGCGCAATGCTGTCGTACTGCGGCAGCCAACCATATGAAGTGGAATTCATCCCCAGTGGGATAAACACCTCTTCGCGTGCAATTTCATCCAAAGATCCGCCGCTAATTGCCTCTACAGCGCGCTGCAGGTAGGCAAAGCCCTCTCCTGAATAGGAAAAACAGGAGTCAGCAGGATATTTGAATTTAATCACACTTGTCGGCCATTCGTCCGATGAGGGGCCTGTCGCCCAATTTGGCAATCCCGAAGTATGTGAGAGCACCATCCTCGGAGTGAGGATAGCGGCCATCTCTTTATCCTCAAACCGATCCATATCGGTATATTGACAAATCGGCGTATCAAGGTCAATCTCTCCCCTATCCACCATCTTCATCACGATATAGGCAAATATAGGCTTACTAAGGGAAGCTGCCTGGAAGATGCTCGATTCATCGCCAGGCTGAGTATAACTGTAAGTGCTGTCCGCGAGAATGACTCCTCCCATTGAAATATTATTCTCAAAAATGCAATATTGAAAGACAGGAATCTTCGCTGATTTAACATCTTGACGAAAATCCGATATTGCCTGATTTAACTCTCCTATGATGCTGGCGTAAGGGCCGTCACAGGCGACAAATAACGCAGTAAGAAATAAAAATAACGCAATTTTCTTCATTTTATTTTGGTGGTTTTAAAAAAGTATCTATATTTGCTCTCCCAAAATAAAGGGAGCATAGCTCAGCTGGTTTAGAGCATCTGCCTTACAAGCAGAGGGTCATAGGTTCGAATCCTATTGCTCCCACAAAAAACTAAAGTGACCTTCGGTCGCTTTATTTTTTTGTGTGTAGTCGCTACGCTCCTATCTACCCCTCCTTTTAATGGTTCCCTTGGGGAACCAAGCATCGCAGAAGCGCTGCCTTCAGCTTTGCTGAATTGTTATAAACTAAAGTGACCTTCGGTCGCTTTATTTTTTTGTGGGAGGTCGCTTCGCTCCTATCTACCCATACCACCCTGCAACCCGCAACTCGTAACTCGTAACACGTAACCCGCAACCCGCACCTCAGAAGTAAAAAAGGCCTCATTAGAGGCACTTTTTTACTTCTTCACAGGCTTTTTGCCCTTTTTGGGGGCATTGCTGCGACGTGACTTGGTTATCCTCCTGCGCAACGCGAATATCAGCAACAATATCACAAATACGCTAATAATTACAATAGTGATGATATTGCTTGAATCACTGCCCTTAACGCGGCTCCACATCGAAATCAGTTTAGGAGTCTCCTCACCCCAGTCATGCAACATAACACAGCGGTCGATAACAGTCTGGTCGGGATAAAGAACCGGATTAGTACGAACTGAATCTGCCTCGGGACCGAAGAAATATCTCAAATCGAGGGGTTCGTAATCTTCGTCTTCGATCGCCTCAAGTACGGCATCTCCGCCGATAGCTGAAACATAGCCAATGAATTCCATATTTCTCACGGCATTTTCGGGCATACAGAGGAAGTTGATGAAGTATTTTGCAGCTTTGACATTCTTTGCATATTTGGGGATTACCCAACCGTCAAACCAGACACTGCTGCCCTCGTCCGGAACGAAATAATCGAGTTCGACACCCATCGGTTCTGCCTCGTCCATAGCCCATACTGCATCACCGCTCCAAGTGAGATTGATCCAGCCGCGCTCTTGTGTCATCTGGTCCTTGCCGAAATCGGCTTCCCAGCCTGCAACGATATTCTTCACCTCTTTCATATAGGCCTCAACAGCTGCAATCGACTCATCCGAAGAGTCATACATCAATTCTTCCAGGGTAACTTTACCCTCTTTAACTTCATCCTTCTTGAGATAGATCAAAACCGAGCTATAAACATCCCTAGGGGCATCTTTAATGAAGATTTTGTTGGCATACTTGGGGTTTCTGATAATATCCCACGTGCCAAGATCCTCTTCTGCAACATATTTTTTGTTGTAGAGAATACCTGCAGTACCCCACATATAACCGACGGAGTAGTCATTTGCATTTTTGCCGCTGCCGTCAATCTTGTCGAAGCACTCGCGAATATAGGGTGCGATATTTTCGTCGATGTAGTTTGGAGTATCACCAAAATCCCTGTCGATGGGCAGGAGAAGATCCTCACGGAGCATACGTTCAATGATATAGTCCGAAGGACATACTACGTCGAAGTCCTCCTTCCCCTTTTCTATCTTGGAGAGCATCGTCTCATTGATATCAAAGGTCTGGTAGATGATTTCCACCTCTTCACCGGTCTGTTCGTAATACCACTGCTCGAACTCGCCGATAAGGGACTCGTCAATGTAGTCTCCCCAGTTGTAAACTTTCAGATACTTGCTCCTGTCACTTGAGCAGGATACAACAAGCAGCAAGGCTGCCAGAAAGGTAAAAAGTTTTTTCATTATGCTAGTTGTTTTTCGGATTTTGCCTTCCTGACATTGAATATCACCAGAAGGATTAAGATAGTTAAGAAAATAATTGTCATAAGAGGACGCAATTCGGGAGTTAGACCTCCTTTACGCGCATCGGCGTAAATATAGGTAGAGAGAGTCTCCAGACCGATTGTACCTCTTGTAAAGAATGTAACCACAAAGTCGTCGAGCGACATTGTGAATGCAAGTATGAATCCCGATATCATGCCCGGACGCAGCAGAGGTATAAGTATCTTACGAAGTGCCTGCATAGGAGTAGCACCCAGATCGAGTGCAGCCTCGTAGATATTGGGATTCATCTGAGTCAGGCGCGGCATCACGCTCAGCACCACATATGGAGTGCAGAAGGTAATGTGCGCCAGTACAACTGTAGTATAGCCTTGCGAAATGTGCAAAAAGACAAATAGTAAAAATAACGCTACGCCGGTAATAATGTCGGGGTTGATTATCGGAATGCTATTGAGGAAGAGCATTACGCTCTTATTGCGACTGCGAAGGTTGTAAATACCTATAGCAGCTATCGCACCGAGAATCATCGACACGAAAGCCGATATAAGGGCAATGATCAACGTATTGTAGATCGCCTTCAGGAGTGATGTGGCGCTGGCCGCATGACTCGCAAAAAGATTTGCATAAAGGCTGGTTGAAAAGCCTGTCCAGTTGCCAAGCACCCTCGACTCCGAGAAGGAGAAGATCGCTATGAAAATAATGGGCGCATAGAGAATGACCAGCAGAAACCAGATATATGCTTTTGCAAAAAACTTTTTCATATCCTATACAAGCCCTCCTTCGACATTTTTACGGTCATTGGAAAACAATGTTGTGATACCGATAATTACGAGCATTATCAGAGCAAGAGCAGCGCCGTAGTTCCACATCGAGGAGTTGATATTCTCCTGGATAATTGTACCGAATAGTTTGATTTTATTGTTCGTCAAGAATTCTGATATGGCGAAGGTGGATACCGTGGGCATGAAGACCATCATTACTCCGCTGATTACGCCTGGGAGTGAGAGCGGTACGGTTACCTTCCAGAATACCTTCCATGGAGTAGCACCCAAATCCTCCGCAGCCTCGGCATAGGATGGATCCATTCTGCTGAGGATGTTGTATATCGGATAGATCATAAACGGAAGATAGTCGTAAGCCATACCAAAGAGCAGAGTGCCCTTACCCAGCGTGACACCGAACACATTAAAGAGTTCAGCGGTCGCCAGTGTCCTCATAAGTGCATTTATCCACATCGGAAGGATAAAGAGCACCACGGTTACAGCGCTGCGATTGTATTTCTTGTTGGCAAGAATCCAAGCGGCAGGATAACCAAGCAGGAGACATATCAGGGTATTCAAAATAGCAATCTCGAGAGAGAGAGCGAAGGTGCTCAATGCATCTGCGTCCGAGAAAAACCTTGTGATGTTTACGAACGAGAAGTGGCCCTGAGCATCCTGGAATGCATATATTAGCACCAGAACCAGGGGAAGCACCACAAAAATGATCATAAAGATCAAATATGGCAGACTCCAACTGCTTCGTTTGTTCATTGCAAAGGGGTTATCTTGATGTGTTTTGCGGGAAAATTGATGCCAACCAGGTCGCCTTTATCCCAGACATCGTTAGTGTCAACCCAGATGTGGTGGCCATCATCTGTCAGAACCGTTACGTGGTAATGGTTTCCCTTATATATCATGAAATGGACAAAACCGGAGAGGGTTCCCTCTTCCTGATGGTCGAAGAGATCGACCTTGTCGAAATCCACCTCAACATTGACCTTCTGACCCTTTTCCAGTCCCGCCTGTCGGGGACATTCAAACTCCCCTTCCAGGAAACGCACATGGTTTTCGTCCACCATTTCTCCTTCAAAAGAATTCCGAGAGCGCTCTTTGTGCATAACCTGAATATCTTCCGGCCTTATGACAAGACCAACTGTCGAACCCACCTCAAATGCGTTGTAGTCCTGTACCATGAGTTCGTAACCTGTATCACTCTCAACAAACATCTTGTAGTGGACACCCTGGAATACACAGGATTGGACAACGCCGGTGAACTGGGCACCCTCGGTGTTTTTCATTATATAAATATCCTCGGGACGCACAACGACATCCACCGGGACATTTTTCCCGAAACCCTCATCTATACAGTCGAAATCGTGATAGATAAAGCCTACCCTGCGGTCATCGAACATCTTGCCGTTGAGAATATTGGATTCTCCTATAAAGTCGGCTACGAAACTATTCTCCGGTTCATTGTATATGTCTGTAGGAGTGCCTATCTGCTGTATTCTACCCTCATTCATCACCACAATGGTATCGGAGAGGATAAGTGCCTCCTCCTGATCGTGAGTTACATAAATAAAGGTAATTCCTAGCTTTTTATGCATCTCCTTGAGTTCTATCTGCATATCTTTGCGCATCTTGAGGTCGAGTGCAGCCAGAGGTTCATCGAGGAGCAGCACTTTCGGCTGGTTGATCAACGCACGTGCAATAGCTACCCTTTGCTGCTGTCCTCCTGAAAGAGAATCCACATCCCTATCTTCATAGTCGGTCATGCCTACCATCTTCAGTACCCTACGCACTCTTTTATTGATATCTTCGCGGGGAATCTTCTGAAGTTTTAGTCCAAATGCTATATTTTCATAGACATCCAGATGCGGAAATAGCGCATAACGCTGGAATACGGTGTTGAAAGGACGTTTGTAGGGAGGAATATCGGATATATCTTTGCCCTCAAAAAGAATTTCACCCTCATCAGGGGCAAGAAAACCTGCAATCAACCTTAGAGTAGTAGTTTTACCGCAACCGGAAGGACCGAGGAATGTAACAAATTCTCCTCTACGTATATCTATATTGATGTCATCAAGCACCTTCTTACTACCAAGGGTCTTGCTCAGATGACGGATCTCAATGATCTTGTCTGAAGCTGCCATTTATTACCAAAGGTTGATAAGGAAGTTGTACCTTAGACCGACCGAGAATGCGAGATTCTTTAGAACCGAATCATAATTGACATATGCGTGGAGCCTTAGAGCATCACTATCATTAAGAGGATAATAGTGACAGATAAGGCCGGTGTTCCATCTTGTTATGCCCGGAGGGGAGAACTCGCTCAAAGGTTTGGAGTGTAGTCCTTTCCACGTTAACTCAATTTTGTCCGAGGGAGCCCAGGTAAGGGCGGCATTCAGACCGATTCCCCATCTGAGGTAACTTATGGTTTCATCTTCATTGCTGTCAAAGCAATTGTTGTTGGAAACATCCAACGTAATTGTCCAGTCTTCCAGATGGACTCTCTGACCGAGGAAAAATAATGAATAAAAATTGGGAGCTCCTGAGGGAATAAGTGGATCATATCCCAGTATGGAAGCACTGGCTATGATTTCATAAACTTCTCCGTACTTTTTATACTGTGCAGAAGTTGTAAATAGTTTATTTGTAAAAGGTCTCTCCGCAAAAGGAGAAGTAGTTGCCTGAATTGCGAACTCGTGAGCTTCATTGGGAGTTGTGTAGGTTACTTTACCTCCCCACTGATAGACGGGAAGTCCGTTCCAAAGTGAAGTTGCAAACTCGGGGTGTACATCCCAGTCCCAGTCGTCATACTCAAAACCTCCGGTAAGGATCATATCTTTACCGAGAGAAATAGTCCAATTACTGAAATTAAGATTTATAAAACATAAATCTATCCAGTTGGTTGTGTTGGAATATCCGAGGGAAGTATAGGGCCAGCCATATTCATACTCGTCGCCATAGTCCAAACGACCTGCGCTGATCCAGTGATTGGCCAGTGTCCAACTGAAATACTCCGAAGCGGAGCCCTCGAAAAGTGTGTAGATTGAAGAATTGCCGTGGCTGAAACCCCACGCACCGTCTGCTTTGCTATAATACGGTGTAAGATCAAGACGCGGAATGAGAGTCAGTCCGGCATAATTTGCCGACGACTCAGAGTCCTGAGAGAAGG
>Ga0255341_1000214_pt1 | contig 108102 bp, 95 predicted proteins | sample wastewater_treat_8_FD_192418 | JGI IMG/M metagenome (GOLD analysis project Ga0255341, IMG submission 192418) | Wastewater microbial communities from Lulu Island WWTP, Vancouver, Canada - plant12 | ecosystem: Engineered > WWTP > Wastewater > Unclassified | place: Canada: Vancouver, British... | reverse complement strand
TGTAGTTCTTTTTTCTTTTCCTGACATGATTGACCTCCGTTTTTTCTTATTTTTAGACTATTTGTTCGAGGCCTTCGTGTCAAGTATTATTATACAACATCATATTTAGTATTAACTTCATAATTTTACAATGCTTAATGGTACTTCATTTATATTTACAGATATATTTATCGGAATAAAAACAGGCTTCCTTAACAATCATCTTTTCTACAGTAAAAAACACCTCTCCAACCTGCTTAAATCAATACCTTTAGTTTTTATTTCGGTATAATAAATTTTCTTTGAGCATAAAAAGTCTTTAAATATTGTCAATAACAACTAAAAAATTCGCATTTAATGTCGATAATATATATTATTCTAAAATATTTATAATTATAAAACTTGAAAGGAATGAAATGATATGGTTAAATGGAGCGATAGTTTTTCAGTAAAACATACCGAAATAGATGAGCAGCATAAAAAATTGATAAGCATTGTTAATGAAGTTGCTTATTTGGTCAATGAAGAGGATACTGATTTTGCAAACTTTCTCGAGCTGGTGAATCAACTTGACAGTTATATTCAAGAGCACTTTAAGTATGAAGAATCACTAATGGACGAGTATTCTTATCCTAATAAAGAAGCCCACATTAAGCAGCATAATGAATTAAGACACAAAATGGAAAGCATGAACATATTTGACATTAATAAACCAACTGACTTTTACAAAGATTTGCTTACCTATTTGGTAAATTGGCTTTCAACCCATATTATGCAGACAGACAAGAAGCTTGGGTTATTTCTTGAACAATAATACTTTCTTTCCAGGAACGATCATACATACAAAATTAAAGCAGGCTTTGTAAACCTGCTTTTTTCATTTGGGTTAATAAACAGATGTCCCACATCCCCTCAATTCTTTATTAGTATGGCCATATATGCCATTGTGTTAAATTCATTCTGCTTCATAAGCTCTGCAATTCCGTCCAGATACTTCTGGTTATGCTCGACTGTTTTTGCAAAGGATTGTATCAGCATGATCACAAGATCAGTTGTCAATCCCTTGTGAAATCCAGCCATGCCAATTAAATTAAGCTTTATCAGTGAGTAATGCAAAATCATCATCATATATGAATCAAACAGTGATTTATCTCTGGAAATGGGAAACAGGTTCTTAAAAACATAGTTTACAAGATAATTTTCAAGAATGTATTCATGACTGTCCATAAATGGTTCATAGTATTCCTTATAAGCCTTCTGATACCTTTCTCCAATTTCCTCTACCTTAGCATCTTTTGTACATTCTAGGCCCTTTAAAAAAGTTGAAAAGCATTCCAGATAGCGTTTACTGGTTACACCCATAAAATAACGTTTGTCGGCTATTTCTTTTAATAGCTTCATCTGGATATTGTATTGTACAGGAATGGAAGAAAGGCTTTCTCTAAGTGAACCGTCTTCTATAACATTGGTATAGGTAGCGATCAGTCCGGGAATATCATTAACTTTTCCTTCCAAAACACGCTCCTGAAACTTATTGAAAACCATTCCCAGAATGATAAGTCTCTCATAAAGACGGTAATTTCTGTTCTGCAAAAGGCTAATGGTAAAGACTCTCAGCTCCCACAAATACTTTATAGGTTTGTTATTAAGCTTCAGGTCATGTGTATTAATATCCGCCTTCACAATGTTCTTAATATTTACCGGTTCTTCCATCTCATCAAACTCTATTCCTTCTTCATTCAAAAGGGCAACTCTTGCAACCTCAGGACAGGACATCGTTGCGGAGCGTTCAAGAACCCCGTTTATAATATTGACAATTCTGGGATATGTGGTGCAAACATCCGAAAGATATTCCTCCCCTCGCTTAAGCTGCATTCTGCACAGCATATTTTCATTAAGAAAAGGACACTTATGATCCTTCATAAGTTTTACCTTTGCGTAATTTGATTCCCCATGGTTTTGAGCCCTGTTTCTTTTGACATATTGCTCACAAAGAGGAGTTAACTCTTCATCACGGATTTTCTGGTATTTCTTATAGGTTTCATGGTCAATATCCACCCTCCAGCCAATACAACAACTGTCTTCACACTCGGAGCCAATACACTTGAAATTCCGCATATACTGCGGTACAAGAATCGCACGCTTTTTTTCTCCCATAACTCACCTCGAATTAATATGACTTGAAATACATAATTATATTATCGGCAAATACTATTTAAAATTAATAGAATGCACAAAAAAGCCGGAGGAATAATTTCCCCCGGCCCTTCGTATTTGCGTTGTATTGATTATCTGAGTAATTGCAGAACGCCCTGTGGCTGCTGATTTGCCTGAGCCAACATGGCTTGAGCTGCCTGAGTTAAGATGTTGTTCTTTGTGAACTCCATCATTTCCTTAGCCATATCTACGTCACGGATACGTGATTCAGCGGCTGTCAAGTTTTCACTTGATGTACCCAGGTTATTGATGGTGTGTTCAAGTCTGTTCTGGAATGCACCAAGTTTGGAACGCTCAGCAGAAACAGTTGTAATTGCATCATCAAATACTTTTACAGCAGCAGCTGCTTTTTCGGCGGTAGATACGTCCAATGCATATTCAGCCACATTGTTATCTGTACCGTTTGTAACAACTTTTGTAGCAGTATATGAAGCTGTAATTGCATTGCCCATGCTATCTGTTACACCCTTCGTAGCTGAAGCAGCACCGGAAGATATATTCAAAGCCAAAGAACGCATATCGCTCATACCAACACTCATTGCTTGTCCAGCATTAGCTCCGATTTGGAATTTCGCAGAATTATCTGTCGATGTTGTAGCTGTAGTTGTACTTGTTGTTGTATCAAACATCATTTCGAGGCTCAAATTCGAAGTGTTATCAATTTGGTAGGAAAAGGATACACCATGGCTATCATAAGTAATATCACCAGCACCGACTGCTATTGTGAACTCTTCACTTACAATTGACTTTGTGCCTGTATCATCCAGCAATTCTACCTTAAGAGTGCCGCCAGCTCCTTCTAAACCTGTTCCTGTAATTCTGATGCCTGAAACACCTTTAATATAATTAGCATCTGTAGTATCTAACTTAATACCAGCCGTAAAGGAACCTGCAGTTGAACCACCAGCTAATGTTTGTGTATAATCCGATACAGTTCCAACAGTTGCTCCTGCTATATCAGCTTTACCGGAAGCAGTCAAATCGTATGCATTTAAGTCTATCTCCAACTTTGCACCATCTTCAAACTTAGCAAATTCAGCCTTGCTCAATTCAAATGTGACACCATTAGCATCGTATACATACTTACCATTTGCTGTATCGTATGCCATCTTTTGATTTGAAATACTGATAGCATCACCTTCACCATCTGTAGCACTAATGCTGACAAGAATATCAGTACCGGATTTTTCAATAGTAACTTTATTTGTCTCAGTAGTATCAATGTCCGCCCATTTAAAGTCATTGGTGTCATCAATATTAAAGTCGTTAAAAGCTATTCTATTAGCATTAGTACCGTCTGAGATATTCGGTTTTTCTCCAGCCTGGCCTGTCCATGATAAGCCTTCAGCATAATTAGGAGTATAGGTACCTGATTTTGCTGTAGTAGTTGTTACATAAGTGGAACCTGAAACTACAGAAGCCATATCACCGTTTAACAACTTCTTTGTATTGAACTCTGTTGTATTACCAATTCTGTTAACTTCTGATGTAAGCTGATTGATTTCCTTTTGGATTTCGCCACGGTCACTTGCAGTATTAGTGTCATTAGCAGCCTGAACAGCAAGTTCTCTCATTCTTTGCAGAATGCTCTGTGTTTCATTCAAAGCACCTTCAGCTGTCTGAATCAATGAAATACCATCCTGAGCATTTCTTGATGCCTGATCCAAACCTCTTATCTGACCTCTCATCTTTTCGCTGATCGCAAGACCTGCAGCATCGTCACCAGCACGGTTGATTCTGAGACCGGATGACAGTTTCTCCAAAGATTTGCCTGTGTTTGTGTTGTTTGAACTCAACTGACGATAAGTGTTTACTCTAATGTAATAAATTATATGAATCCTTACATTCACTAAATCAATGAAACCCAGTAACGTCAAGGCCTTGATAGCGATAATGTCGTCAAGGTCTTTTCTTATGCCCATTTTTAGTACGAATCCTGCTATATCCAAATAAATTCATACATTGGAAGGAGGCAATAAATATGCCTACAGTCGAAGCTATCAAGGACAGGAAGGAGATCGAGTTAATCAAGACAGTGCTGCGGCAGCAGAGCATCCGGGACTACCTGCTGTTTGTGGTTGGCTGCAATACCGGACTACGGATCAGCGACATCCTCAAGCTCAAGGTGTCTGATTTTGTCACAGGGGAAAGGAGGTGCATACTCAAACACATCACAATCAACGAGCAGAAGACCGGGAAGAATCGTCGGATCGCTGTGAACAATACGCTCCAGAAGTCGTTAAAACTGTATTTGGAGGAGTGTACCCCACAGCCGGATGAATATCTGTTCTCAAGCCGTAAAGGCTCAAACAGCCCCATAACATCAACACAGGCATACAGAATCCTCAACGCTGCTGCCGACAGGTGCAGGATCGATATAAACTTCGGAACCCATACCCTACGCAAGACCTGGGGCTACTGGACATACAAGAGTACCGGCAACAATATTGGCCTTGCATTTATATATTGCTTGGTGGGCACTTCTGTTTGGTCTAAAACCGTAGCTGTTATCAGAAAATTCTCTTTCAAAGATTGGACTTAGAATTTGAGCTATGGCTTGTTGTATTACTCTGTCTAGCACTGTGGGTATTCCTAACAGTCTTACGCCCCCGTCGGGTTTTGGTATTTCTACTCTCCTGACGGGTTTAGGACGATATGTCCCTTCCAGTATGGATTGCCTGACTTGTCCGCCATTTTGTTTGAGAAATTGTAGAAGTTCATCTACTGTCATTCCGTCTACTCCATGGCTCCCTTTATTCGACTTGACCCTCTTGTATGCTAGGTTCATATTGTTGCGGTCAAGTATCTTTTCAAGCAAGTTACTGGTGTATTCACTTCCATCGTTTCCTCGCTTTTCTGACATGGGAGAAATGCTCTGCGCTCCTACATTACCTCTGAGTTCCACTCTTACTTCTTGTAGGTAGCCTTCGATATGAAGTTGTCTGCTTTCAACGCATTTCTTCGTATCCTTCAAAGTTTAGAAACCTCCTATTGTTCAGTCCTTCCCCCCAGTGTATATATCCACTGGGGTACTATGACCTCTGCTGACTTCTGACAGTTCAGCCATACATCACTGCATGGGTTGCTGTTTCTGAATGCACATCCACAGCTTGTCTGCCAGACCTCCCCAGGTAAGAACGCTTACTTTCGCTCCATCTATCTGCTACATTTACACCGCCCGTTTCGGATAGTTTTGGGCTTCGTTTTGTTGCGCAAACTCACCCACGAGCATATGCCTTATATGTAGTTCGTGTTCCTCAGACCAGAGCTTTGCCGCCGACTTCCTTCAGATTCCACCTCACGATGGACACCCTTGTCTTAGGCTAACGGTTAGCACTATCAACCCCCGTATCGGACTTTCACCGACAAGCAAGCGCCCATGCTGAGCGCACACAAGGAGGTCGTTAATATGCGTCAAGCAAATGATATCGAAGTAATGGACGGACAGCTCATGCTCTCCGGTAAGAACAGCATTAATTCTGATGTACATGAGGTCTACCGAACTATCTTGAGGGAAAGAGCCGACACCTATGGTTCTGATACATTGAGCGATGAGGAGATCTTCTCCCTTCTGGTAGGAGTGCCCACATCATCAGCCAGAAACCATATCGAGAAATACGGTATAGGCGAGCTAATAAAGTATGCCGATGTCCTGAAGCTGACGAAGGCTCAACGTAAGAAGCTGGAGTTGCTGTACAGCTTTATACGGCGGGTAAACACCTGCACCATCAAGGAGAGACCTGTCCTTAACAGCTCTACAAAGGCTGGAGAGTTCTTTGTGAAGGAAATGCAGTTCTACCCCAACGAAGTATTCAAGATCGCTCTGTTGGACTCCCAGAACAGGTTGAAGGGAGTGGAAACCATGTCTGAAGGTGTTGTAAATGAAGCCCCTGTATATCCAAGAGCTATTGTCAAGACCGCACTGGACTACAATGCCTCCAGTCTCATACTCTGTCATAATCACCCTGCCGGTAGCACTTCCCCATCTTCTGCAGATCTGGATGTTACCAAAAGATTGGTGTCGGCATTGAAGACTGTATCTGTTACTGTGGTCGACCATATCATTGTTGCCAACATGCAATATGTCTCACTTGCTGAGTGTGGCATGTTGTCCCAGATATAAAGGAGTGTGATGATTGTGTCCGTTCAGGAGCAAAGAAGAAGGAAGATAGCTGGATATGTTATGACGGAGGCCTGGAGGTTATATAAACAATATACAGCCTTCACATTATGTTGGCGAACAACACTCAAGCTCTCATGGGGTAAAGTCAAGGGGATCTTGCGGTTTATACATACGAAAGTACGTGGAACATCATTTGGTAACAGACAGGAGCTGCTACGTCGCCTGTCATCGTATCCATCAAAAGATATATCAATAACACTGCAAAGAGAACCTGATAATCCCGCCGACCCGAACGCTGTGGCTGTTATTGCCCATGTGCGAAACAAAGGAAGCGGCGGTATAGGTTATCTGTCTCGGGAGCTTGCTGCTGCAGTAGCACCTGTTATAGCCAACGGAGCGGTTCCTGTTGTTATATTTGATGGTGTTACGGGAGGAGGCGATCAGTATTATGGCTGCAACTTCCGGCTTACCCTTATATAAAGAGAAAGACTGCCGAAGCAGTCATACAAAGTGTAACTCTATTCTATCAAACAAAGCTGGAAGCTGTGAAGTATACCGTATAAATATTTTAGCCGCATTACGGAATACAGTACATTTACAGCTCAAGAACCAGCATTATAGGCTGTCTTCGTATATTGATGGTCTGTTTGGATATAAATATATGCTTCAAGGCAGATCCCGGTTCTCTACCCGGTTAATCTATGATGTATATGTGTGTTTTAAAACATTCTACAGGATTTTCAGACCTTACCAAGTCTCAAATCACAGCACTAAGCATGCTTGATATATATACGCTACTTGTAACACTTTGTAACCATCAACAGGTCTTGATCCTATAAATATTTTCGTGAGCAGAAGAGGATATGCTAATCCCGTAGTCTCAACTGCTTCAAATTATCCCTTATCAGATCACTGGAACGGTACTGATTAATGAGTTCCTTCTGCCGATCCGTCAGGCTGTCCATAATGCTCTCAAGTGTCACAGGAGGCAGTTCCACTTCTGATGTAATGTAGTGGTATCCTGCGTCCAATATAAGCCGTTTGTAGTGGTTTATCTGCTTTCTGCTGCAGGGAGGTGTGTCTGTGTCGCCGTTAAGGTAGCGGATCACCTTCTTTGCTGTAGAGGCGGTCCTGGTAGTAAACATTGCACTGGTGTTCATTATCTCATAGAGCTTGGTACGGGTGGTAATAATCTTGTCCAAGTGATACTTGCCAACAATCCGGTTGAAGCTGTACTTCTGGAACTCATAGCTCATGATATCCTGAAAGCTCCCAGGGAAGTCGGTGGAGGCATTATATTGGAATAACCCCACAGGTGATTCCTCGTAATGCGGTATGTCCTTACCCTCCTTGAAGTCATACCGTATCTTTGGTCGGTAATGTGCCGTCTCTATCCGTAGGATCTCCTGTCCCGGCAACAGCTTAACCAACTCCGGCAGCTGATAGTAGTCAGGCATGTTGCCTTTCCAATGGCTCAGACGTTCCGGGAGCTTCAAGTAGGCTCGTTCGATGATGTTGGAGTCCTTCAAGGTCTCATTGCTCAAGTTGTAGATAGTCCCTAACGGGTCGTATTCATCAATCCGGTCGAGTCGGGGGAGTTTCATCTTTGTTAATGCCTCGTAGTATGACTGTATATGGTCGGCAGCCATGATCAGGTCGAAGTTGAATTCATAATAGCTGACCTTCCAGTAACGCAAATGCTTAATGCCGTCGTCTCTGTTTGCTGATGCAAGTCGGGCTACCGGGAGCAGTGCTGTATATACCCTCTCCCATAGATCCTGAAGGTTCAGGCACCAGATAGAATGTATGTTATCTCCTGCAATCAGGCATGGGAGGTTGAAGTCGATAAAGAGAGTCCCACCATCAAGCCGAGGCAGGTACGCAAGATGGAACAGCCCGATCCGGCACCAGCAGCCGCCCTTCAGGATGGGATGGTCGTCCACATTCTTCATAGAAGTGAAGTAAGAAAGACAGAGGTATTGAGGAGGTACTGGAGAGGAAAGTATCACACGATCAATAGCCATAACGGGTGTACATCAGGTGAAATTTTTTAGGTCTGAAGAGGTTGCAGGCAGCGGAATGTAGGGGGCGTTTTACTGCGTAAAACTTCCCTTATCCCGCACCTGTTATCAAGGGCAATCCGATTACTTTTCCCCATCTCCATTCACCTTCTCCTTCCTTGCAAGATCCATAAACAGGGCAGCGATCTCTTCCGGTCCCATGCCCTTCTCAACAGCTGCCTTGACCTGTACCATATACCCATTGAACTGATCCAGCTTCTCCCCCTTCAAGTCCGTAGTAGCACGATATAGTACATCCACGCCGGACGGATTATCCCGTTGGATTTCAAACATGGGGGACGTCATATCAACGCCGCTTAATCGGATCAGTTCCATCAAATCCACCTCGTAGAGCTGTGCCAGTTGAGCCAGCACCTCATTGGAGGGTTTCTTATGCCCCAGTTCCATCTTGGAAACATAGGTGTAGTTTAAATCCAACTTTTTCCCTGCCTCCTTAATGCTGTATCCCTTTTTGGTTCTGGCATCACGGAGGTATTGTCCTAATTCTTTATTCATACACATCACACTCTCACTTATTTAATGGTTGACTGTTGGTCCACCCATGGTTTATAATGTTGTTACGTTATGGGTCGTCCTGTGGTCAACCTAATAATAGTTTACTCTCTGCTGAGTTGTTTGTCAACAAGGAGAGTACTCCAAATTAGTTGGCTACAAAGGACTGACAGGCTTACTTATCGATGCGGGCTGCTCCTCACGGAGTCTGCTAACGCTAAAACTGACGGTGCCGCTGTCCTTTGTCCATATATAATACCCATAATATCTGCTACAGAAAGGAGATATACAAACATGAATTACAAACGTGAAGGAGCCCTATTTGTAGGTATGGATCTACACAAGGAGTTCCATGCTGCAGTCATGACCGACTGCTGGGGAGAGTTAATTGCGACATGCACTGTTGAAAATACACCCACCAAATACCCGAAGTTCCTGAAGGAAGTCCTTCGGAAAGCTGCCGGGAAGCCAGTCATCTTTGGTCTGGAGGATGTATCCCAGTACGGCAGAGGAATGGCAGAGTATCTACTATCACAGAAGCAGATCGTCAAGGAAGTCAACTCATCCTACACAAAGCGAGAGAGAAGACGGAGCACCAGTCCTGATAAAACCGACTTCGGCGATGCCAGAAGCATCTGTGATACATTGATCCGCAAGCTAAATGAGCTGCCTGATGCAAACCCTCAGGACATCTATTGGGCACTCCAGCAGGTGCTGTCAAACTATGAGTTCATGAACAAGACTGCCTCTGCATTGATGAACAACATACATACCCAACTGATGCATCATTATCCGAGATATAACAAATTGTTCAGTGATATCGACGGGAAGACCTCTATTGCCTTCTTTGAGAAGTACCCGCATCCGGCCTTGCTGCTTAAGGCACCACAAACCGAACTGGTTGATTTGCTGCACAAGAGCAAATATTCTCCCTCTCCAAGAGTGATACAGGAGAAAGCAGAACAGATTCTGCTATCAATCAAAGAAGCCGGATATAAGGAGAGCAACCAACAGGAAGCTCAGAACGAGCTGATCCGCAGCTTATTCCGCCAGCTGTCACAGGCTAAGGCTGAAATGGAGAAGGCAGAGAAACAGATGGACGAATTACTATCCAAATCGCCATACAAGCTCTCAACCATGCCTGGTATGGGTACAATACTCGCAGCGACTATTATCGCTGATATTGGAAATATAAGCCGCTACAGGTCGCCTGACTGTATTGCGAAGATGGCAGGGATTGCTCCCACCAATAAGAGCTCTGGAAATAACCAATGGCAGGTGAGGAACCGCTTTGGTAAACGCAGGCTGCATTATGCGTTCTATATGCTTGCCCTCAATCAGATTGCCAAGGACAACAAAGGTAAGGAGCCCAGAAACCCGATCATCTATGAGTATTATATGCGGAAACAAAAGGAAGGACGCCAGCCTAAACAGGCCATGATCTTTGTCATGAGAAGGTTGGTAAATGTGGTTTACGGGATGATGAAGTCAGGGGAGGCATACAGGCCTCCGGCATAAAGAAAGAGCCAGAGGAATAATCCCCTGACCCTTCGTAAGTTGCGTTAAATTGATTACCTGAGGAGCTGTAGAACTCCCTGTGGCTGTTGGTTAGCCTGAGCCAACATAGCCTGAGCTGCCTGTGAAAGGATATTGTTCTTGGTGAACTCCATCATTTCCTTAGCCATATCTACATCACGGATACGGGATTCGGATGCAGTCAGGTTTTCAGAGGATGTACCCAGGTTGTTGATTGTGTGCTCAAGTCTGTTCTGGAAAGCACCAAGCTTGGATCTTTCAGCTGAAACATTCTTGATTGCTTCATCAAGTACCTTTAATGCATCTTCTGCACTGTTTTTGCTGGTCATAGCATTTTTAGTCTTCAAATCACTTATACTTGACAATGCAGCGTTGTTTGTGACCCCTTTACCAATTGCAGAAGTTCTCATGTCATTGATATCAATCTGCATAGTCTGGTCGTTATTTGCGCCAATATGCATGCTCAAAGTATTAGCGTTGTTAATAGTAGCATTACCCGTTTCAGTAGTAATACCATCTGTACCAGCTGTACCATCTGCATTTGCTACAGTTGTATTGCCGGTGGTAAAGCCCAGCGTACCGCCTGTACCTTGCGTGAGCGTAACTTTGATTTCCGCACCATCTCCCTGCGCGGTTGAAGTCAGTACAATTTTGTCGCCAGCGCCATTTTTGCTTGCAACCACACCGGTATCATTGGTTTTCCCATTAATGGCACTGATCATTTGGTCGATGTTCAACTTTGCGTTATCACCAACGCCGATAATCTGAGTCCCATTGATAGAAAAGTCCATGTCGTTCATTGTATTTGCCACATAATTGCTACCGGCAGTCATTGTCGCTGCTGCTGCGGTTCCACTCTGTACAAGCGCCAATCCATCAGCTGTATCTCCAGTTTTGTTTAAGGTGAGGTTTTTACCATCTCCTGTTGCTGTCTGTCCATTAATTGTCCCTGCTGCATCAATACCTGCAGATCCAGTTGTACCATCAAACCCAAGGGCTGTCTGAGTAGCGGTATCTGAGAAAGTAAGTGTGATTTTCGCATTACTTCCATATTCTTTGGTTCTAAGATGAATTTCTCCATTTTCATTGATTAATGCTTCAACGCCTGTAGCATCGCTTTGGTTATTGATTTTTTGAACCGCAGTACCAATAGAATCGCTTGCTGCAAATTTTACTTCTACATTATTGATCGTCATAGTAGAAGATGCAGTAAGATTTGATCCGTTATAAACTGTACCACTTCCTACCCACTTGCCTTGTGTAGCGGCTGTAGATACGTTGAAAGCATATACTCCTGATTTGGTTGTTGAAGCTGTATTAGCTACAGTAACATCAGCATTATCTGTTGTCCTTGTCTGAGCAGCATCACCATTGATCAGTTTCTTTGTATTGAACTCGGTGTTATTACCAATTCTATCAATTTCGTCTACAAGCTGATTTACTTCCTTCTGAATCTCTGTACGGTCATCAGTAGTCAACGTATCATTTGTCGCTTGAACGCCAAGTTCTCTCATTCTTTGCAGAATGGAATGTGTTTCATTCAAAGCACCTTCAGCTGTTTGGATAAGAGAAATACCATCCTGTGCATTTCTTGACGCCTGATCAAGGCCTCTAATCTGACCTCTCATCTTTTCACTGATAGCAAGACCAGCTGCATCATCTCCAGCACGATTGATACGTAATCCTGAAGATAATTTTTCAAGTGACTTTTGACCGTTTGCGCTATTTGCAGACAACTGACGATAAGTGTTTAAAGATGCGATGTTGTGATTAATCCTCATGATTAATTCCTCCTTGATTTGTTTTAGGGAATCCATTCCCAAGTTTTACTGTTCAGTAAATATTACTTTATCCAGCCTAGTTGAATATCTACTGAACTTCTCATAATATATATCGAATAGATTTCATGTTTACTTAATAGAATAATTAATAATTTTATTAGATTTTTTCTTTGAATGATCAAACATATAAAAACTGGAGATATTGTGGATTTTCATAACATAAAAAAAACACATTCTACAGATATGTATATTCCTACATCTGCATAAATGTGTTTATTTACTAATGGTTCTTACTTATTCTTTCTATCAAGAAACCTGTTATCAGGTATTCCTTTGAAGTCTGCAGCCCTTCTATTCTCATCCTGGATTTCCAGGTAAACCTCTTTTCTGTGAATAGTTACATTTTTTGGTGCATTAATACCTATTCTCACTTGATCCCCCTGTATATCAACAATGGTTATCTCAATATTATCCCCTATTATTATTGTCTGTTCTTTTTTTCTAGTAAGTACCAGCACTAATTCATCCTCCCCTTTGCTTGAGTTCCTGCATTATATAGTGCTTAATGCTATAGTCCTTGCAATCCAAAACAACCTGCTTGCCTTTTTTATTTGTATTATTGATGATTATGGGTGCTTTTAAATTGGCAGTCATCTTTGTAATATCTTCTGGAACCACCACAATACTCAGTACTGTTGTATCGCATTTTTCATCTAAATTGAGAACTTCGATCTCTCCATCGGGAACCTCCACCTCATAATCCTCTTTGATATATTTAGGATCTATCACAACAAAAGCCAAATCCGGCTTATCCACACTTTGCAGCCACCAAAAAACATTATCTTCATCCGCATTAGACAGCAAAACAAATTTTTTAACATACTCAAAGCCCGGTAATCCTTCAGGAAAATCAATTATTCCTTCTTCATCAATCTCAATTTGCCCGAAATGCTTGGTATCAATAAGCATGAATCTTCCTCCTCAGTTTGACTGTCGGGCCCGTTTGATAATTAATTCTATTTTATCATTAATAGGAGCCCGTTACAATAATTTTACAACAATTATAATTATTCATTAAATCACTTTAGTATTGAGTCTTTTTAACATAGATTTATACCTTTTCATCAATTTTGCTTTCAGGTATATATTTTATATTGACTGAAGCATATTGCTCCATATAAATTCTAACCATTCCCGGATTGTATTTCATATCCAACTCACCTGGAATATATGTCGCATCAACCCCGTTATTTGCCCCCTCAGCAGTTCTCTCAGGTTCAATTTCCAAAGAGCCCTTCACACTTATGTTCGGGCCTTTTGACGGCATTGTGACCATACCAAACTCATGCTGAGAGTATAAATTTCTTGCAGCTATCTCCGGAATAACTCTACGGCTTTTTTCAATTGCAGCAAGCATATCACCGTCCTCTGCTGTCTTTCCTATATAGTCAAGGACATGCTGATATGCCCTTTGAAAAATTTCATCACTTAAATCAAGGGGCTTTTTACGTCCAGCACTGGCAAAACATTCATACTGGTCTATCTCGACCTTTGGAAGCTCTGTCCGAATATTGATTTTTGGCTCCTTGCAGTCAAGCTCTAATACTGCATTTTTAGATTTCATATCAAGACTGGCTCGAGTACTCTCAATACCAATTCTTGCATATGTCTGATTTATTTCCAGACCCATATTGCACCATCAATCCTTCTCTTTATCTTAAAAAGTCCATCAGAGTCGGCTGGATAATCCTTGCCCCACCTTCTAAAGAAGCTTTATACACATTTTCTTCATTCTTAAGTTTCATAATTGTTTCCGCCATATCCACATCTTCATTTTCGCTCATGAGTTGAGTAAAGTTCACAGTGTCATTTTCGAGCCTGTTCAATGTCAGTTCAATTCTGTTTGTCCTTGCCCCAACATCAGAACGGATGCTGATAACCCTGTCCATTAAAATGCTCATTTCAGCTATTGCATTGCTTAAACCCTCTTCACCTTTTAATGAGGTTACTGTTCCATCAAGATTTGTATATATCTTAAGTGCACTTAATGCATTGTTAATGGCAGGTCCGTCCATAAGGGTAATTTTTTTATCTCCCTCCGCAGAAAACACCAGCCTGCCGTCATCATTTATTACCTTAACCTTAGCAGCCACCAGGTCGGGATCGGAATCAATTGCAGCCTGAATTCCACTTACCAGATCATTCAATGTTTTTCCCGGTGTACCGTCATATGTGTAATCCCCCGGATCAGGTATGGTGATGTCGATAAAATCAGCCATGCCGTCAACTTTAATTTTAAATTGGTTGTTCTGCTTAAGCACAAGAGGATTTGTGCTGCTTGCATCAATTTTTTGCCCTGAAATAAATGAATTATCATCAGTACGTCCCAAAGCATCGATAAATTTATTCATGTAAATCATGAAGTCACCCATATCACCTTTTTTGCCCGATCCGAAAAGCTGTGTTCCCAAAACATTTATATTCAGATTGTCGCTTATTCCTATTTGATATGTTATGTCTTCCTTTTTAGATACAGTTGTGTTGTTTACAGGATCTGTTTTTACCTTTATTTTATCAAGCAGATCTTCAGGCTCTCCCTTTTTTATATACATTCTCACCCTGTTTCCGTAAGAATCTGTGGTATTTTTCAATGAAAACTCAAGCCTTCCATCATTGTTTTTTACCTCGATACTTTCAAGGCCGGCATAAGTATTGATAACAGATTGTATATCATATGCCATATCATCAAGGGTATTAGCAGTGCCGTCATAATTCTTTTGAGGTAACGGTATACTTTGGTAGTTTGTACCGTCAAGGCTTATTTGAAATTCCATGTTTGTAGTTGTATTATCAACAGGTCCTTTTGCAAGGTCTATCAATCCACTCTTTATTACTGCTGTTTCCTCAGATGCAACAGATATGTTGTATGTACCGTCTTCATTAATAAGAGGTGCATCGGTAGCATGCCCGGAAAAAACATACCTTCCTGCATAGGTTGTGTTTGCTATATGGATCATTTGCTCCTTAAGCTGCTCAACTTCCTTTTGTATTTTGCTTCTGTCATCCGATGTCAAAATGCCGTTTGCTGCCTGTACAGCCAATTCCCTTGCTCTATGCAGCACATCAACCATCATACCCATTGCATCTTCCGTTAAAGTCGCCCAAGAATAGGCATCATTGGCATTCCTCTTGAACTGATCTATTTCTGCAACGTCAGTACGAAGTTTTAGAGCCTTCGAAGCGACTATGGGGTCATCGGAAGGCACCGATATCTTTTTGCCGGTAGCCATTTGGTTTTGTAGTTTATCCATTCTATTTAGGTTTCCGCTAATATACCCAATCATATTATTTATAAGCATGTTATTTGTTATTCTCATTTAAATTACCTACCTTCCTGATATCCCAACTCGGTTTACCAAAGTATTATAGATTTCATCCATGGTAGAAATCATTTTTGCAGCAGCAGTGTAAGCATGTTGGTACTTTACCATGTTGGCCATTTCTTCATTTAAAGATACTCCTTGAACCGATGTTCTTCTATTTATAATCTGATTTATTAATGCATCCTGTGTATTGGTAAACTGATTTGCCTGCTGTGTATCAATACCCAGTATGGATATCAATGATTTCATAAAGTCCTCAGGAGTACCTTCCATAAAAAGGTGTCCGTTATGCCTCATGTCTATCATTTTTAAAAGGATTGATCCGTCTTCAGACAAGCCTGCAGCTGAAGATGCTGCAACATTATATTCGCTGTTTTTGTCGTGAACAAGATCCCCACTTACCGAAAAATTCTTTGCATTTAACTTACTGTATGCATTTGCTATTTCATCTATAGTTTGTGCATTTCCTATAAATTCAGAAGTATATAACTCTGATTTGACATTTTGTATGTCGGACCAGCCCGTCATTGTAAAAAACCTTATTCCTGTAGGGCTCACAGAGTCCCCGGGTTTTTTCAACCCATAACCGTCTGCATGTCCTGTTTCTGTCTTTGTATATACCGCATTGCCTGAATCGTCAAAATGAACGGTGATGCCCTCATTCATAGCAAGAGCAAACTTACGCACAAATTCATTCAATTTTTTCATATAAAAGGGTATACCTTTATAATTGGGGGATGCTCCGTTTCCCTGATCAACACCTTCATTTCCGTCCCTCATATCTATATAACCCTTTAATTCACCTCCCTTGACTTCCAGTGAATTTCCGTCTTCCCACATTACATCATAGAGGTTTTCTATGTCTTCATCCACATTGAGCTTATTATCCCTCTGCTCCACCTTTAATTGGCAAAGATCGTAATGATCTACAAAGGCTTTTCCATTTATCGTTATCACAAAATGTTTTTCCTGCTGTCCGTTTGGAAGTACCCCAACATTAACCTCTGATGCATCTATGTTCACAAGCTTTGACAGCTTGTCCACCAGATAGGTTCTTTGATCCCTTAAATCATTTGCCTTGTTGCCGTCAAGCTCGGCTGCAAATATTTGTTTATTAAGCTGTTGTATCTGTTTTCCATAGGAATTTATCTCATCAACTTTTATTTTTACATTGTAGTTAATATCTGATTGAAGCTTTTCCAAGTGGTTTGCTATTGAATTAAAATATTTTGATATAGTCACTCCCTCACCTATCAAAAGCTTTCTTACAGCAAGACTGCTAGGGTCTTTGGAAAGCTCTTGCACAGCTGTAAAGAAATTGTTAATCACTTTATTAAAGCCGCTGTTAGAAGGTTCATTAAAGGCTTTTTCTATATCTGACAGCAGAGTTGATTTAACATACCATTCTCCATATGTATCACTCTCACTCCAGTATTTATAGTCAAGATAGTCATCATGAATCCTGTCAACCGATATAGAGTGTGATCCTGTACCTAGCATTCCTGTTCCATTAAGAAGGGACATGGCAGGCAACGCCTCTTGTACAGACATTTGCCTTGAATATCCTGGAGTATTGACATTATTTATATTATGGTTTACAACATCCAGCCCTCTTTGGGCTGTGAACAATCCATTTGAAGCTACATTTAGACCAAAAAACGAGCTCATACTTCTTTCCTCCCGGCAATCATTTTAAGCCTATCTACCGACAAGCCCCATTTTATTGACTATGGCATCAAACATTTCATCAAATACGTTTAATACTCTGGCTGCTGCATTATATGCATGTTGATACTTCATCATACTAGTCATTTCTTCATCCATTGACACATTTTTTATTGCCTGCCTTGCATTGTCTGCAGAGTTTACAAGGTTTGTCTGACCTGTAGATGACGTTTGTGCTTCTGCCCCACCGTTTCCTATATCACCCACTATTGTGCGGTAAAAATCATCAAAATTCTGGATATTAGTAGAACTTCCCATCATAGCTTTGTATCTTAGTTCATAAATGGCAGTTGCAATTGTATTGTCTCCTACTGTTCCGTTTACCGAGGTAACAATATTATTAAGATCCGAAAGCTTTGGATTAATCATTATATTTCCCATCTGCATGGGATAATAGGGATTGATGGGTACAAAGAAATCTATTCCATCTGTTCCATTCAAGGTGTAGCCGCTTCTGTGAATACTGTTAATTTCCCTTGCCAAAGCATTTACCAATAGGTTTAGCCTGTTTTTCAGGTTTGATATTATATCGTTGGATTTGATTTCATTCCCATAAATGCTGTTTCTTACACTTTCCGATACACTGTCTATAATGTCGGAAGCAGAGGCTGCATTGTCAACGAAACGGGCTCCACTGATATCGGTAAAACTCTTTAATTCATTCTTATTGGATAAATTGGAAATTATTGTTAAATCTATCCTATTGTTTTTGAATTGATTACCTAAAGTATTTAAGCCTGTTGTATCTATTTTATTATCGGAATATATAATAATTTGTCTCGATACATTTTTCCATTCCGTAAGTGCATCTACCTGGTTTGCTGCATTTTCCGCATCCTGAAGTGCCGGCACTGCCACGCCTGTTGCAACAGTATTATTAAAGATTATACCTGTTCCGAGGGCAGAATTGCCTATCTGAGTCTTGAAAGAATCTACATCCGGCACATAAACCCCTTTTGAATTGAGAGATGAATTGACAAATGTGGTAGGTGAAGTAATTCCCGTGCTGTCAAAGGTAACATACCCAAGCCTTACTCCTATGCCTCTGCTTGTGTATTCGTTTACAATTTTATCAATATTTTCATATAGTTCATCTCTTCTTGCTTCACTGTCGTCGGTATTAAAAGCAAATACCAGATCAATCTTGTCGTTTGGAGATCCGTTGCCAAAACTTCCTATTGATCCAACCACCTCTCCTCTAGATTCCATGAGTCCTTTAATGACACCGCTTTTTATAGGAACCAAAGTACCTGTTTTTTCGAGGGCAACAGCAGAAAACATACTTCCTACTTCATTCTGAACGGTTTTCAGCCTCTCATATTCACCCTTGTTTACCAGAAAATAACCTCCTACAGTCACTTCTACATGTCCGTCGTAGGTTTCGTTTATATCACAATCTACAAGCTTGGAGATCCTGTCTAACAGCAAGTTTCTCTGGTCTCTTAAGTCATTGGCACTATCTCCTGAAGCTTCCTCCGATATTATTTTAATATTCAGTTCAGCTATATTCTTTGTTATACTGTTAATCTCCTGAACCTTTACCTTAATCTCGGAGTCCAAATCCATTTGAAGCTTGTCCAACTGACTTCCCAAATGGTTTATATATTGAACCAGCGTTTCTCCTCTTTGGCGTGTAAGGGCCCTTGTTGTAAGGCTTTCCGGATTTTTAGAAAGCTCTTGCCAGGAATCCCAGTAATCATTCATCACAGACTGGAGTCCCTTATTCATGGGCTCACCCATTATTGCCTGTATATCGTTAAATGTTTTTTCCCTTGTTTCCCAATAACCAAGGCTTTCATTTTCCTTCCTGTATATATTGTCCAGAAATGTATGCCTTATTTGCCTTGTTTTTTGAATATCCGCACCCAATCCAATATCGAAGCCGTTTTCTCTTAGATAAAGAGTATCCATGAGTACAGCTTGCTGCCTTGAATACCCAGGGGTATTTACATTGGATATATTATGTCCTGTAACCGACAATCCTCTTTCGTTAACATATAGACCTGATCTGGCAATTTCAATACTGCCAAAACCTATACCCATCCTTTACGCCTCCTGTCAACCTTTTCTTTAACTATATTTTAAGGTCAAATTTGCTTTTCGACTTAACACTGGACTTTTCAGCATCCATACCGTAATTGTTATCCTGACTTCCCGCTGCAGCAATAAGATTTATGGAAAAATCTATATAATCCAATGAGTTTTTGATAAGCTTTGAATTTATGTTGTTGCACTCCTTAAGCTCATAAACAAGTTTTTTTAATCCCTGCTGCCGGTCCTTAAGTTTATCCCTTATAGCTCCCTCAGTATTGTCTATAAGAGTGGATAAAGTTATTTCATCCGCCTTCAGTGCTAAGTTTTTGGATATTTTGTATATAATAATATCTCTTTGGTTCTCCATTTGGGCAACTTTTATTATTAATTTCTGCTCTTCCTGAACCATTTTTTCCAACTCATCTACATTTCCCTCAACTATGATTCCCGTTTTATCTTTGGATAGCTTAAAAATATTATTATATATATCAATTTCCTGATCCAAAACATCAATCAATTCTTTAAAAATACTTTCCAAAAATGCCACCCCCGCACCATAATTACCAGCAAATAATATTTTCTCTTTATAGAATATTTGCGGGATATAAATATCCCGCAAAACCAAACCAAGTCCGATACTGCTACTCGTTATTATTATTTATATAATCGATCATCTTATCTGCCAAATCGCTGTTGCTTATACTATACTCTCCTTTATCGTACTTCTTCTGTATACTGCTGACCTTGTCATGCCTTATATCCGGAATGTCCTTCAAAGCTTTCATTGCTGTTTGAAAATCCTTTCCCCCATCGGATATTGATAAAATATCCTTTTTTGCTGCAATAGATTCTGTCTTGTCAACCTTGCCTACATTTTTGTTCTTGCTGTAGATCCCGGAGACTTTTGAAACATCTCCATTAATCCTCATAATTACCACCTACTTTCAAAAATTTTAAATATTTACTTTTATTTATATAATTTATATAAATTCAATTTTTATTGTTTTTAAAATATATTTAACATGATACTTTTACGTTCTTGGGATTTAAAAGAAAATTGTTAATCCCCTACATATAATATTAACATATTTTTACATTATTATCATCTTGTATATTATAAAAACTCTTTCTCTTATTATATATATCGGCATTTCAATAATATTATTTATAGTTTGTTTGTAAGGATATCAGTGCTGTTCAATAACTTTATCGGTGTCATATTTATTATTCTTTACACTTTTTTGCAATAAAATATGAAATTTTATTTGTTTTTAATAGTTTTATTCAGATATTTCAATTCATACATTCTATTTCCTGATGAAGGGGAAGAAATATTTTCACTGATCTCAGCAGCAGTTTTTTCCAAATCCTTTGTAAGCCCTCCTACACACAGATCGCAAAAACGACCTGTTTTTATCGATTTACCGCAGCACTCACATGACAATATCATGTTAGCTTCATCACCAACGATCTCTAGTCGTCCTTCCCTCAAATACCTTGTAATTTTCTGCATACTGACTCCTAGTTCTTCTGACACCTTTGACATGGAAGTTCCAGGGTATCTATACAAGTATTCCTTTACCCTTTTGTAATCATCCTCATCAGCTTTAATGCAATCGGGACAAATGGGTTTCCCCAAATAATTAAAAATATGTCCGCAATTCTTACAGTTTCTAATGTCAGCCATAATAAATCCTCCATTCATATGAATTTTTTACCTGATGCTATAGCAACAGCAGTAACTTCAACAGCACCTGAATCCTTCAAAACCCTGCTGCATTCCGATAGAGTACTTCCGGTAGTCAATATATCGTCAACTAAAAATACCTTTCTTCCTTTGATACTATCAGGGTAACAGACCTTATAGGCACCTTCAACATTTCTCATCCTCAATTCCCTTTTCATAAGACTTTGAACCCCTGTATTCCTGACTTTCCTTAAGACATAAGACTTTTCGCTTATTTTTAACAGTTTGCTTATGTAGTTGGAAATCAAATAAGATTGATTGTAACCTCTTTGAGCATACCTTTCTTTGTTAAGGGGTATGCTTATTATCACATGTTGCTTCTCAATCTCGGTAACTTTCATAATCTTATCAGCCAATAATGTTCCAAAAGTTCGATAGTATGAAGGTTTATTGTTAAATTTATACCGCTTTATAGCATCTTTTATTATGCCGCTGTATTCACAAAGACATATGCAATTGTCAAATGAGTAAAGGGGACCTAATTCAAATACTCGGTCATCTAAAAAGGGTATTTTGCCATAACACTCGTCACATATGGAAAGCTTTTTGTCAAATTCCAATATTCGTCCGCAAAAGATACATTTTATCGGAAATACCATATTAATAAGTTGCTTCAGCATATGGTCCCCCTGATCCATACTCCACTATTTTAAATATTCTATTATATATATCGGTATAAACTTATTCATTTGTTAACCATTGTTTTAAAATTTAGTGTTATTTTTTGAAATGCCTTTAGACGGTAAAACCTCTTACAAGTTTCTCAGACAGGCTTGAATATCTTTGCATCTCCCTTAGATTATTAACCATAAGCTTAAGAACACTCTCATAGCCTACAAGTATAACCATATCTTTAGCTCTTGTGATAGCCGTATATAGAAGATTCCTTGTTAACAATACCTCAGGACCGCTATATAAAGGTATTATAACAACAGGAAATTCACTACCCTGGCTTTTATGAATGGTAATGGCATAAGCTGGCTCCAATTCATCCAAAATACTGAAATCATACTCCACAATCTTATCATCGTCAAAAATAACTTTGATAAAATGCTCATCATTATCAATTTCATGAATGATCCCGGTATCCCCGTTAAACACTCCTTGTCCCTCGGATGAAAAAAAACCGGGCTTTTCCCACTTGATAGAATAATTATTCCTGATTTGCATAACCCGGTCACCTTCACGAAAAATAAAGTCCCTGTATGCTTTCTCCCTTTTGGATCTATCCTCAGAATTCAGATGCTTTTGCAGCACCTTGTTCATGTTCAGTACACCTGTAGGACCTTTTTTGGTAGGTGTAAGAACTTGAATCTGTTTCATGGGATCATAATTATATGTGGCGGGAAGCCTTTTATAGCAAAGCTCTGCAATAGTAGATACAATTTGATCTCCATTATTTCGTGGCATAAAGAAGAAATCCTTTCCTTTTACATTCAGATACGGCATGTCCCCTTTATTTATTCTATGTGCATTAACAACTATCATGCTTTCCTCTGCTTGCCTGAATATATCTGTCAACCTTACTATACCGATCATATTGCTGGCAATAATATCCTTTAACACATTACCTGCTCCAACAGAAGGAAGTTGGTCAACATCCCCCACCAATATTAGCCTGGTTCCAGGTTCAACAGCTTTTAAGAGGTTATTCATAAGTATTATGTCAACCATAGACATCTCATCGACTATTATGGCATCAGCCTCGATAGGATTTGCATCCGACTTTGTGAACACCATTTCATCATTATCCGAGCTATAGCCGATCTCTAGAAGCCTATGAATAGTTTTTGCTTCAAATCCGGTAGTTTCGGTCATCCTTTTTGCTGCTCTTCCGGTTGGTGCCGTAAGGGCAACATTATGGCCCTCACTTTGCATCAGCTTGATAATGCTTTTTATTATGGTAGTTTTCCCTGTTCCGGGACCTCCCGTGATTATTATCACACCGTGAGCCAATGCCTCTTTTAGTGCTAACAACTGATTTTCGGCAAAAACAATTCCCTCTTCCTCTTCAATGTCATTAATTCTTTTTTCCAACTCTGCAGTATCGTTTTTAAACTCAACAGATGAAAGCATAATTAGCTTTCTACATACCGATATCTCCGCATTATATAATGCACTTAGATAAATCCTGTTACAATCCGGCCCCTTATCCATAAAAATAGCCTTGTCCATTAGAAGCCTGATACATGCATCTTTTATCTGATCAATTTGAACATCTAAAAGCTGGGAAGTCATCTTCATCAATTTCTCTTCCGGAAGATATGTATGCCCGTTGGTGGCAGAAAGAGTCAATACATGTTTAATCCCGCTGCATAACCTGTATATTGACATGGGATCTATTCCTAAGCTCATAGCCAGTCTATCAGCAATTTTAAAGGTTATACCGAATATCTGCTCAGACAATTTATATGGATTTTCTTTTATCTCATCAATAGCCCTGTCTCCAAAGACCTTATATATTTTCATGGAATGAGAAGGGCTAATCCCATACTCCTGAAAGAATAGCATAACATTCCTAAGACCTTGTTGTTCATTAAAGGCCTGTCCTATTTTAATCGCCTTCTCCAGACTAATCCCTTTTACAAGGGATAACTGCTGGGGTTTGAAACCTATTATATTTAGAGTATCCTCCCCAAACTTCTTAACGATTTTAGCAGCCGTAGCAGGTCCAATTCCCTTTAGTACTCCCGAAGCAAGATATTTTTCTATAGCTTCAGAAGTCTTTGGTAAAAGCTTCTCATAGTACTCTACCTTGAACTGCTCCCCATAATCGGGATGCTCAATCCATCTGCCCATAATCTTTACCGATTCACCAATAGTTAAAAAAGGCATAATCCCTACAGCAGTAACAAGATCCTTGCCGTTTTTAACATCACAAACAGTATAGCCGTTTGCTTCATTGGTATATATAATATCCTCTACAGTTCCTTCTATAGTAACTAATGCATCCACCTGGCATGCTCCTCATGCATTTATATTTAATAGCTAAATAACTCATTCTTCATATTATATACTATCAAATTTGAGTATGCCATTCAAACTAAGGAATGTAGAAAATATAACAATTAATAGCATTTGAACAATTTCAGTCATCACACCTTAATCCTGAATTCCTTTGAAAATCAGTTCTTTCTCATCCATATTAAAAATTTCAATGGTGTCATATTTTCTCTTAAGCTTTTTCAAAATTTTTAATGTTTCATCCTGTGATCCCATATCCACTATATAAAGCTTGCCATCTGAAACAATACCTTTTGAGACTTCCTCTGACAGCATTGCTCTTATAATGCCTTCTATTGTATCCTGCTGGTCCTTTAAAAGAATTACCAGTTTAACACCCGGATTTTTAGATTTTTTTTCTTTATTAATGGATTCAATAATACTGGCAATAAGTGATACCACGCCATAACAAGCAAAGAGATATAGTAGTATTTCAGGTATTAGATCAAACAATACAAACACCCCCATAATTAGGTTATTATGGAGGTGGAAGATTGGTTACAACTTAATTAAGGATTCAGTATTCAGAATCTACAACTCTCGTCTATATGAGTAATTAACGTTTTTCTTCTGAAAGTTATTATTAATAATATTTTAGATATAAACACCTTTTTTTGTTTATTTGCAAATAACAATAATTCATCAACCCTTCTTTCGCAACTCACCCTCATACAATGCCTTCCAGTACAAATCCTTAATAATTAATAAACATGACAAATGTAATATTTTATATTAAATAAAATATTACATTCATCAGTAAATTCATGACAAAATGTTACCACAAACTGTGTTAATATTGGCTTGAACAAAAATTTACATTATACTAGGAGGGTTTATTATGATTAAAAGTAAGATTGCATTATCAGTTTTAGTTTTTGCGTTAATTGTAACAACTTTTGTTCCATTTGCTTTTGCTGCAACCTATAATGGCAATTCCACAACAATGACTTTTGATGTACTTGCCGGGGGAGCAAGTTATGCTCCATATGCTGTACCTGTAAATCCAGAAGGCCATTATTGTACAAGGGATAGTAGTGCTTGTTTTCAAATTAATAACGTAACATCCAACTATAATATACAAAATGTATACTTTGAACTTAAAGGATCTAGTTATCCTACTACTTCTAGTCCTACTATTACAATTCCAGGATCTGCTGCAGGAAGTTCCAGTTGGTGGGGATTGTTTGACTGGGAGGATATAGGAGGGTATGATACATACACTGTTACTGCATATGCACAAAGTTCAAATGGTAATGTATATACCTGGACAAAATCAATAAAGCTTGATATTGCCAAACCTAGTTTGGGTAATATAGATATTTATTCACATGGTAATTATGTTATAGGTACGGATGGAAATCCTGCAGTCAATAATAATATTTCAGTTAGCGTTTATGTTTCGGATGGTTCACCTTTCAGAACTTCATGGATTAAGGAAGTAAGCATAAGTGTTTTGTCGGAAAACCATTCTGAAGTAATAGGTAGTGTGACAAAGACTACTAATGGTCAGTATCAGAATTGGGGATCTTATAATGCAGACTTTAATCTTTTAAGTCTTGGAGAAATAGAAAAGAAGTTATGTGTAAGGGTTATAGCTACAGATTATGCTGGAAACAGAACTACAGCTTATAAATACTTTACATATGATAGAGCCAGTGCAAAGGGCTATTTTACAAAAGGAACCACAACAGCTACAACAGTAGAATATTTTTACACTACATATAATGATGCTTCGGGTATAATGTATCCAACCTTCTTCATGTGGACGGAAGCTAATGGACAGGATGATTTGAGGGCTGTTATTGGACAGCAGGTTTCTTCAAATCGTTGGAGAGTAGTATTAAATAAGGCTAATCATAATAATGAGTCAGGTCTTTATCATATTCATGTTTGGAGCAGTGATATTATCGGTAATTTTAGCTTTGGTGCGGGAACTACTTATCAGATGAATTAATAGAAATCTAAAGAAGTATAAGAATATAAGTTGGACATAGTGAACTAGTTTAGCTAAAGTTAAATATTGGCGCTCCAGATGGAGACTCAATTTCAACTGGAACTTATTATAAGACACCTTAAGATGGTTTATAATAAGATAAATTTAAAAGGAGCTGTTGCACTAAAAAATTTAGTGTACCAGCTCTTTTGTATCTAAAAAGCAAATTCCAAATTTCGAAAAGTCCGGTTCTCCTGTATTTGAGATGCATATCAATGGATTGTTAGCACAGTAGGTATTCAGAATATTGATATAAAATATATCTTGCCGGGTAATTTTCTTTCTGTTACTGCCAGCTATGGTCATCTTAATATTTAATAAGTAAGTAAGGAAACATAATATGATTATTAATCGTCTATAATATAAAACCAAAACAATGGGGGGCATTATATATGAAGAAAAAAATACTCGGAAGTACTATTTTGTTAGCAACATTATCTTCATCTTTGATAGTTACTTCTTTCGGACTTAATGAAAATACAAAACCCATATCTGCCGAAGATAAGAAAATCATTCCAATAAGCTATCAAATTAAACATTGGTCTCAAACATTTATAGATCAATTATCAAAAAATCATAATGTTCAGGGGATGTTTAGCGAAAAAGACTTAAATGCACCTGTTAAAACTGAAGATTTTAAAAATATTGTAAAGCTTGTATTGGATACAGAGTACAAAGGTGAACCTGACTCAATGACAAGAGAAGTTGTTGTCGGTGAACTTATGGAAATATGGTCTGAAAAAACCGGGCATGATCTGGATAAAATACCGACAATAAAAATGGTTATATACTCTGACATGGAAAAAATCAATTCTAGTTATTATCACGCCATTACTGCAGCTTACATGAGAAATATATCAAAAGGACGCGGCGGCGGAATTTTTGATCCCAAAACAACTGTTACATACGGTGAATTAGCTGCATTGATATATAACACATCCGAATCCATACGCACTGAGACAAAAACTAACGTCCTCCCTATTTTCAGGGGTGCCTTTTTCTGATCAATCTGTAATCCTGAAAGAAGCCAGTCTAATTGACGTTTTGTTATACGTACCTTGATTCTTTGGCCATTGGAATTTCATCTCACCAGTAAGCGATTTTGTAACAAGTATAAAGCCATTTCCGTCTCATCTTAATGCACGTAATGAATTGTGACGTTTATTACAGAAGAGGAATACACTTGTACCGGCATGTGGGTCAAGCTTAAATTTAAGTGCAACTAATGAAACAAGCCCATTTTGCTGCTTGCGAAAATCTGTCACACCAACTTATTTGAATCTTAGAATAATGTGGATTATGCTTATCTTTTTATTATCCTCATCTTTTTAATAAAAGGTTGAAAACGAAGGATTTCTTGCAAAAAAGATGAGGATAATGTTTTATCTTAATCCACAAAGACGAGCTAATTCTTCCTCGTCTTCCAGCCACAAGGGTTGCTCTTCTGGTATGCTGTTAACACTTGCTCCCATAGCCTCCTTCATCATTTCTATAGATGGTGAAGCATATATCATACATATAACCTTTCGAGCCGCTTATACAAATTCTATAATTACTATATTTTATGTTAACAAATGTGTTGTGTGATTAATAAACTACATTTTTCGTTAAGCTAATAAATCAATATGGGTGGGCTCTGAATGAGTATAATATATAAATAGAACGACCCGCTCCGAACCATCCCTGTCAACTTGACTGGGGAAAGTTCGGAGCGGGCTGTAATGATTATATATGCAAAACATTTGTATATAATTTGTAAATTAAAACATACTATTGTTCATGGTTAATATTATCAATATATCAATCTTCAGGGGGTAATAAAGGCTTTTGAATGAGTGTAGCAAAAATAAAAGCATGAACGTGCCCATCGACCATAGTTGTATTACCATGTGCAAGATGTACATGCTTACCATCCCCAACATCAACTGCTATTCCTGTTCTTATACCAACTTCATGATTATGATCAAAGAAATCGGTATTGACTAATATTTCATGAACATGATTATCACCTGCTACAGGTATAAGCTCACTTGTGACACCAGCAAAACGATGATTATGTCTTTCATCGCCTTCTTCCGCCAATTTTGTACTTCCTAAAAACTCATGTGTATGAGTTTGACATGAATTATTTTGATGTTGTATAATAATACTTGACATGTAGACCTAGAACAAAAAGTCTAAAAATACGAAAAACTGGAGGGCAATTATGTCAAAAAATGCAAAAAGACCACAAGGCAGTACATAGAAGAATACAAGGCATAATCTGTAAAACTTGTGAAAGAGATAGGCGAAATAGATACCGGTATAGGCACTAAGACACCAGGTTCTGCAATGACTTTAGCTATGGAAATTCAGAAGTTAAGAGCCAAAAATAAAGCTTTAGCAAAGGATTATCCGGGATTAAGAGGCGATTATCCATAGTGACAGAGGAAAGCAGTATACCAGTGTGGAATATCGCCAAGTGATAGAAAGGTACGGAATAATCCAGAGTATGAATAGTGCTAGTGGTAGGTGTCATGACAATGCAAAATATGAATCCTTATGGGCACGGCTCAAAGAAGAACTATTATATAGAAAGAAAATGCCTATGGTAGAAGTCAGGAGCCTAAGATATTTTATGAGTTATTGGAACAATCGTAGGATCTGTTCGACGAATGGCGGACTTCCGTCCATGGTAAAGAGAAAAAAGCCTTAAGAGGAAGAATATGATAAAACAGCGTGATGATGAGCGAGGTAGCGAACTAGGATATAATGGGATTTAGCTATGCTTCATCCCATTATATCCTAGTTCGAAAACCACAAATTGTACAAGAAAAATGTCAAGTATTATTATACAACATCATTCTTCTAACTTCAGTTGTAAATTCTTAATTCTACAGTTCCGCTTCTCTTCTTAACAACTCAGCCTTATCTGTTTTTTCCCATGACAAGTCTATATCGGTACGTCCAAAATGACCGTAAGCAGCAGTTTTTCTATATATAGGTCTTCTTAAACTCAATGTTTTTATTATTCCGGCAGGTCTTAAGTCAAAGTTCTTTTGTACTAATTTAACCAGCTTGTCCTCTGAAATTTTGCCTGTTCCAAATGTATCAATCATAATTGATACCGGTTTTGCAACACCTATAGCGTACGCCAACTGTACTTCACACTTTTTAGCCAGGCCTGCAGCCACTATATTCTTAGCAACGTACCTTGCAGCATATGCTGCTGAGCGGTCAACCTTTGTAGGATCCTTTCCTGAAAAAGCACCACCGCCATGTCTTGCATACCCACCATAGGTATCCACAATGATTTTTCTTCCTGTAAGGCCTGAATCACCCTGTGGGCCGCCTACTACAAAACGTCCTGTAGGATTAATAAGGAATTTTGTATTGGCATCTATTAGCTCTGCAGGTATGATAGGTTTGATAACCAACTCGATCATATCCTTTTCAATCGTTTCATGTTCAACTTCCGGTCCATGCTGCGTCGATATTAAAACAGTGTCTATTCTAACCGGCCTGTCATTCTCATACTCAACTGTAACCTGAGATTTTCCATCAGGTCTTAAATAATTCACAATTCCGGCATTTCTAACATCACTTAGCTTCTTCACCAGCTTATGTGCTAAAGATATGGGCATAGGCATAAGCTCAGGAGTCTCATCACAGGCAAACCCAAACATCATTCCCTGGTCACCTGCACCAATTGCTTCAATTTCATCATCTGTCATTTCACCTTTTTTAGCTTCGAGGGCTTTGTCAACACCCATAGCTATGTCAGGAGACTGTTCATCTATAGTTGTCATTACTGCACATGTTTTATAATCGAAACCGTATTCTGCATTGTCATAACCTATTTCCTTTATTGTGTTTCTTACTATTTTAGGAATGTCTACATAACAGTTTGTAGTAATTTCTCCCATAACCATTACAAGACCTGTTGTTACTGCTGTTTCACAAGCCACTCTCGCATTGGGATCATTTTCATATATCCCGTCCAATACTGCATCAGATATCTGGTCACATATTTTATCCGGATGCCCCTCTGTAACAGATTCTGATGTAAATAAAATTCTTGCCATATTTGCTCCTCCTTTTTGTGCTTTTTTTTAATAAAAAAGTCAACTTTATTAATCAATTAATTATTGCTATATTTTTAAACATATTGTTTCCTTGTCAACTAAAAAACCTCTTCAAAAATGAAGAGGCAATTATTCTTGCTTTCCTCATCTTTCAGAATATGATATATATTCTGCAGGAATTGGCACCGTTACAATATGCCGGTTGCCGGGTTTCATAGGGCTCAGTCCCTCCACCTCTCTTGATAAGGTATTAATGTAATGCCTTAGGAATAACTTCGGATGTTATTTCTTAGCCATTACTATTCAATTAAACTAAGGTATAATATAACATATTCAATTACACAAGTCAAGCAATTACAAAATTTTATGTTTTTTGTTATATATTTAATGTATTGTATTTTATTACATCACCATACACTTCATTAAGCACTTGCAAAAATTTCTTCAAACTCAGGTCCCTCAATTTTTTCTTTCTCCATCAAAGTTTTTGCTACTACATGAAGTTTATGAATATTTTCTTTAAGAATGCTTAATGTCTTCTCATATGCATTATCTATAATGTTCTTTACTTCCCTGTCAATTATGGATGCAGTCTCTTCACTATAATTCTTCGATTGAGCAAAATCCCTTCCGATAAACACTTCATCGTTTTCATTTCTAAAAATGAGGTTGCTCAGCTTTTCACTCATACCATATTTTATAATTATATCTCTTGCAACACCGTTAGCATGTTTTAAATCACTTGATGCACCTGTACTGATTTCTCCTAAAACTATTTCTTCAGCAGCTCTTCCTCCTAGTGAAACAACTATTGATTCAAGTAATTGGCTCTTTGTACGATAGCTTACATCTTCTTCCGGTCTTCCAAATACATATCCGCCAGCCATTCCTGAAGGAATTATTGATATTCTGTCAACCCTGTCTGTGGAAGAAACCAATTTAATTGCAATTGCATGACCTGCCTCATGATAAGCAGTAAGTTTCTTTTCCTTGTCACTCATAACACGGCTCTTCTTCTCAGGTCCCATAACAACCTTAAAAGTCGCTTCTTTTATTTCTTCATATGTTATTACCTTCTTATCCTTCCTTGCAGCAAGCAATGCCGCTTCATTAAGAAGGTTCTCAAGGTCCGCACCTGTGAATCCTGATGTATTCTTTGCTATGTCATCCAGCTTAACATCATCCCCTAAAGGCTTTCCTCTTGAATGCACTTTAAGTATCTGCTCTCTTCCTTTAATATCCGGGTATCCCACAACAACCCTTCTGTCAAATCTTCCCGGCCTTAACAATGCGGGATCCAAAATATCAGGTCTATTTGTAGCTGCCAATATAATTACACCTTCATTTAGTCCAAAACCATCCATTTCAACAAGGAGCTGATTAAGTGTCTGTTCACGTTCATCATGTCCTCCTCCAAGTCCTGCACCTCTATGTCTTCCAACAGCATCTATTTCATCTATAAATACAATACATGGAGAATTTTTCTTTGCCTGTTCAAATAAATCCCTAACCCTTGATGCTCCAACCCCAACAAACATTTCCACAAAGTCGGAACCGCTTATGCTGAAAAACGGAACTCCCGCCTCACCTGAAACTGCTTTAGCAAGTAAAGTTTTACCTGTTCCAGGAGGTCCTACAAGCAATACACCTTTTGGAATTCTTGCACCAAGCTCCACAAACTTCCTGGGCATCTTAAGGAATTCAACAATTTCTTTGAGCTCTTCCTTCTCTTCATCTGCTCCTGCAACATCCTCAAATGTCACCTTCTTCTTTTCGTCCACACTCATCTTAGCACGGCTTTTGCCGAATGACATAACCCTGTTTCCGCCTCCGCCTTGAGACTGTTGCAGAAAAAACACCCAGAAAAGTATGAATATGACTATTAGACCAACTGTAGGTAAAATTGTAACCCACCATGGAGCAGTTGAAAGGGGTTTTCCTTCTAAAGCTATTTGATTGTTCTTTACATAAGGATTGACTTCATCCATAAACTTTTCAATTGATGGTATAATAACTGTGTACTTTTCCTTTTGGGATACAACAGTTGCCTTATTACCCTCCAGTGAAATTGACTGAACTTTATTAAGCTGAGATAGCAAATGCGTATAGCTTTTTGTCTCAGGATCCTGACTTAGACTAAATATTGACAGAATAGCCAGTATAATAACCAAAAGCACTATATAAAAACTTATTCCTTTGAAATACTTCAAACAGCTCACTCCTTAATTATTTTATAAAAACATTAACTACACATTTATAATTCCAGTGCTTATAAAAAGTGGTTAAACTTTTCATCATGCTAAAACCTAAAATATTACGGTCATGTTTGCAAAATGTAAAAAGTACGGTCATTATAACATGATTATACAATACTATATATTAACATATACTTTTATAAAACTCAATAAGGGCATTTAAAAATTTGTTATTTATAAACTTCCTCATTAACTATGCATACATCGGGCAAACTCCTGTATCTGCCTGCATAGTCCAATCCATAGCCTACAACAAATTCGTCAGGAATGGTAAATCCCTTATAATCAATATTAATATCAACTTTTCTTCTTGAAGGTTTATCAAGGGCAGCAATAATTTTCACATCCAGTGGTCCTCTGGTATAAAGCATTTCTTTAAGGTACTTAAGCGTAAGTCCCGTATCTATGATATCTTCAACAATAATTACATGCTTATTTGTAATTGAAACATCAATATCCTTTATAATCCTTACTACCCCTGAGGATTTTGAAGAGTTTCCATAGCTTGATACAGATATAAAATCAATTTCAACCGGAATTTTTAACTCCCTGATAAGATCAGCCAGGAATATAAATCCCCCCTTAAGCACTCCTACCATTATAAGATCCTTACCTTCATAATCTGCGGAAATTCTATTGCCCAATTCCTTTACTTTTTCATGTAACTCTTCTCTGCTAATTAAAACCTTCTTAATAACATTCAATTTTGTTTCCCCCTGTATGATCCGATTTACATTCCACAACATCTTTAAATTCCAGCTTTAATATATATTTAGTATTTTCATTTGCTTTAAATTTATCACTTGTTTTATTGCCTACCACCCAAACAATTTCATTTCCTGTTGCTACTAAAAACATTTTATCTCTTTCTTCTCGTGGAATCTTTTTATCAATGAAATATTCTTTGAGCTTTTTTGTCCCCTTACCATTTAATGGCTTGAACAAGTCGCCTTCTTTTCTGTTTCTCAAATATATTCCCTTTTTCAAAGCTTCATAATCAAAATATTGTACTTTCTCTTCCATTTTGTATTTAAAGGTATTTATTTTTTTTGCTTCCTGTGAGCTTATAATCTCTGATTCCAGACAATAACACCTGTTATTGAATTGAAAGAAATTGCTTCCGGGTATTGTTATTTTCATTTCAAACCCATTATATTCCAATGTTTTTGCTTTTTTACCGGTTTCTTCATATGAAACAGTAAGAATGTTATAAGATTTTTCTCCAATAATCTTTCCGGGAAGACAAACCATAGCACCGGTTCTGCCGTTAAAGGCTATATCCGATAATAAATCAATATGTTTTTTTTCAATTCCGTTTAAATTCCCTTTTACATCTTTAATAGCTTTCCTTAATATTCTATTCTTTATGGAATTATGAAAATCCTTTAAAATTCCAATATCGAGCCTTATTTTGTCAAAATTTTTTTCTATTATGCATTTTTTCAGAGCCTTAGCTGCATAATCCTCAATAAATTCAAGATCACAATTAACTATTTCTGAGGTCCTGCCAATACTTTCTATTATATCGGTATTAAAGCTTTTGTTAATAAACGGAATAAGATCTAGCCGAATTTTGTTTCTGGTGTAAATACTCTCCATATTAGAACTGTCAATTCTTGGTTTTAATTCATTCAGTAAACAATAGCTATCAATTTCATACCTGTAAACATCCAAAAGAGGCCTAATAATATTGTCTCTTTTATACTGTATGCCTTTTAAGCCATCGGTTCCCGTTCCCCTTATAATATTCATAATAACGGTTTCAGCATTGTCATTCTTATTATGTGCAACAGCTATCTTCTGTGCACTTTTATTTGATGCATAAATCTGGAATTGCCTATACCTTGCAATTCGCCCTGCTTCCTCTATTGATATGGATTCTTCTTTTGACATTTTTCTTATATCTATCTTTTCTGAATAGAACTCTATTGATAGTTTTTCACAAAATTCTCTTGCATACTTTTCATCGCATTCTGCTTCTTCTCCCCGTAACATATGGTTTATGTGAACAGCAATTATTTTAAAATTATATATAGATGAGATAGTATTCAAAATATGGACGAGGCAAACCGAATCAGGCCCTCCGGAAATACCTGCGATTACGGTTTCCCCAACATTAATAAGATTATTATATTTAATTGTATTTAAAACTTTATCAATTATGCTATTATTCATATAAGATTCATTATGTCCTGTATTTTTCAATATTGGCAAACTTAGTATATGCACCAAGCCATGTAAGCTCAACTGTTCCTGTAGATCCGCTTCTGTGCTTGGCTAAAATAACTTCTGCTATATTTTTCTTATCTGTTTCGGGATTGTAATAATCATCCCTGTATAAAAACATAACAATATCGGCATCCTGCTCAATGGCACCCGACTCCCTCAAGTCACTTAATATCGGTCTGTGATCAGCCCTTTGCTCAGCCGCACGGCTAAGCTGCGAAAGAGTAATGACCGGAACATTCAATTCCTTTGCTAATATTTTCAACGACCTTGAAATATCGGATATTTCCTGTTGTCTGCTCTCGCCTTTACCTCTGCCCTGCATAAGTTGGAGGTAGTCAATAACAACCAATCCCAGGTTTTTTTCCAGCTTAAGTCTTCTGCATTTTGCTCTTATTTCGGATATTGATATGCCTGGCGTATCATCTATATAAATTGGTGCCTCGGATAAAGGTCCTAAAGCACGGGCAATCTTCTTCCAGTCATCATCCTCAAGCTTACCTGTCTTTACCTTATGGCTGTCAACCATTGCTTCACTGCACAAAATTCTACTTACAAGCTGTTCCTTTGACATTTCAAGACTGAAAATTGCTACAGGAACTCCGGAATAAACCGCTGCATTCTGAGCAATGTTAAGTGCAAATGCAGTCTTACCCATAGCAGGCCTTGCAGCTATAAGTATAAGATCTGAATTGTGAAGGCCTGAAGTTTTAAAGTCAAGATCTACAAACCTAGTAGGTATGCCGGTAATATGACCTTTATTATTGTAAAGCTCTTCTAACTTGTTAAATGTATCAACTAAGACATCCTTAATAGGAGCAAATCCTTGGGTGCCCCTTTTTTGCAAAACATCAAAAATACTTTTTTCTGCCTTATCAACTATAAAAGAAAGCTCTTCTGAAGCTTCATAACCCATATTAACAATTTCCGATGACGCCTTTATAAGCTTTCGAAGTATTGACTTTTCTTCAACAATCTTCGCATAATGCCGGACATTTGCTGTTGTTGGCACTGCACTTGCTATGTTGGTAAGGTATTCGAGCCCTCCTATATTATCAATTGTACCACGTATCTTTAACTGTTCTGAAACTGTAATCAAATCTATTGGTTCTCCAGAATCAAAGAGATCCATTACAGCTTCAAAAATTTCCTTGTGATCAGCCCTATAAAAATCCTCACTTTTTAATATTTCAGTCACCACAGGAATTACCTCTTTATCAAGAAGCATTGATCCTAAAACAGACTGTTCGGCTTCAATATTCTGAGGCGGTACTCTTCTAAAAGAACCCAAATCCATTTCTAACTGCACCCTCTTTATTCATTTTCAATCTTTATTTTTAGCTTTGCACTGACTTCAGGATATAGCTTTATGTTTGCTTCTGTAGTTCCTATTGATTTTATTACATCATCAAGAATTATTTGCTTTTTATCTACATCCAGCTTGAAGTCTGCCTTGAGCTTGTCCGCAACATCCTTATTTGTTATGGAACCGAAAAGCTTTCCGCCTTCACTTGCTTTAGCCTTAAATATAAGGGTTATATCCTTAATTTTTTCAGCCGTTTCCTTTGCCTTTGCAAGCTCCCTTTCCTTCTTCATCCTATCTGATTCGTTTTTGTTTTTCATAACATTTATATTGGATGAAGTCGCTTCTAGTGCCAATCCCTTTGGCATCAAATAGTTTCTTGCATATCCGTCACTTACCTCAACCAAACTGTCTTTTTTACCCAATCCTTTTACATCAGCTTTTAATATTACTTTCATTATAAATCCCCCCTAAGGTTATATTTGTAAGCTATATAAAAAACTCTTATCCTATTGCATTTGTCTGCTCTGAGCCTAACTGTTACCTGAACTAATCTCGTTAGTATATTCAATTATAGCATACTTTAGCTTTTCTATGGCATTTTCTATAGAAATTCCTTCAAGTTGTGCTCCGGCTATTGACAAGTGCCCTCCGCCACCCAACTTTTCCAGGATCATCTGCACATTTATCTCACCAAGCGACCTTCCACTTATGACTACCACATTTCCATTAACACTGAGCACAAATGCTGCTGCTATTCCGAGCAAGCTTAAAAGCTGATCAGCCGCTTGAGCAGATATAAGCTGTGGGTTTTTTATGTTTTGAGGACATACCGAAACAGCTATTCTTTCACCAATTATCTCCGCACTCCTAACAATATTGGAAATATTCACATAAGTTTCAATGTCATTCTGGAAAAGCTGCTTGACGGAAACAGTATCAACCCCCTGCCGCCTTAAGAATGATGCTGCTTCAAAGGTTCTTACCCCTGTCTTGAACGTAAAGTTCTTCGTATCCACAACAATTCCTGCATATAGTGCTTCAGCCTCAATCTGCTTGAGATGAATTTTTTCTTCTACATATTGTAAAATCTCAGTTACCAATTCACAGGTAGATGATGCGTAGGTTTCCTGATATGTCAGCACCGCATCCTGAATATAATCCGCACCCCGCCTATGATGGTCGATAACAACAATTTGGTTTGTAAATTTTAACAGCTCAGGACTTTCTGTAAAATTAGGTCTATGAGTATCAATTACTATAAGCAATGTCTTTTTAGTTATTCTGTCCAATGCCTCACTGCTATTTATGAAAACCCCTGAATATTCAGGATTTTTTTCTATTTTAGCCAATAGATTTTCTATTGTAGGATTTGAGCTGTTTAATACTATATGGACATTTTTATCTCTGTTTCTTACTATCCTACATATGCCCAAAGCCCCGCCAAGGCAATCAATATCACAATTTTCATGCCCCATTATAAGAACTTCCGGAGACTGGTCTATAAGCTCCCTTAATGCATATGCTATAACCCTTGCCTTTACTCTTGTCCTTTTTTCCAGCTCTCTTGTTTTCCCGCCAAAAAAGCTGAAGTTTTCCCCGTTTCTTATTACAACATGGTCGCCACCTCTGCCAAGGGCTATATCAATACAAGCATTTGCATAAGAGAAGTTTTCTATTATGGTTTTTCCATTAATTCCAAAACCAATGCTGAGTGTAACAGGTATCTTGTTACCAATATTTATTTCTTTTACCATGTCCAATATTTCGTACTTTTTATCTTCAAACTCCTTTAAATATTTGCTCTCAAATACAAAGAAATATTTATCCCTCTCAAACTTCTTTACAATACCCCCTGTATGACTCACCCATCCGACCAACTTCTTATCGATCTCCGCTAAAAGCTGTGGCCTTAATGCATCCTCCAAGCTCTGCATCAAATCATCATAGTTATCTATAACTATAAGTCCTATACAGACCTTTTCTTCATTATACTTTTTTTGCAGTTCAACAAATTCAGTATTGTCCAAAAGATACAGCATAAGTATAAATTCGCCCTTATCGCTTTTCTTTTCAGCTTTGACGAAATTACCGAGAATATTATAATTTCTTTGGTTTATTAATATATTTTTATTGATTTTGGGTTGTCCGTCAAGTATTTTTTTTGGTTCCAGCTCATTTGCTAGAGATGTTATATTCTTTTCCAAAAGGTCTTTGTCACCAAATATATCCCTAAACGGGGGATTATACCATATAACGGTACCATCAAGCTCCAATACAACAAATGGAAGGGGAAAATTCAACAATGTATCCTTTGTTGCTGTATCCAAATGAAAAGTCAAGTCTTCTATATACTGGGTAAGCTGATTCTGTTTCTTATATTCCAGCCTGATATTATAAAAAACAAGAAAAGCAAAAAGAACAAATCCCACAATACCTACCCAGAATTCCAATATTGTCAGAACAATTACCATTAGCAATATTATTCCTAAATAAGTACTTGCTCTGGGTATAAAAGCCCAAACAAATTTTTTATTGTCCATTTCTTCACCTTACTTCCTGATTCTGGAACAATTTAAATGTCTTGCTAACTCCGATAGATCACCATAGTACTTTTCAACATCATGTTCTTCAACCAAGCCCAGCTTAATTTTGTTTTCTATTTTCATTTCAATGGAATTATAACTTATTCCAAGCCTTTTACCTAGCAAATAGCAAATTAGAATTATATTTGAAAGGCTTTCTGTAACGGCATCATGAATCTCTTCCTTTGCACCGTTTACAAGTATCTTGAATAACGCTGCAATATCTGTCAGAAGCTCACTTTTAAGCCATTCTATAATTTTTATATTACGTGTAATATCAATTTCCTTATCAAACAACGCCATCTAACCACTCCAGTGTAATTTAGTCATCATCAAATGATAAATTTTGCTCATGTGTCGGCAAAAAAAGAAAACACAAAAGCTATGATTCTATATTATAACATACCACCGCTTAGATAGAATACACATCAACTTTATTTCCCGCATACATTTAAATATCTGTATATTCATAAATAGGATATGAACCCAAAAACTTATAAAACGATGACTTTCTTTTTATCATAGTAAGGGCATCCCTTAGATCGGGATCATCCCTGTGGCCAAGAATATCTATAAAGAAGATGTATTTCCCCAATTCATTTTTTGCAGGCCTTGACTCTATTCTGGTCATGTTTATATCCCAGAGATTAAAAATGTCCAGAATTCGATATAAGCTTCCCGGCTTATCCTCTGTTGAGAATACAATTGAGGTCTTATCGTTTCCTGTTCTTTCACTGTCATTACAGGATATAACAGCAAATCTGGTAGCATTGATTTCACTATCCTGTATGCCTTTTTCCAGGATTTCAAGGTCATATACTTTTGCTGCAATTGCAGAACCAATGGCAGCCTTGCTCCCATCACTTTGTGCAACCTCTTCAGCAGCTCCTGCCGTGCTATAAACATACTTGATCTGTGCATTAGGATATTTGCTATGTATGAATTTTCTGCACTGGCCTATTGGCTGCGGGTGGGAAACAATACACTGTACTTTGTCCTGATCAGCTCCTTTTTTAATTAAAAAGTTTTGAACAATGGTTATTACCACCTCATCTTTTATCATAAGGTTGACGTCGGCAGCCAGCATATCTAGAGTTATATTGACAGCACCTTCCAAAGAATTCTCTATAGGAGCCACGCCTTCATCAACTTCCTTATTTTCCACCGCAAATATCAAATCCGATATTCCATTATACTCATAAATTTCATAATCTTTTATATTTCTACCTTGTATATATCTTAATGTAGCTTCTTGCGAAAATGTCCCCTTAGGACCAAGATAACCTATCTTTACCATAAAACAATCTCCATACTATTATTTTTTATCCATACCTAAAATCCATTTCCAAAGACCATAAATTAAAAGCCTATAGATTGTTCTATAGGCTTTATATACAAATTATTATTCAGCTGTATATGGCAAAAGTGCAACATGTCTTGCTCTTTTAATCGCCATAGTCAACTGACGTTGATGTTTGGCACAGTTTCCGGAAATTCTCCTTGGAAGTATCTTACCTCTTTCGGATATGAACTTGCGAACCTTAGCTACATCCTTGTAATCAATATCAGTAACTTTATCTACACAGAAGGCACAAACCTTTTTCTTTGCCCTTCTCATTCTCATTCCGCCTTTACCTTCGCCTTTATCATACATATCTTTTCCGCCACTTTTTTCCCTTTTTCCACCTGGCATTAAAAAAACCTCCTTTCAAACAATCGCATATATATATGAGATTCGATTATTAACAATTTTAATATAAAAGTAATATAAACTTATACTTCTATATAATTAGAATGGCAACTCATCATCATCAGCAATAGGATAAAACCCATCCTCACCAGTACTTCCTCCACCAAAGGAAGGCTTGGAAGAAGCTTCATCAGACTTCTTACTGTCGGCAAAAAATGCCTCATCAGCAATAACTTCAGTAACATAGTGGCGCTTTCCTTCATTATCATCCCATGTACTGGTCTGAATACGTCCAACTATGGCAACCTGACGGCCTTTTTGAAAGTATTTGCTGCAGAATTCAGCAAGCTTGTTAAAAGTAACTATAGGTATAAAATCCGCCTGCTTTTCTTCCCCCTGCTTGGAATAAGCTCTATTAACAGCAAGAGTAAATCTGCAAATAGGTATATTGCTTGTATTTGAATACCTTAACTCAGGCTCTTTTGTAAGTCTTCCCATTAGAATGGCTTTATTCATAAAATCACCTTATTTTTCCTTTTTGATAATCATATATTTAATTATGCCATCAGTAATCTTGTATATTCTTTCGAGCTCATGAGGAAAACTAGAATCTGCTGTAAAGTTAACCAATACATAATAACCTTCATTACAGTCATCTATTGTATATGCCAACTTCTTTTTACCCCATTCATCAATACTTTCCAATTGTGCAGAAGTCTCCAATAGTCCCTTGAATTTTTCTACAAGAGCTTTTATGGCTTCTTCACCAACCTCAGTATTAATAATGAAAATTGACTCATATTTGTTTAACATTCGACTTCACCTCCTCCCGGACTTAACGGCCCTGTATCTCGAGTACAGAGCAAGGATACGAGTATGAATTCTATCACATATTATCATATTTTTCAAGGCCTATTACAAAATTTGTTCTAATATTGTTGCAGACTTGTACATCATGGTATAATAATAATGTTTAATCATCAGTTCAAATTCTTTAATCGATAGGATGGGTGAAAATATATGAACATTAATAAAACTCCGATTCTCTTTTGTCTATCTATTATAATTACCCTATTTGCTACGGGATGTGCAAATATAAGTTTAAGTAGCACCATAGAGAAAAAAACAGATACTGAAAAAGAAGCTGTCGGTGAGATCATAAGATTGAAACCGGGTGATGACATCAACCAATTGATATACGATGCACCTAATGGAAGTAAAATAATTCTTGCCAAAGGAAGATACCTTATATCAAAGCCTGTAGAGATAGCAAACAAAAACAATATAACTGTCTTAGGAGAAGACGAAGTTTGGGTTGAGAGCAAAAAAACCGACCACCAAATCTTCTTTATAAGAAACAGTGCCAACATATTCATTAAAGGAATAAAAGCCCAGCATATAGTTGATGAAGCCAAAAAGGAGGACTTAAAACCACTTTCCGATAACAGGAAAGGCAGCGTAGTTGACGTGGAAAGCTGCAGCAAGGTTGTCTTTGAAGGATGTGAGCTGGTTGGATGCGGTGTCTACGGTATATATGCATCCAATACGCCTGAGGTACATATATTAAACAGTTACTTGCATCACAACTCAATAAGTGCACTGGGTTTTTACAGCAATTCATGTTCAATGAAAGTTTACATTTCAGACAGTAAAATTACGAATAATAAAAGCCTTATAGAAACTCGCGGTGATGTAAAAGTTGAATATGGAAAAAGCAATGAAATTAAAGATAATGATTCAAATGGTTACAATACGGACCTGAGGTGATTACATAAAATACATAAAACAGTACCACCCCAATAAAAGAATGCATATTATGTAATATGCATTCTTTTATTGGGGGATTTTATATGTCTGACTTTAATGTGGGGGATATAGTAGTCAGAAAATCTTACGGTGAAGACATATATTTTGTAATAACTGAAATTAACCAAAACAATGACGGTAATCCCACTTATACATTAAGAGGTCTTTTAACAAGAATAGAAGCTGACTCAAGCGGCACTGATCTTTTAAAGAAAAACCCGAGACTTGTAGACCAGGATAAGAAGAAATTTCTGCAAGAAGCAAATCAGGCATTAGCTGCACGAAGCCTTTCACGAAGGTTGTACGGCATAAAAAGACTACAGGGCAAGCCCGGTAGTATTCTGCATCTTGATTCCAGTAAGGAATTTCTTGATATTTGTGTTAATCATTACAAACATTACGAGATAAACTGTCAAGGCCATACCGTGTCAGAAAGCCAGCAGCCATCAATTGTAAGAGAAATGCTGGAAAAATACAGACCTGATATTCTGATTGTGACAGGCCATGACGGTCTAAAGAAAGGTGATGTAGATCTGAATTCCATGGACAGTTACAGAACCTCAAGGTATTTTGTACAATCGGTAATTGAAGCCAGAAAGTATGAGCCTGACAAAAACAAACTGTGTATATTTGCAGGTGCCTGCCAATCTTATTTTGAAGCAATAATTAAAGCAGGTGCCAATTTCGCCAGTTCACCGGGAAGAGTCTTAATCGACTGCCTTGATCCGTCAATAGTCTGCGAAAAGGTTGCAACTACTGATCCAAGAATGATTATTACTCCATGGTCTGTGGCCAGACTTACAAAGTCCGGTACAAAAGGAATAGGCGGCATAAATACCAGAGGTCGTTTAAAGCAGCTTTAAGGCCCTGAATAAACATAGATTAAATGAATAAACATAATAATTAAATGGGCATTTTTAAATATTTTAGTTGTCTTAAAGAAATAGCATCCCATTGATGTTATTTCAAAAAAACACTATACTTTTTTAAAATGCCCATACTTTTGTTTAGGAATAATATACATTAAAAAATTTAAAATTTTACTTTCATTTATCTAAAAAAAGTGATATCATATTTAATAACAGTTCTTTTTTCAATCCATACTTTTTCAATTATAAATATTAGAATTCTCAATTTTTGTTTATAACAGTATTTATTGGGTATTATTATCATTAAATATTATTGAACACAAATCTCTAATGATTGGGGTTAGTAAAATGAGTGAAATTAAAAAGTTCGGTGCATTCAATTTACTCCCGGGAAAGCCCGTCCCTTATGGAGCAACCGTAATTCCTAACCAAGGCGTTAATTTTTCTGTATACTCGTTAAATGCAATTTCCTGTGAATTGGTTTTATATAGGAAATCCGAAAAGGAGCCTTTTGCAATAATTCCTTTTCCTAACGAGTATAAAGTAGGCAATGTTTTCAACATGATTATACAAAATCTAGATTATGAAAATATTGAATATGGTTATAGAATGGACGGTCCACGCAGTCGTAAGGAAGGGCACTGGTTTGATCCTACAAAGGTTTTGCTTGACCCATATGCAAAAATAGTTGGCGGGCGCGATGTATGGGGTAAAGAGCCTGACTGGAGTGATCCATATCAGCATCGGGGGCAGATAATTGCAGATAATTGTTATGATTGGGATGGTGACAGACAGCTTAATATCCCAATTGAAGAGCTTATAATATATGAAATGCATGTTCGCGGCTTTACAAAGCATGCCAGCTCTAATACTAAGAATCCGGGAACTTATGCAGGCATTATAGAAAAAATTCCTTATCTTAAAAAACTTGGAATAAACTGCGTTGAGCTATTGCCTATATTTGAGTTTGACGAATTTATTAAGATAAGAGGACCTATAATAAATATTTCAGGCGATCATATGAAAAACTACTGGGGTTATGATCCCTTAGCCTACTTTGCACCAAAAGCAGGCTATGCATCTTCTGCCAACGGTAATCAGGCAGCGGAATTCAAGGATCTTGTTAAAGCCCTTCATAAAAATGGCATTGAAGTCATTTTGGATGTGGTGTTCAACCACACCGGTGAAGGTAAAGAAACTATGCCCAGTGTATCATTCAGGGGTATTGATAACAAAACCTTTTATCTTACCAATCCCGACGGAAGCTATCGCAACTACAGCGGTTGTTACAATACAGTAAATTGCAACCACCCCGTAGTGAGAAAATTTATTGTTGACTGCTTGAGGTATTGGGTTCACGAGTACCATATTGATGGTTTCAGATTCGACCTGGCTTCTATTATGTGCCGTGATCAGGATGGAACTCCATTGGCTAATCCTCCGTTAGTTGAGGCTATATCCTTTGACCCTGTTCTTAAAAACACCAAGCTTATAGCAGAGGCTTGGGATGCAGCAGGCCTTTATCAGGTAGGAGGCTTCCCGTCATATGGCAGATGGTCCGAATGGAACGGAAAATACAGGGATGATTTAAGACGCTTTTTAAAAGGTGACAGTGGCTTTGTTGAAGCAATGACCTACAGACTTCAAGGTTCTCCTGATCTATATACAGGAAGAGGTACTTATGCCTCAATAAACTTTATAACCTGCCATGACGGTTTTACCCTCACGGATCTTTTCTCATACCATCAAAAGCACAATATGGCCAACGGGGAAAACAACATGGACGGTTCAAACGATAATCACAGCTGGAACTGGGGATGCGAGGGATCTACTGACGATCCTGAAATCAAAAAACTGCGTAAGAGAATGGTAAAAAACGCCATAAGCATTCTTATGTTAAGCTATGGTGTCCCTATGATTCTTGCAGGTGACGAAATGGGTCGTACACAAAATGGAAACAACAATGCGTATTGCCAGGATAATGAGATAAGCTGGATTAATTGGAACCTCCTAAAATCAAACAACGAAATATATAACTATTTTGAAAAAATTATTGATTTTCGTAAAAAGAATAAGGTCCTAATGACAAGAGAACATTATGAAACGTCAAATTCCTTAGGAAGCAGATATCCCGAAATATCTTTCCATGGTGTAAAACCATGGGAATATGACAGTTCCAGCGAAAGTAAAACTTTAGCAGTTATGTTTTATGATAAACAATCTGATAATAATATTATATATATGGGAATGAATATGTACTGGGAAAAGCTTGAATTTACTTTGCCTAAGCTTGTAAACATGGACTGGTATTTATTTGCAGACACATCCAAGTCAGCACCATACGATATTACCGAGCCGGGAAGAGAGATATTTCTTAAAAACCAGAACAAAATTAATATCGATGCCAGATCAGTGGTTATACTAATAGGTAAAAAGAAGCACCAGGCCCAGGCTAAGTTTATACAGGAAGGTTCATTATGAAAAACATAGAGCTATTACTTGACAAATTAAAGAGCAGGAAGAAGGATTTTATTGGAGATTTCTTCATTCCGAAAGCATGGAACTATTTTGGTTTTAAAAAATACCGGGAATCAATCGGAAGATATGGAGAAATTAATGTAAACCCATACGAATTTTTTTCCAAATGTATCGATAACATGTTGGATGATGTTTGTGCTGATAATGCAGAAAATGCATTACCGGCCTCCCCTGTAAATATGGAAGACAGCGCTATATATGGGCTTTTTCCCAGAATGTTTACAGCCTGGAACCATTATAACAATGATATATGTTCCGGAACATTTTTAAAAGCCATGTGCCTTCTTCCCTATTTTAAAAGAATGGGAATCAATGTTATATACCTTCTTCCGATTTTTAAATACAGCCTAAACTATAAAAAAGGTGAAACAGGCAGTCCTTATTCCATTAAAAATATATATGAGCTGGACGAAAACCTCCACGATGCTCTATTAGGGCCTATGGACTCTTCTCTTTTGGAATCGGAATTTAAAGCCTTTGTCGAAGCATGCCACATTTTAAAAATAAAGGTAATGATAGATTTCGTCTTCAGAACTGTTGCCAGAGATAATGATCTTATTTTAGAACATCCCGAATGGTTCTACTGGATAAAGAGCGATGCAAAAAGCAGTTTTTGTGCTCCAATTATAGATGGTATAAAACCACAGACAGTTGTAAGTGAAAAACTCATTAAAAAAATATATACGAATAAAGTAACTTGTGATTATTTAAAGCAGTTTACCCCACCTCCCAATGAAATAGATGAAAAGAAATGGAATAAGCTTGTTAAGAAGCATCATGAGACAGGAATGAACATATTGGATTTGATCGAGGAACATATGGGTATAACAACCGCCCCTGGGTTTTCCGATGTTATAAATGACTCCCAGCCTCCATGGTCCGATGTAACTTATCTCAGATTCTATTTTGATAATCATGAGAAGGCTGCACCATTTTTAAAGAGTGGTCAGGCACCCTATGTATTGTTTGATGTAGCCAAGCTCAGTCTGTTCAATTGGAAAGACATTAATAAGGAGCTATGGGACTATACTGTAAATATAATTCCCTACTACCAGGAAAAGTATGGCATCGATGGTGCAAGAATAGATATGGGCCATGCTCTTCCAACAGAGCTTAACAAGGAAATAATCAGAAAAACAAAGGAAACAAACCCCGATTTCCTCCTCTGGTCTGAAGAATTTAACTATTCAAATTCAAAAAAGGCATTGGATGACGGTTTCCAGTTTATGACGGGTTCCCTTTGGTTTGATTATAAAAATATTGAAAAGCCGGGGTTCTACAAAAAAGTTTTAGAGCCTCTTATAAAGTCCTCCCTGCCTGTGACAGGTGCTCTGGAATCTCCCGATACACCAAGGGCTGCATACAACTACAAAAGCCCAAAAAGCCTTGAATTTATGGCTATTATAAACAATTTTATGCCCAATGTTGTTCCAATGATCAACAACGGAATGGAAATAATGGAAATACAGCCTATGAATCTTGGTCTTGATAACACAGAGGAAGGACGGTTTGTTTTACCCGAAAATGACCCAATGTATGGCAAATTAGCTTTTTTTGATAACTATAAGCTTCATTGGAACAGCGACTCGTGGATTACCATGCCGGACTTTCTTGAGAAATCTTTTATCTTAAGAAACCGTTTCAAAAAAATTATTGGGAGTAAGGATAATTTTATATATCAGAAAAACATGGAAAACAACAGGAAGCTCCTTATGTTGTGCTACAAAATTCCCAACAATGATGATTATCTTGTTGTATTGGGAAACAAAAGCCCTAAGGAATCTGTTCAGGTAGAATTGAACAAGCTATTATACGATATAACACAAGTTGCAGATACAATAAATATAGTTTACATGGAAAGACATTTCTATAACCTTACCATGTCCGCTCAAAGTAAAATTTTATTACAGCCTAAAGATGTAATTGTTGGTATTATTTCATCAAAATCCCAATAGGTTTGTGATATGGATTTATAATTTGGATTTATGTTGTGGGTTATGACGTGGGTTTATCAGATATACCTAATGATACATAAAAATCAATTATTTTTATGGGATAGGAGGACAGTATGAAGAGCAAAAGTAAATTGCCCAAAGTAGCATATTTTTGTATGGAGTATGGACTCCATGAAGATTTTAAGATTTACTCAGGAGGATTGGGAATCCTTGCAGGGGATTATTTAAAAGCAGCCCATGATGGTGAATATTCCATGGTTGCTATCGGTATCCTTTGGCGTCAGGGTTATACAAGACAAACAATTGACCAAAATGGAAAACCTTGTGACAGCTTTCATGAATATAGTTACGACTTCCTGGAAGACACAGGCATTGAAGTTAAAGTAAGGATAAGAGGTCGTCAGGTTACATGCAGGGTGTGGCTGTGCCAAAACTATGGCAATGTTCCTTTATACCTTCTTGATACCAACCATCCTGATAATGCCGACAGATTTATTACGGGACAGCTTTATGGATGGTTTTCCGAAGAAAGAATAGCTCAGGAAATGGTTCTTGGAATTGGTGGCGTAAAAGTATTAAGAGCACTTGGCTATGCACCTGATATTTATCATTTTAATGAAGGCCATGCCGTTTTTGCCGGAATTGAGCTTATAAGAGAGTTAATGGATAATGAAGGTTTATCCTTTGATAATGCCATCTCAAAAGTTCGCAAAAAGATAGTATTTACCACACATACACCTGTTGAAGCAGGTAACGAAGTTCATGAACACGATCTCCTCCAGTATATGGGTGCATACAATGGTTTGACTTTCGGGCAAATGCTCAAGCTTGGCGGCGATCCTTTTAATATGACGGTTGCAGGATTAAGGCTTTCATACAAAGCAAATGCAGTTGCAAAGCTTCATGGCAAGACAGCAAAAAAAATGTGGAAAAACGTTGACGGTGCCTGTGATATCACAGCTATAACAAATGGTGTTCATAATGGAACCTGGCAGGATGAATCGATAAAATCAGCTTATGAAGGTGGGACCGACCTATGGATTCCCCATATGGAAGCAAAGAGAAAAATGATATATGAAATAAGCAAACGAAACTTTATAAACCTTGATGAGAATGTGCTTACAATAGGCTTTGCCAGAAGAGCTGCACCATATAAGAGAAGTGATTTCATCTTTAGAAAGAAGGAAATCATTGAACCTCTATTAAAAGAAAAAAAGCTCCAGCTCATTTTCTCAGGAAAAGCACATCCTAATGACTTAACAGGTAAAGATATTGTTTCCAACCTTTATAAAATGTCTGAAAAGTATCCGGGAAGCGTGGTATTCATACAGGATTATGATATGTATATAGGCAGGCTTTTAACACGCGGATGTGATGTATGGCTTAATAACCCCATCCGACCTATGGAAGCAAGCGGAACATCAGGAATGAAAGCCGCCATGAACGGAGTTTTGAATCTTAGTATACTCGATGGATGGTGGCCTGAAGGCTGCAAGCACGGTAAGAACGGTTGGCAAATAGGAAATGGCTATGAGGGCAAAGACCAGGATAATGTAGACCTTAAATCTCTTTATGAAGTTCTACTTGAAGAGGTTATTCCAACCTATTATGAAAAGAGGAGCAAATGGATTGATATGATGAGAGAAAGTATTAAAATGTCCATTTGGAACTTTTCTGCAGCCAGGATGATAGAAGATTATTACGAGGAACTATATCCAAAGGCTTCAAAGGAATCCCGTTCAAAGAAGTAAAATTTAATATAATAGGTAGAATAAGTGATTTTGCTGTAAAATTACAAAACATATGTAATTTTGCAGTAAAATCACTTTTGTATGTTGTACCCCGAATCCTAAATTTTGAAATTAATTGTTGACTTTTATAGATTACAGGTGTAATATTGTTTTATAGACTACAATTGTAATTCTTTAAAAGGAGTTGTGCAAAAATGGCTAAGGTACCACAAATTTCTGACACTGAATGGCAGGTAATGAAGGTCATCTGGGCAAAATCACCAATATCGGCTAATCAGGTAATCGAGTCACTAGAAGGCAGCTGTAATTGGAAACCAAAAACCATAAAGACACTTTTAGGAAGGCTTGTAAAAAAGAAAGTACTCGGTTTTCATAAAGAAAGTAGGGAGTATATGTATTACAGTCTTATATCCGAAAAGGAATGTGTCCATGCCGAAAACAAATCATTTTTGAGCAAGGTATACGACGGGGCCTTCAATGTAATGCTTGCCAGTTTTCTTGAGGATGAGAAGCTCTCAGCTTCCGAAATTGATCAACTTAAAAAAATCCTTGATGAAAAGACTAAAGAGATTTAATCTAGGTTTATGTAATAATTGGAAGGCAGGTGACACTCGTGATAGCTGTAGCTCTTTTTAAATGGATTGTATGCTCATCTGTTATGGCATCTATCCTTATAATACTTTTAGTTTGCTTAAAGTTTGTTTTGAAAGATAAGCTAAAGGCCAGTTGGCATCACATCATTTGGATACTTGTTGTGTTTAAGCTTCTTATACCCTTTGGTCCTGAAAGCGAGCTCAGCATATACAATTTATTCAATCTCACTGATAAAAAAATAACAACGGAAAGTTATAATGTTATGAACACAATCAGTACAGCTACAAGTAATATAGTTAAAAGCACACCCATTCCAGTAAACCTTGGCTCACACCAAAATATAGCAGCAAAAGATATTCCGGATAAAATTGATCCTGTTTATCTGTCAATATTCGGCCTATTCATTTGGCTGCTGGGTGCAATAATTGCATTATCTTATATTTTACATAACAATATTAAAACGATACATAGTCTGAAAATAGGTAGCACTATCAATAATAAAGAGTTAAATGAATATCTGGAAGAATGTAAAAAACAACTTAAAATAAAACGGAAGGTTGTTCTGAAGTTAGTATCCAATATTAATTCCCCAGCTTTATACGGTATAAGAGGACAAACAATTCTGATACCGGAAGCTATGCTTAATGAAAAGAGTATATGGATACTAAGGTATTCTATTTATCATGAATTGGCTCACTATAAAAGAAAAGACATCCAAATCAATATATTTGTGTCTTTCCTATTGGTTATTCACTGGTTTAACCTCATTATCTGGATCGGTTTCAAAAAAATGAGACAGGATTCAGAATTGGCATGCGATGAATTTGCACTTTCGTTTATTAAGCCTCAAGACCGCAAAAACTATGGTTTAGCACTCATTGAGGTTGCAAAAAGATATTCTGATAATGATTTGTCACTTACCAATGCTGTTTGTTTTTCAAGCGGCAAATCAAGTTTAAAAAGAAGGCTTTTGCTTATATCTTCATACAACAGCAAAAAATATAAAAGCAAGTTTGTTATTTGGTTTATGTTTTTTACCTTGTCCATTATTGCATTAACCAACGCAGTGGAAAGCATAATATAGGCATAATATATTTACTTGTTGAAACAAATGCCTCTATGGTTTACAATCTATTTGGGGAGGGGAGGATACCTAAATTTAATTTGAAGAGGGCATTAATAAATTTATAAAATTTCTTTCAAGAGGGTGGTCAAAAAATGAAAAAAATTCTTCTACCGATTCTTTCAGCTATACTGTTGACCTTAAGCTTATGCAGTGTGTCTTTTGCTGAAGGAAATAACCTACTTAAAAATCCAGGCTTTGAAGATGCCGATAAACCTTATTCCTGGGATCAGGATATATGGGAAGCATCTGACGGTCAAAAAGAAATCAAGGTTGTAAGCAATGTATTTCATAGCGGCAATCAAAGTGCTGCAATTATTAACACAAAAGAAGGAGATTCCAGACTAAAACAGACAGTTGATGTTGAACCGGATTCTATTTACAAGATATCCGGCTGGATAAAAACAGAAAATGTCGGTGATGAACAAAAAGGAGCTAACTTTTCCATTTATATGCTGCAAATCACCTCTACCGATGTAAAAGGCACAACCGACTGGAAGTATGTAGAAATGTATGGCCGAACCGGCAAAAGCCAAACATCCCTAACTGTAACAGCAGGCCTTGGTGGATATGGCAGCCTCAACACAGGCACAGCATACTTTGACGATATATCTGTAGAAAAAGTTGACAGTGTACCTGTAGATGCTGTAGAACTTCCGTTTTATTCCAACGAAACAAACGGTGGTGGTTCAGCCGACAGCGACAAGTCATGGCTTATATATTTAAGCCTTGCACTCTTAGCTGCAATAGGTGCTATTCTTTTCTTCGTTCTGAAAAGCCCTAAAAAAAATACACAGGATTCAGATGATATAAACAATTCAAAGGTTGCATCAAAAAAAGCTTCTCCTCAGCAAGAAGGAACTGCTGCAAAAAATCAGCCTCCACCATTTAAATTGGATAAAAAAGACTGGATTATAATGGGCGTCATGACTCTGGTTTACATGATTATCGCTTTGTTTAACCTTGGCGAAATGACTGCACCCGAAACTTTCTGGAAGCCTTCATCCTCAGGTCAAAGCTTTGTGGTATCCTTCGACAGGAAATACGACCTATCAAGGATAGGTTATCATGACAATATTGGAGACGGAAAATATACAGTTCAAGCTTTGGACCCTGAAGGAAAATACGTCAATATAGGAACAATGAGTCAGGATGTCTATAATGTATTCAGATGGCAACATATCTCCGATATAAACTTCTCTACAAATAAAATTAAAATTGTTGTTGAGTCCTCCGGTGCTGCATTAAATGAAATAGTTTTTTATGAAAAAGGCAGCAAGGAGCCTATAAAAGGCTTTAAGCTGGAAGAAATCAATACAAACCCAAAAAAGGATACAGGTATTGTTGAAAACCTTTTTGACGAGCAGGATACTGCAAGATATTACAATACTTATATGAATTCAACATACTTTGATGAAATATATCACCCAAGAACTGCTTATGAGCACATAAACAGAATGGAGCCATATGAAACAACCCATCCGCCTCTTGGCAAGGTTATTATGGCTCTGGGTGTTCTCATATTCGGAATGAACCCATTTGGATTCAGAATCATGGGAACAATCTTTGGCGCATTAATGATTCCAGCTATGTATCTCCTGGGTAAAAAAGTATTCCACAAAAGGATATTTGCCTTTGCAAGTGCATTTTTAATGATGTTTGAGTTTATGCATTTTGCCCAGACGAGAATAGGAACTATTGACTCCTATCCTGCATTATTCATTATACTCACATATTTCTTCATGTATGATGCCTTTATTAAAAAATCATACAAAATGGGATTTAAAAGTTCATTAAAACCACTTTTACTTGCAGGAATATTCTGGGGTCTTGCTGCCGCAAGCAAATGGACAGCACTATGGACAGGCTTCGGTCTTGCTACATTGTTCTTTGTTGGAATGGGACTGGAAGTACTTGATTACAGAAAAGCACTAAGCAAAAAGATTAAGGGCAAGTTTCCTGCATGGACCCGTGACTTTATTAAAAACAAACTGGTATTGACTCCACTGACATGTATTTTATTCTTTGTGATTATACCAGGCATAATATATGTATCATCATACCTGCCCATAATTACTCTGCCAGGTCCTTCACATAACCTTGAAGAGGTTGTCAGGTATCAAAAAAATATGTACGAATACCATTCGGATCTAGTAGCAACCCATCCGTACCAGTCCAACCCTTGGGAGTGGTCTGTAGGCTACAAGCCTCTTTTAGAGTATCGTGATACCAACCAGCCTGCCGGCAAAGTGTCCCTTATGTATACAATGGGGCATCCAATTATACTATGGTTCGGACTATTTAGTATTTTCGCTATCATTGTCATAGGTCTTTGGAAACGTGATAAGCGAGTATTCTTTATAATTGTTGCCTATGGGTTCCAATACATCCCATGGTTCATAACAAACCGAGGCGGCTGTATGTTCATATATCACTACTTTACGGCCATACCGTTCCTCATCATGGCACTGGTTTATATCCTTAAATTTATTCATGACGATCTTCCAAAGATCATAGGAAAAGCGTTTATGAGTAAAAAGTCGGAAGAAAAGGCAAGACTTGTTACGAAGTGTATTTTCTACAGCTTCCTTGCTATTGTTGCGATCTTCTTTGTCTGGTTCTATCCGGCACTTTCCGGAATGGTTGTTGATGACAGCTACTTAGATACCGTAAGGTGGTTTAATGTATTATAGGAAATAAAATTAAGGGACTGCTTTCAATTGGGCAGTCCCTTTTTAGAATTTAATCTTTATCTATTGTTCTATATTAAATACGATTAATCTTTTACATTTATCTATCGCAAAATTCCGCTAAAGCGTTCGTTATTTTGCTCTGCTAAATGTAAGATTAATAACGTATTTAATATAATTTACTTTATTAGAATTTAATTACCTTTGGCACATCGGTAAATGAATAGAAAGTAGCTGTCGTATCCTCGAAATAGAGAACCTCTGTATTGTCGTCCTCAGCTTTATACATAGATTGAAGTTCCGGATAATTATCAAGCATATGCTTTTTGGCTTCTACTCTGTCATCTCTAACAAGCTTACCTGCTACTCTAAGCCACTTTCCATCAGCAAAAGCACAGAGCTCTACTTTTGGATTTGCCTGAATCTGCTTAGACACTTCTTTTACCTTGCCTGTCTGGATATAAAGTTTACCTTCAAAAATATCCACTGTGCCAAATGGCCTAACTCTAGGCTGATCCCCTTCTACCGTAGCTAAGTAATATGTTCCACAATTCTTTAAAAACTCATAAACCTCTTGCATTTTCTTTTCCTCCTTATAATACCTTTTATTTTCCTTCTTATAATATCATTTAAATACTTTTTTTTACAATTATATCTTTTATCTAATTGCCCATTTAACCTATACATATTAAGGTCATGCTCCGAACAGAAGTCCATGACATGACCTTAATACTCAACGTTTCATTGATAAGCTATCAAAAATATTTGTTAAAGAATCAATTGGTTGTCATTTATTTTTCCAAAAATCTATGAAGCATAGCAGCGACTTCGGCTCTTGTTGAACCGCCCTGCGGGTCGAGAAATCCTCCCGGTTTGCCTCGGATTATGCCATTGCCACAAGCCCACTGCATTGCACTTATGGCATATTCAGAAATTTCAAATGCATCTGCGTAAGAAAGGATATTGGTATCCTCGCCTACGGATACATCTATGTTTGTAATTTGTGCATAACGCCATAGGAATGCTGCCATCTGTTCACGGGTTATTTTCATATCGGGTGCAAATAAATTAAACATACTCAACATCACTATAGAACCAATCGCTTTCTGAAACATCAATAAACGGGTTTTGCCATGCAGCAGGTTTCGGTGGAATATCTTCCGGACTTCCGGTTCACTCCAACTAGCATACAGTGTAAAGCTGCCCTTCACGGCTTTATCAAAATCATACGGCATAGTGAGCTGTTTATCCAAAAACCATACGATAAAGGTATGTTTAGCCCTTACAGGGTCAGCAGGCTTTGTCAGTTTCCCGTCTGAAACAATCTGTACGCTGTCCATAGCATTGCCACCATTAGTGTTAAATATTATCGGCGAGAGAAACTGAATTGCCGCCGAGCAATCTCAGGCTTACTGAATCATTGCCTGTCACATCAATCCAACTGCCATCGGGAAGATGTCCCATTACCTTTAATTTTGCACTATCACCTATTTTGGTCAAGCTAAATTTGCCGTCTTTTATCGGTTTACCGTCGAAGTAGATGGCAATTTCCTCTACATTTGCAGCCTGGGGATTGGTGAGCCCAACAAGCTTAGTTGCGGAATTTCCTGCCTTATCTGTGGCAACAATCTCAACAGTAACATTTGAAAGTTTTTCAATATTATCAATCATTAAGCTGCTATCTAGTACCCCTCCGATAAATGCGTTTTTGGGTAAATCGAAAGCTTTGCCATTAATCCCATTACCATTTCATCTTCCGACAACAATATGTCAATCACCCATTTTGAATCTGTCGGGTTAGGTGAAGATATACCGATTTTCATAAAGATTAATGACAACAGGTTTACTAAAAGTGCAAAGCTTGTTTTGGAGAATGGGGATAGCATTCTTCTCGATAAAAGCAATGGTTGTTATTTTACCGGCAAAATCCCAGGGATTATGCGTGAAGGCATTCTAAAATATCATATTGTTGCATCGGACGGTAATAATAATGAAATCAAATCAAGTGAGTATAAAGTACAAATAGTAAATAACAAAAAGGTCCTTCTTGATGCTGCGAATGGAGAATTTGAAGTAAAGGATTATAATGTTTTTTTAGACGGAAATAGGGTATTATCTGATTATCAGCCCCTTATTTTATTAAAGAACGGAAGAACCTTATTTCCAGTTCGTGCAATGACCAGCCTGCTAAACGCAGATATAAAATGGGACGGAGCAAATAAATCCATTAATGTAACTAAAGAAGGCAACAAAATTCTATTCAAAATCGGAAGTAATGAGGTACTGGTAAACAGCAATAAAGTAACTATCGATATGCCTGCAATAATTGTTGAGGATATGACAATGCTGCCTTTAAGATCATTATGTGAGCTGCTTGGTGCAAAGGTGTCATTTGATTCGGAAAGTCAATCCATACTTATTAAAACCAAATGATAATAATTATTGCATGTTGTTTTGTATATCATATTTCAGCAAAGCTGCAAGAATTCAAAACACAAGAATTAACAACTGCCCATTTTATAAAAATCCGGGAAAGCCACTGTCTGTGTTATATCATTGCAGCCGGACAATGCCATAACAAGACGTTCAAGCCCAAAGGCAAATCCTCCGTTTTGCTTTCCATTGTAATTGTCAAGCATCTGGAGATAATTGGCATACCCTTTTTTATCAACATCAAATATATCCATAACTTTTTCCTGCAATTCCCGGCTCATTATGCGAAGATCACCTCCCCCGACTTCAATTCCGTTTATAACCATGTCAAAGGATTCGGCGGAAGTATTTTCCATGATATCCTTATGTGCACCTGTAAAATCACCGGAAGGCATAGCAAATATGTGATGACAAGGAATCAATGTCCCCCCTTTGGTTCTTTCGCCATTCGTAAGCGGTATTCGTTCGATAAACACAACAGATGTTTCAGCAGTTGACTTTCTCAGGTCAGGCTTCATTTCATTACCGTATTTTTTTCTGCAATATATACCCTCCATGTATTCAATTTTAGGATTTGTATTTATGGCAGAGCATATCTCAGTAATAAGCGACTCTGCAAATTTTGTCAATTCAAATAGGGTCGGAATCTGCATTTCAATATCAAGCTGCACAAACTCACACAATCTTTTATGGATATCACTTTCAGATTCAACCGGACGAAAGCAGTGTGCAAACTGATAATACTTTTCAAAACCGGCCATACTCAGCATAAGCTTATATATCTGGGGTGAATCCGCAAGACTGACTGATTGGCCGGCAATCATAATGTCAAAAGTGTGATTATACTTTTCCCCCTGCTTGGGAATAAGGACAGGTGTATCGTATTCACTAAAGCCATTTTGTAACAGAAAGTTTCTGGCAACAGTCTTTATCTTCTGGCTTAATAACAGGTTTCTATTTACAACAGGGTTCTGCAGATGTCGTAAAATGTTAATCATGCCGTAATAAACCTCCCTCCCGTGTTGTCGATTCTTTTTATTTCATTGATTATTCCAACAAACCTGTCGATTAAACTGTGTGCCTCATCTGTCTCAATATTGCCACCTAATAGAGCCCCAAGTCCGGGATGGTTTGACGGGCAGGTACTAATCCATCCGCTTGCAGAATGCTTAAGACTGTAAATGCCCTCCTGACAATATTCGGGGCAAGTTTCACAGATTTTCGCACGATGTGTGCAGGATATACTGTCCTTCATGTTAATATGCACGTCATCCCACAAAAAATTATAGGAATCACATCCTATTCGCAGTCTGCGGTTAATTTTTCTCCCCTGGAACATTATTTTTGCTCTTAAATCGGAAAGGTTAACAAACTGATCGTTCCAGAATACTCTGGTTCCCTTTGAAAAATACAAATCCAGTATACTGATATATATTTCTGCCCTATATTTTCTTTTCAGATATCCTGCAAAATCAACCAGCTTCGGCAATTCATCTTTGTTCTGCTTCATGTAAACGAAGTTTAAGCCAATGTTTTTAATTCCTGCATCACAGCATTTTTCTATAATATATTTTGTTTTTGCCGCCTGGGGATTTTGTGCGATCTTAACACAGAGATCCGGATCATAAGCATCAATAGATATTTTTAATACATCCACATATTTTTTCACAGCTTCAATATTTTCTATTAGCCTTGAGCCATTAGTTGTCATTTCGATTGTATGGAATATTTTGCGACATTCTTCAAGTATTTCAGGAAATTCGGGATTAAGCAGAGGCTCTCCTCCGGTAAAAGAAACCGCTTTAAATCCATGTTGTGCAAGCAACTTCATATTATTCACATATTCATGAGTTTTCAAAAGAGGTGCCTTGAGACATGCAGGCGTATGATTTTCCATTCCCAAATCCGTTGGACAGTATTGGCACGAAAAGTTGCACATACTGCAAACAGAGGCCCGTAGAAAAATGTTTTGTTTTTCCGGAATTAAAAATGTCATATTAGCATTCCCCTCCTTAATATAATGATATTATCGTTATGATATTATCATTATATTAAGAACAAGGATGATTGTCAAGCACAATGTTTTACTGATTTGAGGAACATCAAATCAAATTTTCCGGGTTGAGGCATTTCAGTTCGTCTGCAACAAACATGCCGTCCTTCCTTATGAGATTGTCGTCAAACCAAATCTCTCCCCCGCCATATTCAGGCCTTTGAATAAACACCAAATCCCAATGGATTGCGGATTTGTTTCCGTTATCACATTCATCATAGCAGCTCCCAGGGGTAAAGTGTATGCTTCCTTTTATCTTTTCATCAAAAAGGGTATCCTTCATGGGTTTCTCTATGTATGGATTTACCCCTATTGCAAATTCCCCAATATACCTTGCACCTTCATCTGTATCAAAAACTTTGTTAATACGCTCTGTATCATTTGCTGTGGCCTTAATTATTTTGCCATCTTTAAATTCCAGTCGGATGTTCTCATACGTAACTCCCATATAAACAGCGGGAGTATTATAGCTTATCACACCGTTAACTGAATCCTTGATAGGAGCGGAGAACACCTCACCATCAGGGATATTAAGCTTTCCATCACATTTTATTGCAGGCATTCCTTTTATTGAGAAAGACAAGTCGGTACCCTTGCCTGTTATTCTAACCCTGTCAGTCCTTTCCATATATTTAACCAACACATCCATGGCTTTGGACATCTTTTTGTAATCAAGGTTGCATACATTAAAGTAAAAGTCCTCAAATACTTCGGTAGGCATATTGGCAAGCTGTGCCATTGAATCATTTGGATATCTCAATATACACCATTTTGTATTTTTCACCCTTATATCAGAATGCAGGGGTTTCTGGTAATACTTCATATAAATATCCATTTTATCCGATGCCACCTGTCCTAACTCGCTTACATTATTGCTTGATCTAATTCCTACGTAGGCATCCATTCTCTTCATTCTTTCTATTTCGAAGGATGCTATTTCCTTTATCTGCTCTTCATTACAACCTTCTAACAGAACCCTGATAAGCTCATTGTTTTTATTCGTTAAATACGGTATTCCTCCTACTTTATAGGTTTGTCTTACAAGCTCTCTAGTAAGCTCCAAACTATCCCCGAAGGTCTCAATAAGAACCTTTTCCCCCTTCTGTATCTCAATTGAATAATTAATTATATTCTCAGCCAACTTGATAATCCTTGCATCTTTCATAAGTCAAATTCCTTTCGCAAATTGTTTAGTTTCGAATTATTAACATTTAATATTGAATATTTAACCCAGTAAAGCTTCCAATTCAGACAATATCTCTTCAAATACCTTTAATGCATCCTCAACAGGCTTTGGTCCGGAAAGGTCTACTCCTGTTATTTTCAAAAGCTCTAACGGATAATCTGATGAACCGCTTCTTAAAAACTCCTTATACTTTTCCACAGCAGGCTTGCCTTCAGACAGTATTTTCTTGGATATGGATGCAGCAGCTGAAAATCCAGTTGCGTATTTATATACGTAGAAGCTGTTGTAGAAATGAGGAATACGGGCCCATTCCATATCAATGTCTTCATCAACCACCATATCATTTCCAAAGTATTTTAAATTAAGATCCCTATAAATGCCACAGAACATTTGGGGTGTAAGTGCTTCACCTTTCTCGAAACTTTCATGTATTATCTTCTCGAATTCTGCAAACATAACCTGTCTGAATACTGTTCCGCGGAATTCCTCAAGATAATGGTTCAAAAGGTATGCTTTTTCATTTTTATCTGTAGTTTTTTCAAGCAAATAGTTCATGAGCAGAAGTTCGTTTACTGTAGAAGCCACCTCAGCAACAAATATCCTATAGTGGGAGTATATATAAGGCTGGCTGCTATTGGTATAATACGTATGCAAAGCATGACCCATTTCATGTGCGATGGTAAACACATCATTGATAGTACCCTGGAAATTCAGAAGAACATAGGGATGACTCTTATAAGATCCCCAGGAATACGCTCCGCTTGTTTTTCCTTCATTCTCATATACATCAATCCAGCCTGATTCGAAAGCGTTTTTAAGAAGACCGATATACTCTTCTCCCATGGGACTAAGACCCTTAATAACCATATCCAGTGCTTCTTCATAGGATATTTTTCTTTTTGACTCTTGAATAATAGGCACATACAGATCATACATATGCAGCTCATCAAGCTTCAGTGCCTTCTTCCTAAGCTTTAAATAACGATGCAGCAAACTCAAATTATTGTTAACCGTTGATACTAGGTTCTCATATACATTTACCTTTATATTGTCATCATCTAATGATGCCTCAATAGCTGAGCCATAGTTCCTGACAGCCGCATAAAACCTGTTGGCTTTTACATTACCTGCAAGTGATGCTGCGATAGTGTTTTTTTGCTTTTTATATGTATCATAAAGTGCATGAAAAGCACCTTCCCTAACACTCCTGTCGTGACTTTCCAATAGTGTTATATACCTGCCTTTTGTCAGCTCAATCTCATTTCCTTCTTCATCCTTAACAAAGGGAAACTTGATATCTGCATTATTAAGCATTGTAAAAACATCTTTTGGAGTGGAAGCGAGCTCATAAGACATTGCAATTATTTTTTCTTCCTTTTCGGACAATATATGCTTTTTCTGCCTGATTATTTCCTTTATAAACTGGTCATACAATTTCACTTTGCTATTGCTTTCTATAAATCCATATAGTACATCTTCAGAAATGGATATTAACTCCGGTACAATGAACGATAGTACAGAACCGATTTCTGTACTTAAAGTAGATGCTCTGTCAGTTAGAGCCTGATATACAGGATCCGAGTTATCTTCATCCCTTTTCATACGTGCATAGACATATATGTTGTCAATCATACTGAGGATATCATCCCTCAGGTTTAAACATTCCTGAAGATTATCTGCACTTTTTCCTAAAGTACCTGCATATTTGGCTATTTCACCGCATAATAACTTTACTTGGGCAAAATCCTCCTCCCACTTTTCTTGGCCATCATATATATCTTCAAGCTTCCACTTATACTTGCCATCAATCTCACTTCTTTTTGGTAATGCATTACTTGCCATAACTAAACCTCCGTTTTTTAAATTTATTTTATTATATTAAATACGTTATTAATCTTACATTTAGCAGAGCAAAATAACGAACGCTTTAACGGGATTTTGCGATAGATAAATGTAAAAGATTAATCGTATTTAATATATATTAAAAATTTTAATTAAGTATTTCTAACGTACCATATATCTTATTTTATCGGCCCATATACTATAAGCATTGCTTTTTATATGAACACCGTCATCGCTATATTTGCTGTGCATATTTCCATTGTTGTCCTTTAATAGTATACCGATATCAACATATTTTAAATCAAAATCTTTTGCCATATTCTTCAACTTGATGTTTAAGTTGTCAATACTCTTATTGCTGGCAAGATGATTTCTTTCAAAAGCATTTTTGCCCATGGGTAATACCGATTGGATTATTACGTCTGTATAAGGGCATGCAGTCCTTATCCTGGTTACAATATCATTATAATTATCAATAGTAACCCTTACATCCATAGCCTTCCATATATCATTAGTGCCCAGCATAATAAAAACCTTATCCGGCTTTTTATCAATAACTTCATTTACTCTTTTTAATGCATCACCGGTTGTATTGGCATTAACACCTTTGTTAATAAGACCACTATATGTGAAGTACTTCTTAAGGTTAAATCCCTCAGTTATTGAATCTCCGAAAAAAACAATCGGCCCTTTGCTTATTGAAAGCATTTTCTTGTTCCCATTCCATGAAACTGCAATATTTATATCTTTCCACGGAAAGCTCAGAGGCACCAATGTCTTACCTCCGCGTATAATCACCTCAGAATCCATTTGTTTTTGCTTACCGTTAACATATATTTTTTTACTACCTATTGTAAGTTTAATTTCAGCAATACCTTTTTTGCATAAAATCTCCTTACTATTCTTGTTCCAGGAAATATTTGCTCCAATCATACTGCATATATTTCTTAATATTATCATTGGTTTTCCGTTTTCTAGAACATAATCTTTACTAGATATTCCATATGAATTATATGAATTTAAGCTCGGACTGCCGGTTAAGAAGCTCACCAAGATAATTGAAACAGCAATTATTAATAAAACTATCTTATTCAATCTAGCCATATATACCCTCCATAAAATTCAGCCGAATTCTACAGTTTTTAATCTACTTTTATTTTCTATAGAACTAAAGCCAATTCCTCCATTTTCAAACAAAAAGTATTATTAATTATATTTTTGACAATACTAACAATAAAAAAGTTCTATGACAGTCACTCTAATATAGTATTAATATAATTAATAAAAATAATAATTGTACGATACATATTATTGAGAAGCAATTTTTTTCTTAACAACCATACCATACCTGAAAGGGGAAAAGCTATAAGTTAATGACCTTGCCCAATTCATCATATTTTAACAGATACATTGAAGGTGTTATGGATTGTTTAACCAACCCTTATTATATTTTACAATAATAATAAATTATGATAAAATTAATATAGATTTTTATGTAGTACCAATGATCACAGGAGATGTTGCTATGAAAAAGATAAAAGTGGGCCTTTTAGGTCTCGGTGTCGTAGGCTCTGAACTGTCTAATATTATTAACTCAAACAAAGAAGACATAAAGCAAAAATATGACGTTGAAATGGAAATAGGAAAGGTATATGTAAGGGATCTTAATAAAAAGCGGAATGCTGATATACCTTCTTCAAACTTAACAAATAATGCAGATGAAGTATTAAATGATTCCGATATAGTTTGTGAATGTATGGGAGGATCAGGAACAGAAATTACCAAAAATTATGTAATCCGCTGTATTGAGTCAGGTAAGCCTGTTATAATGTCAAGTAAAAAAGTTATAGCCCTTTATGGAAAGGATATTGTTAACCTCTGCATGGATAAAAAAATCCAGCTAAGATTCGATGCAACTGTAGGAGGAGGCATTCCAATTGCAAAAGTAATTAAAGAATGCTTTAAAGGTGAAAAGATTACAAAAGCAGTTGGAATACTAAACGCTACATCAAATTATATTTATTCAAATATGAACCGTAAGGGCTACTCCTTTGAGCAAGCCTTAAAAAAGACCCAGGAGTTGGGTTATGCCGAAAATGATCCCTCAGAAGATGTAAACGGATTTGATGCATTGTATAAAGTTGTAATTCTTGCATTATTTGCAATGAAAAGCTGGGTCAATATAAATAAGATGTCAACAAAATCTTTTTCCTCAATTGATGTTTTAGATATGAAATATGCACACGAGCTTGGTTACAGAATAAAACCCCTGGCGATATTTGAAAAAAAGCAAAATCAATTTATTTACAGAGTTGGACCTTGCCTTATCGATGAAAATCATATAGCAGCCAATGTGATTAACAACTTCAACATAATAGTTTTTGAAGGCTCAAATTCAGGCAAGCTAGGTTTCTATGGTCAGGGAGCAGGCTCAAAGCCTACCGCAACAGCAATGTATGATGATCTTATTGGTCTATTAAAGACAAGCTTTGATTTTGAAATAGACCTTTATGACAGCTGTGATGAGATTAATGATTATAGAGACTTTTCCAACAACCTGTATTGGAGAGTTTCCGTTGACAACACTATAGGTAAGCTTGCTTTCATATGCAATGTCTTCGCGGAAAATTCGGTTAACATCGAAAAAGTAATACAAAAAGATGAGGTTAATGGAAAGATGGATGTTGTACTTCTGACCAACAGCGTTGAATCTACTGTTATTGATCTCATCACACATGAATTTGAAAATAATCAGGTTGATGTTAATACTATAATTCCATTCTTTAACGACTAAGTTCTAAGCAAATCAAATATAAAATAAATCGGTTTAATCCCTCGACTGTCCCCCAAGGGCCCGAATTATACTAAATCTTGAAAACGCGTCGAAATGCTGATTAAAAACAAAATGAAAACCATGGGATACTATGACAAACTTGGAAACAATTTAAAGACCCTAAGTCCCAAATATGCTATATACGTAGAAAGGGCCAAATATATGGAGAATTGTCTGGCTAAAGCCTTCGGTATAGAGCTAAGCAGATAGATCTAAGTAGAATCTAAAGTTTAATTTAATAAGCAATAACACAGCAATTTAAGGCATGACTGGAAACTGATAACAATTCTGGCCATGCCTTTATATGACTTCAAGAAAATTTATTTAACTCCTTCCTTCAATACCTTTATAAGCCCCTCTTCAATACATGTATTTAAAGCCAAAATTTTATTGCCAAAGCCATTGAATTTTACCTTTATTATTCCTTTATTTTTATCAACTTTAAGAACTTGTCCCACACCAAACTTAATATGTTCTATCAATGTGCCTTCCATATCTTCCGGTACACCGGAGCCTTTAGATTTATTTCTCCCGATTAAATCCCTGTGAAAGCTTGATGTTCTTTGTGCCTTAAGGAGCTGCTTTACAAATCTTGATACAGGCACCTTTCTTTTATTTGATGTGCCAAAGGTTATTATCTCAAGATGTTTCCTTGCCCTGGTCATCCCCACATAGAACAATCTTACTTCTTCTTCCATAAGAAGCCTGTCCCCTTCATCACAACGGGATATGCTCTTTGATGTCGGGAACTGGCCTTCTATAAGATCTATAATAAAAACATTGTCGAATTCCAATCCCTTGCTGGAATGTATTGTTGAGAAAACAACAGAATTATTGTACTTATTTTTGCTGCATTCACCAATAACCTTCTGCAAATATTCCAATCTATAGAAAAAAGCATCATAGGTCTCGCATTTTTCAGCAATAGTCTTCAAAGCATCCATAATCTGGTTCAGGCTTTCCTGGGAATAGCCTTTTTCCTTGCACATTTTCCTTACAAACATATTGTAATTAAGATTTTTTTCAATGAACTCTATAGCACCAAAAGGCTTCAATGCGGGTAACCTCTTAAAGCCATTATAAATATCAACCAATTCCCTTCTTGTTCCCTGAGTTATTCCGGGGTATGACATCACCGCTTCAAAAACATCCCTATATTTACTTATATTGCTTAATACATGTTGATGCATCTCTTTTGATAAAAAGACATTTATTTTGTAATAGATATTTGAAAACGAATCCGTATCCCCAAGATTCAAACCAAGCTTCATAAACGAAAGAATGTCGGTGACCATCCAATGTTTAAAAAAATGAATGTTTGTTTCCTTCAAGTAAAAAGGAACAGCATTTCTATCAAAGAACTCCACAAGAGGTATTGCTGAAATATTGTTTCTATAAAGAACAGCACACTGGGATAAGCTTCCATGCTTCTTAACAGAACTCAGTATATGGACATATTGGTCATTTCTATCTTTTAAGCTGACAAACTCAATGGGATCGCCTTTTTCCTTATGGGTAAACATATTCTTATCGAATCTGTCTTTGTTCTGTTTAATGAACATATTGGCAGGCTTTATAATACATTCAGTAGAACGATAGTTTCTTTCCATCATCATTATCCTGGCACCTAAATATGTCTTTTCAAAATCGAGAAGTGCCTTTGGAAATGCTGCACGAAAGCCATATATGCTCTGGTCTTCATCCCCCACCATGAAAATATTGTTCTTAGGAGCGACCAAAAGCTTAATCAGTTCATGCTGTGCAAAAGATGTATCCTGCGATTCATCCACATTGATATAATGATATTTATCCCTGAAGAAATTCAGCATTTCTCTATTCTGCTTAAAAAGCTGATAGGTACCCGTAAGCATATCATCATAATCAATAAGCCTTTCTTCTCTTTTATATTTTTCATACGCCTTATATATCTCTGTAAAATTGTCAATAGAAGTCTCAAGTTCTTCAATTTCCTTTACATCCATTAACATATTCTTTACATAACTGATGTTACTTGTAAGTTCTTCCAATATGTCTTCATTAATATATTCACTATTTACTTCAAGATAAATTTGTTTTAACAAATGTGCTTTGGATTCCTGATTTTCTGTACCCTCAATAACCTTTGGAAAGGGTTTTCCCATTTTTCTTACATAAGTGTCAATGACGGAATAGCAAAAACTGTGAATAGTGGAAAATTGCACATCATATACAATGTCATTACCAAATATCCTATTAAATCGATTCTTCATATCTGAAGCTGAAGCCCTGCTGAATGTAAGAGTTAAAATTTTTCCCGGATCAATATTATGATTCAAAACCATATTAGCCACACGTGATACAATTACAGTGGTTTTCCCACCTCCGGGAACCGAAAGAAGAAGTGCAGGTCCATGAATATTGTTGACAGCTTCAGCTTGCTGTTCATTTAAATTTATATTATATTTTTCCCTCAATATATCGGTAAAATCCATCATACTCCTCCAACAATCAATTTTTCTATAACGATACTATTATATCATTAGTGAGCAATGATATAGAAAAACAAAAGTATTGAATTTTTTTCACAAGGTACATAAAAGTATATATTTAGGTTGATTTCATCTAGAATATTCAATAAAATATAAGTATACCCGTTTATGAGTTTGAGAGTTTTGAAAAGGAGGAATAATAGAATAATTATTAGGAAATTAAAGTTAGTGTACAAAGTGGGTAAAATTTTTAAAGGGGGTAAAAGTATTTATGAAAAAAACAAAAAGAGTAGTTTCGTTAGTTGCCATTCTAGCAATGCTTTCCATGTATTGTCTTTCAATTAACATGGGTTTTACTTCTTATGCAGTTGATGACAACAACGATGACTGGCTTCACTGTGAAGGGGACAAGGTTGTCGACAAAGATGGAAATGAAGTATGGTTGACAGGTGCAAACTGGTTTGGCTTCAACTGTAGTGAAAACGTTTTTCATGGTGCATGGTATGATGTGAAAAATATTTTACAAAGCGTAGCCGATAGAGGAATAGGTCTTTTAAGGATACCCATTTCTACTGAGCTTTTATACAGCTGGATGATTGGAAAACCAAATAAGGTTTCAAGTGTAACAGCTGCTAATGATCCGCCTTATATGGTTATGAATCCTGATTTTTACGATCCTGCAACTAAAGGCCCAAAAAATAGTATGGAAATTTTCGATATAATAATGGGCTATTGCAAAGAATTAGGAATTAAAGTAATGATTGATGTACATAGTCCTCATGCAGACAACTCTGGTCACATGTATGAATTATGGTATGGTATGGATACCGAAACAGCAGGTGTTGTAACAACAAAGATGTGGATTGACACTTTAGTTTGGTTGACTGATAAGTACAAAAATGATGATACCATTATAGCAATGGATTTAAAAAATGAGCCTCACGGTTCACGCGGTTATACCGGTCCTTGTCCTGCCAATACTGCAAAATGGGATAATTCTACTGATGAAAACAACTGGAAATATGCAGCAGAACAGTGCGGTAAAGCTATACTTAAAGCTAATCCAAACATGCTTATCGTTATAGAAGGTATTCAAGTATATCCAAGAACTGAAAAAGGCATTACATGGGATGACCCGGATGTTTGGAATGCAACCGGCGATGATGCTGTATATCATAACGCATGGTGGGGTGGAAACTTAAGAGGTGTTAAGGATCTTCCTATTGATTTTGGTTCTCCTGAACTCAATAAACAAATTATCTATTCACCACATGACTATGGTCCTTCTGTTTATAATCAGCCATGGTTTGAAAAGGATTTTACAACACAAACATTATTGGATGACTATTGGTATGATACCTGGGCATTTATCGATGACCAGAAAATTGCTCCGCTTCTCATTGGTGAATGGGGAGGACATATGGACGGAGGAAAGAACCAAAAATGGATGGAGCTCTTAAGGGATTACATGATCGAAAAACGTATCAACCATACATTCTGGTGCATAAATCCAAACTCAGGTGATACTGGCGGACTTGTCGGTAATGATTGGTCTACATGGGATGAAAAGAAATACGGATTACTTAAGCCTTCCTTATGGCAATCAGGTGGCAAGTTTGTTGGACTAGATCACCAGATACCACTTGGTAAAAACGGAATTTCATTGGGACAGTATTTAGGTAATCCAACATCACCAAAAAACACTCCAACTCCAACTACACCGAAGAGTGCAACTCCTACACCTACTAAGCCTCCAGTTGGAACAGATAAGATTTCAGGGTATATTTCACCTGAGATTGTCTCATCAAGTACAGATATAAAGAAGGGTTTCAAGGTTGAGATAGTTGGTGCTGCTGTTTCTGCAACAACTAATGCTTCAGGTTATTTTGAAATCAATTCATTACCTGATACTTCAAGCAGCTATACCATTAAGATAAGCAAACCCGGATATCTTGCAAGAGAAATTGCAGGTGTCAAAAAGAATGACACTATCGGTACACAAAGTTCTCCTGTGGTTATTTGGGTGGGAGACATTAAATCGCCTCAGGACGGAGTCATAAACATGTCAGACATCATTGAAGTTGCCAAGGTATTTGGAAGCATTTCAGGCGATGACAAGTATGATTCTGCATTTGACACCAACCTTGATGGAACAGTTAATATGTCAGATATCATAAATATAGCCAAACATTTTAATGCAACTACTGCAAGCTATGAAAACTAACAAACTATTAAAACAATACTAAACATCAAATAACGAAGAGCCTGCTGTCGGGATTCAATCATGACAGCAGGCTCTTTGTTTTATGTACTTTTCTTTATTTTATGTATATAAAGCCTAATTCTTCTTTTTACCTCATATACCACTTTACCATATACCGCTTTCATCATATACCACTTTTATTTGAAGCAATTTTTATCTTTGTAACCATTGGGACTTTTTCAATTTTTTCTTCCTTTCCGCTTTTCAAAATCCTTATAACATAATTGCCATTTGTGTATACTATATATCCATTTTCATCAATGTCAAAATCCAGTACCCCTTTTTTAATACTTACTAACTTCCCATTGGGCTCCATTTTAACTAATTCCCAGTTTCTAGGTGCAAAGCCGGGATATTTTTCTCCTGAATCCATATTCTCCTTTAAAGCATTTTCTACATTGATAAGATTACCCTCTATAATGATTTCTTGCTGGGATTTTTCCCTAATTTTAGCAGGATTATTCCCTTTTGACCTGAGACTCTTGCCGGAATATCTCATGGAAAAAATATTCATCCAGGAAAATATAGCCCGAAGCATTCTGAATGGAAAAAGAAATATGTCCTTTATTGTTTGACCTGGACTTATTTTATAGTCATCACTATATGGCCTTTTTATAAAATACAAATTACCTTCCATATCTTCTTTAGGCTTTTCAAAATTAAATTTTTCATCAGCCATGCATTCTTCAACAGTACCTGCACTTATATCCAACCTGCAAATAAATCGCTGACTGAATGCAATTTCATTATTAGACCTATTCAAACCAATACCACATGAATCATAATATATGATATTTTTATTTCTTCTTGACCAGAAGGGATTTTGGTCCATTGACTCCCCTTCTGTAATAACTCTATAGCTTCCTTTGCTAAGGTCAATTAATGCAATATGCTTCTCAAAGCTTTCTTCACCAACAGAGACAACTGCTTGACCACTGCTCTCATTATAGTCTATTCCCGAAAACTCAGTATTGCTTTTATGAATTATATGTCCTTCATTATTAATATCATGTGATAAATTTTTAGAGAATACGCCGGACATGTTATTAACTGTTATCGTATATATAATTTCATCCGAATTCTCCATAAAAGCAATTCCCGTGATATTTGCCTCCTCATGAGGCATCTCAATATCCTGTACCATACTATGAACACCCATGAACCTTGCTCCCTGTCCCTCTGTTTTCCAGGAATTCTTTTTTATTATTTCATATCTGTTTTTATTGTATTTCTCAAGATATTCACTTGTATAATATGTAAGCTTTGACCCATCAATCCTGCCTATTTTGCCTTCAGATGCAAAAATTATATTTTGACCCATATACGTCCCCCTCTGACCTATTAATATGCTAAATATTTCCACTTCTCCATATTCTAAATATTCGTACTCCTCCTGCTGCAACAACCTTAAATGCTGCATATGCAGGAACTGCAATCAACATGCCAATAAATCCATAGAGCGACGCTGCACCTAAAAATAGTATTATTATTGTCAATGGATGTATGGCAAGCCTTTTGCCCATAAGGTTCGGAGATATAAAGTTTCCTTCTAACTGTTGTACTACTACAGCAACTATTAGAACCTTCAATGCCATTAAAGGACTAACCGAGAGTCCTACAAAAAACGCAGGAACAACACCTATAATTGCCCCAAGCATAGGTATAAATGATGTAATCATGACAAGAAAAGCAAGAATGAAAGAATATCTCAAACCTACAATAAGATACCCTATATAGGATAACACCCCAAGAATCAATGCAATAAGTGCCTGACCTGTTATATAGTTTGATAATGTTTTATCCGTTTCTTTTATTATACTTGCAATACTGCTTTTATATTTTGCAGGCATTGAAATAATTGCCTTGGCATAAAACTTCCGATCATCCCTTAGAAGGTAAAATAGAATAAACGGCACTGCTACCAATACTGTAGCTGCACTTGCAACAGCTGAGGCTGCACTGAAAATTCCATCTTTAACAGCAGGAAATATACTTTTTGCATAGGAAGTAAGCTGTTCATTTAGTTTACCTGAAAACAGTGCGGCAATGTTTTTATTTTTAATTAGCTCATCAGCTTTTATTCTAGCTCTCTCCAAAATTTGGGGCATATCATCCAAAAGCTGCTGAGACTCTTTTACTATGAGAGACCCTGCATAAATGCCAACCAATGCAAAAACAAGTAAGACTACAAAAAACACAATAAGTATTGCTGATGTTTTGGTTACCTTTTTTTTGCACAGAAATCTTACCATAGGTCTGAAAATATAGTATAGCATAAGGGCAAACAGCAAAGGAAAAAACACAATAGCAATAAACTTTTTGAAAGGTGCTATAAAAAAGTCTATCTGTCCGACTAGAAAAATTATTACAAGGAGTATAATTATTCCAATCGAGTACTTAAAGAAGTTATTTTTAATCCACATAGAAACTCTCCCCTCACGAATAATTTCCAATAACTACCATTGAACCTTGAATAATCAGGCCAATTACTACCAATATAACTGAAATGCTCCAAATAATCAATACCACCATTTAAGAGGATATGTATTTATATTAAATACGATTAATCTTTTACATTTATCTATCGAAAAATTCCGTTAAAGCGTTCGTTATTTTGCTCTGCTAAATGTAAGATTAATAACGTATTTAATGTATACTAAATATCCCCCTTATTTTTAAGAAACCTCCCTAAAAGCATATTTACTTTCAAGGAGGTTTCTATGGTTTGTCATGTAGGCCCATGTCACAGGCTTTTGCCATCCATAAGTTTCTTACATATTCCCTTTATTTTCCCTTTTAGATACAACTTATCTTCATTAGAGGGTTCTTTTTTATTCTCCATATAATCCATAACCTCAAGTACAGGGTCTACAAGCTCGCTGGCGGAAAGGCTGTCTATGACCAGTCTTCTTGGGCTGGCCTTAAGGCTAATATTAAAACGGTATTTAATCATATTGTTAAATATATTATAAATCTCATTGGGATCATTTGCATTTTTAATCTGTTTATAAAAATTTAAAAGGGTTTTGTCCTGCTTTCTTTGGTATGAAATCATCCAAAAAACTACAGCTGCAATAATTGTCAACAATATAACAACAATCAAACCTATAATAATATTATCCTTTTTTAATTTCAAAGTTAGATAACCGTCATTTTGTGGTTCGTAACTTACCTGGTCAATTTTTATTGTCTCAATGGGCCCTGAATATGAACTGCCATTTGTCCCTGATTGAACCTGTGCTTGACTTTGAGGCATATCACCCCTTACCTTAATAGTTGTACCGGGTATTTCAGCCTTCTCATAATTACCTGATTTGGGATTGAAAAATGGTATATAGACCGGCTCTATTTTTATATCCCCATTTTTTTCTGGAACCAATATTATTTCAAACTCTTTTTTTGCATTATATTTATTATCAACAATACCTTCTTCTATATTTTTCTCCGTTTCATATACAGAAAATCCCGGTATGGTGTTATTTATAAGCTTTTTTATGCTATCTAAGCTACAATCCCCCGACAGTGTCACATTAAGGGCCAGGGATTCCTTTAAATCAATCTCCTGCTTGGTGTATTTAGCCTCCACATTAAGGCTCCCAACTATTCCGGAAAAGTTAGCAGGTTGATTATTTACAGGCAGTGACTTTATTTTTATTTCTTTTGCATCTGTTTGCATATAAACCGGCCTTGATGAAGAAAAAAAATCACCGGTACTGACATTAGCCTGAAATTTAAATGAAGGTATTGTGTATGTGCCCGCCTTTATGGGAGATAAATACATTTGTTTGGCTTCATATTTAACATACTTTTTACCATTAATATAAACATATTCTGCCTTTAATTTATCCTCTGAAATCTCCTTTTTAATAAATCCATTTATATCTGTTTTGTCTAAAATTCCAAAGTTTTCTATGTTGTATCGTGAATACAGCTCGTATGTCAGTACAACCTTCTGTCCTAGATATATTTCATTATCCGACAGAATGGTTTTGACGAATATGTCTTTAGCCCCTTCATCCTGTATATTATTTACTTCAACTACTTCTATCTGAAGCACATTGGTTTGGTAAATACTCCCATTATAATCAACATTTCCGCAAAGTGTAAACTTCCCTGTTTTTTTGGGCATTATGGTATATTTAATACTTCTCTGTATGGTAGCATCTCCATTGATTATCTGAGTTGACATAGAACTATTTTGTGAAACAACATCAAAATTCTCAATACCCTGAATACTGTCTACGTCAGCATTTTGAGCATCTATAATGGACAACACAAGATTTGTACTTTCTCCCCTGCTCATTTTAATGCTGTCAGCATCAAGCCTGAACTGAGGCTGTTTAGCCTGAACATTTGAATGTAATAAAAAGATACTTGATAAAACTATAAACAATAAAATACTTATTTTTTTACCAGTCATGTTCTCCCCCCTTACCGCTATCCTTTACCTCCTGGTTGTTTTTAAGGCTTTCTTCTTCCTGCTGCTCCAACATTTCAAGAACCCTTTGTGCCTGTTCTATGGCTTCCTTATCCTCTCCGGAATTTTGTTCATTCATGCCGGTACTGCTATCAGATCCCCCATCTTTTTTCTCTTCCTCATTTGCCCCATCAGACTTATCACCCTGTGCTTCATTTCCCTTATCATCCTTTGAATCCTGGTCCTTACTATCTTGTTCGTTGTCTTGTCCATTACCTTCCTGGTTGTCTTTATTTTCGTTGTCTTTATTCTCGTTGCTTTTACGCTCGTTGTCTTCATTCTGATTGTCTTCATTCCGGTTGTCTTTATTCTCGTTGTCTTTATTCTGGCTGTCTTTATTCTGATTTTCCTTATTATCATCATTATTTTCTTGTTGATTTTGGTTATCTTGATTTTGCTCGTTTCGATCCTGTAATTCATTTATTTTTTCCTGTACATATTCATAATTATATTTTAAATCTACATTTTCAGGAAATTTAATAATCCCCTGCTTATATGTTTCTGCTGCCTGTTGATAGAACTTCAACTTACCGGCCTGTTCATTCATCGTATCACCCAGCCTTAAACAGGAATTGCCCGTTTTCAAGTATCTCTCTACATTTTCGTCAGTTTTACTGTAATAATTCAAAGCCTCTTCATAGTTATTCAATTGATATGCTGCAAGACCGGAATTTTGGTTAAGTTTCTCATCATCAGGTTTTTTGGCAAGTCCAAACTTATAGGCTTCCAGAGCCTTGTCATACTTTTTAACTACGTACTGCTGATTACCATTTATAAGTGCTTCAATATGATTATTATCAAAATTAACAATCCCTGCAATAAACAATACCAGCAAAACGGCTGCCAGCAATCCTGAAGCAAGGAACACCGGCATTAATGTCTTTTTCATACCAGCTTCCTCCTTTCAGGCAGCATATAAGCTGCTATAAACAACAATATTCCTGCACCTAAAAAATACTGGTACTGGGATTTAAGCCTTTTTATTTTATCGGTCTTTGATGTATCTCTCTTTAAAGAACCCATATCCTTTATTAGATTTTGAATTTCATCACCTGAGACAGATGCTTGATAATATTTGCCATTACCCATATCAGCCAATGTTTTAAGTGTATCTGAATTTAAGCGTGATGTTACAAAATCTCCTTTGTTATCTTTTTTGTAACTTGTACGTTGATTGCTTTTTTCATCATATACAGGTATCAAACCGCCTTTATCCGAGCCTACGCCTATAGTAAAGACTTTCAACTGTTCATCGTTTATATTTTTAACAACCTCCTGACTGTTTGAATCCAACTCTTCACCGTCACTTATAACTATAATAACCCTGTCGGCACTTGAAGTCCTTTTAAATGAACTGTCAGCAAGCTTGATAGCAGAAGCTATGTTAGTGCCTCCTCCAGCTATCATATCCGTATCAATAACATCAAGAAACATACGAGCCAACTGGTAGTCATCAGTCAACGGCATCTGTACATATGCATCCTGGGAAAACGGTATAAAACCTATTCTGTCTCCCTTAAGATCATCAATAATACCCTCTATAATCTTCTTTGCCCTGCTGATCCTGTTTGGCTGGATATCTTCAACCAACATGCTTTTTGATGTATCAATCAACACATAAATATCCATACCTTTTTTGCTTATCTCAGCATAGCCCATAAAAATCTGAGGCCCCATAAGAGCAACTACCATTAAGCTCAATCCAAGGGTGATAAGTATGCTGCGTAAAACCTTAAAGGGTATCTTTATTTTCACTTTCATAACTTCAAGTATTTTTTCCTTTTTTCTATAGGCCAATATCATCACTATTAGGCCCATAATAGGAATTATACCGAATAAAATATATAAGGGCTGTTCAAATTCAAAATTGTTCAACGGTACACCTCCCCTTTGCCAATACTCTAAGGAATCTGGACAAAGTAATATTTATCGATGAAAATTCCTGCAAGCAACAGTAAAAGGCCGATAATAATCAAATAATATGCCAGTTCGAAATACTGTACAAAATTATCTTGCTGGAATTTACTCTTTTCCAATTTGTCTATGGTTGAAAATATCTGTGACAAAGCCTGTGGGTCTTTTGCACGGTAATACTGCCCTCCGGTAGTCTGTGCAACATTTTTTAGAAGTTCTTCGTCCAGTCCTCCTTCAACTTGCTGGTATCTGGTTTCGCCAAAATAGTCTACCGGTATAATGGTTCTATCCGTTCCCACACCAATTGTATATATTTTCACGCCCAGATCCTTTGCTAGCTGACTGGCTGTCAGGGGATCAATATCTCCCGCATTGTTTTCGCCATCAGTCACTAATATCAATATTTTAGATGCAGAATCGCTCTTTTTTAATCTGCTTAGTCCTACCGAAACCGCCATCCCGATTGCTGTTCCATCTTGATTGACAGATTTGCTGTGTACTGCTGTCAGAGATTCCCTTAATATATTATGGTCCAGCGTTAACGGAACCCTGGTATATGCAGTTCCTGCAAATATAACCAAAGAAATCCTGTCCCCACCTCTAGCTTTTATAAAATCCTCAATGGTTTTCTTTGCAACTTCCAGCCTGTTAGGTTCAAAATCCACAGATTGCATTGATCCCGATACATCTAATGCCATGGTAATATCTATTCCTTTTTGAGAAGTGGGACCGGAACTTTGAGGCAACTGAGGCCTTGCAAGTGCGACCAACAGTATCGTAAGTCCCGACAGGATTATATATTTACCGATTTTATGCTTCACAGTCTTCTTCATGCCTGCACTCTCAAGAAGCTTAATACTGGAAAACTTTAAAACCGATTTATTTTTTCTCATTAAAAACAAAAAAAACACCAAAGGTATTAAAAGTAAAAAATACCAGTTAGCAAAATGAATCATGATTTTACCTCTTTTGCATAATCAATTTTTCTGACCAGCTCTAAAAGCAATTCTAAAAATTCCTGCTTTTTTCCCTCCCCAGCCGTAATACCCATATATTTAAAGCGATCACTGTCTGTGAGCCAATTTTGTACAGCTGGCAATACCGGCTGTAAATCAGGTATTAATCTAATTTCTTCAATTAATTCCGATGTTGTCTTGCCTCTTATGGTACATGAATAGACCGTCTCAATGTACTCTTTAAAGCTTTTCGTAAGCTTAACAAGATATTCGTTGTCTTCTAAAGGTACACCCTTAACTTGCATTTTAAATATACCGTATGGATCCATTTGAGTTTTCTTCCTGCGTTTTATCAGCCACAACAGATTAAACACTCCAGTAATCAGAAAGATTCCTATCATCACGAAAAACACATACTTCCACTCAAAGGATTTTTGTGCTGCTATGGGCATCGAATCTCCTTCAAATACGTCATCCCTTTTTATTTCCTTGAGGGTTGATTTCACATCAATCTTAATTTCTTTATTTCCAATCTGTATTGTTTTTTCACCGGGTTCAAAGGAACGTAAAGTTAACAGGAAGCTATCCTGTTCCTCTTCAATATCAACTATCTCAAAATCTTTAAATTTGTCCCGAAGTTCATCAATGCCAATGCTTTGTGAAGTGATTTTCAATTCAATAAGATCACCTATGAAAATGCTCCTTTTTTCAGCTGTTGCCTCGCCCATACCGGAAGCACACATGCAAAATATTAACGCAATAAGCACAAATAGTATTATTTTAGCCCTTTTCATCTGTGACTCCTTCTCCTGAAAAATTGTTTCAATGGCTTTACGTAGTCCTCATCGGTATATATGTTTATATAATTCTTCTTAGGCAAGCTGAGGCTGCTATCCGGCCTAAAATCATTTTTCATATTGTCGAGCACAACGGTTTTACCCGATTCAAGGTCTTCAAAGGTAAAAATAGCCCCTGCAGGTATAAGCTCCTCTGCCCTGTCTACTACACGTATTAGCACCAGATCATGCCTGTTCGAAGTAATTTTCAAATCTTTTCTGTATTCATCATCAAGAAAGTCAGATATTAAAAAAACAACACTGCGTTTTTTCTCAATCCGGTTAAAATATTGCAATGCTTCTGCAAGATTAGTTCCACTGTGCATGGGCTCAAAATTCAAAATATTCTCAATTATTGACAACACATGCTTTCTTCCATTTTTTGAAGGAATAAACTTTTCTACCTTTTCAGTGAAAAAAACAACTCCCACCTTATCATTATTCCTGCTTGCAGAAAAAGCCAATGTTGCTCCCACCTCAGCAATAAGCTCCTTCTTGTTCCCAAAGGAATTTGAACGTGACATGTCAACGAGAAGAAATATATTTAGCTCCCGTTCTTCACTGAATTGCTTTACATACGCCTTATTATGGCGGGCAGTAACATTCCAGTCAATACTCCTGATATCATCACCGGGATAATATTCTCTAATATCCTCGAACTCAATTCCCTTTCCCCTGAATCCAGAACGGTATTCTCCAGAAAATATTTCTTCCACCAATTTATTGGATTTTATTTCAATTCGTCTTATTTTTCTTATAAGTTCTGTCGAAATCATATCTAACCTCTTCTTAAGGAATGATTAAACAATTACTTCCATTTGCGAATATGAGTTCATAAAGTTAAGCAAACCCAAAAATAAGCATATAGAGGAAGTTATTTCTTTAACATGCCTAAGGTAAATTAACCTGCTCTAAAATTTGAGTAATGAGATCTTCCGAAGTGATATTTTCAGCTTCTGCTTCATATGAAAGTAAAATCCTGTGCCTTAATACATCATAAACCATATCCTTAATATCATCAGGCACGACAAAACCTCTTCCTTCCATAAACGCCCTGCATTTTGCTGCTTTTATAAGGTTAATTGATGCACGGGGAGAAGCCCCACAGGAAATATATACAGATGCTTCCCTGGTTTTAAATATAATATCCAGAACATAGTTTTTTATATTTTCATCTACATATATGTTATCAACGGCCTTACGCAATTTAAATATATTTTCTTTGGTTAAAATCTCATTTACCGCAGTATCACTTGACTCATCCTTTGAAAAACGATCTATAATGCTTCTTTCTTCATTTTTATCGGGATATTTGATTTTTAATTTCAGCATAAATCTATCCTGCTGTGCTTCAGGCAAAGGATAAGTACCTTGCTGCTCAAGGGGATTTTGAGTTGCTATGACAAGAAACGGCTTGTCCAGCTCATATGTAGTCTCTCCAATGGTAACCTGCTTCTCCTGCATGGCCTCAAGCAATGCCGACTGTACTTTCGCAGGTGCTCTGTTGATTTCATCAGCAAGTAGTAAATTACAAAAAATAGGTCCTTTTTTTATTATAAACTCACCGGTCTTTTGATTATATATCTCAGTACCTAATATATCTGCCGGCAGCAAATCCGGAGTGAACTGAATCCTTTTGAAATCCACCCCGATAGTCCTGGCTATTGTACTTGCGGTAAGGGACTTGGCCAATCCCGGTATACCCTCAAGCAATATATGTCCCCCCGACAAAAGACCTATAAGAATTCTATCCACCATATATTCCTGGCCGATAATAACCTTATTTATTTCCGCTTTTAAAGCCGAAATAAGCTTACCTTCCTCAATAAAGCTTGCATTTTCCATTTGCCCGCTCTCCACTAATTTCATCCTCCTAATTTATCTTTTACATTTTATTACATTAATAATGACTATTTCTAAGGCATTCCTTATCTATACTAAATACGATTAATCTTTTACATTTATCTATCGCAAAATTCCGTTAAAGCGTTCGTTATTTTGCTCTGTTAAATGTAAGATTAATAACGTATTTAATATATATTACATTATACAATATAAATTTTAAATCTGTATTTTGAAACAATTATGAACAAACTGTAAATTTTGATTATAGATACAAACTAGGCACCCATTGACTAAAAGTATTTTCTTTATTAGAATGTTCTTAAAAGCATCAATATTACGATACAGATTATATATACAGGTTAAGCACTACATAATAAGCATTATATCGGATTTATAGCAGCAAAATTAAAGAGAGGAGAAATGAATAAGATGGGTAATAAAATAGATTTACCTGAACAGACTATCTTATGGAAAGACAGGAAAAGAACTATATTTGGACTTCCCTTATCCTTTACAAGGTATAGATTATATGAGGATAGGCTTATTATATCAAAGGGGCTTCTAAATGTAGTTGAAGATGAAGTAATGCTGTTTAGAATCCTTGACTTCAAAATCAGACTAAGTTTAGGACAGAGAATATTTAGAGTAGGAACAGTAGAAATTACGACATCAGATGCTACTAATAAAGAGTTACAGCTCATAAGCATCAAAAAAGCAAGAGAAGTAAAGCAACTAATCTCTGATAAGGTAATGGAGCAAAGAAAAATACATGGTGTAAGAGGTTATGACAGTATAGAAGAAGGACCAATGAATAACCTGTAAATTATCTATAATTAGGTTTAATAATGCCAATTACTACATATAAAAACAGCACTGAGTTTTAGTGTAAAAACTAAAATCAGTGCTGTTTTATTATCAGAAGGAGTTTAATTTATTACGAGTATTTTTATTAATAGCAGTAAAAGGCTAATAACAATCCTGTTGACTGTACTGATGGAATTTTATATATCATTAGTAGCAATAACAATTCTTATAAATGTTTCTTGAACTCTTCGATGAGAAGGTCCTTTCCTGTATTTACTTCGTCGCCGTTATATATTAAATGTAAGATTAATAACGTATTTAATATATGTTTTATACGTTAACTGGAAGTAGAAAATGCAGCGGATTATGTAAACATAATCATGACATAATCATAATATATAGCATAGTATGAAATTATGCTGAGGAGGAATATACTATGCTTTCAAGCTCTGAATTTGTTCGTCAGTCACTTGATATACATCTTTTTTTCGCAAGAATAATGAAGGAACACTCATTTTTTCTTGAAGCAGGATTTACACCAAAGGATACTAACTTTACCCAACGGGCAGATGAATTTCGAAGAGAGTTTGACATAACTTTGTCAGAAGCTATAATACTTTCTAATGGCATTGTAAGCCCTGAAGTACTTCAGTCAGGAGAGGTAATAACTCCATATACGCAAAAAGCAGAAATGGCATCCTCTTATTTCACAGGGGTACAGATACCAACTGGACTTACGCAAGCAGAATCTACATTAATGAGCGGAGGTATGATGGCAGTCAACCCAATGCTGGAGCAAAGAGTTTCCATGCTTAATCAGAGGGCTATAGGACTGACTGCTGCCTTAATACAGTTTAAAGAGTCGATTTTATCCAATGTTTTGTCATGCAAAATGTTTACGGTAAATTATCCATTACTCATTGTTCATATCATTCGTGAAGCAAGATTATATCTGTTAACGCTTCAGAGACTTCAAAACAGAGAGGAAATCAGTTTGGAAAAAGATGCCTATGAGCAAGAATTTTTCTGGAATAGACAGATGGCTGAGCATGCAAAATTTATTAGAGGTTTACTTGATCCGACAGAAAATGATTTAATCAGTAAAGCTAATGATTTCGGAAATGAATTTGATCAATTGACCGCTGAGGCAAAGGTGGCAATGGATCAAACTGTTTCATTGGCAAAGGTTACAGATGACAGTTTGAAGGCAACGCAAAATTTAAGGGATTTCAAAGCACAAGGAACGCAGGGAATACTTGAATGCAAAGTCAAATCCATCATAATTCCCCTGCTCGGTGACCATGTTTTGCGTGAAGCCAATCACTATCTTCGCCTGTTGAAAAAATTTGAAGGATAATGGCATAAGGGCAGCTGTCATGTTAATTTAGAGGATTTGCCTTGCAGTACATGACAGCTGCCCTTTCACTATGCCAATCTTAATAAACGTTGTTAAAAAACCCAGCTATGATTATTACATCACTCATATTTATTGCACCATCTCCATTTAAATCACAAAAACTATTATTATACCTTTCATCCCCTCTTACACTGTTGAAAGCCTTTGCCAATATTATCACATCTTCCATATTGACGACTCTATCATCATTTATATCTGCTGAATATATAGAGGGGGGTACAGTGGCCTCTATAATCTCATCTACAGGTATATATCTTGTGGCTATTTTTATATTATTTGAGTTTAATGTTATAGTGTCAGCAACTATTTGCCCAGTAATATCCAGATTCGCACTTATAAGCTTTACATTACCTTTGGGTGCATAAAAAGCCCCATTGAATTTACCGATGTCTGAATCAATTAAAATGTTACCTTCATGTGAATACAAATGTGCAAAGCCATCCGCAGTATCAAGTCCGAGACCCTGTACACAAACATTTCCCAAGCTTAAAATAACTCCTTCATCAATAAATTAAATGCCATTTACAAATGTTACATTATCATGAAATAAATAAACTATATTTCTTTCAACCGTCAAAGGCTTGCTGCCACCTACTATAAAACCGGAAACCGAATCATATTGTACATCTATATTTTTATCTGATATTACATCTTTGTAATAATCCGGATGCACATCAATTACCATTTTTGTACCGTCAACTACTGTTTCTAATTTTTCGAATAATTCAGAAACATCTAATATCACTCCATTATCAACAAATTTGCCGGTATCCACTCCATATACTGAAGTTATAATATCATGTCCTTTAACCGATTCACAGATACCATCTATCTCGAAGCTTTCTGCTTTAATCTTTAATCCTGCATTGGTATGTATGCCGCCAGAAATGGATATGTCTTCACCTACTAGTTCCAGATCATTTGTTTGTGATAGACTTACAATTGCAAAATCAATCGGACGAGCATTTTTTATAAATATTGTGATATTATAATATCATTATCAAAAGGTGTTATTCCTTTGTCAATAGAAAAAACAATATCGGCTTCTTCTATATTATCACATATTACTCCCCTGGCAATACTATGTAATAAAAACAAATCATACAAATTAGGCTTTCTTAATGTAGTTAATGCTTTACCCATTAAAACCATACCTTTTTTATTATTCTCCAGGTTGTTCCATGTCGGTTGTGATTTTAATGATACATCTGCCCAAATTACCTTGTTTTCATAAAAGTCCAGTATCATAGGTATACAAATTAAGCTTTCAGAAGAAAGATCAACTTTGTTTTCAACTGTTTTGGGTTCATATATTTCACCTGATGCAGGACATTCTCTTGCCATCCATCCAATAAAGCACTCCGGCAGTTCAACAAACTTTTGACCTGTAAAGGAATAAACAGCAAATATTACATACCTTCCTCCGAATTTCTTAATGGATTCAATATCCAGATCAATAAATTCACTGGCACCATTTGGAGCAGATGTTATATCTCCACTATGGGATGCTTTGTATTTTGCTGACTTGAGATTTGTATAAGATATATGCTCCAAATAATTCCAGTCCGTGTCATATAAAACTGCTGATAAGTCCATATCGGCTCTGTCGCCCATATTTTCCTTCCAGTAAAGGAATGATCTTATTGTTTTTATATCTTCAGAAATACTGATTTTTGTTCCCCTTGCAAATGTCTTTAACGCTTTACTGGCAGACCTTTGTGAAAAAGGAACTATATAATCCTTTAATCTTTCATCTATAAATACTTTACCGAGATTTTCCCGTTGACCGAATCTTTTCATAAGGCTTTCTTCACAAATAGCAATGACGCTTCTGCATATTTCATCATTGAGATCCGACAAGTTGTTTTCTATTCCATAGACCTTGGCAACATTACCTTTTGGAAAAAAAGTCCTTAAACTTTTTTTCTCATCTCTCCATTTAAAATGCTCCATAACCTGCAATAAAACAGGAGTTGCTACATCTTTCGCAACTGCTTCAAACTCTTTTAAAACCAACTTCCATTCTTCAGTTTCTCTTAAGATATGATCAAGTTTTCTGGCAAATTCACCAGGTCTTTGTTTTAAAAGACTAATTATATTTGACAGGTCTTTTGATTTAATTGCATAATCTATCCTGCTATTAAATGTATTTATTTTCTCATTATTTCTTATCTTATTAAAGGCTCTTTGGGCTTTTAAATACACCTTGTATTCAGAAGGATGCAATCTCTCTCCAAGCCTTATCCATTGGCTTTTATATCTTACCATATCCTCTTCAATATTGCTGCAATTGTCCAATAAACCTAATAGAAGCCTTCTCTCTTTCCTATTAAAACTTTTGAACTTTGTATTGGAAGCAAGGCTTATATCTCCGTCTGATAGTGAAACCGCCAATCTCAATACATCTGTAGCCGTATTTATATATTTTGATATGATAATACTATCTGCAGTTGTATGCTTTAAAATCAAATGACATAAAAAGCAAACATTTTCTTTAAGTGGTATTTCATCCGGAAGATAGCTTTGATAATCTTCCTTGTGCATCTTGATAAACCACTCCACATCCATTTTATCAGTATCTGAGATTGATGTTTTTGACCCCATAATATTTATAAATATTTCATTGAAGTCATTTACATTACCAAGTTCTATTACCTTTAGTTTTGTAGTATCAAACAAAGGTAATCTCTCTTCTTTTTCATAGACAGGTTTCATGCTTCCAAAGGAAATATAGTGCATAATAGCATTTAAATACAACTCACCTTCATCCATTTTCATAACCTGAGTAGGAAAATTCGGATACATTGGCTTGTAGTCCACATGTGCCCCTATCATCTTTTTAATTTTTTTAACCAAAGCAAGATAAAAGTTTTTTAATTCGTCTATTGTATATGTTTTAAGAATCTGTATTATATCCTCTGAAAGTGTATATCCAAAAGTCTCAATATTTTTTAGTATAGTTGCTATATGGCAAAGATTTGGAGTCTTGGCACTCCCTGAATATAATATAATCTTTGTTTTTCTTCTTAAATATATCCGATTCATTTTTATTCTCCTTTTTATCAGGAAACCGGAGGCTCTATATCTTAACAGGATATTCCAGAAGGAAGAGCCTCCATAGCCTGAGTTGTACAGGAAATTTGTACTCCTATTGATCTCCTTAATTTATCGTTTTAGAAGGAAGAAGTACTATAGCCTGATTACATTATTAATTATATTTATTAGGAGAAATGTTTTACAGACAAAAAGTTTGCAATATTAGTCAAAATAGTGTTTCTGCTTCCTTAGCTTTAGAATAGAGACTTCAATATGATATCCTTGAATTTGAGGAATTCGTTGGATGATAGCATTTCCCTTGTTCTTGGCCTTGGAAATTCTATATCTAAGGTTTTTATAACAGTAGCAGGTCTATCTGATAGGACATACACTCTATCAGACAGAAAAATAGCCTCTTCAATGTCATGTGTTATAAAGAGGACACTTTTTTTATGCTCGCTTAAGACCTTGAGCAGCCATTCCTGCATGTTCATTCGAGTAATTTCGTCTAGAGCTCCGAAGGGCTCATCAAGAAGCATTGTGTCATTGTTCATCAAAAAAGTCCGAAGCAAACCGGCTCTCTGCCTCATTCCTCCGGATATTTCCGAAGGATAAAAGTTTTCAAAGCCTTCAAGGCCGAATTCCTTTATCAAGTTTGCAACTCCAAGGATTTCGGCATTATCAAGCTCCTCCTTTATTTCAAGGGGCAGAATAATGTTTTTGTATACTGTCCGCCATGGCATAAGCAGATCCTTTTGTGGCATATAACAAAATCGGCTCGAAGAATTGCTTATGTTCCGGCCATTTAAAAGAATTTCACCGGAAAAATCATCTTCCAAACCCGCCAGAATTCTAAGTATAGTACTTTTACCACAGCCACTTGGCCCTATCAGGGATACAAACTGGTTTTCACAGAGAACCAGATTTATCTCCCCTAGGACCTCAAGCTTTTCTTTATTTCGAGTAAATGTTTTCTTTAAGTTTTTGATTTCAATTTTAGTGTTCATTTTCCACCCACTGCAATCGGTAAGCTAAATTTTTTGAATATCTTATTGGTTTTCTGCATGTATTATTGTTTTTCTGCCTGCAAAAATTCATTTGTAAATGCTTTTTCAACATCAATTTCCGAATCGATAAATTTGTTTTCATTAAGCCACTTCATATATCTATCCCAAACTTCTTTCTTTTGCATGCCCCAGTAAGGTGCATCGTCCTGATATTTTGAAGCTAAAAATTTCTGGCTTTCCGTAACCAGCTCTCTATCAAGCTCAGGTGCTAGCTCAAGCAAACATTCCGCTGCTTCAACAGGATTTGAAACAGCAAATTTATAGCCTTTTTGAACAGCTCTCATGAAATTTTCAACAAGCTCGCGATTGTTTTTGATGTTATCTTCATTTGTAACTATTACAGGAGTATAGTAGTCAAAAACATCGGAAAGGTCCCTAAGCGGAATGAAGTCCACCTCTGCTCCCTTATTTAAGGCATTGGTATAGTCCCATCCCTCAAATATCCAAGCAAAATCAATTTGACCCGATTCACTTGCCTGAAGAAAATCCGATGTTCCAGTTGTAAGGATTTTAACCTTTTCCGGATCTCCGCCTGCGGCTTTAACAACTTGTTTTACCATTGCCGCTTCAACTTCAGAACCCCAGCCGCCATATTTTTTACCCTCAAAATCCCTTGGCGATACTATTCTTTTGCTTTTTAAGGCACCGAATCCCGATGTGTTATGTTGTATTACGGCAGCAAGCGATACTAGAGGTATACCCGAAGCTCTGGCAAATGTAACCCCTTCCTGATAGCTCACTCCAAATTGTGCAGTATTAGAGGCTACAAGCTGATCGGCTGAAGACTCGCCAGGTTGAATTATAGAGACATCCAAGCCTTCTTCTTCAAAAAAGCCTTTTACTTTGGCAGCATAAATCCCTGTGTGGTTTGTATTCGGGGTCCAGTCAAGCACAAAACTAACCTTCTGTAATTCAAAGCTGCCCTCACTCCTAGGAACGGTTTCACTTGGGTCATCAATACTTTTTTTTGAGCTGCAGCCTAAAGCAGATATAGTTAAAATAATTGACAAGCAAATTAGTACAAGTATCCTTTTTTTCATGCTAATCATCCTTTCAAATTCCATTTGATGGTTTTTTTCTCTATTATGTTTATAATTACAAATAACAAAATGCTGAAAGCTGAAATAAGTACAATATCCGCAAACATTGCAGCAGTTTTAAAAGACTTCATAGAACGCGTAAGAAAAATACCAAGTCCGCTTTCAGCTCCTGTCCATTCGGACATTACAGCCCCCATAACCGCATATGCTGCTGCAATTTTAAGCCCTGAAAAAAAGTATGCCAATGCTGTAGGAAACTTTAATTTCATGAATATCTGCAGCTTGCTGGCATTCATACATTTAAGCAATTCCTCCAGGTCTTTGTCATATGAGTTCAGTCCTTCCGTCAGATTCAGTGCTACTGGAAAAAAAACAACCAGAACACAGATAACCAATTTTGATGTAATACCTATTCCAAACCATATGGTAACCACTGGAGCAATTGCAATAATTGGCACTGTTTGGGAAAGAATCATAAACGGGTAAAAGATACTGCGGATAATCTTAATGCTGCTCATGAGCACTGAAAGCAAAATCGCCAGTATTACACCCAATATGAAACCTACTACTGTTTCCGATATTGTTGTCCATGAGTGAAAAAGCAAAAGATCGCCGGATTTAATAAACTCATTCAAAATAGCTGAAGGAGACGGAAGTATGTATTCTTTTATGTCCTTTGCCTTCGTAACTATTTCCCATATAACAATAAAAACAATAAATGCTATTACCGGATAAACCGGATTATCTGTATTTCGAAATCTTTTCATCCATAGTCACGCCTTCCTTCTTGTAATCAATTTTGACTACAGAACATACTCTGCTTGCACCTTCGGACACACATATTAATTGTGCCTTCTTGACAATCTCCAGAAGCAAGTCAAGCTCACCCTCCATGGTAGTTTCCATTGGTCCGACTTCATATTTGACACCGCTTGCAGCTATCATATCAATGACTTTATCCACAACAGGATAAATCTGACTTTCAGGTACATTCGGAATCACCTGCAGTGATACATTAACAATTGACATAGTTTATCATCCCCCAACAATTTCTTAAGCATTAAAAAAACCACCCAAACATAGGCGGCATTACATATTCTACTCATTCCCTACGCTGGCATTACCCAGATCAGGTTATGGGTTGAAGGGAAAACCCTTACTCTCAGCCGGCAGAACCAGCACCCCTATGTATTAACATATTCAGTTCGTATTAATATTAGCATAATATCAATTTATATACAAGTGCATCAGCTTATAAAGAGTCTGATTATTAGTTTTTAATTAATCTGGCTTAACAATTCTATGTTTTGCAATTTTGTCAAATTGTCAGAATAGCTTAATAGTCCTTTATATGTAAGCGTATACTAGAACCCGTCTGTTATTCAATTTATTGACATGAGATAATACAACAAAAACTTGGAGGTATCTTATGTTATATAAAGAATGGTAAAATATAATTAAAGAGTTTGAAAAAAGCGGGAAAAGCCAAGCAGAGTGGTGTAGGAAAAGAATTTGAAATTTAAAGCATTTAATTTTCAGTACAGAAAGCCAAAAATATTTTATGGAGGAAACAGCCATGTCAAAGGAAGAGCTAATTAATATATTGAAAGTGCGTTTTGAGAATAATATGAACCGCCATAAAGGTCTTGAATGGGCTAAAGTGCAAGCAAGGCTAGGGAAAAATACAGAAAAGTTGAGGTCACTTTACGAAATGGAGATAACTGGGGGAGAACCAGATATTGTTAGCTATGATGAAATGACTGGTGAATACATTTTTTATGATTGTTCAGCCGAAAGTCCTAAAGGCCGCAGAAGCCTTTGCTACGATTTCGAGGCACTTAATTCAAGGAAAGAAAATAAACCGAAAGACAACGTTATTGATATTGCTTCTGCTATGGGCATTGAACTTTTAACAGAAGAAGAATATAGGAACTTGCAGGAACTTGGAAAGTTTGATACAAAAACATCCAGCTGGATAAAAACACCTACTAAGATTAGAAAACTCGGCGGTGCTCTTTTTTGTGACAGGCGTTACGATCATGTCTTTGTGTATCATAACAGTGCACAATCTTACTATGGTGCCAGAGGGTTTCGTGGTTCGCTAAGGGTATAAATTCAGGGGTAAAGGTTAGATTAGCTGGTTTAATAATTAGCTATGCTAAAATGACAGCCTCATATCAAACCAAACGGCACCACCATGTGTTGATTCTGACTTGCCTTCATTAACAAAGCCTAACTTCTCATAAAAAGGCACCAGTCCTTCTTTGCAAGTCAGCACCAATCCCTTTCTACCTTGGGAGCGAACTTCTTTAATCACATGTTTCAACAATCTCTCCATGCATCCTTGTCTGCGATACTCAGGAATAGTCTCAACTCCAAAGATCATCTGCCATGCCCCGTTCTCATCATGCATAGATGCGTCCTCAAACATCTCATCTTTTAATTTTGGCAGATTTGTATTCATTCCGTTGACAATGCTGACGATGCGTCCTTTATCTATTAATAGCCAGAAATGATTAGGAAAAACTTCAAGTCTCTTTCGAAAGGATTCTTTAGTTGCGGCTTCTGCTTGTGGGAAACAGAGGGCTTCTACTTCGGTAATTTCATTTAGATCTTCGATAGTTGCTAATCTTATTATCATCTTGCACCTCATTTCTTGTATTTGTTTTTTATTGTATCTTAGATAATTTAATGCTGCTTGTCAATAAGTTCGATTGATTTGATATAATATCCTGCTCAATAGTTATTGCTAATTGGAAATACAGATTTATCATTTCAGTGCACTTAATTCACGATATAATTATATTAATAATTATTAACTGTATAAAAAGGGGCAAACATATATTCCGGAATTGGGCAGTGGAAAAGTTGATGTGCTGCATGATGCTACTGAAAATGGAAATGTTGAAATTATAAAAATGCTGATTGATAATGGTTATCCAATAAATGATGAGGCTTTGTGGAATGCAGCTAGTATAGCATGTTCAGCAAAAAACTATGATGCTTTTCCTAACATCCTCAGCACTAAGCCAGTCGTTATCACTTTTTATTGCTTTTTCAGCATCCGATAGTTGAGATAACAGTTTTATAGTCGCTTTAATCTTTTCGTACTCAGCCATATCAATAATTGCATAGCGACCTCTTCCGTTTTTAGTCAAAAATACAGGTTCATCAATTGCAATCTCCTTTAAAACTTCATTGTAATTTCTCAAATCAGATACAGGTCTTATATTAGGCATAATATCAACTCCTAAAAATATTCTTTCTGTATTTATTTTACCACAAATATTACTTAAAATAAAGCACCGAATATTACAGCACATACTAATATACTAATGAAATTAAGCTAATTATGCCACAATTGCGTCCGATTGCCGCTAATGTTTTAGGTATGCGACGGCTCTGAGTCGTACCAGTTAGTATTCTGATCTCTTAAAATCTTTACCACTTGCTTTTTCAATAAAAATATAATCATCCTCAATCCCAATATCTTTAGCAGCAGCAATTTGCCTTTCTAAAGACTGATCTTTCCTACCAACCATTGCATAAAGAAGCAGAAAATAGTTTTTGAGTTTTAGTATTACCTGATACAATACTAAATGAGTAAAACATACACAAAGAAAAACAAGATATTCTAAAGAATATTGCAGGAAGATGCAGCAAAAAAATTAGAAGAGGGATTATTTAAAAATAAAGAGGAAAAAGAGGATTAGTATAATTTTAATAAGTGTTTGCAAAATGTTTGCAAATTACCAAGATTCATTGATTTTGAAATAAACAAAGGACCTTATCTCATCGACAAAGCCCTTCATTCTGGCGGAGAGAGAGAGATTCGAACTCTCGGACGGGTATTAGCCGTCACACGATTTCCAGTCGTGCGCCTTAGACCAGCTCAGCCATCTCTCCATAAAACATATTAATTTAACACGCTTATACATTTTACAATATCATTCTTATTAAGTCAACACCCAAATTTTATTAAATTGTAAAATTCTATTGTAATTTAATTATTTAATGCTAGAATGATAAATAAAAGAAAATTAAAGAGAGACTAATAACTATGCATGAATTAAGATACATAAAAGATGTTATATTGAAATGTAAAAACAAATATATTGCAGGTATAATATGCATTTTCATGGTAGATATTCTGCAAATGGTACTCCCCAAAGTACTTGGAATACTTACAGACAAGCTTAAGTCCGGCAGTTTTACAAAGAATGACCTTGTAACCTACTCCATCCTTATTGTAGCTGTTTCAATCAGTACGGCTATATTCCGCTTCTTGTGGAGATACCTGGTTTTTGGCGTGTCAAAGCTTCTTGAAAAAACCCTTCGAGAAAGGCTCTATGCACAATTTCAAAGACTGTCGCCAAGGTATTATAACGAGCATAAGACCGGTGACTTGATGTCTCATGCTACAAATGACATAGATAACATTAGAATGATGCTTGGCCAGGGTGTTGCCTTAATTTCCGACAGCCTCCTTCTTCCTGCAGCAATTCTTGTTATGCTGGTTCTTACTGCAGGCTATAAGTTGACTTTGGCTGCATTTTCTCCCATGATTTTTTTAGTTATTGTAGTTGTTGCAAATGTAAAAAACATGCATACGCGAATTAACAGAATGCAGGAAGCAATATCCGATCTTACTGAGAAAACCAGAGAAAACATATCCGGAATAAGGGTTGTAAAGTCTTTCGTGCAGGAAAACCATGAACTTCAAAAGTTTAAAAAGTCAAACCTTCACAACAGGGAAATGAACCTTAAGTTTGTCCGTATTATGAGCATGCTTCAACCATTTGTTATGGCCATATCATATCTCACCTTTGCAATCACCTTATTATACGGAGGTCTAAAGGTTATTTACGGTGAAATAACTATCGGAGAGTTTGTAACTTTTGCCGGATATCTTTTACAGTTAATTTGGCCTATTGCTGCTTTAGGTTGGGTCACAAGCATATTCCAAAAAGGTATTGTTTCATTGAAGAGAGTCAATATTATGATGGATGAAGTTCCCGATATTATTGACAGCCATGACTGCATCAACAAAGATAACATTAATTGGAAAATAGATGTAAAAAATTTAAATTTCACATACCCTGGAAGCGAAAATGCCTCTTTGGAAAACATCAATATTTCTTTAGAAAAAGGCAAAACCCTGGCAATATGCGGTAAAACAGGCAGTGGAAAAACAACTCTCATAAACCTTATTCCGAGGCTTTACAATACGGAGCCCGGAACCCTTTTTATTGACGATACGGACATTAACAGGCTTTCCATCCTCTCCCTGAGAAAAAACATTGGGTATGTACCGCAGGATACAATACTTTTTTCAGCAACAATAAAAGAAAACATCAACTTTTTCAGAAACTTTGATGACGAAAGCATAATAAAAGCTGCAAAAGCTGCAGGAATTCACGATGATATAATGGGTTTTCCAAAGCAATATGATACTATTGTTGGAGAACGTGGCGTAAACCTTTCAGGCGGACAAAAACAGAGGATTTCCATAGCGAGAGCACTTATAGGCAATCCATCCCTTCTAATTCTTGATGACTGCTTGTCGGCTGTAGATACTCATACCGAGGCAAAGATATTAGGAGCTCTTAAAGAAATAATGCGGGAAAGAACAAGCATCATTGTTTCCCATAGGATATCCGCCATAAAAGATGCCGATGAAATAATAATGCTTGATGAAGGTCGAATAATTGAAAGAGGAAATCACAACTCTCTCCTTGAACAAAAAGGAAAATATTATGAGCTTTATCAAAAGCAGCTTTTAGCCGCAAAAATTGAGGAGGAGGAATAAAGATGTCTGAAGAAAACACAAGCTTTCATGAAGAAGAGAATCTTGGAAAAAATTATGACTCAAGGCTTATGAAAAGGCTTCTTAAATATACCAAACCATACAGACTGTTTTTCGCAATATCCATAATTCTTCTTTTTGCTACAACCATAACAGACCTCTCAGGTCCTCTAATAATGAAAAAGGTTATAGACGGTTACCTTTATGGATATACAAAGCCGCTGACTGCCACTATGGCAGCTCCAAATGAAAAATCAATTGACGATAAAAAATTCACTCAGGTTGATGATGTTAAAAATATTAATCCTGATAATATATATTCGATAGTCTACCAGGGAAAGAAAGCATACCTTGTTACTGGCTATCTGCAAAGCGGGACTAACTCAGAGGTATCCATCACTGAAAATCCCTCTGACGGCACATTGGTTCTTAAAACAAAAGATGATAACTTCCCTGCTAAAAACCTTACCAAAGATGAAATAAAGATTTTGAGAGCAGAAGACATAAGCTCAGTAAAATTCTTTGGCTTTTTATTTATAGGTATTATAGTTCTGGGTTTTGTGTTAAATTTTCTGCAAATATCACTTTTAAGCTATACCAGCCAGACAATTATTTTCAATATGAGGATGGAAATTTTCAGTCACATTCAAAAGCTTCCGTTACAATTCTTTGATAAAAATCCGGTGGGAAGACTTGTAACAAGGGTAATAAACGATACTGAAAATCTTAATGAGATGTACACCAATGTTCTGGTAAATCTGGTAAAGGACATTTCCATATTAGTTGGAATATCCATCATAATGCTAAGCTTAAATTATAAACTTGCTCTTATTGTCCTTGGTGTTTTACCTGTTGTTGCAATTGCTGCAGGAGTATTTAGAATAAAAATACGTTCAATATACAGGTCTGTAAGGGTGCTCCTTGCCAAAATCAATACTTCAATGTATGAAAATATTTCAGGCATGCGGATAATACAAATATTTGGAAGAGAAAGAGAAAACTGTAAAAAGTTTGAAGAAATAAACACATCCTATTATAAGGCCGGTATGAAGGAAGTTATAGCTTATGGTTTATTCAGACCTTTAAATGACCTTATAGCTGCATTGTGTCTGTCTGTACTTCTGTGGTTTGCTGGTGGAGATGTTATTAGCGGAACTCTTCAATTTGGTGTCATGTTTGCCTTTGTTAATTATATTACCATGTTTTTTCAACCAATTAATGATTTATCTGAAAAGTACAACATACTACAATCGTCCATGGCATCATCCGAAAGGATTTTCCTTGTACTAGATACCCCTACAGAGGAAGATGACGGAAATGATTTGCCGGATATTAAAAATATTAAAGGAGATATCGAATTTAAAAATGTTTGGTTTGCATATAATAACGAAGAGTGGGTATTGAGGGATGTGAGTTTTAAGGTTCCAAAGGGTAAAACTGTAGCTATAGTAGGTGCGACCGGTGCAGGTAAAACCTCTATTATAAATCTCATTAACAGGCTTTACGCAATACAAAAGGGTGAAATAAGCATTGATGGAATAAATGTGAAATCAATAAGCAAAAAATCTCTAAGGAAATTAATGTCTGTAGTTCTGCAGGATGTGTTTTTATTTGGCGGCACAATCAAAGATAACATAAAGCTGAATAATGATATAACAGATGAAACAGTCATAAGTGCATCACAGAATGTCAATGCTCATAAATTCATTGAGAAATTCGATAACAGATATGACGAAGAAGTAAGAGAACGCGGTGCCACACTTTCGGCAGGTCAAAGGCAGTTGTTGGCCTTTGCAAGAGCACTTGCATATAATCCTTCAATTCTTATACTTGATGAAGCTACAGCCAATATTGACACCGAAACAGAGCAGCTTATTCAGGATGCGTTGAAAAAAATAACTAAAAATCGCACAACAATAGTAATTGCTCACAGGCTTTCAACAATTCAACATGCTGATATGATTGTAGTACTTCATAAGGGGAAAATACGAGAAACAGGAACTCATCAGGAGCTGCTTTCAAAAAAAGGCATGTACTTCAACCTATATAATCTGCAATATAAAAACAGTAATGAATAGGAAAAATTTTTACAAATTAAAATTAACTGTAAAATTTATCATATTGAACTCTTTTTGTATTGAATATAGGATTTTATTCCGATATAATTTAGGTTACTACAAGAAAATAGTCACTCGAACACCATTACATCCTCAAAACTACTTATATAGGAGGTTAATTTGATTAATGGAAATCATAATCAACTTTTTAAAAAGAGAATCTACTAGAAGGGTTATGATTCTTCTAACACTCTCATTATTTTTGTATTTCATGAGAAGCATGCTGAATCTTTTTCTTCTCACATTTATATTTACATACCTTATGTACAGGGCACAAAGCTTTATTAGCTCCAAGATATCCAGGGTAGTAAAAATAAAACAAAAAGTAGTAACTGTAGTACTATACCTTTTTCTAGTTTTAGCCGTAACTGTTGGATTATATAATTTTCTGCCTTTGATAATAGGTGAGATAAAGAATGTAATAAACCAGATTTATATTTTCTATAACAAGCCTCATGAGACTGAGCTAGAGAAAAGTATAATGTCATTTTTAAAACAATTCAATATAAAAGATATAAAGCTGTCTGATTATTTGCACCAAAGTCTAAATATAATAACTAAATCAGCCAGCAGTATTAGCAGACTAGGTCTTGATATTTTACTTTCCATCATCCTAAGTCTATTCTTTCTTTTGGAAAAAAGCAGGATACAAAGATTTTTTGCCAAGTTTAAGACCAGCAAGCTATCTGTCTTTTATATCGAAATTGAGTATTTCGGTAAAAAGTTTGTCAACTCCTTCGGTAAGGTCATAGAAGCACAATTCGCCATAGCATTTATAAACTGTATTCTATCAACTATTGCCTTATATTTTATGGGTTTTAGTCAGGTTCTCGGCCTCGGGCTAATGATTTTTATTCTCGGCCTTATTCCGGTAGCCGGCGTTTTTATTTCTCTTGTACCTCTTAGCCTTATTGCCTTTAATAACGGAGATGTAAACCTCGTTCTGGCAGTATGGATAATGATTGCAGTTCTTCATGCAATTGAAGCATATTTACTAAACCCCAAACTCATGTCCTCAAAAACAGAACTACCTGTGTTTATCACATTTTTTATACTTCTTGTAGGCGAGCACTTCTTTAATGTATGGGGACTTATAATAGGTATACCAATATTCATGTTTGCATTAGATCTGGTAGAAGTAAAAAGCGGTGATGATGACCACAAAAAACCCAAGCTTCTTAAAAGACTAAAACGCAAATAATAAATAAGCACAAAAAAAGCCCTCAACCAGTTTATAAACTGATTTGGGGGCCTTTTGTATACATTGGTATTTATAGTCCGGTTATCCTTGAAGCATTTTTACCAATCTGTTATTTATCTCTTTCAAGAACTGCTCTGTATTAACTACCTTCTTATCCTTTACTTCAGACAGTTGTGCCAAATCCTTCGTCATAACACCTTCCTCAATTGTAAGAAGGGATGCCTTTTCTAGTTTGTCGGCAAAGTCAACAAGCTCATTTATTCCGTCCATTTCACCACGTTTCTTAAGTGCTCCAGTCCATGCAAACAATGTAGCCATTGAATTAGTTGATGTTTCCTGTCCCTTAAGATGTTGGTAATAATGTCTCTGAACTGTCCCATGTGCAGCTTCATATTCATAGTATCCTTCAGGTGATACCAAAACAGAAGTCATCATTGCAAGGCTTCCAAATGCTGTTGCAACCATATCCGACATAACATCGCCATCATAGTTCTTGCAAGCCCATATATATCCGCCTTCTGACCTTATAACACGAGCTACTGCATCATCTATCAATGTATAGAAATATTCAATGCCTGCTGCTTCAAATTTCTGCTTGTATTCTTTTTCATAGATATCCTGGAAGATATCTTTAAATGTGTGGTCATATTTTTTAGATATTGTATCCTTTGTAGCAAACCATAAATCCTGCTTCATATCCAGAGCATAGTTAAAGCATGCTCTTGCAAAGCTTTCAATTGACTTGTCCAGATTGTGCATTCCAAGAATTATACCTGCTCCATCGAAATCATGAATAGTTTGTCTCACAACTTCTCCGCTTTCTGATGTAAACACCAACTCAGCCTTTCCGGCACCTTCAACACGGTACTCAACATCTCTGTATACATCACCGTATGCATGCCTTGCAATTGTTATAGGCTTTTTCCATGTGCTTACAAAGGGCTTAATGCTGTCAACTATTATAGGTGCTCTGAATACTGTTCCATCTAGAATTGCCCTTATAGTACCATTTGGGCTTTTCCACATCTGCTTCAAATTGTATTCTGTCATCCTATCAGCATTAGGAGTAATCGTTGCACATTTTACACCAACACCATACTTTTTTATTGCATTAGCCGAATCGACTGTAACCTGGTCGTTTGTCTTGTCCCTGTATTCCAGACCCAAATCATAGTACTCGGTTTTAAGGTCTATGTATGGCTCAAGTAAAATATCCTTTATCATTTTCCAGATAATCCTAGTCATTTCGTCCCCATCCATCTCAACAAGAGGAACTTTCATTTTTATTTTGTCCATTTCAATTCTCCTTTTTTATTAAATCTATTGGTTCTAAGGACTGCCTTATAAATAGCTTCGTATTCTCAAGGACAAATCCCAATGATTTGCATTCTTTTTTCATTTAATTTTAATTTAAAATCATTATATAATCAAGTCATAATTAAAATAAAATCAATGTTTGTACAAGCTTTCCAAATAATCATTTTCTGTTTTGTTAAAATGCCTTGAAACAACATAAAAATCTCTCAAATTAATAACACCATCCAAATTAAAGTCTATGCTTTCATCATATTTAGAATCCCCATTAATAGAGTTAAATAAAAGTGCAAGTTTTACAATATCCGCTAAATTAATGATGCCATCTTGATTCACATCTCCGCACCACATAATAATAGGGTTATTTTTTTTCGACAGCACAACATCTTCCTTAATAGGACCGATGTTGATAATACGGGTAAAATAGTTTGCTTTGGAAATTGCAATATCATATCCGTCATCATTTGCTTTGAGCCCGCTGATTTGAAAATATCCGCGTTCATTTGATACAGTAGAAATATCGGTTCCGCAAACACTGATTGTAAACCCCTTCATTACAATTGGGTTATCATTTATTGTTAAAAAATCGGGCATAATACAGCCACTTATGGTAAAAAGGCTCTTTGGAGTGGAAGATGGGGTTGGAGTTATTGTTACTGTTGGGGTTGCTGTTGATGTTGAAGTTGGGGTTGCTGTTGGAGTTGCTGTTGTAGGGGTTGCTATTGAAGTTGCTGTTGGAGTTGCTGTTGGAGTTGCTGTTGGAGTTGCTGTTGGAGTTGCTGTTGGAGTTGTTGTTGGAGTTGTTGTTGGAGTTGAAATTGGAGTAATCGTTGCTGTTGGGGTATGAGCAGATTTATTGGTATTATGTATAACAAAAGTCATGCTGTCGCCTACGGCACTTATGTCAGAAATGGCAAAGCCCGAGCTTTCATTATTCCACCACATTGAATTCGGCGTTGTATTTGAATCAAACCTATCCTTATATCCAGAATGAAACAAATCTCCCTCTCCCCCTTCATTAATATCATTCTCCAACTCAAATAATCCATCCGCTTGTTCAAGGGATACCTTATAATGACTGTCACTGGACATGTTCTGATTATCATTGCTTCCATTTATATCAATATGCCATATAACCAGTCCCTCATCAGGAACTTCCGACCACCTGCCTTTTTTTACCACACTTTCAATAATAAAAAACTCATTTGCATTAGGCCCATAATAAGCATAAACATCCGAAGAATTTGACTTAATTGTGACCTTTGTTTTATCAGGCAGACTATTCAACTCTGTAACGCTTCCCCACCCTGAAACTACACTTCTTAAGAATGCATTTGGCGGTTGGGGATTTGTTTCATCATTACTTCCCATAATGCAATATTTCCCTACGCCGTTTGAATCTTGCTCATAGTCATAGAGGTCAGGATAACCACACACAAGGTGACAGTTTTCATGAACTAAAGTTCCTATTGTTGGACTTGCATCTATATTACTGATCTGATATCTGCTAACATAGACATCCCCACAATAAAATTTATCAATCTCTCCTTGATGAGGCCATAGCCCTTTGCCCCATTTCACACTAGGCTCCCCCGCATATAGGACATTAACTGCAACAATCATTTTGTTATCATTAACTGTAAGATTTGTAAAATCATAACCAGCTTCTTTCATAAACCTCAATGCTTCATTTACAAGTTCTTTGTCCCTTCCTTTAGCAGTAATGTCATTATAGTAGGATTTTGGTTTTTGGGCCCTGTAATAACCAAATACATCATTAGTATATAATAGTTTACCTTCCGATATATCAAAAAAATAGTCTCTCATTGACCCATTGTTATTAAATCCTGTGTATCCCTCTTTATTAATAAGGTCATTCATTTCTTCTTTTGATACATCCCAGGGACAATCTGAAAAATCAATAAGAATTGTAAGTCCAATAACTTTACTAGTACCCTGCTCTCCCCTATAATTAATTGATGCATAGCATTGAATAAACATGAAAGTCAAAGACAAAATGGCGGCTATCCAAAAAGAAAGTTTTTTTACCTGTTTCATTCTGCTCCTCCTGCCAGTATCGCACTTTCAGATTTTTATATATTTATTCCTTCTTTTATATACATTATATATCAAAAATGATATAACTGTTTCATTCAGTAGAGCAAACAACATTAAATAAAACGAACTCCTAATTATCTTAGTAGTTCGTTTTATAATCTCAACCTATTTTTTTGACTTTCTCTAAACTACCGTTCTTCTCCCTACAATGATAGGCCACTCATCATCACCTTTAAGGTTCTTTCCTTCCGTTATAAGGACATTCTTATCAACAACAGCATATTCAAGAGATGAACCCGACTCTATAACCGATCCTTGCATAATTATGCAGTTTTTAATAACCGTTCCTTTTTTAACGGTAACTCCTCTAAATAGTACGCTGTTCTCAACACTTCCTTCAATAATGCAGCCGTCTGCAATTATGGAATTTCTGACCTCAGCCTCATCATTATACTTTGCGGGCGGTTCATCCTTAACCTTTGTATATATTTTACCGCCGTCAACAAACAGCTGGCAGCATATATCAGGGTCTAAAAGTTCCATATTACACTTGTAATACATTTTAACGGAGCTTATACTTCTCCAATAGCTATTAAATCTGTAGCCGTAAATTTTAAGTGAATCCAGCTTTTTAATCAGCACATCCCTCACAAAGTCGTAATTGCCATGTGCAATGCACTCTTCTAAAAGATATATAAGAAGCTCACGCTTCATCACATAAATCCCCATAGAGCCTAAAGTTCCTTTAGGCCTTAAGGGCTTTTCTTCAAAATCTGTTATTCTTTGATCATCATCAACCGATAAGATACCCATAAGTGCCAAATCCTCGGGATATAAGTCACTCATATCCCTGTATGCTATTGTTATATCGGCACCCTTTTGTATATGATAATCAAGCATTATTTCAAAATTCATCTTACAAACACTGTTTCCTACCGATACAATTACGTACTCCTGACTGCTTCGCAGCAAATATGTAAGGTTATTGTACATTGCATCTGCAGTACCTTTATACCAGCCTGAGCCATCATCTGATAGATATGGAGGAAATATAAACAAACCACCGTTTTTTCTATCCAGATCCCATTCCTTTCCTGTACCCAAATGATCCATCAGGGAGCGGAAATTATACTGTGTCAATACTCCTATATTCGTAATACCTGAATTAACCATATTAGACAAGACAAAATCAATTGCTCTGTACTTCCCTCCTACAGGAATAGCAGCTGTAGCCCTGACTGCAGATAATTCCTTCATACCGCTTTTATTCCCACCTGTTAGAATAATCCCCATTGCATTTTTCAATCGCACACACCGCCTTTAAATACACTTTTTCCTGACGGAACATTAAGTGAACAATAATCGTCAGTAGTAACAAATCTGTCTATAACAACATTTTTACCTAGCTCCGCACCATCCGGGACATATGAGCTTTCACCCACTACAGTTATTCCACTGTAGTAAATAGCAGGCTTTAATTCATTTTCTATCACTTCACCTACCCCTATTTTGACATCATCGCCTATTATTGCACTTTCTCCCAATATACTTTTGTTGATATATGAGTTAGCCCCAATTTTGCAGTTTGTCATTACTATGGAATCTTCAATAACAGTATTCTCATCAATAAAAACTCCAGGAAAAATAACAGAATTGCGGACTGTACCAAATATCATACAACCTTCTGTTACTATAGATGTTTTTACAACACCTTTAGGCCCGATATAATGAGCTGGCTTTATGGGATTTGGAGTATATATTTTCCATGTGGGATCAAAAAGATTGAATACGGGAACCCTTTGAATAAGCTCCATATTTGACTCCCAGAAGGCCTCAATAGTGCCAACATCTCTCCAGTATCCCTCAAACTGGTATGCCCACATTCTTTTTCCATCATTCAACATACTGGGTATGATGTTTTTACCAAAGTCATTATCGGAGTTAATGTCTTCATTGTCCTTAACGAGATATTCTCTTAAAACCTCCCAGGTGAATATGTAAATCCCCATCGAAGCTAAGGTACTCTTTGGGATTTTGGGCTTTTCCTCAAATTCAATTATTCTTCCGTCTGGGTCGGTTTTCATAATTCCAAGTCTGCTAGCTTCTTCATAAGATACATTTATAACCGAAATTGTTGCATCGGCCTTATTCTTTTTATGCTCCTTAAGCATAAGCGAATAATCCATTTTATAAATATGATCGCCGGATAAAATTACTACATATTCAGGAGAAATTTTATCAACAAAATGAATGTTCTGGTAAACCGCATTTGCAGTTCCCTTATACCACTCACCCACCTCTTCTTTCATATACGGTGATAAAATCGTGACTCCACCGTTCATCCTATCAAGATCCCAAGGCTTACCAATACCGATATGTGCATTAAGTTCTAAAGGTTGGTACTGTGTCAAGACACCAACAGTTTCTATTCCGGAATTTATACAGTTGCTAAGGGAAAAATCGATAATTCTGTATTTTCCTCCATATGAAACGGCTGGCTTTGCGACATTCTTAGTGAGGACTCCGAGTCTGCTTCCTTGACCGCCTGCTAATAGTAGTGCTATCATTTCCGTTTTACTCATGAAATCATCTCCCCATAAATGATATAGTAATATATTCTTAATGGGTTTACAATACTTTTTTGAAAACCCCAGGCAAATATTTATATCGTTAAAATATCTAGTATACTTTATATGTTTTTATAAATATTCCCTAAAGAATGACTGAATAATATTTCCCTATTTCTGTGACAATTCTATACAAACTTACATTTCATACATTCCTCATTGATATTTTGCTCTTAAAATTGTAATATTAGTATTAGAACTTATCAAGTAATATTTTATCATATGTTTACTAAATAAAGCCTTTGTTGTTTGCAACAGCATATGTAAAATAATTAACGTTCTTAAATATAATACGACATTTATAAAGATATTACCTTTTTATAAACGGCATTAATTATTTTATATTATATCTAATGCAATTATTACTACCCATACACAATCATTTTCTATATTAAATACGTTATTAATCTTACATTTAGCAGAGCAAAATAACGAACGCTTTAACGGAATTTTGCGATAGATAAATGTAAAAGATTAATCGTATTTAATATAAACATAAAAAATTATTGTAAATGAAATCACAAACAAAAATAGGGAGGAATATTATGAAACCCGTAAAACTTGGCGTATTAGGATGCGGAATTGCAGCTAAGGATCTTCACTGGCCCGCTTTAAAGCAATTGAAGGAAAAGTTTGAAATTATCAAAGTATGCAACCATACTGAAGAAAAGGCAAAGGAATTTGCCGAAATGGTTGGAAATGTTCCCTATGTCACAGACTATAAGCAAATTTTATCCGACCCTGAAGTTGAAGCTGTAACCATTTTACTTCCTATACATCTAAATTATCAAGTAACTAAAGAAGCTCTTGAGGCAGGAAAACATGTTATGGTTGAAAAACCCATTGCCGCTAATATGAAGGAATCAAAAGAAATGCTTGATTTTGAAAAAAAATATAAAACAGTGATGGTGGTGGCGGAAAACTTCAGGTATGACCCTCTTTACATTAGGATTAAAGAGCTTTTAGACAGCGGCAGCATAGGAAAACCTTATTCTGCATTCTGGGACTGCTTTAGCCTTTTGGAAACAAGCAATAAATATGCTAAGACCCAGTGGCGCATAAAGCACCAATACCCGGGCGGGTTTATAACAGACGGCGGTGTGCATAACATGGCTGTTTTTCGTGATCTTTTCGGCGAAATACATTCAGGAAAAGCCATTACCCAAAGCATCAATCCTGAATTGGGAGAAATAGACTCGATGAGTTTTCTCTTTAACACCTCTAATAATGTAAGTTGTGTGTTTAATTATTATTTCAGCTCAGTAGGCTATAATGAAAGAATGCTAAAAATACTGGGAACTGAAGGAACTATGTTTATAAAGGATAAAAATATAACAATCAAAAAGAAAAACTCTCCGGATCATATTGAAACCATCCAATCGGAAGGCGGATACAAGGAGGAGTATGAAGACTTCTATGATGCAATAAGAAACGGCCGGAAGGTTAAATGTACATTCCTTGAGGCTTATAAAGATTTAAAGGCATTAATTGATGCTTTCGATTCTATAGTATGATTAAAAGGCTGTTGCACACTACCTTTAAAGTAGTTTTGCAACGGCCCCCTTTTAATTGCTTATCTATTCACTCTTCTTTGTACCTGTAGATCCAAATCCGCCTCCACGATCAATACCAATATCTTTTACAGAGTCCACCGTCTCAAAAACAATTTGGGGAACAACCTGCAGGACTATTTGTGCAACACGGTCACCCTTCTTTATGGAATATGCTCCGTTTATATTGCCTGTACTGCTAATCGGCAGCAAATCATGGGTATCATATTTGGTTGATGTGTTGGTCATAATTATACCAACCTCATCCCTGTATCCGCTGTCAATGGTACCCGGTGAATTGGAAAGCCTCAAGGGGGTCTTATAGGATATACCGCTTCGGGGTCTTACCTGCAACTCATACCCCTCAGGGATGGCAACTTTAAGTCCCGTAGGTATAATCACTGTTTCTCCAGGCTCAATTACCACATCTTCTGCCGCCAAAATATCCATGCCTGCATCTCCGTGTCTGGCATACTCAGGAAGAGCAACACCTTTTCTACAAATTTCTACAAAAATTTTAACTTTATTTGATTGCATTTATATCTCAATCCTCTCATCCCTTATTAATTTAAGCTCTCATATCTTATGAATTTAAGAAGGTAATTTTTTCCTGCGACTATACCCCTTTAAAAAAGTGCCCCTTAAAGGTCTCTTCTCTATGGATTATTTCATTCAAGCCGTTATAGCTATTATGCTTATCATATCCTTTTATAGCACTGTCTTTTAACATAGCTATCAATCCATTCAATTGTTCGGAAGACTCGTCCCATATATTAAGCCTTAAAGTATGTAGACCGTTGTTTCTCAAATCCTTTATAACTTCCGGTACAAATAATCTGTTAGAGCTTAAAATGGTGCTTCTACAGTCAATATTGTCGCATAATACAGGAAATTTTTCACCAATGCGGTCCTTAAGAACATATCTATCCTTGCATGGACCGGAGCCGCATGCTTTTCCGGATTCCTTTATTCCTACAACACACCCTGTCGGGCAATACTCACTTACCATAACAGGAAGCCTGCCGTACACAATTACTTCTTTGTCAATATGACAGTAGCTTAAAATATTCTTCAACTGTTCAATATTCAATTCGGGAGAAAATGTTGCTCCCACGGCTCCAAGACCATCCAGCTGCTGTAACGACATACGGTTAAAAATATTAAAGCTATGATCACACCTAATTTTGATATTTGAAATGTCTTTTACATATTCAAGCTGCCCTATATTACCTAGCAACAAACCTTCTATAATCCCACTATCAACAACCTGTGCCAGCTTTGATTTTATTATCCTGTCATAATTGCCACGGGTAATTGAAGGCAAAGCTGCATATATACTGCATCCCATTTTTTTAATGTTATGAAAATGATTTAAGTTTTTTATGTTCACAAACTCCTTAAACGGGATGTAAACTATATCGGCATTCTCATAAACAGCGTCATTTTGACAATTTTCATTCCACTCAAAAAAATAGACAGAAATTTTAACATCGTTTTTTGCTTTTCGACCATTTCCCGGGAAATTAAACAAATCTTTTCCCCATTCCCCAACCAATTCCGTCCTTTTTTCAATATTACCTGCAGCCTTTTTATTATAAAGCTCCTCTAATGCCTTTCTTCTAAGGTTATTAATTTCACTGATGGGCACAGTCAAATTCCCGTCCAGCCTTACATCAAGATTTTCGAAAGCAAAGGGAGTATTTCCTGTCTTGTAAAGCTGCTCTTCTATCCTCTCTCTTGTAATAGGCTTATTTAATGCTATTTCCGGAAGCCTTTCCGAAGAAACTTCCACAGTATTTTCACCGTCAGAAACACTTAGTGTTATGGGAGAATTCTGTCTAATTGATAATATCCCATTTATTTTAACCTTTCGAATAAAGTTTTTGGCGTCAAAAGTCTCAGCTGCACGTATGTTCAATGCTTTGCTTGAAGTTCTGTAAACCTTGCATCCCTTTGGTACATTACCTTTTATGTCACCAATATAAGCTATGTCACCTTTTTGAGCGTAATTCTTTTTACCGTCTTCTGTCCTTATATATGTCACAACGGTACCGGGATTTATATTCTCTCCGTTAAGCACCTCAATTCCATCACCTATTGAAAGGTCTTCCGTCATCTTCATTTTCAAGCTGCCGTTGGCTTTATTGAAGGAAATAACATTTCCTATATATATACCCCAGTTTTTAGGTTTTTCATAGCACATCATATCCCTTCCGGTTTTCCCCTCAAGATATCCCTTTGAAAAACCTCCTCTGTTAAAAACCTGCATCAGCTCATTCATGTCATTTTCTTTTTCATGAGGATTAAGCTTTGTTATTGTACCGTCAAAATATTTATCTATATATTTCCTGTATATCCTTACAACTGTAGCCACATACTCAGGCTGCTTCATTCTTCCTTCTATCTTGAGTGAAGCAACTCCTGAATCAAGCAGTTGTCCGAGTAGCGGAACGGAGCACAAATCCTTAGGGCTTAAAAGAAAGCCTTTTCCGCCTTTCAGCCTGTCACCCGAATTTTCCGATATCATCTCATATGGAAGTCTGCAGGGCTGGGCACATTTACCCCTATTACCGCTTCTTGATCCAATAAGACTGCTCATTAGGCATTGCCCTGAGTAGCTGACACACAATGCACCATGAACAAATATTTCCGTCTCTATAGATGAGCTTTTTGAAATATCGGAAATTTCCTCGATAGATAACTCCCTGGCCAGCACTACCCTTTTAAAACCCAGCTCTTCAAGGACCTTCACACCTTCTTTGTTGTAAACCGTCATTTGTGTGCTACCATGTAGCTCTAAATCAGGAATTCTTTGTCTTAATATGCGGGCAAGCCCTATATCCTGCACAATTATTCCGTCAATACCCATAATATAAGCATCAACAGCTACCTTTAAAGCCTCTTTAATTTCACTGTCCAAAACAAGTGTATTTAATGTAAGATAAACCTTTACATTTCTTACACGGGCATATTTTAGAGCTTCCATAAGAAGCTCCTTGTCGAAATTACCGGCATTCTGCCTGGCATTAAAGTATTTACTTCCGAGATAAACCGCATCTGCACCATTTTCTACAGCAGCTAAAAAGGACTCCCAGTTACCGGCTGGTGCAAGTAATTCAATATCATTATTCATTCCAAACCTCTATCATAACTACTTTTTTACTAATGTTCTAAACAATCGCTTTATAAACTTAATGGTTCTAACTAAATTAGATATATCTCCAAAATCCTTTTTAATCTTTATGACAGTTGCGGAAGTTTCCTCTATTGCTGACCCTATACTGCTTATTGCAGTCTCTATAGCTTTAACCTCCTTGTTAGCAGTCTCGGATATCTCTGAAATATTTTTGGTAATTGCAGGCATATTTTTTAAGCTTTCGTCAATATTCGACTTATTGTTCTTAAGAATAGAATTAATCACCCTTATAGAATCAGTCAGGTTTTTGAGAAAAATAATTAAAAAAACAGCCGAAACTAATACAGCTGCTGCAACCACGAGAAGTGCCAAGTTTGAAACACTGATATAACCGTCCATCCAACACCACCGCCCTTTAATATATTAAAATAATTTATCTATGCCGTACCTTGCCGATCGTATTTTTTACTCCACCAAGCTCTGCTTCTTTTTTTGCAAGTTCAAGCTGAAGCTCGGTATTCTTGCTTTGCAATGTTGCATTTTCACTTGCTAAAGCCTTATTAACCTCCTTAAGCCTTTCAAATTCGGCAGTTAGATCTCCTAAATCCTTTTGAAGCTTTTTTTCAGTCTCATAAGTTTTATAGTAATCGTCAGCTATATTAATTGCAGTAAGAACAGCCGCCATAGATGTACTAAGCCTTGGATTGATCTTCATAATCTCATTCATTTTTCTATCTATATAAAGGCCTATTTTCTGTATATATTCCTCAGACTCAACACCAACTAAAGTATAATCTTTTCCGGCTATTCTAACATTAACCTTATTTTTAACTTCCATTTGATCCACTCCTTAGAAGGATTTATGGCATTACCGCCATTATAAACAGAACCTATTGCTTGTCCTTTTATACATTACTCTTAATTATACTATAATTCGGCAAAAAATAATATATTTTTAATCAAGTATTGACTAAAATGTTACTTATAATATAATTTCATCCTTCTAAATCATAGCTGTTCTTTAATTTTTGAAACAAAATAAAATATTTTACTTTAAAGGCTAATTATAAAATCACAGCAATTATTCCTTAATCAAAGCCATAACCTCTGCTCTTGTCCTTGCATCGGTTTTGATAATTCCTCTTAATGCAGATGTAATAGTCTTTGACCCAGGTTTTTTTATACCTCTCATTGTCATGCATAAATGCTCTGCTTCCATAACTACCGCGGCTCCGATAGGATTAATTGCATCCATCAGCACATCAGCAACTTCACTTGTTAACCTTTCCTGAAGCTGTGGTTTTTTTGCAATAGTGTCCACTATTCTGGCCAACTTGCTAAGCCCCATAATCTTACCCTTCCTCGGTATATATACCACATGAGCTACACCAACAAACGGAAGCAAATGGTGTTCACATATAGAATATGTAGGAATATCCTTAACAAGCACAATTTCTTCATGATTTTCCTCTTGAAAAACCTTAACATATTCTCTAGGGTCCTTATGCAAACCGGCAAAAATCTCATCATACATCCTTGCAACCCTGTCAGGTGTCTCTTTAAGTCCTTCCCTGTCGGGATCATCTCCAATTGCTATTAAAATCTCCCTGACTGCTGCTTTGACTCTTTCCTTATCTATCATCTCTAAAACCTCTCTTTAATTTCATATAAGTTTATTTAATAAAATATTTAAACACATAGCCATTCTTATATTATACTGTAAAATTTAAAGAGTTCAAAGGTATGAGCTAAAAAAACAGAAGAAATATTACAGCAAAGCAGCAGTCGGAATCGTTATACCAGTAGCTCTTCCTGTACTGTAGCTTTCATATGACTTTTTATAATGTTCAATGACTGATTAAATTTTTGGTAAAACATAACTATCAAATCTCCCGGTATTGCATTCTTTATAGCCGTTTCCAATGCCTCACCTTCCGAAAGAATAATTTTTACGTTTTCCTTTTTAAATCCCTGATCTATTATGGTATCATATAGCAATTGAGCTACTTCACCCTGTTCTCTTCCCCTTAGATCATTGTCCTCTTTGATATAGATATCTGTAAACATTTTACTGCAAAGTATTCCTGCATCCTTTATACTTCCATCCGTTCTGTCTCCGGGCACACCTATAATACCCACATATCTTTTAGCCTTTTGCGATAATATGAAATCAGATACACATTTGATTCCACTGCAATAACTCCTGTTAAAAACAGGTAATATCGATCTTTGAAAACTTCGCAAAACTATTGAAACTACTGGACTTCAAGGCGTTTTTGC